>Ga0209604_1000699_pt1 | contig 30165 bp, 38 predicted proteins | sample AD_UKC097_MetaG_FD_184405 | JGI IMG/M metagenome (GOLD analysis project Ga0209604, IMG submission 184405) | Active sludge microbial communities of municipal wastewater-treating anaerobic digesters from USA - AD_UKC097_MetaG (SPAdes) (version 2) | ecosystem: Engineered > Bioreactor > Anaerobic >... | reverse complement strand
TGATCGGGGAGGAAGATCCCATCCGGGCGTTTTACGTGGTGACCGCCGGGCAGTTAAAGCTTTACAAAAGTTCATCCGAGGGCAGGGAACAGACGTTATCGCTTTTAAAACCGGGAGATCCTTTCGGTCTTTGTACAGCCTTTGCCACGGAAAGCTTTCCCGCCAATGCCATGGCTATTGAAAAAAGCGCAGTATTGATTATTCCGGGAGAATTGATGGAGAATGTCGCTAAAAAAGAACCGGTGCTGCTTCTCAACATCATTCAAATACTTTCCCAGCGCCTCAAGGAATCCATGACGCTGATCGAATCGCTTTCGCTGAAGGAAATACCGGCAAGGCTGTCAACCTACATTCTTGACGCACTTTCAAGGACGTCAGAAGACAAGAGAAACAAACTGGAATTAACCATATCCCACCGGGAATTATCCAAGATGCTTGGCGCAACGCCCGAGGCGCTTTCCCGTGCGTTCAAGAAAATGAGCAACGATAAAATTCTGAAGGTCGAGGGACGCGTCATTACCGTTTTGAACAGGGAAGAGATGAAAACGCTGGCCGAGGGCGATTAAGTTATTCCAGTGCTAAACATTGATGATCCGGGGTTATCTCAAATCCTCCAGAGCGATCGTACTGCCTGCGCCGAGACGAATGAAATGCTCTCCGTATTTGCGGGCGAAGAGCTCGCGGGCATTAGGACCGCTGCAGTGAGAGGCGGCCGCGTAACGGACGCCGAGTTCCCGGAACCGGGCGATGATTTTCAAAATGTCTTCGTCAGCATTGTCGAGCAAATGAAAACCTCCCATGACCAGGGCCAGTGCATCATCCGGTAAAATACGCTTCGCGGTTTCGGCAATATGCACGATGCCCGGATGCGCACATCCGGTAATCACGACGGTTCCCGCCTGCGTTTTCAGAAGGGCGCTCTGTTCCCGGATCAGGGCCTCCATGTCGCCGGTACTGTGCAGACCGGTGATCACTTCTCGTGCTTCATTTATGTCAATCACTTCTGCGCCGTAGCGCTTCATATCTTCTTTGAAGCGGGCGGAAAACGAATGAGGCAGACAAATCCGGAGATTTCGTTTTTCTTTCAGAATATAATAGATGCCTCCGGTATGATCCCAATGCTGGTGAGAGATCATCAGAAGATCAAGCGATGCCGGATCAATGCCCAGCTTTGCCATATTTGCCGCCAGGACAAGACCATCGCCGCCGGTATCAAAAAGGATGTTTTGCCCTTCATGCTGGATCAGACAGGAAAATCCCCACGAGGCTTCTAAATCGTTGCGAGTTGTATAATTATCGCAAATAATAGTGATGGACGAATTATTTTTGGATTGCCGATTGTTCGTTTCCATACTATTTTCTCCTTTTTCACGGCCTTTAGTTTTTCCATTTGTCTAGTAACGTACACCTTTTTATGTCGGTAAGCAATGTGCGGATATCTTTGCTATTCGGAAGTTCATGTTCAATGCGTTCCAAAATATGACGATCAGCGGCCAGCGCACGTGCGGGAGCATAATTAAGGTCATAGAACCAAGAAGCGAGCATGACCACAAAATCCGTTACAGTTCGCAAGTTGTTAACGGAAACCGTTTTGGTTTTCAGAATTTCTTCCATCATGCCGGGAGTCAGTTCGCGGCCGGTGCTAATGTAAGGCAGCATGTCGGAAAGCTTGGTGAATCCGTTGCTGGTGACGGCTTTCATGACCAGCTCCATGATGTCCAGCTTATCGGCATCACGAATGAGCCTAAGAAAATATTTTAACCTTTCTTCAAGATTTGCAGGAATGTCCGATACTTTTTTGTTGTGATATGCCACAGCACAAGCAATGCGTTCCCAGTCATCTTCGTCAAAATGTTGTGGAATTTGTTCGTCTTCCAGTGTCCGGAATCCTTCCTGACCGTGATCCACCGTGACTGCGTCATGGAAAGATCCGTAACGGACGAACTGGGAAAAACGTCCGATATCGTGGATCAGTCCGCATCCTTCGGCCAGCAGGATGTCCTCTGGCGTCAGTGCCAGTTCTTGAGCAATCAGACGCGCGTTTTCTGCAACACGCAGACTGTGTCGGTATTTAAGATCCAATGCTGTTGATAAAATGTGATTATCATCGCGAAAACGATTAGTGTATTTTTCAAACCATTCTTTCAGGAAGTTCTGCTCTCGTTTTGTCATGCGTTCCCTTTATAAGCAGAAAATTTAAAATTAATTTGTAATATTTTTATTGTCACGTTTTCATTACCGATTGTTTTATAAATACAACACACTTTCAAAAAATGCAAATATTTCAAGAGCGCTATTGCATCATCAGAGTTTTATGCGGAATTTCCAAACTGCCGTTTTTTAAAGCATATTGTCATCGCTTTTCAGTAAAACTTAGTGTTTGACAAAAAAAAGAACTATTGTTAATAAAATGAGAATGAAAACTATTCGCAAAAATAGTCATCCGATAACGGGAAAGCCGGTAACGACTCAGCGTAGTTTACTTTTGGAGATCATTCAGAAAGCCAATAAACATGTCGATGCTGATGAACTGTACCGGCTGGCAAAAAAAAAGAAGGCACGCATCAGTCTCGCAACGGTGTATCGTAATTTGAAATTATTCAAGGATTTAGGTCTTATTGCAGAGAGTAACCTCGGTGCAACCCATTCCCATTATGAAATAAAGAAAGCGGCGGAACACCATCATCTGGTCTGTTTAGGTTGTGGACGAGTTATCGAGTTTAACAGTGCGCTGATTGAAAAAGCTGCAGATAAAATTCAACGAGAGAATAATTTTTATATTACTGCTGTTCAGTTGAAGATGGAAGGTTATTGTTCCAAGTGCAAAAACAATCAGATATAATTATTTTATATTTGTATTAAAAATAACTGGTTATAAAAGAGGGTCATGTGAAGATAAAGATTCTAAAAGATTTGAAATCCGGTGAAAGCGGAAAAATAACCCGAATCGATGGTGGACACGGTATGGTCAGCCGGTTGGCAGCTTTGGATATCAGACCGGGGAGCATTGTAAAAAAGCTCAGTGCCGGCGTTATGGGGGGGCCGGTGACTGTCGAAGTTAACAGAATTCAGATAGCCATAGGTTTTGGTATGGCCAAAAGAATATTGGTTGCGGTAGAGGATTCTGCTTCATGAGAATATTGTTAATGGGCAATCCCAACGTGGGGAAAAGTGTTCTATTTTCCCGACTGACCGGTGTGCATGTTATTACGTCTAATTATGCGGGTACAACGGTTCATTACACCCAGGGGTTCATGAAACTGGGTGAATATCAGGTGGAAGTGATCGATGTTCCCGGTACCTATACGTTGGAGCCAACCTGTGAAGCTGAAGAAGTCGCACGGCGGATAATTGATTCAGGAGACATCATCATTAATGTTGTCAATGCTACCAATTTAGAAAGAAATTTATATCTGACGCTACAATTACTAGAAAAAAAAGTTAAATTGATTGTTGCTTTAAATATGTGGGATGATACCCGGCACCAGGGAATCAACATTGATTTGGACGGTTTGCGCAAGGCATTAGGTGTGCCTGTCATTCCGACAGTTGCCACAACCGGTGAGGGTATTAAGACGCTGGTTGAAAATATACCAAAAGCTGTCTCGCTTGAAATACCGGTTCGCAGCCATGAAGAACGCTGGGCAGCTGTTGGAAATATTATTGAGCATATACAGCAGGTTACTCATCGTCATCACACCTTTTCCGAGCGTTTGGCAGATGCGAGTGTCCGTTCTTTTTCCGGCGCACTGATTGCGATAATTGTTCTTACAGCGGCCTTTATCATTATACGCTTTATTGGTGAAACACTCATCGGTTATGTTTTCGATCCTTTGTTTGAAAAATTTTGGGTTCCGGTGTTGACCGGATTGAGTGTTCTTTTGGAAGGTAACGGTTTTCTCCATAACATTTTGGTCGGGACGTTGATTGAAGGCAACGTTGATTTTGTCCAATCCTTTGGTCTTCTTTCCAGCGGCCTCTATGTACCGTTCGCCATGGTCCTGCCCTATATCATTTCCTTTTACTTGGTTCTCGGTTTTCTGGAAGATACGGGTTATCTGCCGCGTTTGGCCGTCCTTGCGGATACCATCATGCATCGATTGGGGTTGCATGGTTATGCGATTATTCCTACCCTGTTGGGCTTTGGATGTAATGTGCCGGCCATTTTATCCACCAGGATTTTGGAAAGTAAGAGGGAACGGTTCATTGCCGCCACGCTCATTTCCATTGCCGTACCCTGCGCCGCTTTGCAGGCAATGATTTTCGGATTGTTGGGATCTCACGGCTGGAAATATGTCGCTATGGTTTACAGCACGCTGTTTGTGATATGGATCGTGTTGGGCACAATACTTCGTCAGATCGTAAAGGGTTTTACACCGGAACTGCTTATTGAAATACCGCCATACCGTCTTCCTCCTTGGAAAACAACCCTGCAAAAATTATGGATGAGAACATACGGCTTTTTAATGGAAGCCGTTCCCATGATTCTGGGCGCTATTTTGGTGGTTAATGTGTTATTCTTTCTGGGAGTTTTTGAAGTGATTGCCGATTTTACGGCGCCTGTGGTTAACGGGGTTCTCGGTCTTCCTAAAGAAGCGGTAACCGCTTTAATCGTCGGTTTTCTGCGGAAGGATGTGGCTGTAGGCATGCTGGCACCTCTGTCGCTTACAGCCGAACAATTGGTGGTAGGTTGTGTGGTTCTGGCCATGTTTTTCCCCTGTATAGCCACTTTTGTCGTTCTCCTGAGAGAACTTGGCATAATCAACATGCTTAAATCAGCCGCAATAATGATTACAGCAGCTTTAATAACTGGGGGATTATTAAATTTTATATTATAAAGAGTAACAGGTTGCTGTTTCAAAGAAATAAAGTTTATTTTAAAACGTTTTTTATATACTTCAAGTTATTCTTTATCCAGCGCTGCATTTATGATTTTCTGCATAAATGCTTTAATGTCCAAATTATAATTTTGTGCAACAGCTTTTACGGTGTCAAAAAGATGATTACAACATAAACATTCATCAGCCACTTCATCATAGCAATGAAAAACGGTTTCTGTCGAAGGATAATTTGCCACAATATCCAAAATTGTCATGTTCGCTGTAATTTTTGATTTAAGCGCATCGTCACTCATTTTTTCTTACCTATAGCATAGTTTCGCAGGGCTTTATGAAACGTGTTGGCTGCAAGCAGTGCGCAATGTTCCGATTCTTTGGGCATGCCGCCCAAATGTTCGAGAATGGAACTCTGATTGATTCGAATGCATGCTCTGATGGATTTACCCCGAGCCATGACGGTCGCTGCCGATCCGGCTGCATGGGACGTCATACATCCGTCGGTGGTATAGGCAATATCCTCGATTTTGTCATTTCTTATCCTGAGAAACATTTCCATCGTATCCCCGCACGGTCCCGTTATTTTGGCGTAGCCGTCAGGTTTTGTCAGCGTTCCGCAGTGTCTCGGATTGTTTCCGTAATCGACTACTTTATCGGAAAGACCGCCTGTTATTTTCTTCATAAGATAATCAATCATTTCCTGTTTAATTTGCTCTTCGTCCACCGTGTTGCTCCTTGTTGCTCATTCAGACAGAATAAATAAAAAACTCGCGGCTTATATCTCGCGATCTAAAGAATTTGTTTGCCGGCATCGGGGCCGCTCCTGACCGCATACACGGCAGTAATTTTGCCCACAATGGCCGATTTTGGCTTCAGTGTGTCCTTGATGCCGCGAACCCATTCGACGTTTTGTCTGAAGATGTCATCGTCGGTGTGGATGGTAATATCGGCCTTAATTTGAAAACCGCCTTTTTCCGCCCACCACGACAGTGCAATTTTAGGATTGCTCTTCAGATTATTCAGTGTTTTGCTAAAATATTGATCGGAAATCAGCAGTGTTTCGTCATCCATAAATTTGAATGCGCCTATCGGAACGACGTTGGGTGTGCCGTCCTTTGCCGCCGTTGCCAGATAAGCAATTTTTGCAGCTTTCAGACTTTCCTTAATCTCTTCCGTAACGTTTACCATAAATTTTGCCTCCTCATGCCATAAAACAGACCCCGGAATAAAACCGTTGCGCTGACTTATTATTCCGAACACAATCTTTGTGTATCACAAAAAAACTCCGCAGAGAAACAAAACTTCATCGGGTGTCCGCCGGCGCCAAAGAGGACTTTGTTTTTGCCTGTCTGGCTTGATGGAGAGTTGATTCCGTCAATAAAAGATTTGCCATGAAAAGGAAATTGTGTAATAATATTACATTATGATGCAGTTCATTCATCACGATGGTTCCGCTATAAAAATGCAGTTACAATTATGACTGTCGGGAGGTTATGCATGTCCAATGTAGAAAAAGTCAAAGGGACAATGCTCATAGATCAGGTTCGCATGATCAGGGGGAATAAGGATAAAGATTGGCGCAATTATCTGACGTCTGAAGACTGGGCAATTGTCAAGGGGATGGTTATGCCGGCCTCATGGTATCCTGTCGAAACATATAAGCGATGCGGACGGGCTGTTTTTCAGGTTCTTGCGGGCGGCAATACGGATATTGTGCGTTTGAGGGGCAAAATGCGCGGGAAAGAGTTGTTTGAGACAACCTACAAGCACCTCCTGATGGAACGCAATCCGATGAACGCTCTTAGTTCCTTTGTGAACCTTTACGGACAGCTTTTTATGCCCAATCCGCTGGGCTTCAAAAAAATGACGGATCAGCATGCGCACGTATCATACGAATACGAAGACAAAAATGACCCGGGTAATTTACCGTTTTGTTATCAATTAATGGGACATTTTGATTCACTGATTGAAATGACGGGAGGCGCTGACGTTAAAATAGAGTTTGCAAAAAAAATGTGGGAAGGCGCCAGCGAAACGGTTTTTGATATTCAATGGCAGTAGCGTTTTTTAGAAGACTTTAAATCAGAAAACATATCTTCCGGAGGTTTTGAAATGAATGTTAAAGGCATCATTTTTAATACAGGAAAATCAACAATCATTAAAGTATTCGGTCAGGGGCCCTGGGATGCGTTTATGACTAAACTGGTGGCTAAAGACAAATTTTTCGGGAATGTAATCATGTCCGTCACGCCCATTCCGCTGGATAAATTCATTTTTTTCCTGGATGAACTGGTTAAGGAATTTTTTAACAACGATATGATGCAGTACGTGACCTTCGGCAAAGTGGCCGCCCAGTTCGCGCTGTCGCCGGACGGTCTGTACAAATCATATCTGCTGACCAAAGATACCAAACAATTCGTCGAATCGGTTATGCCCAAGTTCTGGTCGACCTATTTTGACGAAGGCACGGTGACCACGAAATATGAGAACAATATCGCCCACCTCAAAATCACAGGTCTCAATTTCAGACATAATTATTTCGAATACCTGATCATGGGATTTTTTCAGAAATCGCTCAAAATGTTCGGGAAGAAAAACGTTCCCAAACGGATCAGAAGCCGCGCATCGGGCGATGACGATGTTTATTTCCAGTTTGAATTAAAAGATTCTTAACGGGTTGTTTTGAAACTTCGATCAACGCAAAAAGCGGTGCATCCCGCATTGTAGAGTATCCATCATTTGCCGTTCTGATCGGACCGCGTGAAATTACAAGCGGTCTGACCGGAAACCCGAGGGACGTTTTTTGATGCTGTTGATGTGTCGTATAAAGCAAACACAACAAATTGCTCTTTAGATATAGTTGTGCAGGCTGGTTAGAAAATTCACACCCAGATAAGTAAATAAAACAGACACGAACCCGACAATCGTCATCATGGCCATGCGCCGGCCGCGCCAGCCGCGGACAAAGCGGGCATGCAGCATAATGGCGTAGATAAGCCACGTGATCAGGGACCATATCTCTTTGGGATCCCAGCTCCAGTATGAGCCCCAGGCATAGTGCGCCCAGACGGAACCGGTGATAATCCCCATGGCCAGAAAAATAAATCCGAGTGATGTGCTCTGATAGATCAGAACATCCAGTGTGTTCAGCACGGAAGAATTTTCCTTCGGATGAGACGCAGGGTTGGTTTCTCTTGTTTCTTTTTTTTCCGTCCAGAGATAAAGGAGTCCGCAGCCGAAAGCAACCGTGAAGGCGGCATAACCCATAAAGCAGGTTAAAACATGAGTCGTCAGCCAGTTGCTTTGCAGCGCGGGAATCAGCGGTTCGATGCTGTGATCGACCCCCGGTGCGATGGAAGCGTAAGCCATGACAAAAAAAGCCACCGGGACGACAAACGTGCCGAGAATTCTGCTTTTGATCCGCCACTCAATGGCCAGATAGAGCATTATGATGGACCAGGCGAAGAAAACCAGAGACTCATACAAATTGGTAATCGGCACGTGTCCGAATCCCAGGTCGTAGGAAGCTCTCCACCGCAACATCATGGCCAGCGTGTGCGCGAAAAGTCCCAGCCACGCCAGCAAGGATGCCGCGTATCCCCAGAATTCTTTTTTCAAAATCATTCTGAACAGATAAAAAACAAAGGAAGCAAAATAAATAAACGTCACGTAACTTAAAATCAGCGTGTGGTTCATGCCGCCAGCTCCTTTTCCATCCATGCGCACAAATCATCAAGCCGCCTCTGCAACGCTTCGTTATAACGATGACTGCGCCCGGCCACGCGGATTCTGACGCCTGCCGGATCCTGTTCCAGCAGAAACCAGATACGCCGATACGCAATGAAAAAGATGACCATCATGCCGGCGATCAGAATCAATCCGCCGGCCAGAACAAACGGGACACCCGGATCGCGGACAACCTGTAACCCGGTGTAATATTTTCCTTCAATCCCCCGGAGAGAAAAAACCAGGGGTTTGAAAAGGCCCGGATTAAAAAGAGGGACGGCGGAAAATAAGCCGGGGTTTACATCCGCGATATCCTGAATATGCTGAAACACCCAGAACTGGATATTTCTCTTGTCCGTTTCAATATTTAGTTTTACGGCCGGACCGAACTGCATCATATTTTCTTCCACGCGCAAAACGGTGGCCTTTGCCTTCTGAACGGGAAGATCAAACGTGTCTCCCTGTCCTGCTGAGATTTCCGGGCTCTCCGCTCCGGCGTTGCTGTATGTCAGACGGGCTCTGCTTTTTTCAGAGACACCGTAGCTTGCCTGATAAAAACGCAGGCCGTCAAACGATAGCGGATGATTGACCAGCACAGAACCCTGACGCACGACCTGTCCATTTTTGATGAAACTTAACTCCGATCGATAGGTTTTTGGGACTCCTGTGTCATAAAATTCCACAACAAATTTGTCGCATCGAACGGAAAAATCAAGCGGGTGTTCACCCTCGCCATTCCGCAGCTGGATAATGTTTGTTTCTTCGCCTTCGGAAAGTCTGAGATCCGCCTCAAGACCGAACACCGAGCCGATCACCATGCCCGCAATAATCATCAAAACGCCAAGATGGACAACGTAAACGCCGAACAGGGATAGGCGCCCCGATTCGCGATAAAGCATTTTCCCCTTTTCCAGCTTTGTTTCTTTAACCGAAAATAGTTTCGATTTGAGAAGAGATTCGACCGCGCGGCTGACGGTTTCCATCTTTTTATCCGTCACGATTATCCGGTTTGGAGCAAGATTTTCAAACAGCCCGGAAGGTGGCGGGAAAGAGGGCGTCTTGTATTGTTTTATGGCGAAAGGAATTCGTTGGATGGAGCAAACCATCAGATTCAGTGAGAAAAGCCCCATCAACACATAAAACATTTTGGAATGATAAAGGTCATTGAGCCAGAGCCATTCGGAATCCATTCTCTGCGGCGGCACCAGCGTGGCCACAATAAAGATCACCACCATGAAAAAAAGCAAAACGATGGCAAGTTTGACGGAAGCAAGAAAAGACCAGATGAAATTCGCTTTTTTCAATGGTTTCTGCCCTTAAAGAAAAGAAAATTTTTCCAGAAAACTTAACATCTAATGTGCTTTCTGTCAAAGAGTACCTTGCTCAGACAGCCCGGACGAACTTCTTGACAAAACAACCGGTTTACCTTATCGTTTAATTGTCTTTCAGTGTTTTATTGATGTGATTGTCGCAGCAATTCAACAAGGAAAATGATATGGCCGATTCCGGCAAAAAGCGGTTCCTCCCACATATCAAATCTGCCTTTGAACGCGTCTTATCCGGTGGATGGATTTATCTCTTGTTTGTCGGCCTGTTCGGTATTTTTCTTCTCATAGGAATTGGTGCCGGGATTCATGCGTTGTTTATCGCCGGCAGCCGTCATGCCTACGCGACATCACGGGAAATTCCCGTTGCCATTCTGATTGCCACGTATGTTTTTTTTGTTGTCGCTTCAACGGGGCTTTGTCTGGTGTCGTCACTGGGACATGTCTTCGGCGTGGAAAACTTCCTGCCCCTGGCGAAACGTTGTGTTTACCTGGCGATCATTACCATTCTTTCCGGATTCCTGGTGATCGGCCTGGAAATTGAAAATCCTTTCCGCATGGCGATATACAACGTTATTTCGCCCAACTTCTCTTCCAATATCTGGTGGATGGGAACCCTGTACGGGTTTGCCGTCGTTTTTCTGACGATTGAATTCATTCTTCTGTTTAATGAAGCGCACCACCATAAAGCTGTCATTGCCGGTTTCCTCGGCGTCATTACGGAAGTCGCCGCCAACAGCAACCTGGGCGGTGTTTTCGCGATGATGCATGGGCGCCCTTACTGGTACGGCCCTTATTTCCCCGTTTATTTTATTTTATCCGCCCTTATTACGGGCTGCGCTTTTATTCTGTTTTTCTTTTTTCTCGCCCACAAAGCGGTCAACAAAAAACCATTCATGGAATCGACGCAAACCGCTCTGAAAGCCGTATCGAAACTGACGCTGCTTTTGCTGGCCGTCATGATGATCTTCACCGCGTGGAAGGTTTTGACGACCTCCGTTGGCAGTCCTGCCGCCGCCGCCGCCGCGTTGAGCGTGTTAACTGAAGGACCCTATTCATTCAACTTCTGGACCATTGAAATCCTTGTCGGAATGGTCATTCCTTTTGTTTTAATTCTGGCATCAAGAGGCAGGAATCTGACGGTCATGTTCATCGCCGCCGTCATGATGATTTTCAGCCTTTTCTTCACCCGTCTGGATATGGTGGTTGTCGGACAGATTGTCCCGCAATATTTTGAAGTGGGTGTTGTGGAATATTCCAAATTGCATACCTATTCTCCGAGCATTCACGAAATCCTTGTGGTGCTGGGAGGGATAAGTTTCTGCCTGCTGGCATTTTTGCTCGGTGAAAAAGTATTTTCCGGTTTCGCAGATTCACCGCAGACCGACATCATGAAAGAAAAAACAACGGACGTTGCCGGAGTGGAAGAACTGACATGACGGATAAGGCGAGCCATAAAAATATTCCGGAATCTCCGCTTGATGCTGAACGGCGGGCATTTCTGAAAATCGGTCTGAAAATTACCGGCGTGCTCGCCGGCGGCTCAATATTGTCTTTAGTCTCCAACATCAACAAGGCTTATTCTCTTGATCTTTTTCGGGAGAAATACCCTTATAAACCTCATTACGCGATGGTGTTAAGACAGGACCGCTGCATTGATTGCGAAAAATGCATGAAAGCCTGTATTGAAACCAATCATGTTCCGGATTACGGCTGGCGGACAAAGATTTTAAAACGCGACCTTTCGTCGGCGCTTGATCAGAAATGGGAATTTATTCCCATCCTCTGCAATCAATGCAACAATCCTCCGTGCGTGCGCACCTGCCCGACGACGGCGACGTATAAGGATAAGACCAACGGCATCGTGCAGATGAACAACAAAAAATGCATCGGGTGCAAATCCTGTATTATGGCCTGCCCCTACGATGCCCGCTATTATAATGAAGAAAAAGGTGCCATTGATAAATGCGATTTCTGTTTTGAGTCCAGGCTGTCCAAAGGCATTAATACCCCGGCCTGCGTTGAAGCCTGTCCCTCGGATGTCCGTATTTTCGGAGATTTGTCGGATCCGTCCAGCAGAGTGTTTCAACTTGTTCACCAGTTGCAAAGACCTGTGTGGGTGCTGCGGCAGGAGATCGGTGCGAAACCGAATATTTTTTATATGAAGGGTTGATGATTCAGCAATGAAAAGAAATCTTGTTCTTATAATTCTTCTCGCTCTTTTCTGCATCGCCAATGTCGGTTCTACCGGAAAAAGCAGTTTTTCCGACGGCGGTGGCATTCTGTATACGCAGCCGGTGAAATCCGTTATTTTCCGCCATCAGCATCATGTGGATGTAAAAAAAATAAGTTGTGAGAAATGCCACAGCGGCTTGTTTGAAATGCAGGCTTTGCTTGCCCAGGAGAAAAAGGATTTTATTATGGATTCTCTCTACAAGGGCAGGTACTGCGGCGCGTGTCATAACGGCAAAGACGCTTTTGCATCCGATAAACAGTGCGCCAGATGCCATGTCCGCATCAGCGAAAAAGATGTGGGGCACGTGAAAGGTAAAGCCAAGCCATACAAAGCGCCTGTTTACAGTACGGTGGCCACTTTGGGAAAAGACCAGCGGAAGGTCCCGTTCAACCACGAAAAGCATGCGTCGCTGAATTGCATGGATTGTCATTCGAAACTTTTTCAAATCAGAAAAGGATCAACCAAGATTGCCCTGGAAACGCATCAGTCGCAAAAATATTGCTTTAACTGTCACAACGGGAAAAAAGAGTTTTCCTGGAACAATTGTACAAAATGCCATCAGAACTGGAAGGATATTAAACCGTACGGTATTCTGACGGCAAGAGCCGACAGGGGAAGCTGTGTTGCCTGCCACACCAATCCGGATGAAATGAAATCGCTCGTCAAGCCGCCCGAAATAGGCGGCGAGGCCGAGGGGTGAGCTGGCGCTCCTCCCCCGGTCCGGGCGGAAGAATACTACAAAGGTTATCTGGTCGATAAAGGAATGATCGGCAAGGAGTTCCATCTTTCGATGGATTGCATTGCCTGTCATCAAGGCAACAAGCTCGCAAAAACAAAGGAGAAAGCTCATCAAGGACGTATCGCCAGACCGTCCGACAATCTTAAAACCTGCGGCATCTGTCATATAACAGCCGGACAAAATTACGCCAAGGCCCTTCATTATACGAGCCTGGGCCAGCGCGAAGGCGTCAAACACCGGTTTTCTGCGGCAGAATTGAAAACGTTTGATCAGAAAGTTTTTGAAAAATCATGCCGATCCTGTCACGCTTCCTGCGGAAGCTGCCACGTCAAATCGCCGCCTGTCGGCGGCATCACCACCGGCCTTCTCCAGGGCCATAAATTTGTGAAGAAAAACGAAGGCAAAACCTGTGCTTCATGTCACGGTGGAAGAGTATATCCCGAATTTACCGGTGAATACGGCGGCACCCCTGATGTCCACTACCAGAAGGGCATGATGTGCAATGACTGCCACAACAAACAGGAAATGCACGGCGACGGCAAATTATATAAATCAAAAAATGATGTCAAAGACCGCCCGAAATGCCTGTCCTGCCATCAGGATAAAGGCAATCAGGTCGCGCACACCATTCATAAGGATAAAGTCAGCTGTCAGGGCTGCCATTCTTCCGGCCAATATCGCCAGTGTTATAGCTGTCATGCCGTGCATGGGTCAAAGGCCGAGCCCGGCTTTATCCTGGGGCTGAATCCGCGTGACCGCAAGACCTTGACAACCCTCAGGGTCATACCTACTATAAGAAGTACATTTGAGCCTAACGGAATAAAAATGGAGAATTTTGATGCTCTGCCCAATTACTGGAATTCGCCGGTGCACAACATTAAAAAGCGAACAAACAGGACACGCTCCTGCGATGCATGCCATGTGAATAAAGAAGGTTTCCTGAAACCTGAAGGGCTGATTAAAGACGGATCTAAAGAAAATGAGAAACTAATTTATGACATTAAACCAATAAGCAAATAAAAACAGGAGGATCTTTATGAAAAGAATGAGGTTTTTGAAAGTGTTGTTGGTATCCCTGTTGATTTTACTGCCGGCAGCCGTGCTGGCGCAGGGACTCAGCCCTATTGTTTCGACAGATGATTTAGCCAAAATTGTAAAGGATCCCAACGTCATTGTCATTGATATCCGCAAGGTTGAAGATTATAAAGCGGGGCATATTCCCGGCGCGATAGGGGTGTTTTATAATAATTGGGCACCGGGCATGGGCGGCTTAAAAAATGAAATGCCGGCAGATGATGATTTAATGGACCTTCTTACCGATAACGGCATTCAACCCGACTCAACGGTCGTCGTTTACGGCACTACAGGAACTCCGCCTGATCGTGTGGATGTGACCCGCGTGGCCTGGGCTTTGAAATACGCAGGCGTCCAGAAGGTATCTGTACTGAGCGGCGGATTTGAGAAATGGGCGGTGCGCGAGAAAAAAGAAGTTTCTACAGAGATTACCAAGCCCAAGACCAAAGATTACAAAGGTAAAATCAATAAAGCCATTCTGGTTAACAAGGATTACGTGAAAAATCACGTCGGAAAAGCGATGATCGTTGACGCACGGGAACCGGCATTCTTTAAAGGCGAACAGAAACTTCCTTTCGTGGCCAAAGCCGGTCGAGTCAAGAATTCGGTCAATCTGCCCACCATTCAGGTTTTCGACAAATATCCCCCCGGCGAGCATATGGAGCCCTGCTGCTGGACATATAAAGATGTCGCCACGCTCAAAAACATTGCTTCAGGTGTCGTTGGCAGTGACATCGACAAGGAAATCATTGTCTATTGCGACACCGGGAAAGTTGCCAGTGCCTGGTGGTTCATTTTAAGTGATGTGATGGGTTTCAAAAATGTGAAAATTTATGACGGTTCCATGGAAGAATGGATGAATGATGCAAGCGCTCCGACGGAACCGTAAAGCATAAAGAACATCATGAAAAAAAGCAGCCCCATCGTTTTATGGGGCTGCTTTTCTATTGAACGTTAAACAGACTTTCTATTTAGGCGTGACGTTGGCGTCGGCGTTTTTTGTAATCGGTGCCTGAGGATCCTGCATCCATTCCTGCATGGCGCCATCGTATAGACGGACGTTTTTATAGCCGAGGACTTCCACCAGAATATAAGACCAGATCGGGCAGCACTGACCGATGTCGCAATAGGTTATAATTTCTTTTTCCTTATCCCTGCCGATAGCGGCTTCGGAAATCGCCGCGAGTTCTTCCGTGGTTTTAAATGTTTTGTCAGGATTAAAGGCGCAGGAAGTCGGCATGTTAAAAGCTCCCGGGATTCGTCCCATCATGGGAATACAATCCATCTTTTTCTCGCCGGTAAAGAACTCTCGTTCTCTCACATCCAGCATAATAGCCTTGCCCAGCCGTTCTTTAACGTAATCTTTGTCGGCAAATCTCGCTCTTGAGTAGAGGCCTTTGAATGGTTTTGCTTTTGCGTGCATGATCTCCTGCGAAAGCGGTTTCTTTTCAGTAATCCATTTATTCATCCCGCCGTTAAGAACGGCTACATTTTTTATTCCTGCGTATTGCAGGGTGCAGGCGACACGGGCGCTTTGATAACTCAGCCGCGGCGTATCCATGCAACCGGTGACGACAATCCGCGAGTCAAACCCGATTCCGAAGTAGCCTATGGTATCATCCAGGTCATCCGTTTCGGGGATCTCCGTAAAAAGACCGTCTTTCTGGTATGCCCATGATCTGTAAAACGCGTTTAGCGCGCCGGGAATGTGTCCCTCTCGGTAATCCTCAACTCGGCGAACATCCAGGATAATCAATTTCGGATTCTTCAAATTTGCCAAAAGCCAGTCGGTGGATACAATCGGCTCGATGTCACGGGTTTGACCGGCTATCGGCAATAAAAGGATAAAAAGAAGGATCGTAAGGAGCTTGGACAAAGCATGATTTTTCATATGGCAATCTCCTTTGAATGTTGTATTACACATCTTAAAACGGATGTATACATAGTATACCACTAATTCTTTATTGAGACAGCCGAATATTTCAGACCGCAGAATACAAGCCCTATTTCATACTATTTTTATCTTACCGAATATGACGGTCTATTTCCCCCATCAGCGTCTGCGTCTGATCGGGCAACAGCGCGAATCCCATGTCATTCCTGTAAATGATGTTCATTTTTTTATCGACAATCACATACACGCGTTTGGAAAGGGGCAAAAGCCAGTGGTCGGCGTCGTAGAGCTTGGCGATTTTGCCTTTTTCATCCACCAGCAGAGTCATGTTTTTCAGGCTGTGCTTGGCTATAAACTTGCGGTGCGATTCGGCCGAATCCCGCGACAGGCCGAGAATTTTGATTTTTTTGGCTTTGTATTTTTTAATATTTTGTTGAAACTCAACAAACTGGCGGATTCAAAGCTTGGTGTCGTCTTTGGGATAGAAAGCCAGTACCACGGCGCGATGATTTTTGACAGCATTGCTGAGTTTCCATATGTTGCCCTTTTGATCGGACAATGTAAAATCAGGGGCTACCTGGCCGGAAACCGGGGAGGCGTTTTTTGCCCCTGTTGAAGCACAGGCTGACAATATAAAGAACACCAGCACAAAAAAAACGAATTTTGTTATTCGCATATAGCCCTCCGATAAAGGTATGGACGGCGGGCGGTTCAAAAATAACCGCCCGCCCATCTTAGTAAAGATTAATCGTCAAACGCCATTTTGGTTTTCCAAACTTCCCAGACCTTGCCTACCAGATCGGGGCCGGGTTTGAGCGTCGGCTTGCCGGGTTTCCAACCGGAGGGCGTGGCTTCGGCGCCTTTGGTTTTGCGCACGTGTTGGAAGGCCTGAATTTGACGGATGCTTTCCATGACGTTGCGTCCGACCGGCGGCGTCAACACTTCAAAGCCCTGAATGATGCCATCGGGGTCGATGATGAACCGGCCGCGGGCTTCCACGCCGGCATCCTGAAGGTAAACGCCAAAGATGTCTCCGACCTTGCCGCCGCCGTCGGAGAGCATGGGGAAGGGGATGCCGCCTTTGACCATTTTGGAAAGTTCATGATCATCCCACATTTTGTGGACAAAGACGCTGTCCACACTCATGGATAAAACTTCAACGCCGAGTTTTTTGAATTCGGAATATTTCTCGCCGACCGACGAGATTTCGGTTGCTCAGACGAAGGTGAAGTCGCCCGGATAAAAACACAGGACAACCCATTTCCCCAGATAATCGGAGAGCTTCAGATTGATGAATTTCCCCTTGTGATACGCGGGCGCCGTGAAGTCCGGCGCTTTTTTCCCTACAGTGACCATGCTTTTGACCTCCTTGACAGGTGTTGGTTGAGACGTTTCTTTCTTCGCATCCGGTTTTTCGCCGACCGGTCCGCCGGTGGGTCTGGCACAGCCGGCCTTGATTTCTTCAGCCATAGATGATTCCCTCCTTTGTTTTATTTTTTTGATTTCTTCATTTTCGCGATTTCTTCCTCCACTTCCTCAGCGCCTTCCGCATAGAATTTTCCTTCATCGGGGGCCAGTTCATGAAGCAATCTTAAAAACTCTCCGGCGTGAACGCGTTCCTCGTCGGCAATGTCCCCGAGGACCTCGATGGCCAGCTTGTTGTCGGTTGATTCCGCGAGCTGCATATAAAGTTGGATGGCTTCATATTCTGCCGCCACCATAAAGCGAATGGCTCTGATCAGTTCTTCTTTGGTCAGTTTCCTGTCCTTCTTCAACCCTGAAAAAGGTGTTCCAAACTCCGGCATGGTATCATCCCCCTTTCCTGTTATTATTATAGGTTAATTTCCTGATGCAGTAACGATAATTTATGACATCATTTTGTGATGTCAATTTCTGCCCTTATTTTTTTGATATTTACTTCTCCCTCGGGAACGGCCAAGCCATAATGCCGCCTTCCATCACTTTGACGTTTTTCCAGCCGTTGCCTTCCAGTGCCAGCGCCGCCTCATAACCGCGCAGTGAAATCTTGCAGTATAAGATGATTTCGCGATTTTTATCCTCCGGCAGCTCCTTGAGGCGCTTACGGATCGCGCCGAGCGGTATCAACGTCTCACCGATGCCTAAACGCATCTCTTCGAATTCCTCCGGTCCGCGTGTATCAATCAGGAATGGTTTCTCTCCGGCCCGTATTTTATCATAAACCTCTTTACAACTGATACCTTTCATTCTGCCTTTCATTTTATTCTGCATGATGTGCGCCGTGGCGATAAAATGATCAATGGCCAGAGAGAAGGGCGGCGCGTAGGGAAGATCGGCGTTAATCAGGTCTTCCACGGTCATTTTCCCCTGAATGGCCATGGCCCACTGGGCAATTTGCTTGGCGACGTTTCCCGGACCGATGCATTGTGCGCCGAGGATACGGCCGGTTTTTTGCTCCGCCACCAGTTTAGTGACCAGAAGCTTGCCTTCCATAAAGCCCGGTTTGTCGGGACTGGCGTTGATGACCGTTATGATGTCGGAATAGCCCAGGCGTTTGGCCATTGTTTCCGAAAGGCCGGTGGAGCCCGCCCCGTAATCGAACACTTTGCAGATGCCGGTTTGAATCGTTCCCGGGAAAGTGACGCTGTTGCCGGAAGCGGCGTTTTCTCCCGCTATTCTTCCCTGGAGATTGGCCAGATCGCCGTAAGGCGCGTGGACTTTTTTGCCGGTGATGCGGTTGAGGGTTTCCACGCAGTCGCCCACGGCGTAAATGTCCGGGTCGGAGGTCTGCATGTATTCATTGACTTCAACGCCGCCAAGCTCGCCGATTTTCAACCCGGCTTCTTTGGCCAGTGTGACGTTGGGACGGACACCGATGGCTATAACGGCCAGCTCGCAGGGAAGCTCCGTTCCGTTTTGCAGTTTCACCGCTGTGAGTTTTCCGTTTTCACCCAGGAAAGCGGCTATGCCGTTTTCGGTGATGATGTTGGCGCCTTTGCTCCGCACATGGTTTTCCACCAGCTTGGCCAGTTCCCAGTCCAAAAACGTCAGCAGTTGAGGAAGCAGTTCAATGACGGTGATTTCAATACCCGCCAGTTGCAGCGCTTCGCAGGTTTCGATACCGATGAGTCCGCCGCCGATGACCACGGCCTTTTTGATTTTGCCTTCATCGCGGACGTTACGCAGAAAATCGGCGTCCTTCATGGATTGTAATGTGGTAATGCCCTGGAGATCTGTGCCCGGAACCGGCGGCATTCGGGGAACGGCGCCGGTGGCGATAACGAGTTTGTCATACGTCAGGGTGCCGGTTTCTCCGGAAACCGTATTTTTGAAGGAAACGGAACGGTTTTTCGTGTCGATGTTAGTGACTTCGGTGTTGACCTTCGCTTCGATATCTTTGGCGTTGAGGTAAAACATCGGATTGCGCACGACGCCCGCGGGCGTGCAAAGTAGCGCGTTGCGGTCGTTAAAAAAACCTCCGACGTAATACGGGTAGCCGCAGGACGCCATGGAAAGGTCGGCTTCCTTCTGGATAATGATCACTTCCGCGTCGTTGTCAATGCGCCGGGCTTTCGCCGCTGCTTTGGGACCGGCAGCCGAACCTCCGATAACAATGATTCGTTTTCTCTGAGCCATAGTTTTATCCTCCGATTTTTAAAAGTGACCTGAACATAAAAGGTCGCTTCCATAAATTTGATTCTCTCAGTGAAAAAATAGCAATTATCGGCAGCCGTTGCATTGACTTAAATCAATGCGGATAATTATTTTCAGAGTCCGTATATTTTGAGCCGGCCGGCATCAGACCTTATGGAACATACATGGCAACGACCTCATCCGCAGCATAAATTACCCCGCCGGCGATTAGCTGTGATTTAATAATAACTTTTACGATGATGCGGGCGATATTTCAGCATCAACGTGCCTCAACGGAAGCGTGGGATGTTTTATGAAAGCCCTGATGAAAAGGGGAATCCTTCGGGATAACGGTTTGGTGATCGTATCCCCGTAGGCTTTCAGCAACTCATCCGGCATGTAGTGAAGCTTTATTCCCGCAATTCTGTTGGTGAAGGAGAGCGTGATAAAACATCCGGGGCAGTTGACGGCCATATCTTTCATTCCGGTTTCCTTCACTTCTTTGTATTTTTTCCACTGTTCCTTGAAGAGACTTTTCGGAAGATTAAGGGTCCGGAGAACGCTCACGGCCCCGCAGGAAAGGTTGCACTCTCCATGATGGGGGAGTTCCACTATATCGGCGCCCGCTGATTTGTAAACGGCGCGAAGGTCGCGGGCAAAGCCGTCACCCAGTTCGCTGACATAACATGATTCATGGAGGGTCGTCTTTAGTTTCAACGGTTGTTTTACTGTAATCTTGCCGGATTCTCTTTTTTCATTCAGCCATTCATACAGGGAAATCAATTTGAATGGCAATTCCCTGCCGTATACATTTTTCAGTATATTGGATAGATAGTTGTAGCAGGATCCGCAGTAGCAAACCATTCTCTCGATATTCAATTTCTCAAAAGCTTTCAGGGTTTTTTCAATCGTATCGGTGTAGGCTTTCCATGAACCGAGACGGTATGCGAGTTCACCACAACAGAGGTCCGGCGGCCCGAATTTCGGCAGTTTCTGTAAAACAGCGGAGTTTTCGATATCAAAACAACTGATTCTGCCGATGCATCCCACCCACAAAATTTCCTTGGATGGCGGTGGAATTTCCGACCATTTTTTCAATATGGATTGTTCCTCCCTGGAAAGCATGGCATAAATATCCTTCCACATTGACATTTTCATGCCGTTGAAGAGATAGGGGTAGACAGCGGATATCTTTCCTTTCTTCTTCCTGTTCTCCATGAACTTCTCCAGAATAAATTCATGAAGTCTTAACCCCTCGGGGCAATAATTATTGCAACTGAAGCAGAACGTGCATTCCCTGAAAATTTTTTCCGAGTAACCGGTTTTCAATAATCCGGTCATTTCAGCAACGGCCTCGGGCTTGTCCATGTGCATCACGGGACATTGGACAAGACATTCACCGCACGTCGTACATTTATTCCAATCCGATAATTTGGCGTATGACATAATACATGTTCCCCCTTTTTATCTAAATTGACGAGCAACCCATTCAAGTTTCTGGATACGCGCCGCATGCCATGCAAAAAATTTTTGCCAGAGCCCGGCGCTTTTTATCTCATGCGTCGAATGCGTGTTTCGATCTTCTTTGTGTGAGTGTAATTCTTTTAATAACGGCAGTAAATGCAGATTATTGCTCCGTTCATGAATGATATGCCATACGCAATTTATTTGCGGATCGAGCGCGCATTTCAAGTTTGATTCTGAATAGGATTTGCAGGGGCCGTATTTGCTTTTTGCGGGACATTCGCTCAACGGACAGATTCCGGCGGTGCAGGTTAGCACGCAATGTCCGCAGCTTCTGCAGAGGCTATGTGCAATAACCGGATCGCTGCTAGAAACTGCGGCGCTTCCCACGGAATCCAGCACATTGATTACAGGCAAACCCGGCCGACAGCTGTTCGCTGATTTTATTCCCGCCGCGCAACTCAAAACGATCAATGCATCACACTTTTCGAGGGCCTTTTTGTTGGCCCTCAACGCCTGACGCATTATTTCTTCGGGACAAGCGGCAAGAATGACTTTGTCCAGTTTGATCTGTTTGTGATTTTTCAGCAGATACGCTTTCAGAACTTCCACGCCGGTCTTGCCACCCGTATAGGAAAGATTGGCACATATTCCACAGCTGAGGATAGCGAAGGTGTTATAATTTTTTAGTATGAGATTAATTTCCGGCTCCGGTTTCCAAATGGTTTTGTTCATTGTTTACCGTATCCTGACTGTGAAAATTGTATTATATACCGGATTGGGATCCGCTATTTTTTTAAATGGTCTGGCATCAGGGCTTCCGGCACCTGAATGGCAACGACTTCGCCGGTGGCGCATATCTGGCCGCCGGCAATCAGCCTCGATTCGATAACGACTTTGCGCCTTTTGATCTCCTTGACTTTCCCCCGTATTTCTATCGGTCCGCCAAGCGGTGTGGGCAAAAGATAGTTTACGTGCAAAGAGGCGGTCAGAAAACGAATCGGCGGCAGGGTATCCATCTCGCGGTTTTCAGAGCAGTATTTGGCCGCCGCCGCTGTGCCAGTGGAATGGCAATCGATCAGCGACGCAATCAGACCGCCGTAAGCCATTCCGGGAATAGCCATGTAGCGGGGATCCGGTTGATAAACACAGACGGATTCTTCTCCGTCCCAGTAGCTTTTGATTTGCAGACCGTGTTCGTTGAGGCGACCGCAGCCGTAACAGTGGCTTAAATCGTCGGGATAGTAGTCCTGAAACGCTTTTTGCTTCATAAAAACCCCTTTTTTATACAAGAAATTTTATATTTACAATCGAGAGGACAGAAAAGCATGCATTTTTTGCGCGTCTGTTGCAATATCAACATGCACGTGTTCATTGTCAAAGATGACATTGGTTGAACTTCTGAAATTATACGGCAATGCCTCGACGGCATCGATTGTGTAAATTTTTACATCCAGAATGGTCTCAAATTTTGTTTTCATCTCTTCAGCTACACCTATAGCCTTCTTGCAGCTTATTCAGCCCGGATTTCCGCTATGAAAAACCAGTAATGTCTTCATGATAGTCCCCTTTATGTTAATTAAATGTCAATTTTGTTCCGGCCATATTCAAAATAAATTGTTCGGGCATTTGCTTTTCCATCTCCATAATGGCTTTGCGTCCCGTGCAGTGTGTCGGAATGATATAAGCCGGGTTGATTTTCTTGAATTCCTGCGTGGTGCGATCAATAATCGGTTCAAAAAACGGCCCGGATAGATGGAATCCGCCCATCACTGCGTGAATTTTATTAATACCGGTAACTTTCATCGCGTGATGAACCGTATTAATGATTCCGGAATGCGCACAACCGGAAAGGATAATCAACCCTTTGTTTTTCAGATTCATGACAATAGAGGTGTCGTCTTCGATGGCATCCCAAACTTCCTTTCCGTCTTGCTGGCAATGAGGAAGCGGCCATCCCGTTTCGAAATCCGTGCTACGGGGAATTTCGCCCAGAAAAAGAATCGTATCTTCCAGTAAAAGATATGGTTTTTCAGTTTCCACCACGGTGAGACCCGCGGCTTTAACCATTTCCCGCGTCAATTCCGGAAAATTGATTTTTAATTCCTCTCCGAATTTGAGATAACGCGGCGATTTAAACGCGGACGGATGCACGGCGAAAGGGATATTCTTTTTACCGGTCATGGTGACGAGTTTTGCCATGCCACCCGTATGGTCACTATGTCCGTGGGAAAGAGCGGCTGCCTCGACCTGTGTCATATCAACGTTAAGCGTTTCCGCATTTTGCGCCGCACCGTTTTCCGAAAAACCGAAGTCAAGCAGCAGCGTATGCGTTTTGTTTCCGAGAGTTGTTTGGACGAGTGCGGAAAAACCGTGCTCAGCCAACACGGAAGCCCGGATTTCTCCTTCTTTTAAAGGATTGGCTCGCGTGACAACAGCGTTGCTGTCCATCGCGGTAATTTCAATGTAGTTATCCTGTAATGTCAGGATTTCAACCCTATCAACTGCTTTTAAAGCTGTTGTCATGATACCAATCCTCCTTTGATTTAGTGATCGCAGAGATTGTCTCCGACTTGCAATGAACCGGCAAAAAAATCCGTAATCAGTTTTTCCGGTGTTTCGACCGGAGCACCGACTACGACCTGAATGCCCTGCTCGGCAAACAACTGTTGGGCTCGTTGACCCATGCCGCCGGCAATAATCATATTAGCACCTTGTTTGGCCAGCCATGGCGGCAAAAGTCCCGGTTCATGAGGCGGCGCGGCAATGTCTTCACGTTTGATGATTTTTTTAGTTTGGTCTTCGATTTCGATGATAGCAAAACTCGCGCAGTGACCGAAATGCGCTGTAAGTTTTCCTTCGGCTAACGGTATGGCTATTTTCATGATTCATTCTCCTTATGAGTTTAATATTTTTGTCTTATCCAAGTCTTTTGTAATTTCATCAATGATTTTTTGCATGATTTCCCCTGTGGGCGTTTTCGATGAATGATAAATAAAAACCTTACCCGAGTCGCCGGACTGTGCGATTGCCGGATCCATGGGAATAGCGCCAAGAAAAGGCACATTCATGTCCGTTGAGATTTTCTTGCCGCCGCCGGTGGGCAGAATCTGTGTAATTTCACCGCATTTCGGACACGCAAAACCGCTCATGTTTTCGATGACGCCGACCACCGGTACGTCAAGACGCTTGCAAAAGCTGATAGATTTGCGCACGTCCACTGCGGCGACTTTCTGCGGTGTGGTGACAATAATTGCGCCGTCCAGCGGCTGAATCAACTGGCACAACGACAGGGGTTCATCACCTGTGCCCGGAGGAGCGTCAACAATTAAGTAATCCAGATCGCCCCAATGCACATCCGTCAGGAATTGTTTGATAACACCCATTTTCATCGGACCGCGCCAGATGACAGCGTCATCGGGATTCTGCAACAAAAACCCCAGAGACATTATTTTCAGGCCACCGAATTCAACCGGAAACAATCCGTCGGGGCCGCCTTTGAGAGTTTCATTTTCCAGTCCCAGCATGGTGGGTACGCTGGGACCGTGAATATCCACGTCCAGCAAACCGACTCGCAGACCGTTTAATGCCAGCGCGGTGGCCAGATTGACCGCAACGGTGCTTTTACCGACGCCGCCCTTGCCGGAAAGCACGACGATTTTTTTCTGAATGCGGCAGAGCGTCGCCTGCAATTTGCGGCGATCAGCGTATTCTTCAGGACTTTCATCCTTTTTCTGTTTTTTAGCCGCGCAGTCGGAATCGCCGCACGTATCACATGTTTTTTTTTCTTCCACTATTATATCCTCCATTTATTTTATTGATTAAGATAATCTTCACAAGCCGCTTTTAACGTATTGGTCGCCAGAAGCGCGCAGTGTTCGTGATCTTCGGGAAGTCCGTCAAGAACATTGAGAACATCCTTTTGACTTATTGCTTGGGCTTCCTCAATCGATTTTCCCTCGGCCATACAGGTTGTCATGCTGCCGCAGGCACGCGAAGGATCACAGCCATCGGTGATAAAAGAGACTTTCCTGATTTTGCCTTCTTCAACCAGAATCCAGAACTCCATGGTGTCGCCGCAGGGTCCGGTAATTCTCGCGTGTCCGCTAAAAGAATCCATCGGTCCCATATTATGAGGCGAATCGGCATGTTTTTTTGCCGTGGCATAAGTTTCGTCCAGATTTACTAACTCACTCATTATTTACCTTCTTATACCTCCCGAAGATTAAGATTTTTCCAGAGTTGTTGAATATCATCGCCGCTTGGGGCATCGATTTCAACAACCGATTTTTTCTGTATTTGCGCCTGTGTGACGGCATTGTCGTAGCGAATCCGTCCGGCAATTCGCGCGCCTAATCCCGCAGCATTTTCTTCAATACGCTCAGTCATGTCGGGATTGATATCCCATTTGTTGACGCACACAGCTGCTGGAATTTGAAAATGACGGGTAAGGCCCAGCACCCTTTCCAGATCGTGTTCGCCCGAAACTGTTGGTTCCGTGACCACCAGAACCTGCGAAGCACCGGTCACCGAGGCAATAACCGGACAGCCGATGCCGGGAGGACCATCCACAATAATCAATTCACAATTTTCTTTTTCCGCGATGGCGCGGGCTTCCCGCCGCACGGTGGAAACCAATTTGCCGGAGTTTTCAGCGGCCACCCCCAGACGCGCGTGAACCATCGGCCCCAGACGCGTATCGGAGACAAACCACTTGCCGCAGTTGCAATCCGGGAAATCAATCGCTTTTTCCGGGCACATTTCCACGCAAACTTTGCAGCCCTCACAGGCAACGGGATCCACGGCAAATAAAAGCTCTCCCTGAAAATTCTGCTTACTGTGAATGGCATTAAAGCGGCAAACGTCTTTACAAATACCGCAGCTGATACAGTCGGTTTGACGGATAACAGCTTCATGACCGCTGATAAATTCGTGTTCTTCCTTGATTTGCGGTGTCAGGACTAAATGCAAGTCGGCCGCATCCACATCGCAATCACAGATCACCGAACGCTTTGCCAGCGCTACCAGTGATGCCGTAACGCTTGTTTTCCCCGTACCTCCTTTTCCGCTGATTATTACCAATTCCTTCATGGCCATCATTCCTCAATATCCGGCGATAGGTTTGTTCTGCCGGCCACAAGCATGTCCTGCAAGTCGCTTTGATGTTCTCTTACAGTGAATCCGCGTTCGACCAGGATGGTCTTCATCTCCGCCAGGGTGCCGCCGCTGACGTCGTGGTATCTTCCTTCGCGCTCGTGAATCCTGTCCAATATCGCGAGTCCCTTTTCGTTAAAATCGCTCAACACGATTTTACCATCCGGCGATAGAAGTCGTGTGAATTCATCACAGACCTTGCGGATAGAGGAAAGGTGATGAATCATGTTCACGGCGAAAATCACATCAAAAAAACCGTCGTTACAGGGGATGGATTCAACATCGGCGATGAGGAAAGTCACCTGCGACTGAAATCCATAATACATCAGGTTGAGCAGGGCGAATCTCTGTTCCGCTACGGAAATATCCAAAGAGAAAAATTTATATCCTGCCTGCGCCAGAGCAAGCGTGAAATAGCCCTTGCCCGTACCGGCTTCCAGAATGTTGCCCGCTACAGGCAACGATTTTTCAATGATAAAAGAACGCTCCAGATCGATATTGTATCCGAATGTCCGGTAAAGCGCGACACGTTTCTGATATTTTATGTGATTTTCGATAATGTCCTTTTGCATCGTCAATCCTTCATCTTATTTTCTTTCCGCTATCTTGTAAAACAAGCATTGTTCGGCGCGCATTGCAATGATGAGCCGCTTATCTAAAAGACTTTTCAGCTTTTTGGCCACGTCGTGCGGATGCAATCCCATCCCGGTACTGATTCCCTCGAGTGTGCATGGTCTTCTGGCCAGAAGATCCAGAATGTCTTTGTCTGAGGATTCCACCCCATTTATTCCGGAAAGATCAGAGGATGTTGCGTTTTGGAGAATGTCGACCGGACATAAAAACAAACGGGCAAGTTTCTGCAATTGTCTGACGTCAACGGGATGGGCAAAATCTTCATAGGCTGGACGGCTCACGGTATTAATTTGAACTTTTTCGATATGAATTTTATTGACCCATGCCGCCATTTCTTTTACTTCTTCCGCCATACCGTTAATTCCCGAAAGCAGGAGAATTTCCAGCCAGATGTGTCCTGTAAATTGTTTTGAAAAATCAATCAGCCCCTGAATCACTCGTTCGAAAGAAATATCTTTGTGCGGACGATTGACGTATTGGAAAAGTTGCTCATTGCCGGCATCCAGCGAAGGAATGACGATATCCGCCTTCATCAATGATTGGCGGACCTCCGGCAGATAAAGCAGAGACCCGTTGGTCAGAACGGCTACCGGAATGTTCGTCCTTTCTTTTATCTTACCGATGATTTCACCGATGGATGCGTGCAGGGTTGGTTCTCCCGAACCGGCAACGGTGATGTAATTGCATTCAAACTTCGTTAATAACTTTTCTTCGATTTCCGACAACACATCAGCCAAAGGAACATAATCGAGCCTTACGGTCGTTTTATTTGTCGTTTTTCCCAGTTGACAGTAGATACAATCATACGTGCAGGTTTTATACGGCACGATGTCCACTCCCAGCGACTTTCCTAACCTGCGGGACGGGACAGGACCATAGACATATTGATAGACTCTTTCTGACATTTTAATCTCCACAAGGGGCTTGACCGCATCGTTGCTTTGCACCGCAACAGGTTGTTCCCGTTTCTTCAAAGGAACAGCTTTTTGCAGTGTCGCGCATACTGACACCGGCTGACTTCATAATAAAACCACTGCCGCCGCTAACGATTCTTTGTACGTCAGCTCTACATTCGGGACATATCCTGATAGGCGCATCTTTCATGCTTTGTTGCCTTTCAAAACGTAGACCGCACTTGCTGCATTCATATTCATAAGTCGGCATTTGTTCTTATCCTTTCTTTTTCGAATTGGCAATTTTCTCTAAAAGATTTTCAAAACGTTCCCGGTATTGAGGCAGGGCATCCACCATCAGAATTCCCCGTGAATAATTTTCCGCAATTTGCCGGTCATCGGGAATTTCCATCAGAATGGGAACGTTTTCCTTTCGACAGAATTCATGAACGCGGTTATCACCGCTCCCCATTCGATTGACAAGAACGCCAAAGGGCAGATTCAACTCTCTGACCATATCCACCGCCAGCGATAAATCGTGCAAACCGAAAGGCGTCGGTTCCGTTACCAGTAGAACAAAATCCGAATCCCTGATCGCGGCAATAACCGGACAGGATGTGCCGGGCGGGGCATCTAAAATAGCCGGAGCATCAACCGGCAACGTATTTTTTACGGCGCGGATAAGCGGTGGAGCCAACGCCACGCCAACATTTAGTTTTCCCGTAACCAGCGTGATATTCTCCGTGCGCGACGTTTCAACAACACCGATACGCCTGTTTTTTTCACTGATGGCCTTAGTGGGACAGACCAGCGTGCACCCGCCGCAGCCGTGGCACATTTCCGGAAACACAAGCGGCGTTGTTCCAAAAGTGACAATGGCGGAGAACTGGCAGATTTTCGCACACTCACCGCAGCCGTTGCAGAGTTCTTCATTGACATCCGGCACGGGGAGGCCGATGGTTTTTTCAGAATGCCCCGATGTTTTTAAAAATAAGTGGGCATTGGGTTCTTCCACGTCGCAGTCCGCAAGACACACATCTCTCTTAAAGACACGCGCCAGATTGACGCTGACCGTGGTTTTTCCGGTCCCTCCTTTTCCTGATGCAACGGCCAGCTTCATAGGATTTTACTCTCCTTTGGGTTGATCCAGAGCAGAGGGAAAACGATATCGCTGGTGCAGCAGGGAACCCATACCGCCAGAAATAAAAAAAACGCGATCAGTATGGTGGTAACTACATCAACGGACGTACCCAACGCCATTAAAACGTGAAATAAGGAAGCCCATGTACTCAGAAGCACATGTCCCGCATGGGGAATTCTGGTATGCGATATGACAAACCCTAAAGCGATGCCGGCCAGCGCCAGAGGGTTCACCAGCCACCATTTTTCAATGAAGCCCAGATGAACGCCCCGATGCGGGAGTTCCAGCAGCCATTCCCCGATGTAGGGAATAAACGAATCGCTGAATGTGGCAATGCCGATTGAGCCGATATAACCGATTATGATGATTTGCAAGATATTGCCGCGCGAATGCATTCTATACATGGCAGTGGTAACCAGGGCGCTCAGCAAAACGTGTAACGGATGCATTGTCCAGAAAAGCCCGGAGGAAAACTCCCGCGGCACCTGAAACTGGATGAATGCAGCCATAATGACGATCCCGGTTACTGTACCGAACATTGTGAACGGTGCATGCAATTTAAGCTCTTGCGCAATCATGCCCGCTTTCATAGGGCAACTCCTGAAGAGAAACCAGATATGACAAAACAGTTTGTGGCCGCGTTCAATCCAATAAAAAATCCTGCATGACGGCTTTTGGCAAAATATTCGGTCTGACGAACAAAACAGGTTATGCCTTCCGACGGCATTTTCATGAACGGTACCCTCGTTTTCCCCTTTTTGCTGCTGTGGATTCATCCACCTCATCCTGCCAGCCGTTTTTCCGGATATCATGCAGATCGAATTTTGCCGTATAGGGCTTGATGTCCAAAAGCGGAGTTCCGTCGAGAATGTCAATTCCATCCACATAAAGGATATTGTCCTCTATACGGATGAGTTCTACAACGCTAAGCCCAAGAGGATTGGGACGACCCGGCGCGCGTGTGGAAAATATTCCCCGCTCCACGTCCTGCAGAAACGGTTTGACTTTCAGTTGAACAAGCGGCGCCTGATGAAAATGATAGATCAGGTAAACGTGGGAGAAGCCGTCCAGATCGCTTAATCCAGATATATATTTTTCAAACACTTCAATGCGTCCCTTGCAACCGCAAGCGTAAACCGGCTGAATCGGTGTTTTTTCGGCAACCGTGTGTTCACTGTGAATGATTCCAATCGGATGATATATGATTTGTCGGTTTATCATACCCAGTGTCCATCCACATCGGCCGATTTGGCCTCGGTTAACGTGCCTTCACGATATTGTTCCAGAGCCTCGCTGACCGTAGCGGCGGATGTATTGTATATCCTGATGCCTGCCGCCTGAAGCGTCCGGAAGGCTTTGGGCCCGCAGTGTCCTGTAATCAGCGCTTTTACGCCAAGGCGGGCGATGTTTTGTGCCGATTGAATGCCGGCTCCCTGCGC
>Ga0209604_1000696_pt1 | contig 30214 bp, 25 predicted proteins | sample AD_UKC097_MetaG_FD_184405 | JGI IMG/M metagenome (GOLD analysis project Ga0209604, IMG submission 184405) | Active sludge microbial communities of municipal wastewater-treating anaerobic digesters from USA - AD_UKC097_MetaG (SPAdes) (version 2) | ecosystem: Engineered > Bioreactor > Anaerobic >... | reverse complement strand
TGATGCTGGCGACCCTGGGACGCCCATGAAGCAGCGCATCACGGTGCTGGGATCCACGGGTTCGATCGGGACCAGTACCCTCGACGTGATTGCCCGTCACGCCGACCGGTTCGAGGTCTATGCGCTGAGTGCCTCGACCCAGGTTGATTTGATGTTGGCCCAGTGCCGGCGGTTCCGACCGCGGTTTGCGGTCATGGCCAGCGAGGAGCATGGACGGCTGCTGGCCGAGAAAATCAAGCAGGAAGGCCTTGAGTCCAGCGTTGAATGGTCACCGGAAGCTATCAACAGAATAGCGTCCGACGAGTCGGTGGACATGGTCATGGCGGCCATCGTTGGCGCCGCCGGCCTCGCGCCGTGTCTGGCGGCAGCGGCGGCTGGCAAACGGCTGCTTCTGGCCAACAAGGAAGCCTTGGTGGTGGGTGGCGACGTTTTCATGCGCGCCGTGCATCACGGTGGCGCGACCCTGTTGCCCATTGACAGCGAGCACTCCGCCATTTTTCAGTCCCTTCCCGAGGATCCCGCGACCTGGGCGGAGCGGATCGACCGGATCATCCTGACCGCATCGGGCGGGCCGTTCCGCACCCGTGATCCTGCCACCCTGCATGCCGTCACGCCGGAGGAGGCCTGCGCCCACCCCAACTGGGTCATGGGGAAAAAGATCTCGGTCGACTCCGCCACCATGATGAACAAGGCATTGGAGGTCATCGAAGCCAGTTATCTCTTCGGTGTCTCGCCGTCGCAATTGCAGGTCGTGATCCATCCCCAGAGCATCATCCATTCGATGGTGCAATACCGGGACCATTCCGTGGTGTCGCAGATGGGTACCCCCGACATGCGGGTTCCGATCGCCTACGGTTTGTCCTGGCCCCAACGTATCGTTTCCGGAGCCGCGGCACTCGACTTCCACAACTTGCCGGCCATGACATTCGAAGCACTGGATGACCACGGTCATGAACGGCGGTATCCGGGTCTCCAACTGGCCTGGGACGCCTTACGGGGGCCGGCAGGCAGTTGCGCGGTGCTGAATGCGGCCAACGAGGTGGCGGTCGCGGCGTTTCTGGATCGGCGGATCCGTTTCGACCAGATTCACCGCATCAATGTGGACACACTCGCGTCGGTGGCTTTCAACGAACCCCGCTCGCTTGGCGATCTGATGGATCTGGACGCGACCAGCCGCAAGGCCGCTGAAGCGGCGGTCGCACGCCTGGTTCACTGAGGGCGCATCCAATGCTCACGGTCCTTGCATTCCTTGTTGCGCTGGGCTTGCTGATCGCGGTGCACGAGTACGGGCATTACCGCGTCGCCGTGGCATGCGGCGTGAAGGTTCTGAGGTTCTCCGTCGGATTTGGTCGCCCGCTCTTGCGTTGGAAACCAAAGGTGCAGCATCCGGGACAGGACACCGAATTCGTCATCGGAGCTTTTCCGATCGGCGGATACGTCCGGATGCTGGATGAACGCGAAGGACCGGTGTCTCCGCACGAGGCACAATGGGCCTTCAACACCCGGCCCCTGCGGCAGCGCGCGGCCATCGTGGCCGCCGGTCCGCTGGCCAACCTGGTTCTGGCTGTCTTTCTGTACGCGTCGGTGAACTGGATCGGCGTAAAGGAGCCCGAACCGGTCCTGGCCAGTCCTGTGGCGGCGTCGTTGGCCGAACGCGCGGGGCTGAGAGGGGGGGAATGGGTGCAATTTGCCGGCTTCGCCGATCAGGATGTCGAACCCGTCCGTTCGTTCGAATCGTTGCGTTGGCTGCTGACGCGTGGAGCGCTGGACGGACGCGACATCCGCCTGGTGGTGGCGAACCGAAAAGAAGGCGGCGGCCGTGATGTGTTGCTGCCTTTGTCTGCACTTTCGACAAAAGACGCCGATCCCCAACTGTTCCAGCGGATCGGGATCGTTGCGCCCTGGACCGAACCGATCATTGGGGATGTGCTCCCCCAGAGCCCCGCTTCGCGCGCTGGGCTTCAGGACGGCGATCGAGTCTTGCGGGTGGGGGCGATCCAGGTGGTGGATGGCCAGCAGCTGCGCCAGCTGATTCGCTCCTCGGTCGATGGTCAAACGCCAGTCCCGATGTTGTGGCGCATCGAGCGCAAGGGACAGCCGATCGACTTGACGTTGGAGCCGGAGGTTCGCAGCGAGGGCCAGTTGGTTGTGGGTCGTATCGGCGCCTACGTCGGTGCGCCTCCCGCCATGACAGTGGTCAGGATGGGCCCATTGGAGGGCTTGTGGCGGGGTGTTGAGCGTACCTGGGAGGTTGCGATCCTGACGGTTCGCATGATCGGGCGGATGGTCATCGGGGACGTATCCCTTAAGAACCTCAGTGGTCCGCTGACCATCGCCGACTATGCGGGCAAGTCGGCCAGTCTCGGGGTGACATCGTATCTGGTGTTTCTGGCCTTGATCAGTGTCAGCCTCGGGTTGCTGAACCTGATGCCGTTGCCCGTCCTCGACGGGGGGCACCTGTTGTATTATCTTTGGGAAGGCGTGAGCGGGCGGGGCATCTCTGATCTCTGGATGGAGCGATTGCAGCGGGGTGGCGTCGCCCTGCTGTTGGCCATGATGACTGTCGCGCTGTTCAACGATGTCACTCGGCTTTTTGGGTGACCCCGTAGCGGGCATCCCACCGGCGAGGCCGTCAACAGACCAATTCATGAAAAAGCAATTGAACCGATTTCGTTTGCGCGCATCCGTCGCCTCGGTGGCGCTGGCCTTTGCTGCCCATTCGTGGGCCGTCAATCCGTTTCCGGTGGGCGACATCCGGGTCGAAGGTTTGCAGCGCGTCGAGGCCGGTACGGTGTTCGCCTCGCTCCCGTTTCGCGTGGGCGATACCTACAACGATGAAAAGGGTTCCGCAGCGATTCGGGCCTTGTTCGCTTTAGGCTTGTTCAAGGACGTCCGCCTTGAGGTGAACGGCAACGTGGTCGTGGTGATCGTCGAAGAACGCCCGACCATCGCCAATGTCGACTTTGCGGGCACCAAGGAATTCGACAAGGAGGCGTTGCAAAAAATGCTGCGCGAAGTCGGATTGGCTGAAGGGCGGCCTTTCGACAAGGCACTGGCCGACCGTGCTGAGCAGGAACTCAAACGTCAGTACATCAACCGCAGTCTGTATGGTGTCGAAGTCGTCACCACCGTGACGCCGATAGAGCGCAACCGGGTCAACTTGACATTCGCCGTCACAGAGGGTGACACCGCCAAGATTCGGGAAATGAACATCGTCGGCAACAAGGCTTTCAGCGAATCGACGCTGCTAGGTCTGTTCAGCCAGGATACCGGTGGCTGGCTGAGCTGGTACACCAAGTCGAACCATTACTCACGCACAAAGCTCAACGCCGATCTGGAGGCGCTGCGCTCGTTTTACCTCGCACGTGGTTTTCTCGATTTCCGCATTGATTCGACGCAGGTCGCGATGTCGCCGAACAAGCAGGACATTTCGGTCACGATCAACATTACCGAAGGGGAGCGATTCATTGTGTCCTCGGTGGCGCTTGAAGGAAACTTTTTGGGCAAGGAAGATGAATTCAAGTCCCTTGTGACCATCAAGCCTGGAAAACCTTTCAACGCCGATGATGTGGCGGAGACGACCCGGGTGTTTACCGAAAATTTTGGCAATTACGGCTTTGCGTTCGCCCGGGTCGAAGCGCGGCCGGAGATTGACCGCGTGAACAACCGGGTCGCGTTGATTCTGCAGGCCGATCCGTCCCGGCGCGCCTACATCCGTCGGATCAACATTTCGGGCAACGACCGGACCCGTGACGAAGTGATCCGGCGCGAGTTCCGCCAGTTCGAAGCGTCCTGGTACGACGGCAACAAGATTCGCCTCTCCCGCGACAGGGTGGACCGGCTGGGATATTTCACCAACGTCAACATTGACACGGCGGAAATCCCGGGTGTGAATGACCAGGTCGACCTGAATGTCAACGTTACGGAGAAACCTACCGGCAGCATCACGTTGGGACTGGGATTCTCGGCAGCCGACCGGCTCGCGCTGAACATCGGCATGAAGCAGGAGAACGCGTTCGGGTCCGGCAACTACCTCGGGGTCGAGCTCAACACCAGCAAGTACAACACGGTTCTGGTCTTGAACACCACCGATCCCTATTTCACGAAAGACGGTATATCCCGAACGCTGGATGCCTACTACCGCAGCAGCAAACCCTATGCCAATCAGGGCGGTTCCTATCAGCTCGTGACCGCAGGCGCCGGCATCCGCTTTGGTGTGCCCTTCAGCGAGAAGGACACGGTCTTCTTCGGCGCAGCGCTGGAGCGCATGGAGATCAAGAATGGCACCAACATACCCGCATACTATTTGCAGTATGCCGAGGAGGTGGGAAACCCGAGCAACACGCTGCCGCTGACCATCGGATGGTCGAGCGACACCAGAGACAGTGCGCTGATCCCGACGCGTGGCACGGTCCAACGATTCAACACGGAATGGGGCGCCTTGGGCGACGCGCAGTTCGTCAAACTCAACTATCAGTTCCAGTACTACATTCCGATCACCCGCAGTTTCACCGCCGCGTTCAACACGGAATTGGGCTGGGGCACGGGTCTTTCGGGCAAGCCGTACCCCGTGTTCAAGAACTTCTATGCGGGTGGTCAGGGTTCCGTGCGTGGGTTCGACCAGAACACGCTCGGCCCGCGGGATATCACTGGATCCTTCATCGGTGGCCCGAAGAAATTTGTCCTCAATGGTGAGGTTTACGCACCAATGCCTGGCAGCGGCAATGACCGTACTCTGAGACTTTTCGCGTTCACGGACATCGGCAACGTCTGGGGAGCCAACCAACAGCCGACGGTCGATTCTCTGCGGGCGTCAGCCGGGCTGGGGATCAGCTGGATCTCGCCGCTGGGACCGCTGCGGATCGCGTACGCCTATGCGTTCCGGACCCAGCCGGGGGATAGAATTCAACCCTTAACATTCCAGATAGGATCGTCTTTCTAATGAACTCAATGCGTCAAATCCGTTTGCTGGCCTTGGTTGTTGGTGCGCTGGGCGCTTCGGCTGCCGTTCACGCCCAGGACTTCAAGGCCGGATTCGTGAACACGGATCGCATCTTCCGCGAGGCCAACAGTGCCAAGGCCGCTCAGGCAAAGCTGGAACAGGAGTTCTCCCGGCGCGAGAAGGAGATCATCGAGCTCGGCAACACGGTCAAGAGCGCCTCGGAAAAATTTGAGCGCGATGCGCCCACGCTGTCGGAAAGCCAGCGCTTGACGCGCCAGAAACAACTCGTTGAGCAGGACCGGGAACTGCAACGCAAGCGCCGTGAGTTTCAGGAGGACCTGACCGCGCGCAAGAACGAAGAGTTGCAGCAGTTGCTGGAGCGCGCAAACCGGATCGTGAAGCAGGTCGCCGAGGCAGAAAAATACGACGCCGTCTTCCAGGAAGCGGTTTATATCAACCCGAAGTTCGACATCACCGAGAAGGTGATCAAGGCGCTGAACGCCAGCACGGGCAAATAGTCCTGTTGCCAGTCGTTTCCGTGTGGCGCTCCGTCTAGACTACATCACCGACCGGTTGGGCGGCGAGCTGCACGGAGAACCCGCACAGATCATCGAGAGCCTTGCCCCGCTCGAATTCGCCGGGCCAGGACAGATCAGTTTTCTCAGCCATCCGAAGTTTCGTTCGTTGCTTGAAGGGTCGCGTGCAGCCTGTGTGATCGTCGGGCCGGACATGGCGCAGGCGGCGCTCGTTCGTGGTGCCTGCATCATTGCCGACCAGCCCTACCTCTACTATGCGCGCCTGACCCAACTCTGGAAGCGTGAGCATTCGCCGCCGCAGGGGCCCCGCATCCACCCGAGCGCGGTCGTCGATCCCCATGCCCACGTCGATTCGACGGCTCAGGTCGGCGCACTGTGCGTGATCGAACGAGGCGCCGTTGTCGGCGCCGGGACGGTGATCCGCGCGCGGGTGTCAATCGGTGAGAACTGCCGTATCGGCGAGCGCTGTGTGATTCATTCGGGCGCGGTTATCGGCGCCGACGGCTTCGGGTTCGCGCCGGACCAGGGGCGTTGGGAGAAGATCGAGCAACTCGGCGCTGTGCGCATAGGCAATGACGTGGAGATCGGCGCCAATACCTGCATCGATCGTGGCGCGCTTCAGGACACGATCATTGAAGACGGAGTGAAGCTCGACAACCTGATCCAGATCGGCCACAACGTCCGGATCGGTGCCCATACCGCGATGGCCGGGTGCGTGGGCGTGGCCGGCAGCACCAGCATCGGCGCGCACTGCACGGTAGGTGGTGCGGGAATGATTCTGGGACATCTGACCTTGGTCGATGGCGTTCATGTCTCGGCCGCGTCCGTGGTCACGCGCTCCATTCTTCAGCCGGGGCAGTACACCGGCTTCTTTCCGATTGATGAAAACGGTTCCTGGGAAAAGAACGCGGCGACGCTCAGGCATCTGCACGCGCTTCGGGAGCGGCTCAAGGCGCTCGAAAAACACTTCCGCCAGACTCAAGAGGCAAACACACCATGATGGACATTCACCAGATTCTCAAGCACCTTCCACATCGTTATCCATTTCTCCTGGTGGATCGGGTTCTGGAGCTGGAAACCGGAAAGCGGATCAGGGCGTTGAAAAACGTCACCATCAACGAGCCGTTTTTCACCGGGCACTTCCCGTACCGGCCGGTCATGCCGGGTGTGCTGATGCTCGAGGCCATGGCCCAGGCCGCCGCCTTGATGGCTTTCGATTCGCTCGGGGTGCTGCCGGACGACCAGACTGTGTTCTATTTCGCCGGCATTGACGGCGCCCGCTTCAAGCGCCCGGTGGAACCGGGCGACCAGTTGATCCTCGAGGCCGAACTGGACCGCGCGCGTGCTGGTATCTACAAGTTCAAAGCCCGGGCCAAGGTCGGCGATGAAGTGGCTTGCGAAGCTGAACTGATGTGCACCATGCGCCGAGTCTCCTGAGGGGCGCGGCATGGCGAGCATTCACCCCACCGCCCTGGTGGATACGAGGGCCCAGATCGACGAGGCCGTCACGATCGGGCCGTACAGCGTCGTCGGCCCGAACGTCTGCATTGGCGGCGGTACGACCGTTGGCGCCCATTGTGTGATCGAGGGCCAGACCCGCATCGGGCGGGACAACCGCATCTTCCAGTTCAATTCGATCGGCGCAGTACCCCAGGACAAAAAATACGCGGGCGAACGGTCCGAACTGATCATCGGCGACGGCAACACCATCCGGGAGTTCTGCACCATCAATCTGGGCGTGCTGGGCGCGGGCGGTGTGACGCGCATCGGCAGCCGCAACTGGATCATGGCCTATTGCCACATCGCGCACGACTGCCAGATCGACGACGACACCACGCTGGCCAACAACACGACGATGGCAGGCCACGTACACCTGGGCAACTGGGTGACGGTCGGGGGTCTGACCGGTATCCATCAGTTCGTCAAGATCGGGGCGCATGCCATGGTGGGTTTCGCCAGCGCAGTCTCACAGGACGTGCCGCCATACATGCTGGTGGACGGTAATCCACTCGCGGTGCGGGGCATCAACAGCGTGGGCCTGCGGCGCCGCGATTTTTCGCCGGATCGTCTACGGGCGGTCAAATTGATGCACCGTCTGCTCTACCGGGAAGGCAAGACGCTGGAAGACGCACGCCGCGCGATTGCCGAGCTGGCGGCCGAGATTCCCGACGCGTCGGCGGATGTGGCATTGATGAACGCTTTTCTCGCCGATGCCTCGCGTGGCATCGCCCGTTGAGGCAGGGTAAGGCGGTGAACCCCGAGCGGCCTGTTTTCGGCATGGTGGCTGGCGAGCCCTCCGGCGATTTGCTGGCCGGCCATCTGCTGGACGCTCTGACGGCGCGTTGGCCCGGCTTGCAGGCGGCAGGCATCGGCGGTCCCGAGATGCTGAAGCGAGGCTTTGTGTCCTGGTGGCCACAAAGCCTGCTGGCGGTCCGGGGCTATGCCGAGGTGTTGCCACGCCTTTTCAAGCTGTTGTCCATCCGCAGGGATCTGGGCACCCGTTTTTTGGCCAGTCCGCCGGACGTGTTTGTCGGCATTGATGCGCCCGATTTCAATTTCGGCCTTGAAGCCCGCTTGCGGGTCGGGGGCGTCCGGACCGTGCATTTTGTCAGCCCGTCGTTCTGGGCATGGCGTGCCGGCAAGCTGGCCAAACTGAAGGCCTGCGCCGACCATGTGTTGTGCATCTTCCCGTTTGAGCCCGCACTGTTGGCGCAACACGGCATCGCTGCCACCTACGTGGGACACCCACTGGCTCGCGTGATCCCCCTCGAACCGGATCGACAGGCGGCGCGTGCCGCACTGGGTCTGGCGCCCGACGATCCAGTGGTGGCCTTGTTGCCGGGCAGTCGTGAGTCTGAAATCCGCTACCTCGCCACCCGGTTTCTCACGGCTGCAGCGCAAATTCTGCGCCAGCGACCCGGCACGCGGTTCGTGTTGCCCACGTTACCGGCGCTTCGCCCGTCGGTTGAGCGTGCCGCGCAGGCGAGCGGTCTTGGCGACACGCTGCTGATCGTCGATGGGCAGTCGCAACGCGCGCTCGAGGCCTGCGACGTCACGCTGATTGCCAGTGGGACCGCTACCTTGGAGGCTGCGCTGTACAAGCGCCCGATGGTGATCGCCTACAACATGAACTGGCTGTCCTGGCACCTGATGCGCCACCGAAACCTGCAACCCTGGGTGGGCCTGCCCAATATCCTGTGCCGGGATTTCGTCGTGCCCGAGCTGCTCCAGGATGCCGCGACGCCGATGGCGCTGGCGGCCGGCATTCTCGATTGGATGGATTCACCGCAGAAAGCGCAGGCGCTCGGCGAGCGCTTCATGACTTTGCACCATGAACTTCGCCGCGACACGGCGCAATTGGCCACCGATGCGATCGAAAAAGTCCTTGCCCGTTGAACAGGTTTCCCTGCTGTGGGACAGCCCGGGCCTGATCGCGGGCGTGGACGAAGCCGGGCGCGGCCCCCTGGCTGGTCCGGTGGTGGCAGCGGCCGTGATACTGGACGAATTGAAACCGATCCGCGGCCTGGCAGACTCCAAGAAACTTTCGCCGCGCCGGCGCGAGGCGCTGTTTGACGAGATCATGGCCAAAGCCTTGTGCTGTTCGATCGCCGAGGCCAGCGTGGCCGAAATCGACCGGCTGAACATCCTGCAGGCCACGTTGCTGGCGATGCAGCGGGCCGTACAGGGTCTGCGGCTGAAACCGGCCAAAGTGTTGATCGACGGCAACCGTTTGCCGAAACTGGATGTCCTGGCCGAGGCCGTCGTCAAGGGGGATAGCAAGATCGCCGCCATTTCGGCGGCTTCGATTCTCGCCAAGGTCCACCGCGACCGGTGGTGTGCCCGTTATGACGAAGCGTTTCCACAGTACGGTTTTGCGGCGCACAAGGGCTACGGCACAGCCGCGCATCTGACGGCATTGCGCCAACATGGTGCCTGCCCGGAGCACCGGCGTTCGTTTTCGCCGGTTGCCGAGGTCTTGCCGTGAGTCCTCCACGCACCCCCATCGGCCGGCACGGCGCCGGGAATCCAGCAGCCAATGGCGTGTCCCCGGCGCTGATCACTTCGCGGGACAACCCCTTGATCAAAGCCTTGCGCCGCCTGGCGCAGGACAACACGGCCTACCGGAAGCAGGGGCAGGTCTGGCTGGAAGGCGACCACCTTTGCCGGGCGGCCCTGGAGCGGGGCCAACAGCCTGCCATCGCGGTGTTTTCGGAGTCTTTCTTGGCCAGTTCCAGCGTGGATTGGCCACAAAATGCTATAAAAACGATAGTGATTCCGGATCGCCTTTTTGTCGAAATCAGTGGGCTGGAGTCGCCCGCGTCAATGGGGTTCGTGGTTGACCTTCCGGCGCTGCCGCCGTTGCAGCCCGGGGTCGCGACGGTGGTGCTCGATCGGGTGCAGGACGCAGGCAATGTGGGTTCCATCCTGCGCAGCGCGGGGGCCTTCGGATTTCGACAGGTCGTGGCGCTCAAAGGCAGCGCGGCGTTGTGGTCGCCCAAGGTTCTGCGCGCGGGCATGGGCGCCCATTTCGGGTTGCGCCTGATCGAGTCGGCCGATCCTTCGGCGCTGGACAGGCTCGCGGTTCCGGTGGTGGTCACCAGTTCGCACCGGGGGAGCTTTCTCCACGAGGCGCCCCCGCCGTTTCCCTGCGCCTGGGTGATGGGGCATGAAGGACAGGGCGTGTCGGAGGTGCTGGCCTCGCGCGCTGATCACGCCGTTCGCATTGCGCAGCCGGGTGGAGAGGAGTCGCTCAACGTCGCTGCAGCCGCTGCCATCTGCTTGCACGCCAGCGCCTTGGTCTTGGCGGCGTCCCGGCCCGGCACGGTGTCGCCTTGAAATCCCCGCCTGGCGCCCGGAATCGGTGTCAGGCGCCGGTCAGCAGATGGTTCGCCCGGCTATAATGAGAGGCTTTCCAGCAATTCACCGTACGCCCCAGCCGCAACCGAGCCATAATCCCACAAAAGCAGCCACCAGGAGACTCGTTTCCTGTGCGCGTTTGGGCGTACCCGCAACCAACGGAGAACCCAGTGCTTTTGTCTCTCAAGGGAAATGTCCCCCCCGCCATCCTGGCGCTCGCAGACGGCACGGTCTTTATCGGCAATTCCATCGGTGCCACCGGCACCACGGTCGGCGAAGTGGTGTTCAACACCGCCATCACCGGCTACCAGGAAATCCTCACCGACCCGAGCTACTGTCGGCAGATCGTGACGCTCACGTATCCGCACATCGGCAACTACGGCGTCAACACCGAGGACATCGAAGCCGACAAGGTCCACGCCGCCGGTCTCATCATCAAGGACCTGCCGCTGCTGGCCTCGAATTTCCGCGCCAGCGAAACCTTGTCGCAGTACCTGGTGCGCGAAAACACCGTCGCCATCGCCAATATCGACACCCGCAAGCTCACACGTCTGCTACGTACCCAAGGCGCGCAGAACGGCGCCATCGTCGGCCTGGCCGCCGGTGAAGCGGTCACCCAGACCGTGATCGACCGCGCAATCGCCGCGGCCCAGGCTGCGCCCAACATGGCCGGGCAGGACCTGGCCCGGGTGGTATCGGCTTCAGCCGCCTACGACTGGACGCAGACCGAGTGGACACTCGGCGAGGGCTATGGCCGTCAGGACGCGCCGCGCTTTCACGTCGTGGCGTATGACTTCGGCGTCAAGAAGAACATCCTGCGCATGCTGGCTGAGCGTGGCTGCAAGGTGACTGTGGTGCCGGCGCAGACGCCAGCGGCCGAGGTGCTGAAGCACCAGCCCGACGGCATTTTCCTGTCCAACGGTCCCGGCGACCCCGAGCCCTGCGACTACGCCATCGCCGCTGCGCGCGAACTCATCGAAACCGGCATTCCGACCTTCGGCATCTGCCTGGGCCACCAGATCATGGCGCTGGCCTCGGGTGCGAAGACCTTCAAGATGAAGTTCGGTCACCACGGCGCGAACCATCCGGTCAAGGATCTCGACAGCGGCCGTGTCAGCATCACCAGCCAGAACCACGGCTTTGCGGTGGACGAAAAGACGCTGCCGGCCAACCTGCGCGCCACCCACGTGAGCCTGTTCGACGGAACACTGCAGGGCCTGGCCCGTACCGACAAGCCCGCCTTCTGCTTCCAGGGCCACCCGGAAGCGTCGCCCGGCCCGCACGACATCGCCTACCTGTTCGACCGGTTCACCGCGCTGATGCAGCAAGCCCAGGAGAAGAACAATGCCTAAGCGCACCGACATCAAAAGCATCCTCATCATCGGCGCCGGCCCGATCATCATCGGCCAGGCCTGCGAGTTCGACTACTCCGGCGTGCAGGCCTGCAAGGCCCTGCGCGAAGAAGGCTACAAGGTCATCCTGATCAACAGCAACCCGGCGACGATCATGACCGACCCGGCCACGGCCGATGTCACCTACATCGAGCCCATCACCTGGCAGACGGTCGAAAAAATCATCGCCCGGGAGCGCCCGGATGCCATCCTGCCCACGATGGGCGGGCAGACGGCGCTGAACTGTGCCCTGGACCTGTGGCGCCAGGGTGTGCTCGACAAGTACCAGGTCGAGCTGATCGGCGCCACGCCCGAAGCCATCGACAAGGCCGAAGACCGCCTGAAGTTCAAGGACGCGATGACCAAGATCGGCCTGGGTTCGGCGCGCTCAGGGATAGCCCACAGCATGGAAGAAGCCTGGGCGGTCCAGAAGCATGTCGGATTCCCGACGGTCATCCGCCCCAGCTTCACGCTGGGCGGCACCGGCGGCGGCATCGCCTACAACGCCGAAGAGTTCGAAACCATCTGCAAGCGCGGCCTGGAAGCCTCGCCCACCAACGAGCTGCTGATCGAGGAATCGCTGCTCGGCTGGAAAGAGTACGAGATGGAAGTCGTGCGCGACAAGGCCGACAACTGCATCATCGTCTGCTCGATCGAGAACCTCGACCCCATGGGTGTGCACACCGGCGATTCCATCACCGTGGCCCCGGCGCAGACGCTGACCGACAAGGAATACCAGATCATGCGCAACGCCAGCCTGGCGGTGCTGCGCGAGATCGGGGTGGACACCGGCGGCTCCAACGTGCAGTTCTCGGTCAACCCCCAAGACGGTCGCATGATCGTCATCGAGATGAATCCGCGGGTGTCGCGTTCGTCCGCGCTGGCCTCCAAGGCCACGGGTTTCCCCATCGCCAAGGTTGCGGCCAAGCTGGCTGTGGGCTACACACTGGATGAACTGCGCAACGAAATCACCGGCGGCGCCACACCGGCGAGCTTTGAGCCCAGCATCGACTACGTCGTCACCAAGATTCCGCGTTTCGCATTCGAAAAATTCCCCGCCGCCGACAGCCGCCTGACCACGCAGATGAAGAGCGTGGGCGAGGTGATGGCCATGGGTCGCACCTTCCAGGAGAGCTTCCAGAAAGCCCTGCGCGGCCTGGAAGTGGGCGTGGACGGCATGAACGAAAAGACCCAGGATCGCGAAATCCTCGAAAAGGAACTGGGCGAGCCCGGCCCCGACCGCATCTGGTATGTCGGCGACGCCTTCGCCGCCGGCTGGTCGGTGGATGAGGTGCACGACCTCACCAAGATCGACAAATGGTTCCTGGTGCAGATCGAAGAAATTGTCCGCATCGAACTGGAGCTGGACCAGATCGCTGCCGAAAAAGGTGAGGGCGCCTTGGCGGCGCTGGACGCCACCACGCTGCGCACCCTCAAGAAGAAGGGTTTCTCCGACCGCCGCCTGGCCAAACTGCTCAAGACGACCGAAAAGGCCGTGCGCGACCAGCGCCGGGCCCTGGGCGTGCGCCCGGTGTACAAGCGTGTGGACACCTGCGCGGCCGAGTTCGCCACCAACACCGCCTACATGTACTCGACCTACGAGGACGAGTGCGAGGCCGAGCCCACCGACCGGAAAAAGATCATGGTGCTGGGCGGCGGCCCCAACCGCATCGGCCAGGGCATCGAGTTTGACTACTGCTGTGTCCATGCGGCGCTGGCCATGCGCGAGGATGGTTACGAAACCATCATGGTCAACTGCAACCCCGAGACCGTCTCCACCGACTACGACACCTCGGACCGTCTCTACTTCGAGCCGCTGACGCTGGAAGACGTGCTCGAGATCGTGGACAAGGAAAAGCCCACCGGTGTGATCGTCCAGTACGGCGGCCAGACCCCGCTCAAGCTGGCCCTGGGCCTGGAGGCCGAGGGCGTGCCCATCATCGGCACCAGCCCGGACATGATCGACGCGGCCGAAGACCGCGAGCGGTTCCAGAAGCTCCTGCACGACCTGGGTCTGCGTCAGCCACCCAACGCCACCGCCCGCACCGAACCCGAAGCGCTGGAAAAAGCTGCCGCCCTGGGCTACCCGCTGGTGGTGCGCCCCAGCTACGTGCTGGGTGGCCGTGCCATGGAGATCGTGCACGAGCAGCGCGACCTGGAGCGCTATATGCGCGAGGCCGTCAAGGTCAGCAACGACTCTCCGGTGCTGCTGGACCGTTTCCTCAACGACGCCATCGAATGCGACGTCGACTGCCTGCGCGACCCCTCGGGCCGCACCTTCATCGGCGGCGTCATGGAGCACATCGAGCAGGCGGGCGTGCACAGCGGTGACTCCGCCTGCTCACTGCCGCCTTACTCCCTGTCCCAGGCTACCGTGGACGAACTCAAGCGCCAGAGCGCGGCCATGGCCGGTGCACTGAACGTGGTGGGCCTGATGAACGTGCAGTTCGCCATTCAGCAGATCGATGGCCAGGACGTCATCTACGTGCTGGAGGTCAACCCCCGCGCCAGCCGTACCGTGCCGTACGTGTCCAAAGCCACCGGCATCCAGCTCGCCAAGGTGGCGGCGCGCTGCATGGCCGGCCAGACGCTGGCCGAGCAGGGCATCACGCGGGAAGTGACCCCACCGTATTTCAGCGTGAAGGAAGCGGTTTTCCCCTTCGTCAAGTTTCCCGGCGTCGACACCATCCTCGGCCCCGAGATGAAGTCCACCGGCGAAGTCATGGGCGTGGGCAAGACCTTCGGCGAGGCCTTTGTCAAGAGCCAGCTGGGCGCCGGCACCAAGTTGCCGCGCCCGTTCAAAGCCGACGGCACACCCGCCGGCAAGGTGTTCCTGACTGTGAAGAACGGCGACAAACCGCGAGCGGTCGAGGTGGCCCGCCAATTGGTTGCGCTGGGCTTCGAACTCGTCGCCACCCGCGGCACGGCTGCGGCGATCGCCGCGGCCGGGGTGCCGGTCAAGGTGGTCAACAAGGTCACCGAAGGTCGTCCGCACATCGTGGACATGATCAAGAACAACGAGATCGTGCTGGTCATCAACACCGTCGAAGAGCGCCGCAATGCGATCGCCGACTCGCGCCAGATCCGCACCTCGGCGTTGCTGGCCCGGGTGACCACCTTCACCACCATCGCAGGTGCCGAAGCTGCGGTGGAAGGCATGAAGTACCTGGATCAGCTCGACGTCATCTCGGTGCAGGACATGCACGCGCAACTGGCGGCCTGAACGCCGGTCGCGGCATAATCCGCCCCCATGAACCCGCCGGACGGCAACGCCCGGCGGTTTGCTTTTGGAGAACCCCCATGGCCACCATTCCCATTACCAAACGCGGTGCCGAGAAACTCAAGGCCGAACTGCACGACCTCAAGACCGTGCAGCGCCCTTGGGTCATCAACGCCATTGCCGAAGCCCGCGCCCAGGGCGACCTGAGCGAAAACGCCGAATACGACGCAGCCAAAGATCGCCAGGGCTTCATTGAAGGCCGTATCCGTGAGCTGGAAGGCAAACTCTCGGCCGCCCAGATCATCGACCCCGCTGCGCTCGACGCCGGCGGCAAGGTGGTTTTCGGCGCTACCGTCGAGCTGGAAGACGAAGACAGCGGTGACGCCGTCAGGTATCAGATCGTCGGCGAAGACGAGGCCGACCTCAAGCTCGGCCTGATCAACATCAGCAGCCCCATCGCCCGCGCGCTGATCGGAAAGGAAGAGGGCGACACCGCCGAAGTGCAGGCGCCGGGAGGCGTGCGGCGCTATGAGGTGATCGCCGTCTCGTACCGCTGAACCGAATCAGGACGCATGAAAGATCGGCTGGCGGTGATGGCGTTGGCGCTGTGGTGGGGAAGCCTGACCGCTCTGGCCGGATTCGTTGTCCCGATGCTGTTTGCAAACCTGCCGTCCGCCGCCTTGGCCGGCAATGTGGCGGGGAAGTTGTTCAGCGTCCAGAACTGGCTGTCGCTGCTCTGTGGCGCAACGGTTCTGCTTATTTCGGGGCAAAATCCGGGGCATGCCAGCGCAAAATGGTCATATGGCGCTATCGGACTGATAGCGTTTGCGATGTTGGCCGCCCTGCTGATCGAGTTTGGCGTGTCACCGCGCATTCTGGCCCGCGATCAATTGAAGCTGTGGCACACCGTGGGCAGCATCCTGTATGCCGCGCAATGGCTTTGTGCGGGGGTGTTGCTATGGCTTGCCACGCGACAACGGCCGCGCTGACTCCGGCACCTCATTCCCGCCAGTGCTCGGCCACCCAACCGGTCGGCCTGATGAAACGGAACCGCCGATTGCGGCGTCCCGCCAGGGCGTCTGGCGGGTTGCATTCGCCATGGAAGATCACAATCCGCGCATCTTGCGGTACGACCGGCGGTATCCAGTAGTTGCTGGGCCAGCGTGGGATGCAGTGGTACTTGAAGCTCGGACACCAGGCAGCAGGCCAATAGCTGAGCAGTCCTTTCCGGTGCATGAAATCCGATAGATAGGCCTGTTCATTGCGGAAGTCCGAGCGTACCTGTTCGAAATGGGTTCGGAAGTATTCCAGCACGTCGGGGTGGGCACCGAGCGTGTAGCGGTAGACCGAAGAGTTGCCGGTGATGCGCCAGGGGCGTTTGTAGTCGTGAATGATCACGAATTCGCCCGGTTGGGTGAAAAAGCCATCCAGCGGGCCAACGATCACGACATCCAGGTCCAGGAACAGGGCCGTGCCACGCAGGCCATGAAGGTCGGGCGCAAAGGTTGCGAGCTTGGTCCAGCCGCGCTCCGGGATTCCGGGCGGCAATTCGAGCGCCGGGATCGGAAAACACGCCACTTCGGCGCGGATGCCGTGGGAGTCGTCTGTCAGGCACACCATGCGAAAGTCGCCGGTGAGATGTCTGCCCACCATCGCGTACAGGCGGTTGACGTATTCGGGGCCGTACTTGCTGCCCCATTTCATGCAGATGACGTTGCGCTCGGGTGCGCCGGAGTCGCTCATGTCCGGCGCGTCAGTCCGGACGGGACTTCTTGACCGATTTCATCTTCGGCTTGGCGCGCTTGATCCGCCCGCCCGGTGTCAGGCGCTGGTTACCGAGCACGCGCAGGGTCTTGACCTCGGGTCGCTGGCCGCCGCGTTTGCTGTATTTGAGGACCTTGAAGTCGCGTGGACCGGGCATGCGATCCTCGTCGACGGTCTTTTCTTTGGCCGGTATCGGGCGCCAGAGTACCAGCAGCTTGCCGATGTGCTGGATCGGCGCGGCATTGAGTTCATCCGCCAACGCCTGGTACATCTGTTCACGTACCACGCGGTCGTCGCCGAGCACCCGGATCTTGATCAATCCGTGGGCGCTCAAGGCGGCGTTTGCTTCCTTGAGAACGGCCGCAGTCAGGCCATCGCCGCCAATCATGACGACCGGGTCCAGGTGATGAGCCGATGCGCGATGGACCTTGCGCTCGGCCGGAGTCAGTTGTATTTGTGCCATGGTCGTATTATCAAGGGCAACATGAAAACCCGGACCCAGAGCAAGAAGGTCACCAAAGCCTGGCTGCACGACCATGTCAACGATCCCTACGTGAAGCTGGCGCAGCGCGAAGGCTATCGCGCCCGAGCCGTCTACAAGCTGAAAGAGCTTGACGAGTCGCTGGGGCTGATCAGGCCGGGGCAGGTCGTGGTGGACCTCGGTTCGTCGCCTGGCGCGTGGAGCCAGTATCTGCGACGCCGGCTGTCGCCCAAGTCTGCCATTGGGGGGGGCGCCGCAATCGGCGAGCTCAATGGCACCATCGTGGCCATGGACATCCTGCCGATGGAACCGATCGAAGGTGTCTGTTTTCTGCAAGGTGATTTTCGCGAAGCGGAGACTTTGGCCCGGCTCGAGGATGCCCTGCAGGGACGGCAGGCCGACCTGGTTGTGTCGGACATGGCGCCCAACCTGTCGGGAATTGAATCGTCGGACTCGGCCCGGGTGGTTCATCTGGTTGAGTTGGCAGTCGAATTCGCGCAGGCCCATCTGAAACCAGACGGCGCGCTGGTGGCCAAGCTGTTCCATGGCGGTGGCTACGATGAGCTGGTGCGCTTGTTTCGCAGCACGTTTCGAGCGGTCAAGGCGGTCAAGCCCAAGGCATCGAGAGACCGTTCGTCAGAGACCTTTCTGGTGGGGCGCGGGTTGAAGTTGAGCTCCCGGACGTGACACAGGTCAAAGGCGTATCCCTTTGATGTGCGATTCCCTTGCGGAGGTTGGGGCCGCAAACGGCATTAACTGCGTCGGATGCGCTTGAAACACCTAAAATGACCCGCAAGTAGCGCTGTCGTGCGCATTAATTGGGACTGGAGCTTCGCTTGAATAATCAGTGGTTCTCGAAAGTTGCTGTCTGGCTGGTGATTGCCATGGTGCTGTTTACGGTGTTCAAGCAGTTCGACACCCGCGGCGTGGCAGGGGCGACCTACATGGGCTATTCGGATTTCCTCGAAGAGGTGCGTGGCAGCCGGGTCAAGTCTGCGACCATTCAGGAGGGCCAGGGTGGCACCGAAATCGTCGCAACCATGGTCGATGACCGCCGCATCCGCACCACTGCCACCTACCTGGACCGGGGCTTGGTTGGCGACCTTATCAATCACGGCGTGAAGTTCGATGTCAAGCCACGCGAGGAGGGTTCCCTGCTCATGACGCTACTGGTCAGCTGGGGACCCATGCTGCTGCTGATTGGTGTCTGGGTTTACTTCATGCGCCAGATGCAGGGCGGGGGCAAGGGGGGCGCCTTCAGTTTCGGAAAGAGCAAGGCGCGCATGCTCGACGAGAACAACAACACCGTGACCTTCGCGGACGTCGCCGGCTGCGACGAAGCCAAGGAGGAAGTCAAAGAGGTTGTGGATTTCCTGAAAGACCCCCAGAAGTTCCAGAAGCTCGGCGGGCGTATTCCGCGCGGCCTGCTGCTTGTGGGCCCACCCGGTACTGGCAAGACCTTGTTGGCCAAGGGAATTGCGGGCGAGGCGAAGGTGCCTTTCTTCAGCATCTCGGGCTCAGACTTCGTGGAGATGTTTGTTGGCGTGGGAGCGGCCCGCGTGCGCGACATGTTCGAGAACGCCAAGAAGAACGCACCCTGCATCATCTTCATCGACGAAATCGATGCCGTGGGTCGTCAGCGTGGCGCCGGGCTCGGTGGTGGCAACGACGAACGAGAGCAGACGCTCAACCAGATGCTGGTGGAGATGGATGGCTTTGAAACCAATGCCGGCGTCATCGTCGTGGCGGCGACCAACCGACCGGACATCCTGGACGCGGCCTTGCTTCGCCCCGGCCGCTTTGATCGTCAGGTTTATGTGACCCTGCCGGATATCCGCGGACGCGAACAGATCCTCAGTGTGCACATGCGCAAGGTACCGATCGGGCAGGACGTCAATCCGGCGGTCATTGCCCGTGGTACGCCCGGCATGAGTGGTGCCGATCTGGCCAACCTGTGCAACGAGGCTGCGCTGATGGCCGCACGCCGTAACGCCCGCGTCGTGGAAATGCAGGATTTCGAGAAAGCCAAGGACAAGATCCTCATGGGCCCCGAGCGCAAGAGCATGGTCATGCCTGAGGAAGAACGGCGCAACACCGCCTACCACGAGGCTGGACACGCACTGATCGGCAAGCTGCTGCCGAAATGCGACCCGGTGCACAAGGTCACCATCATTCCTCGAGGCCGCGCGCTCGGTGTCACCATGAGCCTGCCGGCACAGGATCGGTACAGCTATGACAAGGACTACATGTTGAACCAGATCAGCATGCTGTTCGGTGGCCGCATCGCGGAAGAGGTGTTCATGAACCAGATGACCACCGGGGCATCCAATGACTTCGAGCGGGCCACCCATATCGCGCGCGACATGGTGATGCGCTATGGCATGACCGAGGCGCTCGGCCCCATGGTCTATGCCGAAAACGAAGGCGAGGTGTTCCTGGGCCGCTCGGTCACCAAGACCACCAACATGAGCGAAGAGACGATGCAGAAGGTGGACGCCGAAGTGCGTCGCATCATCGACGAGCAGTACGCGCTGGCGCGCCGCCTGATCGAGGAGCACAGCGACAAGATGCACGCCATGGCCAAGGCCCTGCTCGAGTGGGAAACCATCGACTCCGAACAGCTCGACGACATCATGGCTGGGCGCGAACCGCGTCCACCCAAAGATTTCACGCCGCGCACACCGCCCGCCGGAGGCGGAGGCAGTGGCGGCAACCCTGCGGTCAAGACCGATCCGTCGCCGACGGCGGCTTGATCGGGGCTGACTTCGAGCCCCGAACGGGCACAATGACGGGGCAATTTGCCCCGTTTTTCATGCACTGGCAGACCACCCGTTTCACCATCGATCTCACCCGTCCCAGGGTGATGGGAATTGTCAATGTCACGCCGGATTCGTTCTCGGATGGTGGCTTGCATGGTGGGTTCGCCGCTGCGCTGCGCCATTGCGAACGCATTCTGGACGAGGGTGCCGACATCTTGGATATTGGCGGTGAATCGACCCGGCCCGGGGCGACGCCCGTGTCAGCGGAGGTTGAACTCGGCCGCATTGTTCCGCTGCTCAGGGAGGTGGCTCGGTTTGGTGTTCCACTGTCCGTGGATACCTTCAAGCCGGAGGTGATGCGGGCGGTGCTGGAACTCGGCGCCGACATCATCAACGACATCCGCGCACTTCGCGAACCCGGCGCGATGGACGTCGTGGCCAGGCACCCGGCCTGCGGCATTTGTCTGATGCACATGCACCGTGATCCCCAGTCCATGCAGCTGGCGCCCATGGAGGGCGATGTCGTGCCGGTGGTGCGCGATTTCCTGGCATCCGCCGCCGCGCAGGCTGTCAGCCGCGGGGTGTCTGCCGCGCGGATCGTGCTGGATCCCGGTATCGGCTTTGGCAAGACGGTGGCGCAGAACTTCAGCCTGCTCGCCCGACAGGCCGAGTTGTTGAAAACGGGCTATCCGATATTGGCCGGCTGGTCGCGAAAATCGTCGCTGGGAACCGTGGCCGCGCGCAAGGGCAACGCGCCGGAGCCCGGTCAACGTCTGGGCGCCAGCGTGGCGGCTGCGGTCCTGGCAGCCGAGCGCGGCGCGCGCGTGTTGCGGGTGCACGATGTGCGGGAGACCGTTCAGGCACTGGCCGTGTGGTCCGCGGTGCGCGAGCAGGCGGCGCCGGGAACTCATTTTTCATAGCATAAAAGGACCAAGGGAAGCTGGGATGACAAGAAAATACTTTGGAACCGATGGCATTCGAGGCACCGTGGGCCAGGCGCCCATCACACCGGACTTCGTCCTGCGGCTTGCCCATGCGGTCGGCCGGGTGCTCAAAGGCACGGAGGCCCACCCCACCGTGCTGATCGGCAAAGACACTCGGATCTCCGGCTACATGCTGGAGTCCGCCCTGGAGTCCGGTTTCAACTCGGCGGGGGTCGATGTGGTGCTGCTCGGGCCTGTGCCCACCCCAGCCGTGGCCTATCTCACCCGTGCGCTGCGGGCCAGTCTCGGTGTGGTCATCAGCGCGAGCCACAACCCGTTCCCCGACAACGGGATCAAGTTTTTCAGTGCGCACGGCGCCAAGCTGTCCGATGACTGGGAACGGGCGGTCGAAGCCGCGCTGGAGCAGGCGCCGGCCTGGGTGGATTCAGCCAACCTGGGCAAAGCCCGCCGGCTGGACGATGCGGCCGGTCGGTACATCGAATTTTGCAAGAGTACCTTCGACAACGAGCTCACGCTCAAAGGCCTGAAAATTGTCGTGGATGCCGCGCACGGTGCGGCCTACCACATCGCACCCAAGGTGTTTCACGAGCTCGGAGCCGAGGTGGTCGCCATTGGTTGTTCACCCGATGGGCTGAACATCAACCACGAGGTGGGCGCCACGCATCCTCAGGCGCTGGTAGACGCCGTGCGCGCGCACCAGGCCGACTACGGGGTCGCGCTGGACGGCGATGCGGACCGGCTGCAAATCGTGGACGCGACCGGGCGTCTCTTCAATGGCGATGAGTTGTTGTACCTGATGGTGGCGGATCGGATCGCGCGGGATGAGGACGTGCCGGGCTGTGTCGGCACCTTGATGACCAACAAGGCGGTCGAAGTCGCGCTGACGGCGCGAAATGTTCAGTTTGTACGTGCCAAGGTGGGCGACCGCTACGTGCTGGAGGAGCTGAACCGGCGCGGCTGGATCCTCGGCGGCGAGGGCTCCGGCCATTTGCTGGCGCTGGACAAGCACACCACCGGCGATGGCCTGATCAGCGCCTTGCAGGTGCTTCAGGCCTGTGTGGGCAGCGGCATGTCGCTGGCCGATCTGCTGGCCGGGGTTAGCCTGTACCCGCAGGTGTTGCTCAACGTTCGCCTCAGGCCGGGGCAAGACTGGACCTCCAACGCCCGGCTCGCGCAGGAGACCCGGGCGGTCGAGGCCGAACTGGGCGACGGCGGCCGTGTGCTGATCCGGCCCAGTGGCACGGAGCCCCTGTTGAGGGTGATGGTGGAGGCCCGGGATGCTGCGGTGGCCCAATCCAGCGCCGAGCGCCTGGTTGAGGCGGTGCAGGCGGGATGAACCCGCCCGCGACAAGCCGCCTTCGACCATTGCCACTTCCGCGTCGGCCAGACGGTTCGTGACGTGCCGTCCGCGACCCTTTTGTCCCCCGGTTGTCGGGTTCCGTTCAGCGACGGTCCGACCGGGCTTTCAAGGACAGCAGCAGGGACAGCGAGCCCAGGCCCAGCGCGGCCGTGATCCAAAGGGCGCCTGTGCCCCAACGAGCCAGCGCGAGGCCGAACATCGGCGGCGCGAGTGCCTGGGCAATGCGCGCCGGCGTCATGATCAGGCCCAGGCGCGCTCCATAGGCTCGCGGGCCAAAAAGGGCCAGGGGCAGGGTGCCCTTGGCGATGGTCAGCACCCCGTTGCCGGCACCATGCAGGATCACAAACAACGGAGCGACGGCCCCCAAGGCCAGGGGCGCGGCCAGCAGCAGCACCATTGCGCCCAGCGGATGGGCTGCCGCAGCGAGCCGGGCCGACAGCAGCGGATGCAGGTGTCGAAGCAAACTGTATTCCGCGAGTCGGCCGCCGACCTGCGCGGGTCCGACCAGTGCCGCCACGCTGATGGCCGCTGCCACACCCAGTCCCGCCATCCCCAGCAGCTGGGGCAGGTGCGTCGCCATCGCGGTACTGATGAACCAGGCAATCGCAAAGACCGCCGCCAGGGCCAGCGCGGAGCCGGCTCCGGCGCTCCCAGGCTCCGGCGTCGGCTCGACCGGTTTCTGATCCGGGCCGGCCACATCGGCGCGCGGGCCATCCGGCCGGGACTCAGGATGGATGCGTCGCGGCAAAGCGGCATTGAAGGGCAGACCCAGCAACAAATGGGCCGTTGCCCAACCGGCGCATGCCCCGCGCCAGCCCCATCTGGCCTCCATCCACGCCGACAGGGGCCAGCCCACCGTGCTGGCGAACCCGGCTATCAAGGTGATGCCGGTGATGGCGTGGCGGGCCTGTTCGCCGTAGATGCGCACCAGCGTCGAAAAGGCGGCTTCGTAAAGGCCGCCGCCCATGGCCACGCCGATGAGGGCCCAGGCTGCGAACAGGCTCCACGGCCCTTGCGCCAGGGCCAGAGCGGCCAGACCAGCCGCGAAAACCAGGCTGGTCACCGGCAGGACCACGTGACCGCCATGGTGGTCAATCGCCCTCCCGGCCCATGGTCCCAGTGGTGCGGAAACCAGCATCGCGAGCGAAAAAGCTGAAAACACCGCCGGTGGGCTGACCCCGAGATCCCGGGCCATCGGGGTCGCCAGCACGGCGGGGAGGTAGTACGTGGAGGCGAAGGCCAGTGTCTGGGCGGTGCCCAACAGGGCCACGGTTTGCCGGGTGCGCTCGGTCATCGGCGCATTGTGCTTTACGCTTTGAGGATGAGCTCCATTTTTGTTTTTGTCGCGGATTACCAGGAACCGGGGCAGGCTCGGGCCATTGTCGAACTGCTTGACGCCTATGCGCGCGACCCGGCCGGCGGTGGCACACCTTTGTCGGCTTATGCGCGGGAAAACCTGGTGGCAGCGTTGGCTGCGCGGCCCCAGGCGTTCAGCATTCTCGCGTTGGATGGGGAGCAGCCTGTCGGGTTGATCAATTGCATAGAAGGTTTTTCGACCTTTGCCTGCCGGCCATTGGTCAACATTCACGATGTGGTCGTGCGGCGCAGCCACAGGGGGCAGCGGGTCGGCGAACGGATGCTGGCCGAAGTCGAACGGGTTGCGCGGACCCGCGGCGCCTGCAAGCTGACCCTGGAAGTGCTTTCCGGCAATGCACCGGCCTGCCGCTTGTACGAGCGCGTCGGTTTTGCCGGTTACCAGCTTGACCCGGCCATGGGAACGGCGAGGTTTCTTCAGAAGTGGCTGCCGTGAGGCAGAGGCGCCCGATCGGCCGCTGTTGCGGCATTTTTTGGAACATTTTCCCGTCGATTCCAGCGTGCAATGGCCACGGGCAGCTATCAATAGCATAGCTAACCATTGGCCGGAACCAGGCTTTCTGCTCGTGCTTTTCCTGGCAGAAGCCGGGTTTCCCGGCACTGCTGTCAGTTGCGTGCAGGGTTTGGGTGGGAAAATCCGCTGGTTTTTCAGGGCCCTTCCAAAGCCATCGTCGCATCCGCCAACCGGTTCAGCCGTGCCGCGGAAGGTATTTCAACCAGCTAATGTTCCCTTCAGGGGAATTGAGGTCAGCGAAACATGAGTGAGACAAAGTCCGTCTACGCCGCCTACAGCGGCAACACCTATCTCTTCGGCGGCAACGCCCCGTATGTTGAAGAGATGTACGAAAACTACCTCGCCAATCCGGGCAGTGTGCCCGATACGTGGCGCAGCTACTTTGACGCGCTGCAGCACGTTCCCGCCAGCGACGGCAGCGATGCCAAGGATGTCCCGCACCTGCCCGTGATCAACGCGTTCGCCGAGCGCGCCAAGCTCGGAGGAACCCGCGTCGTGCAGGCGAGCAGCGACGCGGAAATGGGCCGCAAGCGCACCGCCGTGCAGCAGTTGATCGCCGCCTACCGAAATGTCGGCCAGCGATGGGCTGATCTGGACCCGCTGCAGCGCACCGAGCGGCCGGTGATTCATGAACTGGAAGCCTCCTTCTACGGTTTCAGCGACGCCGACCAGGAAGCCGTTTTCGATACCAGCAACACCTTTTTCGGCAAGGACCGCATGTCACTGCGGGAACTGCTCAATGCGCTGCGCGAGACCTACTGCGGCACCATCGGACCGGAGTACATGTACATCACCGACCAGGCTCAAAAGCGCTGGTGGCAGCAGAAACTTGAAAGCATCCGCAGCAAGCCCAGTTTCTCCGCCGAACGGAAGAAGCACATTCTCGACCGCCTGACCGCCGCCGAGGGACTGGAGCGGTTCCTGCACACCAAGTTCGTCGGGCAGAAGCGTTTTTCTCTCGAAGGCGGTGAGAGCTTCATCGCCGCGATGGACGAGCTGATCCAGCAGGCCGGCGCGAAGGGGGTGCAGGAGATCGTGATTGGCATGGCCCATCGGGGTCGCCTGAACGTGCTCGTCAACACCCTGGGCAAGATGCCAGGCGACCTGTTTGCGGAGTTCGACCACACCGCCCCCGAGGATCTTCCGGCCGGTGACGTGAAGTACCACCAGGGTTTCAGTTCCGACGTGTCCACCCCTGGCGGTCCGGTGCACCTGTCGCTGGCGTTCAACCCATCGCATCTGGAAATCGTCAACCCGGTGGTCGAAGGTTCGGTGCGCGCCCGCATGGACCGCCGTGGGGACACCCGCGGCAGCCAGGTCCTGCCGGTGCTGGTGCATGGCGACGCCGCCTTTGCGGGGCAGGGCGTGAACCAGGAAACCCTGGCGCTGGCCCAGACCCGCGGCTACACCACCGGGGGCACGGTGCACCTGATCATCAACAACCAGATCGGTTTCACCACCAGCGACCCGCGCGACCTGCGCTCCACGCTGTACTGCACCGACATCGTCAAAGGCGTGGAGTCGCCGGTGCTGCACGTCAACGGCGATGACCCCGAAGCGGTGGTCCTGGCCACGCAACTGGCGCTCGAATACCGCATGGAGTTCCGCAAGGACGTGGTGGTCGACATCATCTGCTTCCGCAAACTGGGCCACAACGAGCAGGACACACCGAGCCTGACCCAGCCGCTGATGTACAAGAAGATCGGCCAGCACCCGGGCACCCGCAGGCTCTATGCCGATCGGCTGGCGTCGCAAGGCCTGGGCGAGTCCCTTGGCGACGACATGGCCAAGGCCTATCGCGCGGCCATGGATGCCGGTGTGCACACGGTTGACCCCGTTCTGACCAATTTCAAGAGCAAGTATGCGGTGGACTGGTCGCCGTTCCTGAACAGGAAGTGGACCGACGCCGCCGACACGGCCCTTCCGCTGACCGAGTGGAAGCGCCTGGCCGAGAAGATCACAACTATCCCGGCCACGATCACGCCGCACCAACTGGTCAAGAAGGTGTACGACGACCGAGCCGCCATGGGGCGCGGGGAGATGAATGTCGACTGGGGCATGGGCGAGCACATGGCGTTTGCATCGCTGGTGGCCAGTGGCTACCCCGTGCGCCTGTCGGGTGAAGACTGCGGTCGCGGCACGTTCACCCACCGCCATGCGGTCATCCACGACCAGAACCGGGAAAAATGGGACGTCGGCACCTATGTGGCCCTGGAGAACGTGGCCGACAACCAAGCGCCGTTCGTGGTCATCGACTCCATCCTGTCAGAAGAGGCGGTTCTGGGCTTTGAGTATGGCTACGCATCCAACGACCCCAACACGCTGGTGATCTGGGAGGCCCAGTTCGGCGATTTTGCCAATGGCGCCCAGGTCGTGATCGACCAGTTCATCGCGTCCGGCGAGGTGAAGTGGGGCCGGGTGAACGGCATCACGCTGATGCTGCCGCACGGCTACGAGGGGCAGGGGCCCGAGCACAGCTCGGCCCGTGTTGAGCGCTTCATGCAGCTCGCCGCGGACACCAACATGCAGATCGTGCAGCCGACCACGGCGAGCCAGATCTTTCATGTGCTGCGCCGCCAGATGATTCGCAACCTGCGCAAACCGCTGATCATCTTCACACCCAAATCGCTGCTGCGCAACAAGGATGCGACCTCGCCGCTGTCGGAGTTCACCAAGGGCGGGTTCCAGACCGTCATTCCGGAGCAGAACGACGAAATCGTGCGCAAGGGCGACAAGGTCAAGCGGGTGATCGCTTGCAGCGGCAAGGTCTACTACGACCTGGTCAAGAAACGTGAAAGCAAGGGCGCCGACGACGTGGCCATCATCCGCGTAGAACAGCTGTATCCGTTTCCGCACAAGGCGTTCTCGGCCGAGATGAAGCGTTATCCCAACGCGACTGAAATCGTGTGGTGCCAGGATGAGCCGCAGAACCAGGGTGCCTGGTTCTTCATCCAGCACAACATCCACGAAAACATGATCGAAGGTCAACGCCTGGCTTATTCGGGGCGGGCCGCATCGGCGTCCCCTGCTGTGGGCTATTCCCACCTCCACCAGGAACAGCAGAAGGCGCTCGTCGAAGGCGCGTTTGCCAAGCTCAAAGGCTTCATCCTGGCCAAGTAAGTCCACCCGCATTCACCGAACTCACCTCACACCGAAAGAATTCAAATGGCAATCATCGACGTCAAAGTACCGCAGTTGTCGGAGTCCGTGGCCGAGGCCACGATGCTGCAGTGGAAGAAGAAGCCTGGCGAGGCTGTCGCCGTGGACGAAATCCTGATCGAAATCGAGACCGACAAGGTCGTGCTGGAAGTTCCGGCACCGGCCGCCGGCGTGCTCGCTGAAGTCGTGGTCGGCGACGGTGGAACGGTGGTCGCGGATCAACTCATCGCCCGCATCGACACGGAGGGCAAGGCGGGGGTTGCTGCCGCGCCTGCCGCGGTGCCAACCGCTGCCGCGGCTTCCGCGCCGGTTGCCGCTCCCGCAGCCGCCGGCAGCCCGAAGGCCGGCGTCGCCATGCCGGCCGCCGCCAAGCTGATGGCCGACAACAACCTGGCCGCTGGTTCGGTTCCGGGCTCCGGTCGTGACGGTCGCGTCACCAAAGGAGACGTGCTGGCGGCGGTTGCCGGCGGTGCCGCAGCTCCTGCAGTGGCTCCCGCGGTCGTGATCCCCACTGGCGTGCCCACCAAGGTGCTGCCGCAGGTGGCAGCTCCGTCGGTGGATCTCGGTGACCGTCCGGAGCAGCGTGTGCCCATGACCCGCCTGCGTGCCCGTGTGGCCGAGCGCCTGTTGCAGTCCCAGGCCACCAACGCGATCCTGACCACCTTCAACGAGGTGAACATGGCTCCCGTGATGGCCTTGCGCAAGACACACCAGGAGCGCTTCGAGAAGACCCATGGTGTCAAGCTGGGATTCATGAGCTTCTTCGTCAAGGCCGCTGTGCATGCACTGCGCAAATTCCCGGTGCTCAATGCCTCGGTGGACGGCAACGACATCGTCTACCACGGGTATTTCGACATCGGTATCGCCGTCGGTTCACCCCGGGGACTGGTGGTGCCGATCCTGCGCAACGCGGACCAGATGAGCTTTGCCGACATCGAGAAGAAGATCGCTGAATACGGCAAAAAGGCCGCCGACGGCAAGCTGGGCATCGAGGAGATGACCGGCGGCACGTTCTCCATCTCGAACGGCGGCACCTTCGGGTCGATGCTGTCCACCCCGATCATCAACCCGCCGCAGTCGGCCATTCTGGGCGTGCACGCCACCAAGGACCGCGCTGTGGTTGAAAACGGCCAGGTTGTGGTTCGGCCGATCAACTATCTCGCCATGTCGTATGACCATCGCATCATCGATGGCCGGGAAGCCGTGCTGGGTCTGGTGGCGATGAAAGAAGCGCTGGAGGATCCGTCGCGTCTGCTGTTCGACCTCTGATTCGCCCTGATCCCGACAGACCCACCCTTAAGGCCAGACCAGCGGTCAAGCCCTTCGGTGGGTCTTTTCCCAACCGACCATTCGACATCACCATGAGCAAACAATTCGACGTCATCGTCATCGGCGGCGGCCCAGGCGGCTACATTGCCGCCATACGCGCCGCACAACTGGGTTTGCAGGTCGCCTGCATCGACGAGTGGAAGAACGCCGCCGGCGGCCCCGCTCCTGGCGGCACCTGTACCAACGTTGGCTGCATCCCATCCAAGGCGTTGTTGCAGTCGTCCGAGCATTTTGAGCACGCGAACAAGCATTTCGCAGACCACGGCATCAGCGTTTCCGACGTGAGGATGGACGTAGCGAAGATGGTGGCCCGCAAGGATGCGGTCGTGAAGCAGAACAACGACGGCATCCTGTACCTGTTCAAGAAGAACAAGGTCAGCTACTTCCACGGCCGTGGGTCGTTTGTGAAGTCGGTCGATGTCGGCTACGAAATCGCCGTGGCCGGAGCGACCACCGATTCGCTGGTCGGCAAACAGATCATCGTGGCCACCGGCTCCAATGCACGAGCCTTGCCGGGTGCGGCTTTCGACGAAGAGAGCATCCTGTCGAACGACGGTGCACTGCGCCTCGGCGCGGTGCCCAAGAAGCTGGGCCTGATCGGCTCCGGCGTCATTGGCCTGGAAATGGGGTCGGTCTGGCGTCGCCTGGGCGCCGAGGTCACGGTGCTGGAAGGCCTGCCGACCTTCCTGGGTGCGGTGGATCAGCAGATTGCGAAAGAGGCCAAGAAAGCCTTCGACAAACAGGGCCTGAAGATCGAGCTGGGTGTGACGGTCGGTGATGTCAAGACCGGCAAGAAGGGTGTCAGTGTGGCCTACACCAATGCCAAGGGCGAGGCGCAGACGCTCGAAGTCGACAAGCTGATCGTGTCGATCGGCCGGGTGCCCAACACCGTCGGTCTCAATGCCGAGGCGATCGGCCTGCAGCTCGACGAGCGCGGCGCGATTGTGGTGGACGGCGACTGCCGAGCCAACCTGCCCGGTGTCTGGGCGGTCGGTGACGTGGTGCGTGGCCCGATGCTGGCGCACAAGGCGGAAGAAGAGGGGGTGGCAGTGGCCGAGCGCATCGCCGGTCAGCACGGGCATGTCAACTTCAACACCATTCCGTGGGTCATCTACACCAGCCCCGAAATTGCCTGGGTCGGTCGCACCGAGGAGCAGCTCAAGGCCGACGGCGTTGCGTACAAGGCCGGCACGTTCCCGTTCCTGGCCAACGGGCGCGCCCGCGCGCTCGGTGATACCACCGGCATGGTCAAGTTCCTCGCCGACGCCACGACGGATGAAATCCTGGGTGTGCACATCGTCGGCCCCATGGCCAGCGAACTGATCAGTGAGGCCGTGGTGGCAATGGAGTTCCGCGCCAGCAGTGAAGATATCGCCCGAATCTGCCATGCCCATCCGTCGTTGAGCGAGGCCACCAAGGAAGCGGCCCTGGCCGTGGACAAACGCACGCTGAACTTCTGAGTCCCAGGCCACACAAACGGGACCAAGTATCAGCCCACGGGTTTGCCATCCTGAACCGGTTCAACCATGTCGGTCCGCCAGACCTATGAAAAGGAACTGATCGATCGCGGGTACAGCAGCGACC
>Ga0209604_1000689_pt1 | contig 30455 bp, 24 predicted proteins | sample AD_UKC097_MetaG_FD_184405 | JGI IMG/M metagenome (GOLD analysis project Ga0209604, IMG submission 184405) | Active sludge microbial communities of municipal wastewater-treating anaerobic digesters from USA - AD_UKC097_MetaG (SPAdes) (version 2) | ecosystem: Engineered > Bioreactor > Anaerobic >... | reverse complement strand
GAACGCGCGGCCGTGTGACGACGGAAGCACATCGCCCTTCGTGAAACATCGGCCCTGCTCAATGCCCGCCGTACAACTCGCCGTGACGGACCTTGCCCTTGAAGACCCGGTAGATAAACACCGTGTACGCGATCACGATCGGCACCCCGATGCCGGCGATGATCAACATGGTGGACAGTGTCTTCGCGGAAGACGACGCGTTGTCGATGGTCAGGCTCAAGGCCAGGTCGTTTCTGGCGGGAACCATGCGCGGGAACAGTCCGACCGCGGCCAGGCCGATCTGGGTAGCGATCGCGATCGATGACGCCAGGAACGCCCGCGGATGGCGGCCGGATTTCAGGAACACCGGTATCAGGACGAACGCGGCCAGCATGATCGGGAACAGCACCCAGAAGACCGGGTTTTTCAGGATCCCGGTGAACAAAAATGGCGAGACGAACAGCGTTACCGCCGTCGCCGCGACCCACAACACCACCCAGCCTATCCACAACCCCGGGACCACGCGTTCCATCCGATCGCGCAGGTCGCCCTCGGTCTTGATACCCAGATACAAAGCCCCGTGTGTAAGGAACATCACCAGCGTCAGGACGCCGACAAGCAACGCGTACGGGTTCAGCAGCCCGACGAACGTGCCGGTAAAGTCGCCTTTTTCGTTCAAGGGCAGTCCACGCAGGATGTTGCCGACCGCCACGCCGAACAGGATCGGTGGAACGACGCTTCCCAGGCCGAACGCCCAGTCCCAGACACGGATCCAGCGCGGCGATTCCATCTTGTTGCGAAACTCGAACGACACCGCGCGCCAGATAAGAAAGACCAGCAGCAGCATCAACGCCAGGTAGAAACCGGAAAACACGGTCGCGTAGACGAACGGGAAAGCGGCGAACAGCGCACCCCCGGCAGTCAGCAGCCAGACCTCGTTACCGTCCCAGACGGGGGCGATCGAATCCATGTGAATCCCGCGCTCGCGGGCGGCGCGCGCGAACAGGGACAACGCGCCGACCCCCAGGTCGAAGCCGTCCAGGACCGCGTACACGGCGATCAGCACGAAATACAGCACGAACCAGATGATCTGGAGGATTCCGTGTTCCATCACGCCACCTCCGGGGCCTTGTCCGGCCCTCGTCTGACCTCTCGAACAAGCATGAAGATGTACAGACCGCCCAGCAGTATGTACATGAACCCTATCAGGGCGATACTGAACCAGAGTTCCGGCACGCCGACGGTCACCGACACCGAGTCGGCGGTGCGAAGCAGACGATAGACCGACCACGGCTGACGGCCGACCTCGGCGGTGATCCAGCCAAGTTGCGAGGCGGCAAGCGTCAGCGGAGTCACGACAAGCAGAAGCCGGTGATACCAGCGGGACGCGGCCAGGCGCCCGCGCCACAGAAGCAGAAGGCCCAGTCCCATCACGGCGATAAAGAGCATCCCGAGCGCCACCATCGTGTGGAACGATACGAAGGTCAGAAAAATCGGGGGGATCTCATCCGCCTTGAATGCGTCCAGGCCCTTGACCTCGGCATTGGGGTCGCCGTACGCCAGCCAGCTTGCCAGCTTCGGGATCTCGACCGCGGCGTCAAGACGCAACGGTTCCTTGCGCGGGATGCCGAAAACCACCAGCGGCGCGCTCTTCCGCGTTTCGTATATGCCCTCGATGGCCGCGAACTTCTCGGGCTGGGTCCGCGCGACCTGGCGGGCATGATTGTCACCGGTGGGGAAAGCGGCGGTGACAGAGAAGACGAACCCGAAGATGACCGCGACGATCATGCCGCGTCGGGCGACTTCATCGGCACCGTCGCGCAGCAGCCGCCAGGCGCTGATGCCGCCCAGGAAAAAGGCGCCGGTGATCAGACACGCCGCCAGCGTGTGGAAGAAGCGGTGCCACATCGACGGGTTGAAAACGGCCTCGGAGAAACTGGTGAGCACCGCGTGGCCGTCGACGATCTCGAAGCCTGCGGGAGTCTGCTGCCAACTGTTCGCGATCAGTATCCAGAATGCCGAGATAGTCGCACCGAACGCCACCATCAGGATCGAGAACCAGTGAACGCCCTTGCCCACCTTGTTACGCCCGAACAGATACAATCCCAGGAAGCTGGATTCCAGAAAGAACGCGAAGATGCCCTCGGCCGCCAGGGGCGCGCCGAAGATGTCGCCGACGAACCGCGAGTACGAGGCCCAGTTGGTCCCGAACTGAAACTCCATCACGATGCCGGTCGCAACTCCGACCGCGAAAGTCAGGGCGAATATCCGGCCGAAAAACCTGCCCAGCCTGATCCAGACGTGGTCGCCCGTGCGCATCCCCTTGAACTCGATGAACACCAGCAGCCAGGCCAGACCAATCGAAATCGGTGGAAACAGGAAATGGAAACCAATTGTCATCGCGAACTGCAGTCGGGCAAGCATTATCGCGTCCATCCACGACCTCCGTCAGGGTGACTCAGGTGATTCCGGTATATGTAGAGCTTGGCTGAAGCCCGAATCCAAGTCAACCGGCCCGCCGGCCATGGCAATTCGCACAAAAAAGCCTATACTTCGCGTCCGCTGCTATCTGCCCAGGCCGCAGCCGCATTGATAACATCGTGAAAGGAACGCATTGAACCAGACCAGAAAAAACGAGAGCCTCAGAAACGTCGCAATCATCGCCCACGTCGATCACGGAAAGACCACTCTGGTTGACGCCATGTTTCGCCAGAGCGGCGTGTTCCGTGAAGGCCAGCAGGTCGCGGTCAGGATCATGGACAACATGGAACTGGAACGCGAACGCGGCATCACCATCGCCGCCAAGAACTGCTCGGTCATCTGGCACGACGTGAAGATCAACATCATCGACACCCCTGGACACGCCGACTTCGGGGGCGAGGTCGAGCGCGCTTTGTCGATGGCCGATGGAGCGGTCCTGCTGGTCGACGCGGCCGAAGGCCCCCTGCCACAGACCAGGTTCGTTCTGAAAAAGACGCTGGAAGCCGGCCTGAAGGTCATCGTCGTCATCAACAAGATCGACAGGAAGGACGCAAGGCCGGAAGAGGTCCTGAACGAGATTTTCGACCTGTTCATAGACCTCGGCGCGGACGACAGGCAGCTTGATTTCCCTTGTCTTTACGCGGTCGGACGCGATGGCGTGGCAATGCGTGGATTGTCGGACGATCGAAAGGATCTGCAGTGCCTGTTCGAGACAATCCTGGCCGAGATCCCCGCCCCGGACTATGACCCGGACGAACCGTTCCAGATGCTGGTCTCCGACCTGGACTACTCGGATTACGTTGGCAGACTGGCCATCGGAAAGGTCGCGCACGGCCACGTCACGTCGTCCGACGCGCTGACGTGCATCGGAGCCGATGGCAGGGGCAAGCCGCTGAAGGTCACAAGGCTGCAGAGTTACCAGGGCATCAGCATAAATGACGTGGAGACCGCGCAGCCCGGCGACATCGTCGTGCTGGCGGGCATCGAGGACGTGATGATCGGCGACACGATATGCACCCAGGTCGCTCCGAAGGCGCTGCCACGCATCACCGTCGACGAACCCACCGTTTTCATGCGCATTTTCTGCAATACATCGCCCCTGGCCGGCACCGAAGGGACCATCTTCCAGCCGAACAGGATTCACGACCGGCTTCTAAAGGAAACCCTGCGCAACGTCTCGATTCGACTGGAGATACCATCGGAAGGCGAAGGATTCGTGGTCAAGGGTCGCGGCGAATTCCAGCTTGCTATCCTGATCGAAACGATGCGCCGTGAAGGTTTCGAGATGTGCGTCAGCCGGCCGGAAGTGATCTGCAGGCAGGTGGATGGAAAGATGCAGGAACCGATCGAGCATCTTTACGTCGACTGCGCCGAGATCTACCAGGGCATCGTCACCCAGAAGATCAACATGCGCAAAGGCCGGATGATCAACTACGGAAGCCACGGAACCGGCCGAGTCAGGCTCGAGTTCAAGATCCCCAGCAGATGCCTGATCGGGTACCACGACGAGTTTCTCACCGACACCAGAGGAACCGGAATCATGAGTTCGTACCTGGTCGGTTACGAGGAATACTGCGGAGACTTCACCAGCCGCTTCAGCGGCTCGATCGTCGCCGACCGCGCGGGCGTTGCCGTGGCATACGCGCTGTGGGGTCTTGAGGACAGGGGCCGGCTGTTCCTGGTGCCGGGCGACCCCTTCTATGAGGGCATGATCGTCGGCGAACACAACCGTCCGAACGACATCGATGTGAACCCCGCCCGGGAAAAGAAACTCAGCAACATGAGGGCCGCCGGACGCGACGACAACATCCTGCTGTCACCGGCTTCGCCCCTGACCCTTGAACAGGCGCTGCAGTTCATCAAGGACGACGAGATGGTCGAAGTCACCCCGAAGTCCGTCCGCCTGCGTAAACTGTTCCTGTCCGAACATAAACGCCACAACCTGAACGGCATCAAGAAGCTGGCCGCGATGGCCGAGGGCTGAAGAACCGACAAATCCGTCGGCAAAGCGCAGTTCAGTATTGATTCTCGAACGCCTTCAGCGGGACTTCGGGATAGATCTGACCGTGACACGGCGGCATCGAGTTGTAGACCCAGTCGATGTCGATCAGGCCCAGGCGGATGAAGCCGCGGCGATGGAACCCGACGAACGGGCCGCGCGCCAGGACGCTTTCCATCTGCATCGTCATGCCGAACACCGCGACGGGCCGACCGGGAACCAGCCGATCGATATGCTTGCCAAACGCGCCGGTGGCGAAAGCCAGCCGCCTGCTGTCCGCGGCCTGACACTGGATGAGCGGAAAAATCCGCGGCATGCCGTCATCGTCGACGTAAGCCAGAAACTTCAGGTTTCCCAGACCGTTGAAAATGGCCTGGGCCGGGTGTTTCAGGATACGCGGCCGCGTCCGGTCGGCAAACGCGCCCTTGCCCAGCCTGGTGGCGATGGCGGACGGGATGATTCTGGCCATCGGCAGGGGTTGAACCTCGGTCGCGTCCAGCAGATCCAGATAGTGCACGGTATTGATCCCGAAGTACGTGTTGTAACGGAACAACGGCTGGGCGTTGAAATGCTCATAATCCTCGCCCTCGCGGGTCGCGTGGGTGTATCGGGCATGCCCCCCGACCAGCCGCTTGTCCAGGGTGACGACAACGAACGCCATCAAAGGGTTCTGGCGCAGGTGTTCCTTGCTTTTCCCTTCCGAGAACTGCCCGAACATCAGGTGCGTCGGATCCTTCGCCTCAAGGGTTGACATCAGGGTGATGTGAGGGAGGCCGTCAGGACCGACCGTCGCGATGATCCCCAGTTTGGTCGCGGCGTTCAACGCGGCCATGGCGCCTTCGGTCAACTGATTCATGCGGAAACCTCCAGTCTAGTCGTCCAGGCGCGTTGCCCCGCTGACACGCACAATCCCGGGTGAAACGCCCGAAGCACGCGCGACCGCGCCCATTTCTTCCAGTTCGGCCGCCGTCATCAGGGGCGTGCCGCGATATGGCCAGTCCATCCCCAGCCGCCTGTACTTGTCGCGCCCCAGGTGATTGAAAGCGCAAAGATCCCAGCGCGACACCGCCGCGCCAAGTTCGTCCGCGATGAAACGACCGATGGCGCCGATGTTTTCCGCCGTGGCCGTCGCGCCCGGGATCAAAGGCGTCCGGATCCACAAAACGGTGGACCCTGCCGCCGTTTCGTCCGCCAGGATCGACCGCGCCACGTGACGCGCGTTTTCCAGGATGCCTTCGTTGCCGGTCCCGCAGTAAAGTCGATGCGCGGTCGAGTCCATAAGCTTCAGGTCGAACAGAACGATGTCGGCCAATGGCAACAGCGAGTCCAGCGTTTCAACGCGGCACAGCCCGCACGTGTCGATGGCCGTGCCGATGCCGGCCGCCTTCAGGCCCTTCAGCACCTCGAGACAGAATCCTGGCTGGGCAGTCGCCTCGCCACCCGAGATCGTCACGCCCCCGCCCGCTTTTTCGAAATACACCCGATCCTTGACCAGTTCGCGGACAAGCTCGTCCGCGGACATGCGGCGGCCCCACATCTCCAGTGCCGTTGCCGGGCAGGCATCCACGCAGTCACCCGCCCCTACACACTTTTCACGGTCAATCCGCACCAGACCGGGCGACCATTCCAACGCCTGATGTCCGCATGCCGACGCGCACGACCCGCAACCTATGCACTTCGCCTCCACCCACTGGACCTGGGGACGCGGACTGATGCTTTCCGGATTGTGACACCACTCGCAACGCAGCGGACAGCCCTTCAAAAACACGGTGGTCCGCAGACCGGGGCCGTCCTCGGTCGACATGCGCTGAATCTCCAGGACCAGACCGTCCGCCATCGAAATCCCCCTGCCCGTCAGATGCGCTGATGGCTCATGCGCGCGATGACCTCATCCTGCAGTTCCCTGCCGATGCCGACGAAGTACGCGTTGTACCCGGTGACCCTGACCAGCAGATGACGGTAGTCCTGCGGGTGTTTCTGCGCGTCGCGCAGCATGTCCGGGTCCAGGATGTTGATCTGCAGCGCGGTTCCGCCATTCTGGATGTACCCGTACAGAAACGACTTGAACTTTTCGCGGTGTTCGGGGTCCCTTATGAACGCCGGGTTGAACGTGATGGTGTGGCTGGCGCCGTTGGGAAGACAGTTGAAGTAGCCGGCCAGGTCGCCTTCACCCTCGATCGCCCTGCCGCCAAGCGCCTTTCCAACGGAATTGCTGTTCGATGTCGGGCCGTTGATGTCGGCGCCGTTGACCGGGCAGATTGCGTTGGACAGGAACTGCCCCCGTGGCCGGCCATCCGGTGTCGCCACCACCACATAGCCGTCGCCCGCCCAGTAGTTCCAGCTTAGCATCCCGGGCCGGTAGCGTCGCCCCGTTGCGGCGGTGCTGTGGCGCCAGGCATGGTCACACCACAGTTCCATCACGCGCACAGCCATCCCGTCGGCCTGATCGTCGTCCCGACCGTACTTGGGCGCGCGATTCTTCGCGTGCGCCTGAAGCACCTCGTGCCCGACCCAGTTGTCTCGCAGGGCCTGGAGCAGTTGCTTCATGGTGCAGACACCCTTGTCGAACACAAGGTACTTGACCGCCAGCAGCGAATCGACCGTGGTCGCGAACGTCACCGCTTCAAGGGTAGTCAGGCTGATCTCGGCCGCTCCCTGCGTGACATCCCTGCCACTTGCAGCGCACCCGGACACCAGGCAGGACACGTAGGGCGTCGGGAAGAATCTGGCGCGCACCGCCTCGGACGCCTCGTGAACACCAACGCACCGTTCGACGATATAGCTGGTCTGAGCGGCGTACGCGTCCCAGAATTCCTCGAAATCCTTGAACATTGACGAGTCGCCGGTCGACGGGCCGTCCTGCGTGATCTTTGATTCAACACCCGTAATCGGGTCGCGATACGGCAGCAGGTCGCGCCCTCCGGTCAGGGCCAGTTCGACCGCCTTGACCAGGTTCAGGTTGTTGTCGACCGTGCCCGAGCGGTCGTTCCCGACCATCGTGTTTTCCAGACACCCGACCGGCGCGTACTCGTGAACGTTATCCTCGTTGATCCGATCCTGCATGCCGGCCATGCGGGCCTGCCTGATCATCCCGGCCATCGACCGCTCGTCGAAGTTCAGCAGAAACGGCGCACCCTGGCTGTCGGCGATCATCTGCACGACGCGATCCATCAGTTCCGGCGGGGAATTGCGGTGCAGGCGCACGTTCGGTTTCGGTTCAAGGATCGGCGACATCTCGTCGATCACTTCCAGCACCGCATACGTGAACTCGTTCGTCATGTCCGCGCCGCCAGGGCCGACCCCGGAAAGCGTGATGAGCTGTCCGAAACCGGCCGTGATGCCCTGGTTTCCGCTGCGGATCTGCGCGTCGTACGCCGTATTGCAGTGCATCCAGAAACACTTCAACAGTTCCTTGCCGAATTCGCGATCCATCCCGTCCGCGATGGACTTGCGCCAGTACGGCAGCAGGTACTGATCGAACCGGCCGAAGGACACGCCCGGACCGGGATAGTTTTCATCGCTCATCACCAGCATGTGGGTCAGCCACAGCGACTGCAGGGCATCCCAGAACGTCGAGGCGGGTTCCCACGGAACGCGGTCCATATTCGCCGCCATCGACAACAGTTCGTCGCGCCGGCCTTGATCGCCCTCGTCCCCGGCCAGTGCCCTGCATCGCGCCGCGTACTTCGCCGCCAGGTCGCGCGGCATGGTCGCGGCCGTCATCATCGCCCGAAGCTGCGCCCCGCGCGGCCCCTCGCGTTCCGCGTCGGACAGGGCGTCCAGGAACGACTGAAGCTCGTCAAACACGCCTCGCCACCCGATCTTCAGGACCTTTTCATAGCCAGGAATCAGGTGGCCGCTGGTGGCACCGGCGTTTCCATAACCGTGATCGTGAAAACGCTTCATCTTTTCACGGGCGCCGCCGGGACCGACGACCAGCCGGTCGTATTCCCTGGCCTCGGATCGGTTCAAACACAGCGAGGTCTGGATATTGAAACGACCGCCGCAGATCAGATCGCCCGGCAGGATCTCTTTTGGGAGTTCGTCCACCATGACACGGCGCACGAACCACGCACGACGCTCGGGCAGGCTCCAGGTCCAGAACTGCGGATCCAGTTCCACGTTCCGCGCCCCCATCTGGTAGGTGCCGCGCAACGCCGACATCAGAAAGTACACTTCCGGCACGATGTAGTACGTCAGCTCGTTGAACTGGACGTCCCACGGAGTCCCAGTGCTCCAGGCCGTGAACTCGTTGTTCCACGGTCGCGACGCACCACGGAAGTAATAGTCACGCAGCCACTGGATACGAGGCGACAGGTTGTACGGTTGTTTCAGTCCAGGGGTCCGGTCGGTCCTGGTCGGATTCGAGCTGGCGTCCATGCAAAACCCCACGCGTTCGAGCCGTTACAACGATTGTAGTACCCGCCCGATCCGGTGTCCCGGGATATTTGCGCCCGGAAATCGAATCATGTACCCATAACCAGACGCCGTGATACCATTCGCGCACAAAGTGCCGTCGGCAATGTCAGGCCTTTCGGGGCCATCCAGCCGGACACGCAGGAATGCGTTTAACCGTTAACGGATGGTTCCGTCATGTCGAAGACTCCCGATGAAATCCAGCAATCCCCGGTTTTCCAGCCCCGGGCCTGTCCAAGGGCCGGCCTTGTCGTCATCGACGCCCAGAGACTGTTTCTGGACCCCCTGTCTCCCGCCCGGGTTACCGATCCCGAGTCCGTGATCTCGAACTCACGCCTGCTCGCCAGCCTCTTCCTGACCCTCGGTCTGCCGGTGCTGTTCACCCGGCATGTGGAACCGGACACCGCCCCGCGAGGCACACTGGCTGAATTCTTCCCGCATCCGCTCTCGCCGTCGGACCCCATGTCCGTCCTCGCACCCGACTTCGACGACTTGACGCCCCTGACCGCGACCATGGACAAGGATCGCCACGACGCCTTCTCGCGTGGACTGCATCCTTCATTCACGAACGTGACGACGTTGTATCTGACGGGAGTGCGCACTCCGCTGTGCGTGCTGGCAACCGCGCTGGGACTGGCACGGTTCGGCATCACGCCCGTCGTGGTGCACGACGCCTGCTCGGCAAGGTTCCGCTCCGATCACGATGCCGCCCTGCGGTGCCTTCTGACCGGTCACGCCCGCGTTCGTTGCACGGCCGAAGCCATGGAAAGCATCCATTCCCTGTTCCGGAGGACAGATGGCAGGTGAAATCATGGACATCATCGTGGCAGGCGCCGGCCCGGCCGGAATGTCCTGCGCGATCGAATCCGCCACCCTGGGCATGGACACGCTGATCGTCTCGGACGGTCCCCCTGGTGGCCTGGTCAATGCCGCTCGCAGGTTGGACAACATCCCGGGGTTTGAGCGCGGCATCTCCGCCCAATTATGGATACGGGACATGGCCACACGTCTGGCATCGCCCCGAATCCGATTCGTGGATACCGGCGTGCGCAGGATCAGCGCCCACGGCCCGGACATGCTCGTCACGACGACGAACGGGCAGCTTATGGCGAGATGCGTCGTGCTCGCCACAGGAACAAGACCCGTGGCGTTCTCGCCGGCCCTGCCGGCTTCAAAGCGAATCCACCGTGATATCAGGACGGTTCCCAGGGATCTGTCCGGCCAGCGTGCCGCGGTGATCGGCGGTTCCGAGGCCGCCGTCGACACCGCGTTGAGCCTGCTGGATCGCGGTGCGATGGTTCGTGTCTTCGCGCGGGGGACGCGACTTCGCGGAAGGACGGCATTGCTCCGGGAATTCACCGATTCCACGGCAGAACTGGACACGGGAAGAACAGTCGTCAAGGTTGAAGCAGATCCGTACGTAACTCTTTGTTTTGACGACAAATCCCGATGGTCTAGCGAACACCTGCTGGTATGCGTGGGGCGGGAATCACGGATAGACGAAATCGGCTTGCCGCAGTCCGGCCCGCTTCCAGGACTGTTCATGGCCGGAGACATGCTGCGCGACAGCGACCAGCGCTTCATTCCGGCCGCGATGACGGACGGAATCGAAATGGCACGAAGGGCTTTCGAGTCACTTGAATCACGGAGAACAACATGAGCGTCATCAAGGTCCAACCCAGTATTCACGATGGAGTTGTCAGCCACGGGAACAAGTCGCCGACGCAGGAAATGCCCGCCACGGACCTGCCACAAATCGAAATCCTGAGCAGACGAGGTTCACCCGAGGTCGCCGAGATCTTCGTCTCGCGCCTTCGCCACGGCGACGACAACAGCCTGGTGGAATTCGTCGATGGCCTGGACTTCAGATTTCCCCGCGAGGAAAAGTGGATCATCAACATCTCGACCCAGTTCGGATGTCCAGTGGGATGCGTGTTCTGTGACGCGGCCCACCGATACTTCGGGAATATCGACGCGCCAGGAATGCTCGCCCAGATCGATGCGGTTCTTCGGCGCCACCCCGGAGTGGCGCGTGAATGCAAAAAATTGAAGGTCCACTTCTCCCGCATGGGTGAACCTTCAAGAAACCCGGACGTGCTCGAGGCCATCGCGAGACTGCCGTCCCTTGTCCGATCCAGTGGATTGTGGGTATGCGTTGCCTCGGTCGCGCCCCGCGGCTGCGAGGACTGGTTCGACGCGCTGCTCAGACTTCGGGACAGGCTGTTCCCCGGACGCATGCAGTTGCAGTTCTCGATCAATTCGACATCGGAGACATACCGGGCACATCTCACACCTACGCCGCTGATGCCGTTCTCATGGATTCGCGAAAACGCCGCACGGTTTCACGGACCGGGGCAGCGGTCGTGCGTATTGAACTTCGCCCTGGCGCGAGATATCCCCTTCGAACCGGTTACGCTGCGCCAGCAATTCGACCCGGCCACCACGTGCGTCAAACTGACGCCACTCAACCCGACGGGAGCCGGTGACCGAAACAACCTGTCATCGCTGTCACAACCGCAACTGCTGGATATCGCCGAGGAAGTGCGGTCGCATGGATTTGATGTGATCCTTTCGATCGGGGACCCCAGGGAAGACTTGATTGGAAGCAACTGCGGACAGTCCGTCCGTGCCATGCGCCGGAGTGACGAAACCTGAGCGTCGCCCCAGTCAGCGCCCCTCGACCCAGTCGTTCATGAAAGGCTGGCGCTTGACCGGGTTGAACTCGATGAAATCGTGCTGCGCGACACCCGCCAGGTGGTACGGATCGCGCAGGAAGTATTCACGCACATCCTCGATGGCCGCGGCTCTGGCAATAACCAGGCCACCGGTCTTCGGGTTCCTTGGACCGGACATCAAAAGCATGCCCGAGTCGTACCCCTCCTGCAGGAACTCCCTGTGATTTCCCACTACCGCGTCAACCTTGTCCATGGGGGCCGTGTATCGAATTTCGACCAGAAAATGCTTCATCCGCGAAAACACCAGAAAGAGGCTGTCGCGGATTATCGCACATCGAGGCGAGTCAGGATTGAATTCAGTGCTTGTCAGCCGCCAGGACCCTGGCTACCGCGGCGGACAGTTCGGTTGCCAGGAAGGGCTTGGCGATGAAATTCTGTTCCGGATCCAGCCTGCGCCCCGAAGCCTTCGACAAGTCGGCGTGGCCGGACATGAACAGTATCCTGATGTCGGGATATCTCATGGCGACCGAATCGGCGAGACTTCCGCCGTCCATCCTGGGCATGACCACGTCCGTCAGAATCAGATCTATCTCGTCCGAGTGACGCTGGCACATGTTCAGGGCTTCGGCGCCGTCCACCGCCGTCATCACCCTGTATCCGGCGGCCGCCAGTATGCGCTCGGCGACCGTGCGGACGCCGTCGTCATCCTCGACGACAAGAACGGTGCCGGTCCCCGTGACAAGTTCGCCGCATTCGGGCTCTGAAGAAACGGCCTCAAGCTCGCGCGTCGGGATGAACACCGTGAAAACAGATCCCCTGCCGGGCTCCGACTCCACCACGATCTGTCCACCGGCTTCCCTGACCACGGCGAACACGGTCGCCAGCCCCAGGCCGGTACCACGGCCGACCTCTTTGGTGGTGAAAAACGGCTCGAACAGCCTGGCCATGGTCCGCGCGTCCATTCCGGTTCCAGTGTCGGAAACGGCCACTGTGGTCCACCGCCCCGCGCCGATTCGCACGCCCTGAACGAGTGTCTCCTGTTCGAAACCACGCCCGGAAGTGCGTACCGTCATGGTTCCGCCGGACGGCATCGCATCCCGCGCGTTCACCGCCAGATTGATCAGCACCTGTTCCATCTGGCCCGGGTCGACCAGGATGTTGCCGGCCTCGCCGTCCAATTCGGTCGAGATCGTGATGTTCTCGGTCAGAACACGGTGCAGCAACTTTTCCAGCCCCGTAACGATTGAGTTGATCGAAACGACGCGCGGCTGTGTCGTCCGCCTCGAACCGAACGCCAGAAGCTGGTGGGTCAGATTGGCCGCCCTCTCGCCTGCCGCCTGGATCTGTTTCACGTCATCCAGCATCTGCCCCTTCAACTCGCCACGGCGCTGCATCAATCCGGTGTACCCGAGGATTGCGCTGAGAAGGTTGTTGAAATCATGAGCAATCCCGCCCGTAAGATGTCCGATCGTGTCCATCCTGCGCGAAAGCCGCAGATCCTCCTCGGCGCGGATTCTGGCGTCCTGCTCGGTCTTGATGCGCGTGATGTCCATCAGGGTTCCCAGCACCCTGACTATGCGGCCATCATCATCCCGAACCGCGTTCCCGGCAGTCCTGACGTACATCTGTCGCCCGTCCGCACTGATGAACACGGCATCCAGCAGCCAGGGGGTTCCATCGGCCACGCACGCTTCAAACGCTCGCTCGAGCGCCTCGCGGTATTCGGGCGCGTACATCCTGAGACTGACTTTGATGATCTCGGAGTCCAGCACCGGATAATCAGCCTTGTTCAGACCATGAAGCCTGAACGTCTCGTCGGTGAAGGTCATCCGTCTGGAACCGACATCCCATTCCCAGCCCCCGACAAGCGCCATCTCCTGAGTGACCCTGAGCAACTCGGCATTCTTCACCAATTCCTGTTGCGTCCGAACCAGTTCGTCGTTCTTGGCCTTCAACGTGGCGGTCCTGGAGCGAACCTTCGCCCTGAGCGCTAACAGGAAGCCCGCTGAAAGCACCAGCAGACAGGATGCAATCCCAATCGCCCAGTAAACCCACTCCGGAACGCTGGCCGGGATGACGACCGCGGAGGTCCATTCCCGCAGAATCTGATAGTAGCGGGAGCCGGAATCGGCGCGCTGCGAGAAGACCTCGGTCTCGATGGTCTCCAGAAGATCCGCGTTGCGCCCCTTGCCGGTAGCGAAATAGATCCACGACGGCTGGAAAACGATGGCCGACTTGTTCAGGTCGTACTGACGATAAAAATGATCGCCGAAGAAATAGTTGGCGACCGCCACATCGGCGCGCCCACGGGAAACAGCGTCAAACGCTTCGGCAATACTGTGTGTCCGGACGAAGGTGACGTCGATGTCGAGGCCGTCGAAGAATCTTGCCAGCGAATCGAGTTGAATCGAACCATCCAGGATGGCAACCCTTTGGCCAGAGAGATCACGCAACCCAGTGAGATTCTTCCCGGACCTGGAATACACCTGCGACCAGCTTTCCAGCACTGGTGTCGAATGGAAGTCGTAGAGACGCTCGCGCTCGGCCGACCAGGCCACGTCCGGCAACAGGTCGATCCGGCCGTCATCAAGCGATGCCAGGCATTCCTGCCACGAACACCGCACATACTGGACCTGCCAGCCGTGGTCGTCCGCCACATCCTGAAGAAAATCGATAAGAATGCCTTTCGCGACACCCTGTCGATCGAAATACAGCTTAGGCTCGTTCTGGTATACACCCACCTTGACTATGCGAGGGGCCGGCTGCGCCGAAGATGCTTGTCCCGTCGGTACCGACAGCACAGACAGCAGCAACAGCAGTATTAATACTCCGCGCATAATGAGTCCACGGCTGAATATAGCTACGGGTGGAACACTAACCCGGCCGATGTATGAATGTCAACGGTGACGACCGAAATTCGGCACCGTGACCGAACGCGACCCTGCTGACGCTGAAAATCAAAGGGGTTAGCGTTGAATGGTCAAGAAAACCGTGTGTCCATGACGCACAATCAGCAACAGCACGCGGGACTTGCTCTGTTCATATGCGGTGCGGAAGTCCGAAACCGAATCGACTTTCTTCCGGTTGACTTCCAGAACCACGTCACCCGGCCTGAGCCCGCCCCTGGCCGCCGCGCTGCCTCTCTCGACATCGGTGACCACCACCCCGGACTTGACGCCACCGGGAATGCGGTAGTCCTGCCTTGTTTCCGGGGTCAGATCGCCGACCTCAAGGCCGTCCAGGGCGCCTCGCGAGTCCCCGCCGGAGCCCCCGGTGTAATACTGTGACGGCTGCTCGCCCAACTCGACCGTGACCTGGATCTCGGAAGAATCGCGCAGCACCGTCATCTGAACCCTGGCGCCCGCGCCACGTGACGCAATCACATTTCTGAGTCTGGTTGACGAATCGATCTTCTCGCCGCCCACTTTCAAAATCACGTCGCCACGCCTTAGTCCGGCCTTGTCCGCCGGGGTTCCTTCGGGCACGTCGGAGATCAGGACGCCCTCGGCCTTGCGCATGCCGAGTCCCGCGGCGAGTTCCTCGTCCAGATCCTGCAGAACCACGCCCATCCAGCCGCGCACGACACGCCCGTTCTCAAGGATGCTGTTCAGAATGCCAAGGGCCATGTTGGACGGAATCGCGAATCCGATACCCTGGTATCCGCCGGTCTCGGACACGATGGCGGTATTGATCCCGACCAACTGGCCCCTGGTGTTCAGCAGGGCGCCCCCGGAATTTCCGGGGTTGATCGCCGCATCGGTCTGGATGAAGTCCTCGTAGTCGACTATCCCCATGTTCGCGCGGCCCTTCGCCGACACAATTCCGCTGGTTACGGTGTTTCCAAGGCCGAAGGGATTACCGATCGCGATGACGGTCTCGGCCAGCCGCAGCTTGTCGGAATCTCCGATGGGAATGGCCTGAAGGCCCCCGATCTTCTTCGTCAGGCGCAGCACGGCCAGATCGCTCTTTGGGTCGGCCCCGACCAGTTCGGCCTCCATCTCGCGTCCATCAAACAGCATAACCGTGATGCCGTCCGCGCCATCAACAACGTGATTGTTCGTAAGGATTATCCCCTCGGAACTGACGATGACACCCGAACCGAGCGCCTGGGCGCGACGGTCGCCCGGTATCGCCCGCTGACCGCCAGGGCCGAAAAAGTACTCGAAAAACGGGTCGTTAATCGGCGCCCTGCCACGACCGAGCCGGCCGCTGACAACGCGCGTCGTTGAGATGTTGACGACACCGCGGACCGCGTTTTCGGCCACGTCCGCCATTGGTGTGCCCTCGGCAAACGGCGCCTGACCAAACCTGATTCCCCTGGTATCCGCCCTGCCCTCGATCATCCACAGAAGACCGGCGGCGCTTATCACCGCCACGCCCACGAATGCCGCGAACAGCATGGGTCTTACACGACTTCCCCCAGCACCGTAGTTCATGACAACCTCCATCTGAGAGAACGGACGACGAACCGTCCCGTCCGACAGTGAATATTTCTGGTTCCTGAACGACTTTGTGTCAAGGCGGGGAATTGTCAAGATACGGTTAACAACGTAAGGATTCTTCAGGAAAAGTCCTTCTCGAAGATCTCCCAGAACGTAAGGAACAGGGCCGCAACGACAGGTCCGATGATGAAGCCTGAAAAACCGAAAACCACCAGGCCACCGAGGGTTGAGAGCAGAACGACCCAGTCCGGAACCCTGGTTTCGCGTCCGACCAGCCGCGGTCGCAGGAAGTTGTCGATCAGGCCTATCACGAAGAAGCCGAACAGCGCCATGATGATTCCCTTGACCCAGGCGCCCGTCAGAACCAGGTAGATTGCGAATGGCAGCCACACAATCCAGGTGCCAAGAACCGGGATCATGGACGTGACCGACATCACGACACCCCACAGAACGGGGGCCCCGCTGCCGAGAGCCCAGAATATCAGCCCGCCCAGCGTTCCCTGGACGACCGCGATCACCAGCGTGCCCCTGACCATCGCTTGAACCATCTGAGCGAACTTGGAAAACAGCATGCTTTCGCGCCGGTCCCCGATGGGTATGGCCTTCATCAGCACGCAGGTCAGGCGCGGGCCGTCCCGCAGCATGAAGAAGGACAGGTAGATCATGATGACAAGGGCGGCGGCAAACTTCGCGGTTCCCTGAACGGCGTCGACCGCGTTGCCTGCCACGAAGCCTCCGATCGCTGCTATCCACTTGCTGAGTTGCGCGCTGATGTCCGAGGAATCGACCCCGAATCTCTGCAGGAACTCGCGGATGGCGGGCATTTTCTCGTTGACCAGTTCAACATAGCGGCTGACATCTATGGAACCGCTCTGGTACTGCTGGTAAACGAACATCACCTGGTCATAGAACGCCTTGCCGACGACGATCAACGGCACGACGCAGACAAGGACAGAGATCAACAGGGTGGCCAGGGCCGCCAGTGTCTGTCTGCCACGCATCACGCGGCACAGCCGCTTCTGGATTGGATAGAACATCAACGCAAGGACGCATGCCCACAGGATCGGCCCGAAAAACGGCTTCAGCACATATCCGAACAAAAGAGTCATCAGAACAAGGAGCGTCAGAAAGACCCTGCGTTCCAGTCTGAGCCGGCTGGCGTCACGCGCCACGCGTTCGGTTCGCATGCAGTCCGAAACAGGGTCGCAGGAGCGCTGTTCGCCGGATTGGGCGTCCACGTCCGGGGCGGCACCGTCGCCGGCGGTCGTGTTATCACTCGCAATCGAGTCGTCGTCGGCGGTCATGCCGTCAACGGGCGCGGTTTCGGGTGGCGACACAACGGGATCATCGGTGTCCGGGTTCATCATCCACAACCATTGGAAGACAGGGATTAATGTCGGTTAAGCCGACGGTTCCGTCAAGAATCGAACCTGCGCCGCCGGAGTCCGCGCCAGAACAACAGCGCGAAAACGGAAGTCAGAAGCACCAGTGCCGTTGCAGGCCCCCCATTGCCGCCGGCGGACGAAGAACTGCACCCGGTGCCTGTGACCAGATGGCCGACGCATTCACCCTCGGCAGAACACTTGTCGCCGGAGGTCATGATATGTCCGTCGTCACAGGAAGCTCCCGGTGCGTACATGGCATTCGGAGGACATTTGACGCCCGTTCCGGTACAGAACTCGGCGATGTCGCAATCGGTGGCGGGTTCCCGGCACATCATGCCCTTGCCGTAGATCATGTCGGCCGGGCACTCCACCGATTCGCCGTCACACTTTTCCGCCACGTCGCAGGGACCAGTCGCCTCGCGGCACACTTGATCCGCGCGCATGAAAGAATCGGGCGGACACTCTCCGTCGCTCCCCGAACAGTACTCGGGGGTATCGCAAGGACCGGTGGCCGCGCGGCAGACGGTCGTCGCGGGCATGAACGCATCAGGCGGACATTCACCTGTGCCGGCCGAGCAGTATTCAGGCGCGTCGCATGGACCGGTCGAGGCCCGGCAAACTGCGCCCAACCCCGAAGACCCATCGGCGGGACATGTCGCGGACTTGCCGCTGCAGTACTCAGCCGCGTCGCATTGACCACCCGATTCACGACACACGTGCGAGGAATCCAGCAACTTGTCAGCGGGACAGGATTTGGATATTCCGGTGCACTTCTCGGTCACGTCGCAATCGCCGCCGGACTCTCGACACACCGTGTCCACGGCCTTGACCAGGTCTTCCGGGCATTCCCTGGCGACACCGTCGCAATACTCGGGAGTGTCGCAGTCGCCTATGGCGGTCCTGCACTTGTACGATGCCGGACGAATCTGGTCCTTCGGACATTCGGTGCCGGTGCCGGGGCACATCTCACGCGCGTCGCATCCACCGACGGCTTCCCGGCACACGTGGGTGGTCGGCCGATAGCCACAACCATCGCAGCACGCGCCGGCACTGCACCGACAGACCCAGCCGATGTGGCAGATCGTGTCCGCGCAGAGGGCATCCTCGTTGTAACGCATCATGCACGGCACGTTCATGCCGCAGTTGTCGGCGCAATTCCGGTTCTTGCAGCCGTTGTAGCCGTCGTCGCACGAACAGGTCGCGTAACCCGGCGAATAGTACTCGTCCACCGCGTAGAACGCGTGTCCCATCTCGTGAACTATCACGTTACTCATCTCGGACAGCCCGTAAGAGCTGTTGTCCGTAGTCATCACGATCAAAGGGCCGCCCCAGTGCGCGTATGCGAAATAGCCATCAGGAAACTCGCCGTTGCTGTCGTTCACGCTGTTCGCGACAAAAACCGTGACCGCGCTGTTCGCTTCGGCGTAGTTCTTCATGTAGGTATTGAAGGACTCGACCGCGTCGACGTAATAGCCGTTGTACCCGAGGTTGCCCATCACGTCGCCGATCCACAGCCCCTCTTCATCGGAACGGTGGGAGATCGGTTCGTAACCGGTCGCCACGGCCGAACCCTGCTGACTGGGCCGATAACTGTAGAACTTGAATTCCAGATCGATGCCGTAGGCCGATGCCTTGGCCGGCCACCACGCCATCCCTGACGTGATTTCGTTGTAAACCGCGTTTTCCAGTTGCGTCGTCCAGTTTTCGCGGTTGGTGTCGATCGAGCCGTCGCTCTCGGGCATGATAATCGTGACCGCGACGACGTTCCTCATCGGCCAGGCGGGAAGAACGGGCGCTGTCGTGGGTAAGTCCGCCGCGCGTCGCTCCAGGCCGGGCACCATCCCGTCCGGTGGAACGACAGGGGCTACCAGGGGGATCTCATGACCGGACATACGCTCGTATCGAATCGCGTCGCGCACCAGAGGCGGTCCGACCGGCTCTACAAGCGAGCTGCTCAGCGCCAGGCGGGCGCCGTTGAAAGCATCACGATCCTGTTCGTCGACACGCCAGCCCGTTCCGCCGCCGGACAGCGGTGACACCGACCGCACCCTGAAATCCCGAACCAGGGCCATCGCCGCGGCCTGGTCGCTGAACGAGGCCATCACCCTGCCCGGGAACAGAGTCGTAAGCACCCTTCCGCCGGCCGCGCGCACCAGTTCCGCGACATCGCCACGCTCCGGCGCGACCGTCACCAGGTAGTAACGGTCGGGAACACCCACGCCTTCGCGCAGCCCCGAACGATACCCGCTCGACACATCATCAAGGCCTGAATCGACGGCGGCGAAAGAAGCAGCCGGAACGAAAATCAACAACCCTGCGACGACATTCACAAAACGCGCGATTCGCATCAAAACCTCTAAGAATCAATCTGGAAAAATGTTTCGATGAAACTCATTTGATCAGGAAATCCTTGACCACCGCCATGTGCTGCATGTTCGAAGCAGCAGAATCGCCGGTGCTTGCCGGACTGAAGTACTTGTCCAGCACGGCCTGCGTGAAGGTTCTGGTATCGAAGACGAGTCCGTCCGGATAGACCCTGAACGTCGCGTCGGTGGACGAAGGAAAGACCACCGGAACCTGGTAGGCGCAGAGCGCCGGGTCGCAGAGAACGTAATCGTATTGTTTGCTGCGATTGCTGTTCGTGTTCGGATTGGCGTCGTCGTCAACCGGATCGGGAGGGTCGACCATGAACACGCCGTCCTTGCCGAAACCGGATGTCGACACGGAGGATGTGCCGTTGAAATCCCCGCCCACGACATACATGTATTTGCCCGGATTGGCTGTCCTGTGGGCCTTCACCTTGTTTACGATTACCACTGCCGCGCCGACCTGATCGGATGACGGACTGGTATGAAGGTGAACGCTGACGACCATCAGGTCGACGTTGCCCGGGATATCGATGGTGGCCCACATCAGTTCGCGATTGCTGAGGTAAGGGTCATCCCAGTAGCCGCTGCCGGTTATCGGCCACCTGCTGACAACGCCGTTCGGGATCTGGAAGCCGGAGTCGTCAACGGCCCAGTACTGGGCCCCGGCCACTGTCTGCGCGAAATCCAGGTAATCGGAAGCGGAATTGCCGCCGTAATTGAATTCCTGAACCAGAACGATGTCCGGATTCAGGCCGTCCAGGATATCGATACCATGTCCGGGGTCGTAACTCTGGCCGTTTCCACTGGTGAGGTTCGCGGCCACTATCCTGATCGGCAGGCCCGGGCCGACGCTGGTATCCGTGCCGGTGTCAACGCCGGTGTCAGTGCCGGTGTCACTGTCGGAAGCGGTGTCGGTGCCCAGGTCAGCGGCGACGTCCGCGCCGGTGTCCGCGCCTGGGTCGTCAACAATATCCAGTTCCACGTCCGCTGATACGTCGGTGCCGTGGTCGACGCCCGTGTCATGGCCCTGGTCGTCAACGCCATCCGTTCCGTAATCGACCGTCACATCCAGGACATCGGCGTCCGGTTCGGCGACATCCGCCAGAACATCCGCGAGCGTTTCCCAGCCCGGGTCCAGAATCCCGTTATCAGCGTCCGCATCGGGCCGGTCTGAACCATCAACGGCCACGTCCAGGATTTCGGCGACCAGGACATCTTCCGCGTCCGATTCAGTGACGTCGAAATTCACCTTGCGCCCGGAGTCGCAGGCGGACAGGGAAAAGATCAGGGACAGGGACAGGATCAGGGACAGGATCAGGGTCGGTGACGGGGTTCCTCGTAGGGGCGAATGACAATTCGCCCTTCCGGTCATGAACATGGACTTTCGCAACAAGAGCCTCCGCATTTCTCGGAAGACAGGTCAACCCGTCGATGATAACGGATCAGCGGTGTCTTTCGGAAACAACCTTGAAGGCTTCGTGGGAAATCTGGATGGTCTGCTCGATGTCGGCGTCGGTCAGCGAACAATTTATAAAGTGATTATGATGGCTTACAAAAAACACGCCACGCATCGCCGTTTCAGCGCAGAACTCCTGCGACATCTGCAGTGAATCGTCGTTCGTGATGCGCATGTAGAACATCGACGGGATACCGCTGACCTTCAGGTTCAGGCCGACATCGGCGGCGGCCGCTTCCATGCCTTCGGTCAGCCTGCGCCCCTTCGCCAGCATCAGGTTCGCGCCGTCCAGCCTTTTCAGTTCGTTGACCGTGGCAATCGCCCCGGCCATCGCCGCCGAACTGGCCCAGTAGCTCCCGGTGTAGAAGACGTCCGAGACCGCGCTGCGCAAAGCGTTCGTCCCTACCAGCGCCGAGATGCTCTGTCCGTTCGCGATCGCCTTGCAGTAGCAGGCCATGTCCGGCTTGAAACCAAAGTAGTTCGCGGAACCGGCCAGCGACAGGCGAAATCCTGCCCTGATGTCGTCAACGACAAGGACGATTCCCTTTTCGTTGCACAGCTTCTGCACCTTCTGCCAGTAGCCCTCGGCCGGCAGTTCGTTGTCCTGGAAAACGGGGTGGTGGTACGGCGTCGCCATGAACATCGCGATCTGGCCCGGATTGTCCCGCACCAACGCCTCGAACTGCTCGAAATCGTTCCAGTCAACGTACAGGTTGTTCGCCACGTCCTCGGGGGTGATGCCGGGCTTTCCGACCTTCTGTGTCCAGGGAGCCACGCCGTGATACCCGCCACGCACCAGAACGATCTTCTTGCGACCGGTCGCGGCCCTGGACACCATCATCGCAAGCTGGGTCACGTCACCGCCGTTCTTGGCGAAATAAGCCCAGTCCGCGATCTCGATGGTCTCGACCAGCAGTTCGGCCAGTTCGACCTGGCGCGCGCTGGGCAGCGCCATGCAGTCGCCACGCCTGCGCTGTTCGTCCACCGCGGCGTCCACGACGCGATTGTTGTACCCCAGCACGTTCGGGCCGTAAGCGCACATGTAGTCGATGTATCGGTTGCCATCGATGTCCCAGAAGTACGAGTCCTGCGCCCTGTCAACATAGAACGGATAGGAACTGACAGGAATGAACTGGGACTCGACCGGCCCCTGATGCCCCGGAATGCCTGTCGGGATCACCTTCAGTGCCCTGGAAAACAGTTGTCTGGACGCTTCGTTTCCACGCCAGCCGGACGGTGTGCTGTTGTCGCTCATTCGATCCCCCCTGGTTGCCCGTAAGGGCAAATCACTTCAGGTACCCGGCGATCAGGCCGAGTATCGGGTTCAGGTGATCAATCATCGGCACGAAGCCACGCATACCCATGCTGCCGAGGGCCACCAGGTCGTAAGTGTGGACGCGTCCGGTCAACAGGTCGTTCAACGCCTGCAAATCGGCGAACCACAGGACGCATCTGGGCGACTGATGCCGACCGACCGATGTCGTCAGATGGCCGCCCGCGCATGTCAGGTACAGCCCGATGTCATTGATGACCTCAAGCTGAATCACCCCGTCCGGGATGGCACGCGCACTGACCTTTGCAAGCTGGTCGTAATTGGCGATCTCGGACAGCGCGTGAAACGCCAGATACGCGGTCATCCTGGTGTTGGCGGCGAAGAAGGCCGGGTCGCGCAGGGCTTCGTCGGTCGGCATGAGCCACTTTTCAAGGCTGCCCATGAACTTCGTGAACGGGCCGCTCAGAAAGCCGAGCCTGGTGAATCCACGAATGGGAATCGGCTGTTTCGTTCCGGCAATCATGCCGTTCAGGTGCGCGGCGTTCGGGAACCACAACACCACTTGCGCCGACCCGCCCTGGAAACTGCCGGTCGCCGGATCCGGGACCTGGTGGGTCACACGGCCATGATCGATACACAGCCTGGCCCGCCCGACCCCGGAGACCCGGAACTCGACAGTCACCTTCGTGTCCTGGATCAGCGCGGCCGCCTCGGCGTCGTACTCCGGAAGCAGTTCCAGCACCTTGAACAGTCCGTAAAGATGGACCCTCGCCTTTACCGCCTGGTCAATCATCTTGAATCCCCCGCCCGCCGCGCAGCCGCGTCAGGTCATCATGCCCTGGATCACCGCCATGAAGTCGTTCAGCTTGGCCGCGTATTCCGGTGAACCGTCGATCGCGACGCAGCCGGACTCGACCCCCTGCACGAACTCGACTTCCTTCAGCAGGACCTTCAGGGCGCCGTCGACGCTGGAGAACCTGAAGTGCACGAACGGCCTGCGACGGGTGTAGACACCACGCCCGGACTTGGTCCGTCCGCCGCGGATCCGCAGATACGCCGCGATGTTGTCGTCGCGTTCCGGCGTCGCAATCGTGAACTGATAGATACGATCCGGCTGGTTCGCGGTCCACTCGCGCATCTTCGGATCACCCAGCCGGTTGTAATTGCTCAGCGCCGTGGTGATCATGTAGATCGACATCTTGACCTTCAGGTACCTCTTCACCGGGTCCTTCGGGCGATTCGTCGGCAGCATCAGCGTCAGCCGCATCAGCAGTGTCAGCATCTTCACCAGCAGGCCGGGGTGCTTAAGACCGCCGCGGATCCGTGGCAGCGCCATCCCGCCGCTGAGCAGCGTGTTCATCGCCTTCACACTGCCGAAGTGCAACGTCAGGTCGGGTGACTCGCACAACTCCTCGACAACCTCCAGCGAGCCGTTGTCGAAGTGCAGGCAGGCGCCGATACGCGACTGGCCATCGGTGTCCGGGCCCGGTTCACAGTCGGCGCTGAACTGGACCGTCGCCTTGACGTCCTTCCATGCGTTCGTGATGGCCGGGTCGTCGGCGAGAGGCACCTTCATGACGGGAAACGCCGCCCTGAAGAACAGCTTCGCAATCATTATTTCCCGGTCCATGTCAGACCTCATCATTCCAGTCTTCGTCTTCCTCGAACTCGACCTTCAGCAACGCGCGCACCTGCTCGATGATCCCGTTGGCGTCCAGCTTGTAGTGGGCGTAGAGGTCCTCGGGATAACCGACCAGCGCGTACTCGTCCTGCAGGCCCGCCTTGGAGAAGGCACACCCCTTGCCGCTTTCGGCGATGACGTCCGCCACGGCGCCGCCAAGACCACCCAGCACGCTGTGTTCCTCGACGGTCAGGATGCGCCTGGTCTCGACCACCGCCTTCATGATGGCTTCGCGATCGATCGGCTTGATGGTGTGCATGTTCAGGACGCGCACGGACAGGCCGTCTATCTCCTTCAGGGACTTGGCGGCCTCGACCGCCTGCAGCACCGTGATGCCGCACGCGATGATGGTCAGGTCGGTTCCGGGATGGACCTCGACCGCCTTGCCGAGTTGGAATCCGTAATTCTCGTTTTCGTAGAACGGCGGTTCAAAGCCGCGGCCGATGCGGATGTACGCCGGCCCGGGCAGGTCCTTGACCGCGCGAACCGCGTTCGCGGTTTCGATCCCGTCCGCAGGGACGACGACGGTCATGTTCGCGAAGCTGCGCATGATCGCCAAGTCCTCGGTGCAGTGGTGCGTGGTTCCAGCGGCGCCGAAGCTCATTCCGCCGTGGGTCGCGATTATCTTGACCGGCAGATTCTGATAACAGATGTCGGTGCGGACCTGCTCGCAGGCGCGCATGCTGGCAAACGCCGCGAAGGTGCTTGCAAACGGAATCAGGCCGACCTTGGCCATGCCCGCCGCGACGCCCATCAGGTTCTGTTCGGCGATGCCGACGTTGAAGAACCGTTCCGGCGCGTGCTTCTCGAAAATGGCGATGGAGGTCGACTTCGCAAGGTCGGCAGAAAGTCCGACGATTCGCGGATCCTTGTCCGACAGATCGGATAGGACGCGGCCGTAAATCTCGCGCGCGGTCATCGTCGCCGCGTCATAACAGTTCCATGTGGTTCCAGTGGTCTGGCTGTTATCACTCATTGCTGCCCCCTTCCGCCGCGAAGATGGCGTCGTAGTATCGGTCCAGCGAGGCCAGTGCCTTCGCTTCCAGGCCCGAGTCGACCGCGCCGTAATGCCACGGCACCTGTCCTTCCATGAAATCGACGCCCTTGCCCTTGACCGTGTCCGCGATGATCGCGATCGGCTTGTGGCCGTTCTTCCTGATTTCAGCCTGCGCCTTCAGACCGCCGTTGACCTTCAGATCCTGGTCCGCCACTTCAATGGCGCGTTCGATGGCGCCCGCGAGCGCGTCCAGATTGTGTCCGTCCACCGCGTGGACCTCGAAGCCGAATGCAGCCAACTTGTCCGCGAGGGGCTCGATACCCATGACGTCCTCGGTCTGTCCATCGATCATCAGGTGGTTCCTGTCGATGATGGTGACCAGGTTGGTCAGCCGGTAGTGGGCGGCAGCCATCAGGGCCTCCCACACGACGCCTTCGTTGCACTCGCCGTCGCCCAGCAGGCAGAACGTCTTGCAAGTCTTCCCCTGAAGACGCGTGCCGAGCGCCATGCCGACCGCCATCGGCAGACCGTGTCCAAGCGAACCGGTCGAGGCGTCGCACCCGCGGATACGGCGGGAATCCGGATGCATTCCGAACGGGCTGCCGAACTTGTTGAACGTCCGGACGTCCTCGAAATCAAAGAAGCCGCGCCGCGCGAGAACGGGCACGTAGGCGACCGCGCCATGCCCCTTGCTGAGCACGAAACGGTCACGGTCCTCCCACTGCGGGCGTTCCGGGTCGATGTTCAGATAATGGAAGTAAAGCAGGACAAGGATGTCCATGGAACTGAGTCCGCCGCCGATATGCGCGCCGCCGGAAAAGGCAGTGATATTGACGACATCCTTGCGCAGATCCCTGGCCCGCGCATGCAGGGCCAATCTCTGTTCCCTGGTGAGTGGCATGAAGAACACCTCCCGACTAGAATTAGGGCAAAGCCGCTGTGCGCGGCGCTCGACGTTCAAAGAAAGGATTGCACAAAAAGAAAGGATTGCAACTCGATTTCGACAGGTTCCGAGGCACCAGGCGTGTCTTGACGGCAAGGAGGAGGACATGGACCAGAGGAACTGCAAAAGCGCCCTTGGCCGGTCTGGAATTCCGGGTATGGACTGGTGCCTGAACCCCTACGTCGGATGCACGCACGGCTGCGTCTACTGCTACGCATCGTTCATCGAGAAATTCAACACTCGGCCCGAACCGTGGGGCACCTGGGCGGAGCCGAAGTGCAACATCGCCAGGGTGCTGGCCGGCGAACTGTCCAGGCCGCGTTCCGGCAGGGTCCAGATTTCCAGCGTGACGGACGGGTGGCAGCCGATGGAGCGCAAGGCCGAACTGACGCGCGGATGCCTTAAGGTCCTGGCCGGGTCTGGACTGGACGTGTCGATCCTGACGAAATCCGACCTGGTAACCAGGGATGCGGACATTCTGACTTCGTTCGGTGGCCTGCTGGGCGACGGTTCGGTGAAGGTCGGCTTCAGCGTGTGCACTCTTTCCGACGAACTGGCGGCGCTGATCGAGCCGGGCGCGCCCCCGCCTTCCAGAAGGATGGCCGCGCTGAAGGCATTGTCCGCCGCCGGCGTGCGAACCTGGGTGTTCATCGCGCCGGCCCTGCCCGGCATCTCCGACACGCCCGAGACCATCGACGCCATCCGCGCAGAGGCCCGTCGCAACGGCGCGTCCGAGGTTGACGTCGATCCCCTGAACTTCTATCCCAGCGCCGTCCGCGGCCTGCTGCGCGTGCTGTCACCCGAGGTGCCCGCGTTGGCCGATGCCGTCCGTGCCGCCGCCGCCAATCCCCGACGCTGGGCCTCCCGCTTCCATCGCTGAGAGGCCGGCCTGACCCCCGCAAAAATCAACCTGGGTGGGGGGTTGCTGAAGATTCCAACCGCGAGGCAGCGCTAGTTCGTGGTGGCGGGAACGGTGCGGTTGACGGCCTTGCAAGCGGCTGCATGACCCAGATCACAAGCCTTGTTGTAGTACATCTCGGCGCTCGCCAGATCGATCGACCCACCGATGCCGCCCGCGCACATGTTCGCCAGGTCGTAGCAATCCTTGGCTTTGTTATCCTTGCGGCAGGACACTTCCAGTCCGAGTCTGCTGGCTGAAGTCGCGACGCCCAGCACGCCGCCGCCGCCCCAGACACCGCCGCAACCGAGACCGACAAGCGCCGACCCGGCAATCATCAAACCCGCGAGAATGGAAAGGGAAACATTCTTTCTGGACATTCGCCCCCCCCGGACGACACGGGCGATTCGCCGCACCGCCACAAGACTGAAGCGAAAACAGGGTAGCCTGACGGCCCCCGGCCTTTGACCAACCAGTGATTTTTACCACCGCGGAACTGCGGTGCCAAGACCGCAAACGGCATTGTTCAAAGGAATCAGCATCTTGAAGCCGACAGAAGGCACGTGTCTTTCATCCGGTCATGAAAACAGCTTCCGTCCCGCCATTCCTCAAGCGGCCTTTTCCTTGAAGAGGTGCGCCGTAAGGCCTGCCAGCACCGCGCCTGCAAGCGGGGCGACCCAGAAAAGCCAGAGCTGCTGCAAAGCCCATCCGCCGACGATGATCGCCTGGCTGGTTGAACGGGCCGGGTTGACCGACGTGTTCGTCACCGGGATGCTGATGAGGTGGATCAGGGTCAGGCAGAGCCCGATCGCTATGGGTGCCAGGCCGGCCGGCGCGCGTTTGTCGGTGGCCCCCAGGATTACGATAAGGAAGATGTACGTAAGAACGACTTCCGCGATTAGGGCGGCGACCATGGAATAACCGCCCGGCGAGTGTTCGCCGAAGCCGTTGGCCGCGAACACGCCAAGTTCCCAACCGGCCTTGCCGGATGCAATCGCGTACAGGACGGCGGCGCCGATCATAGCGCCTGCAAGCTGCGCGATCACATATGCCGGCAGATCTTTTGCCGGGAAGCGTCCAGCGACGACCAGGCCCAGCGATACGGCGGGGTTAAGGTGGCATCCGGATATGTGGCCGATGGCGAAGGCCATGGTCAGCACCGTAAGGCCGAACGCCAGCGACACGCCCACGAAGCCTATTCCCATTTCGGGAAATCCGGCGGCAAGCACCGCGGCCCCGCACCCCCCGAAAACCAGCCAGAAAGTCCCAATCATTTCCGCAACGGATCTTTTCATCAGAGACATGGCGTTACCTCCAAGTTGCCAGGTTTGTGCACGGCACGTCCCGGAAGGTGGCGGACAACCGTCAGGCCCGTGGGACTCGTGCCCGTAACCATCATCGCCCGAAAGGCTTTGTCCTCCTTTGAAGGTCAAGTCTAGCTCCCCTGGCCCGAATGAATCAATAAGGACGAGGTGGAGCAGTCGATCAGGGCTGGACGGGCTGCTGGTGTTCCCGGCGACGCAATAAGGTAATGGTGGCGATCGTACTCATGAACCACGGCGTCTCGCGAGTGAGTGAAGTGTATTCAGATCGCCGGCAGCGAGGGCTTCCTTTTGGGCACGCGACCATTTCTTGATTTGTCGTTCCCTTTGACAGGCTTCGGCTCTGGTTTTGAATTCCTCCGAGTACAGGAAACGCCTGGGATACAGGTAGAAGGGCATGGCGGGAACTCCGCATTTGAGTCGCAATCAATGTCGAAAAGGCTTGAACCTACCTGCCCGGCAGTTCCGTGCCGCGACTCATGATCTCGATATAGCCCGCGTAGCTGAACAGGCGGTTGCGCTTCTGGGCGGTCAGTTCCTTCACGATGCCGAGCTGCTCCAAGTGACCGAGCGCCTTGTTGACCGTGGCCGGGGTGATGCCGGTCTTTTCCACCAGCGAGCCCGAGGTAGCGATGGGATGCTCCATCAGCGCCCGATGGACCTGCAGGGTGGATGCCGCCGCCCGGCCGAGGCCGCTGATCTTGTCGCGATCCTGGTTGGACAGGGCGAGAAGCTGCTGTGCTGTCTCGACCGCCTGGGTGGCAGTGACGATCACGGCCTCGGCAAAGAAGTCGAGCCAGGCTTCCCAGTCGCCGGTCATGCGCACGTTGTTGAGCAGCTCGTAGTAATACTGACGGTGCGTCTTGAAGTAGAGGCTGAGGTAGAGCATAGGCTCCCGCAACACCTTCTGCTCACACAAAAGCAGCGCGATTAGCAGACGACCGAGACGGCCGTTACCGTCGAGGAACGGGTGGATCGTCTCGAACTGCACATGGGCCAGCGCCGCCTTGAGCAGCACCGGGGTCGGCTCCGGCTGATCGTGGAGAAAAAGCTCCAGCTTGTTCATGCACTCAAGCACCTCTTCGCCCGGAGGCGGAACGAAAGCCGCATTGCCTGGCCGAGTGCCGCCGATCCAGTTCTGACTGCGCCGGAACTCCCCCGGGGTCTGATTGCTGCCCCGGGCCTTGGTCAACAATACGCCGTGAATCTCCCGGAACAGCCGCAGCGACAGCGGCAGACCTTCCTCCAGCAGGCGCAGACCATGGTCGAGGGCGGCGACATAGTTGCTGACCTCCCGCACGTCATCCAGTGGCACGCCGGGTTCCTGATCCAGTTCGAACAGCAGCAGATCCGATAACGACGACTGGGTTCCCTCGATTATGGAGGAGAGTACCGCTTCCTTGCGGACGTACATGTAGAGGAACAGCGAGGTGTCCGGCAGCAAGGTCGAGACGCTGTCCAGACGCCCGAGCGCCAGCAGCGCCTGGTCGAACTTGCTGTGCAGCTCCGGAGTCCAGTCGATGGGCGGACGCGGCGGCAGCGGCGCGGGCACGAAGGCCTGGGCCTTCTCGCCCACGGTCGATATGGTCACGTATCTGCCTTGGAGTTCCCGCTTCATCCTGCCTGCCTCGAACCTAAAACAAGGCTCTCCTTTATTTTATTTTCACCGCACATCCTAAAATAAAGAGTCGAGAAGAAAAAATCAATCGGATTTCCTGAACCGTCGCTTCGATTTCCTCAGACGAGGTTAGAGCCCAGGAAAGTGGAGCGCGGCGCATCGTACCCTGAGCGCAGCGAAGGATATAGAGGAAGAAGGGCATAACGTGGAATTCGCAATTGAGTCGCAATCAATGTCGAAATTGTACTGTCCCCCATCCGCATTGACACAATGTCTGTCCCTGAAAAGGTCCGTAGTCAACGACATGGTATAGTCTCATGCTACCTCTGTGAGCGGGATGCCCAGGTTGGCGCATCGTCGCTCTTCGGGAGTTTGCCAGTTCAGTGCCTGATGCGGCCGCTTGTGGTTGTATACAAGCCGCCAGGCGTCCACTGCGTCGCGCAGTTCATCGATGGATTTCCAGTCACGAGTCCAGATCAGCTCTTCCTTCATGGTCCTGATGACCCGCTCGGCGACTGCGT
>Ga0209604_1000688_pt1 | contig 30458 bp, 23 predicted proteins | sample AD_UKC097_MetaG_FD_184405 | JGI IMG/M metagenome (GOLD analysis project Ga0209604, IMG submission 184405) | Active sludge microbial communities of municipal wastewater-treating anaerobic digesters from USA - AD_UKC097_MetaG (SPAdes) (version 2) | ecosystem: Engineered > Bioreactor > Anaerobic >... | reverse complement strand
TCGTAGGGGACGCGGTTGTGTCGGGCCTGAAGGATCGCCCCGCGGATCGCGTCGTGCCTCTTCGCCCCGCCGGCGATCGCCGCGGTCGCCCGTGAGACGAGCCGCATCGCGAGTGCTGCCGCGTCGTCGGCGTGGAGCTCGTCGGCGCCGGGGGGGGGGGCCTCGCCGGAGGTCGCCTTCCGCTTCGGGAAGTACCTCTCGAGGATCGCGTCGAGAGCTCCGTTCACCGGCCGGATGTCCTCGGGCGCCCCGGGGAGGAGGTTCCCGGTCACGGTGAAGAAGCGCCCCCAGTCGTAAGCCTCGATCTCTCCGACCGGGCCGGGCGCCTTGTGCTTGATGTCAGCCGGCAGCGGGTGATCCCGCCGGCCGAAGAGCTTCACGCCGCACCCGGACGGGGAAACCTCGGTGTACGTCGCCAGGTCCTCGACGAGAGGAGCCACGGCGGGGTGCAGGCGCCCGTTCTCGAGGACGTCGTCGAAGTCGATCCCGACGTAGGGGTCCTCGGCGGTGAAGACGTAGCCGATGCCGACGGCCCCGTCCCTGCCGATGTTCGCGTGAGCCGTGGCGAAGTCGCCCCAGGTGGACGGGTCGGTTGACGACGCCGCGCCGTCGCCGGCCGGTCGGAGCGGGACCTTCTTCGGCTTCTTCCCCTCTTGCGGGATCAGCGTGAACCGGACCCATTGCGGGCGAGCCCGAAGCTCGGCCGGGACCGCGTCCGGGTCGGGGACCCACGGGCCGGCGGGGTACGTCACTTCCCACCTCGCGCGGGGTCAGGTGTATGATTACCGCGGTCCCGCCCTTCCCCTTCGCCCGCCGTTCCCCGCGGCGGGCTTCGTCTTTCGGGAGGTTTCACGCTGCCTCCCGGTCGCTCGTCGAGCGGAACGAGGGGAGGCTCGCGAGCCATTCGCGGAGGTCGTCGGGCCGGTAGTAGGTTCGGCCCCCGACCTTCACGAACCGCGGTCCGCCGCCGGCCCATCGTTCCCGGCGCGCGGCCTGCTCGGTCCGCCATCCGCGCCAGGCCGCGTACTCGGCCGACGAGATCAGCCTTTCGGGGAGTGACGTTCCGTTGAGTGTGTGCGGTGCGTCCATGCCCCTAAGTTGCGGGCCGGACGACTAATAACGAACCGCCAGAGTGTTACGGGCGCGCAGGAACCCGGGTCCGCCCGCGGCCGCGGGGGTCGCGCCGGAGCTTCTCGCCGGAGAGGTCGCGGTGCCGCGAGATCCGCGTCCGCACGTTCGCCTCCGTCATCCCGTACATCTCGGCCAGGAGCCGGTACGGAGTCGCCGAGTCGTGCGCCGGGAGGCTCTCGGCCGTGGGGCGCCGGAATGCGACGATCGGCCCCATCCTGTACCCGGCACGGTTGCCCTTCGCGGCCCGGCCCAGGACAACATGAGAGCCGGCCGGAAGTCGCCCGAGGTACGCGACGATCCCGTCGAACTCGGCGTGCAGCTCACGATCGAGCGCCTTCCCGGCTTGCGGCTGCGCTCTCCGCTGGACAGCCGCCGCATTCACCCGCTCCCACTCTGCGGCCGCCCATTCCTGCCGCCAGGGAAGGGACGAGTCGGTCGACCATGCGCGGATCGTCGCGAGAGCGGCCGCGATCTCGGGGAGGTCGTACGCCTCGGGGTCGTACTCGAGAAGCGCCGACGGGGCGAACTCGAATTCGAAGTGTGCCCGGAGCGCGATCGGAATCAGGCGCGTCGGGGCGGGCCGCTCCTCGCTCACTTCGCCTCCCCCGAGACGGCCGGCAGGAACCCGGCGACGGCGCCGCGGATCTCCGATTCGTCGAGCGGCGCGTAAACCTTCGCCGTAATCCCGATCGACGAGTGCCGGAGGATCTTCGACGCCAGGTGAATCCCAGACTGCCGCGCGACGAGGAGCCCGATGGTCCGCCGCACGTCGTGCGTCCGGACGTCGTCGTCGAGCCTCGCCTTCGTGCGGATTCGTCGCCACGCATAGAGGAACGAGCTGCGGGGTTTGTCGGGATCAGGCCCCGCGATGATGTACGGGCCTTTGCCGTGCGGCAGCTCCTTGAGCCACGCCACGGTGCCCGGGCCGAGGTAGACGAGCTGGGGCCGGCCGGACTTCGTCGCCGGGAGCCGCCAGACGCCGGCCTCGAGGTCGAAGTCTTCCCACTTCGCCGCGAGCGTTTCGCCGATCCGACAGCCGGTCTCCATTTGGAGCCGGACCGCCGCCGCGACGAACGGGTCGCGCTCGGCCAGGATCGCGTCTCGTAGCCGCAGGAGCTCCTCGGGCGAGAGGGTCCGAGCCCGCGGAGCATTCTCGGGATACCGCCCGACACCCTCGACGGGGTTCGCGGGAATCAGGCCGCGGCGGCGGGCCGCCCCCAGGCAGCCGCTCAGGTGCGCGCGCCAGCGGTTCGCGAGGATCGGCGTCTTCCGCTGCTTCGCGAAGAACGCGGCAACGTCGGCCTCCGTGATTGCGTCCAGTTGCCGCGCGTCCCAGCTCCTCGGGCAGCGGCCCAGGTGGTAGACGATCTGGTTTAGCCGCTTCCGCCGGCCCGCCAGCTCCTCGAGGTAGGTCTTCTTCCACTCGCGGAAGGTCGGGACCCCGCCGGCCTTCCGCAGCCCGAGCTCGGCCCGCGGGTCCTTCCCGAGAGCTGCGGCCCCACGAACCTTCTTCGCCTGCGCGCGGGCCTCTTCGATCGTCACCTCGCCCAGAACGCCGATCCGTAGGAACTGGCGGCGGCCGGCGGCCCAGAACCGCACGAAGAATCGCCGGGTCCCGGCAGTCGTCACGTCCACGCCGAACCCGGGGATGACGGGGTCGAAGTGCCGGCCGGGGGGGAGAGCCTCGATGTCCTTCTTCGTGAGCTGACTCATATCCGGCCCCTTCCTGGTACCAGCGTGGTACCACCTCGATTCTCAACGGGACGGGACGGAGAGTCAACATCCTAGGTACGTAATCAGCGCCATTGCAGACACTTCGGGGTGGTACCGAACACCATAGCAACACCGGGAAAACGTGTGTTTGTATGACCGGCGTCATACTCGGACCGCCCGATCGGACCTAGAAGGGACCCGTCATGAGACAGAGCAGGTTGCGGCGCTCGGCCGGGGCGCTCGTCGCCGTCCTCGCGGCGACGCTTCTGCTGCCTGTCTTCGCTCTCGCGAGGGCCACCGCTCCTCCCGCGCCCTCGCACGGCTGTCACTGCCCCGTGAAGATGGCCTGCTGCGAAGCCGGCCTCTGCCACGGGGACATGGATACGGAGCCCTCCGCCGATCCCTCGTGGTCGGGGTGCCGCGACGAGGCCCCCCACCGGGCGATCGTTCCTCCCCCGTCGGCCGCGTTCGACAGCGCCCTCCTCCTCGGGGCGGCTCCGGCCGCGCCCGAGGCCGGCACGCCGACCTCGTTCGTGACGCCGGCGGGCGGCGACGCGCCCCGCCCCGGTCCGCCGACCCCGCCTCCCCGCTCCTCCCTCGCCGCCTGCTGACGGTCCGGGGCCCGGCCCCTCCGCCCGGCGCTCCGCGCGGCACGGCCGCGTGGAGTCCGTCGATGCACCGCGATGGAGCATTCATGAAGCTGCAGACCTGCGTCCTCGTCGCTCTCCTCTCGGCCCGGGGCCTCGCGTCGGAGCCCGCCCCGGCGACACTCTCGGGCTCGATCCTCGCCGCGGACGGAAGCGGCCTTCCCGGGGCCCGCGTCACCGTCGTCCCCTCGCCTTCGGGGTCCGGCCCTGCCGGAACCGTCGCGTCCGGCGAACGGGGGCTCTACCTCGTCCGGGACCTGCGGCCCGGGACCTACGAGCTCGTCGTCGAGCTTCCGGGCTTCGAGACGGGACTTCGGAAGGACGTCTCGCTCTCCGCCGGCGAGCGGCGCGAGGTCGACGTGACGCTTCGCCTCGCCGGGGTGCGCGAACGCCTCACGGTCGTCGGCCCTTCGCCCCGCGACGCGATCGAGGCCGCCGAGATCCGCGAGAGCTCGGCGCGTGACACGGGCGAGGCGCTCGAGAAGCTCCCGGGCGTCTGGAAGCTCCGGAAGGGAGGCATCGCGAACGAGGTCGTCGTGCGCGGCTCCCAGAGCCGCGACCTGAACGTCCTCGTCGACGGCGAGCGGATCTACGGGGCCTGCCCGAACCACATGGACCCGCCCGCCTTCCACGTCGACTTCGCCCAGGTCGAGCGGGTCGAGGTGGCCAAGGGGCCGTTCGACGTGCGGAACCAGGGGAGCCTCGGCGGCGTCGTGAACATCGTGACGCGCCGGCCCGAGCCCGGGCTTCACGCCACCGCGAACGCTGCCGCGGGGGCGTGGGGCTACGTCAACCCGTCGGTCACCGCCTCGTGGGCCGGCGCGTCGTTCTCGGCGCTCGCCGGATACTCCTTCCGGCGATCGGAAGCGTTCGCGGACGGCGAGGGCCGGCGCTTCACCGAGCGGACGAACTACCGCGCCGACTCCGTCGAGGACGAGGCGTTCCGGGCGGGGACCGCCTGGGCCCGGGTCGCATTCGTCCCGGCCGAGGGCCACTCGGTCTCCCTCTCGTACACGCGGCAGGAGACCTCTCACACCTACTACCCGTACCTGCAGATGGACGCGGTCTTCGACGACGCGGACCGCTTCGGCCTGACCTGGGAGGCGACGCCCTCTGCCGTCGTCACGTCGGTCCGGCTCTCCGCCTACTACTCGCAGGTCGACCATTTCATGACCGACGAGTACCGGACCTCGTCGACGACCGCGGCGCGCGGCTGGTCGATGGGGACCGACGCCTTCTCGAGGACGCTCGGCGGACGGCTGGAGGCGACCGCGTGGGGCGTGACGATCGGCGTCGAGGCGTACCGGAGGTACTGGGACACGACGACGTACCTCGCCGGGATGCAATACAAGCCGCAGGCCTCCCTTCCCGGGGCGGCGAGCGACGTCGTCGGCGTCTTCGCCGAGCGGTCGTTCCGCCTCGGCGACGTCGTGACGCTCGACGCCGGCCTGCGCTGGGACCGCGCTTCGGCATCGATCGACGGCGCGAAGGCCTCGACCGACCTCGCCTGGGCCTATCACGGCACGCGCGCCACGAGCCGCGCCGACTCCCTTCCCGGCGGGAGCCTCCGCGCCCGGTGGCGGGCCGCGGAAGGCCTCGAGGTCTCCCTCGGCGCCGGGACGGCCGCGCGGATTCCCGAGCCGCAGGAGCGCTGGTTCTCCCTGAAGCGGATGGGGACCGACTGGGTCGGGAACCCGGACCTCGCCCCTTCGCGGAACGCCGCTCTCGACCTCAACGCTTCGTTTCGCGCCGGGCGCCTCTACGTCTCGGCGAGCGCGTTCGTCAACGACGTCTCCGACTACGTCGTCGTCTCCGATGCAAAGAAGGTGAACATGGTCCCGGGCGTCATGAACCCGGCCGCCCGCACCTACGAGAACGTCGACGCCCGGCTCGCCGGCGGCGAAGCGACCGCGGCCTTCACCCTGACGGAACGCCTCTTCTTCTCGGGCGCCGTGTCGTACGTCCGCGGGACGCAGGACCCGCGCCCCGAGGTCGGGATCCTCTCGAAGGACCTCGCGGAGATGCCCCCCGTCACCGGACGGGCTTCGCTCCGCTGGGACGACGGCCGCTTCTGGGGCGAGGCCGAAGGCGTCTTCGCGGCCGCGCAATCGAACGTCGACACGGACCTTGCCGAGGGGACGACGCCCGGCTGGGGCATCGCGAACCTGCGAGCCGGTTTCACTATCGGGAGCGTCGGCCTGACCCTCGGCGTCGAGAACCTGTTCGGTCGTCTCTACGCCGAGCACCTCTCCTACCAGCGGGACCCGTTCCGGTCGGGCGTGAAGGTCCCGGAGCCTGGCCGGAACGTCTTCGTCAACCTCTCGTACCGCTACTGATCGGTCCCCTCCAGGGAGCCGGGGCCGAGGATCGGCGGCCCCGGCTCCCCCCTTTTCACCCTCGCCCCATGACCTGCGTCATACCGCGCCCGCGCCCGTGCGCCGATCCTCCTCGGCACAGGGAGATTCGACATGCCGATCCGGGCTCGTATCCCGTCCTTGTCGGATTGGAGCGCTCAGGTCAAATGCCAGACGGGCTGTCCGGTTTCGACCGACGCCGGGCGCTACGTCCAGCTCATAGCAGAGGGGCGGGACGAGGACGCGTTTCTCGTCGCCCGGGCGCCGAACCCCTTCGCTTCGGTCTGCGGCCGGGTCTGCGCCGCGCCGTGCGAGGACGCCTGCCGCCGTGGCGCCATCGACGCCCCCGTCTCCATCCGGGCGCTCAAGCGGTTCGTGACGGAGCGCTACGGAGTCGAGTCGGTCCGCCCCCAGACGCAGGACCGCCTCTTCGGCGAGCTCGTCGGCGAGGGGAACCGGTACGCGGGCCACCTTCCCGTCGTGCCCTTCCCGGCGCACTCTCCGGCCGGTGGCAAGGTCCGCGTCGCGGTCATCGGCGCGGGACCGGCCGGCCTCTCGGCCGCGCACGACCTGGCGCTCCTCGGCTACGACGTGACCGTCTTCGAGGCGGCCGGCGAGCCGGGCGGCATGATGCGCTTCGGCATCCCCGAGTACCGCCTGCCGCGGACTCTCATAAGGGCGGAGATCGACCGGATCCTCGCGCTCGGCGTCACGCTCCGACTCGGCGCGCGGCTCTCCCCCTCGTTCGGCCTCGCCGAGCTCCGCCGTACCGGGTTCGAAGCGGTCTTCCTCTCCGTCGGCGTCTCGCAGGGGCGCGAGCTGGACGCCCCGGGCGTCGAGCTGGACGGCGTCGTGAAGGCGGTCGACTACCTCCTGAACGTGAACCGGGGCTTCCGGATGGATCTCGGACGGCGGGTCGTCGTCGTCGGAGGCGGCTTCGTCGCGTTCGACGCGGCCCGGACCGCGCTGCGCGTCTCCAAGGAGGGGGAGCTCGAGGCGCTCGAGGAGGCGGCGGGCGCCGCGGACGCGCGCGCCAAGGAGGCCCTCGACTCGGCCCGCGCGGCCCTGCGCGGAGGGGCGGCGGAGGTGACGATCGTCTCGCTCGAGAACTTCGACGAGATGCCCGTCCTGCGCTCCACGCAGGGGCACGAGGAGTTCGAGGAGGCGAAACGGGAGGGGGTCGCCTTCCTCCCGCGGCGGGGCCCGAAGCGCTTCGTCGGCACGTCGCGCCTCGAGGCCGTCGAGCTGCGGAAGGTCCTCTCCGTCTTCGACGAGAGCGGCCGCTTCTCCCCGCGCTACGACGACGCCGACGTCGTCACGCTCCCGGCCGACGCCTGCGTCCTGGCGATCGGCCAGAAGCCCGACCTCTCCTTCCTGACCCCCGAGGACGGCGTCGCGCTCACGCCCGGCGGCACGGTGAAGGTCGACCCGGCCACGCTCGCCACGTCGGCGCCGGGCGTCTACGCCGGCGGCGACGTGGCGTTCGGCCCGCGGAACCTCATCGAGGCGGTCGCGAACGGCAAGAAAGCCGCCCGCTCGATCCACGAGCACCTCTCCGCCCGCGGCGCCTCGGCGGGTCTCGCGCTCGAGACGCACCTCGATGTCGAGAAGCTCTTCACGCCGACATACCGGATGATCGCGGGCTTCGAGCTCGCGGACCGGGTCACGCCGCCGACGATCGACGTCGGCCGGCGGACTGGGATCGCGGAGGTCGAGACCGGCTACGACGAGGCCGAGGCGCGCCGCCAGGGGGCGCGCTGCCTCGTCTGCCACGTCCAGACGATCTACGACCCGGAGAAGTGCGTCCTCTGCAGCCGCTGCGTCGACGTTTGCCCCGAGTACTGCCTCGCCATCGTCCCGTTTGAGGAGCTCGAGCTCGACGAGGCGGAGCGGTCGCTCCTCGAGGAGCGCGCGAACGGGAACGGCCTCCCCCTCTCGGCGATGGTCAAGGACGACGACGCGTGCATCCGCTGCGGCCTCTGCGCCGTCCGCTGCCCCACCGACGCGATGACGATGGAGCGATTCACGATCACGGAACGTCTCGTTCCGAAGACGAGCGAGGTTTCTCGATGACGACAAAGACGGACCCCCCGGCCGGCGCCGCCGCGCCTCCCGCCGAGCCGAACAGCCGACGCGACTTCCTGATGAAGGCCGGCCTCGGCGCCGGCGTCGTCGCCCTCGTCGGGCAGGCGGGCGCCTCCCTGCGCTCGCTCGTCCCGAACGTGTCGTACGACGCGCCGACGACGGTGAAGCTCGGCGCCCCGACGGACTTCCCCGACGGGATGAAGTTCCTTCCCGACGAGAGGCTCTTCGTCTTCCGCGAGGGGAAGACCTTCCACGCGATCTCGGCCGTCTGCACGCACCTCGGCTGCACCGTGAGGGCCGAGGCGCTCTCGAAGGTCGAGGAGGCGAACGTCGAGGGGAAGCCCCTCCGCCTCACGCACCGCTTCCAGTGCCCCTGCCACGGGTCGAAGTACTCCGGCGACGGCACGAACGAGACGGGGCCGGCGCCGAAGCCGCTCGCCTGGTACCAGCTCTCCGTCGCCGCCGACGACGGGCAGCTCGTCGTCGACCTCGCGCAGGAAGTCGGGCACGACTTCCGCCTGACGGTCGCCTGAGCGGAGCGGGACGAACTTGAGCGCGAAGACCGAGCCCCCCGCCTCTTCCTCGGCCCCCGGAGTCCACCCGAAGCCCTTCTGGAGCTTCCGCCCCCGCTCCGACCGCGAGGCGGGAGACGCCGTCGTCTCCAACTTCCTCCTCCACTGGTTCCCGGCCAAGACCTACAAGCCGTCGCTCGACTGGAGCTACTCGTTCTGGCTCGGCACGGCCTCGGCCGCCCTCTTCTTCCTCCTCGTCCTCTCGGGCCTCCCTCTCCTCCTCCTCTACGTTCCCTCGGTCGAGCGGGCCTACGGATCGGTGAAGGACATCGAGTTCGTCGTCACGTTCGGCTCCTGGATCCGCGCCGTCCACCGGATCGCGGCCCACCTCATGGTGGCGGCCGTCTTCCTCCACCTCGTCCGCGTCTTCCTCACCGGCGCCTACAAGAACGGCACGGGGCGCGGGCAGCGGCGCGAGTGGAACTGGGTCCTCGGCGTCGTCATGATCGTCCTGACGCTGTTCCTCTCCTTCACGGGCTACCTCCTCCCGTGGGACCAGCTCGCCTACTGGGCCGTCACGGTCGGGACGAACATCGCGAGCTCGGTGCCGTTCGTCGGCCCCCAGATGCGCGAGCTCCTGATCGGCGGGCGGACGATCGACCAGGCGACGCTCATCCGCTTCTACGTCCTGCACGTCATCTTCCTGCCGGCCGGCCTCGGCGCTCTCCTCGCGTACCACATGTGGCGCATCCGCAAGGACGGCGGGCTCGCGAAGGCCGACCGCTGGACGCCGACGCAGGAGAAGACCGAGGCCTCGCCCGCGAAGTCGAAGACTTATTCGCTCCTCGGCGTCGCCCGCGGCCAGGCCCCGGCGATCCGCGCCGTGACTCTCGAGGCGCGGGACACGACGGTGAACTCCGTCAACGACCTCGTCCGGCGGATCTCGATCGTCGTCCTCGGGACGTTCGCCGTCGTGAGCATCCTGGCCTGCTTCGTCCCGTCGCCCCTCGAGGAGCCGGCCAACCCGATGATCACGCCGAACCCGGCGAAGGCGCCGTGGTACTTCCTCTGGCTCCAGGAGATCGTCACCGACACGACGCTGAAGATCGGGTCGTTCACGATCAACGGCGCGTTCCTCGGCGGCGTCATCCTGCCGACGCTCCTCCTCGGCCTCCTCACCGTCTGGCCGTGGCTCGACAGGAGCCCGGCCGGCGCGGCCGGAGTCTGGTTCCACTCCTCGAGGAGGAGGCAGAACCTCGTCTTCCTCCTCGTCGTCCTCCTCGTCCTCGCGTTCACGATCGTCGGGACCTTCCTCCGGGGTCCCTACTGGAACTTCTACTGGCCCTGGGAAGCCTGGCCCGAGCTGCCGACGAGGATCTGACCATGGAGCAGCGCACGAGCTCGCCCTACCCCGGCAAGGACCGCCCCGTCCTCGCGGTCATCGGGGTCCTCCTCGTCGTCTCGACGGTCGTCTTCGCCGTCACCGACCACCGGAAGGACTGGCGCTGGTACCAGGCGGAGTTCCGGAAGATGGTAGCGGAGAAGTACGGCGCCGAGAAGGCCGCGTCCGTGCCGGCCGGTATGAAGCAGATCTGGGTGAAGGACCTCGGCCGCGCGGACCGGTGCATCACCTGCCACCAGGGGATCCTCTGGAAGGGCTTCGAGACGGCCGAGCACCCCTGGAAGACCCATCCCGCCGAGCCGCTGAAGATCCACCCCGTCGAGGACTACGGCTGCACCGCCTGTCACGGCGGGCAGGGCTGGGCCGTCGAGAGCGAGAAGGCCCACGGGCCGATCCACTTCTGGGAGGAGCCCGTCCTCGGGAAGGCGATGGGCGAGGCCTACTCGCTCCAGGGGGGCGACAAGGGCGCCCTGATGCAGATGAACTGCAACGTCTGCCACCGCTACGACCGGGAGACGAAGGGGGCGGACCTCATCAACCTCGGCAAGAAGCTCGTCAACGAGAAGGGCTGCCGGGCCTGCCACGTCATCAACGGGCGCGGAGGCACCATCGGCCCCGACCTGACGTTCGTCGGCGACAAGGCCGCCGAGCAGTACGACATGAGCCGCCTCGGCGGCCAGAAGACCGCGTTCGCCTGGCACGTCGCCCACCTGAAGAACCCGAAGGAGCTCGTCCCCGACACCGTCATGCCGAGCTTCGGGTTCGGGACGAAGGAGTCCCAGGCCCTCGCGGCACTCGTCCTCTCCTGGCGCCGCGCCCCCGTCCCGGCGACGTACCGACCGGGCGTCCCGCGGACCGACCCGCAGACGCCCGAGGAGATCGCCGAGGAGGAGCGAATGAAGCACGGGCCGGGCGCCTGGTTCGTCTCGACCGGCTGCTTCGTCTGTCACTCGGTCTCCTCGCTCGGGGTGAAGAGCGCCGCGCAGGTCGGGCCCGACCTCTCGACGGCCGTCGAGGACACGCAGAGCCGCTTCGGGAAGACCGTGGACGACTTCATCCGGAACCCGACCGGGACGATGTCGGTCGTCCTGTCGCGCCAGATCGTCCTGACCGACGCCGAGAAGGAGGTCGCGATCCAGAAGCTGCGCGAAGCCTTCGCCGAGCACCAGAAGCAGAAAGCCGCCGGCCCCGAGGCCCGCTGATCGACTCCGGGGGGCGCGCGCCGATCCCGTGCGCCCCCCGCTCACCGCACCTCAACCGATTCGCCCCCGGCCTCGAACCGGGGGCCTCACAGGGAGAAGGAGGGGACCAGATGACGGAAAAAAAGAAGAGCGTCCTGACGTGGGGCGTCCTCGGAGCGATCGTCGTGGCCGGAGTCCTGGCGGGGCGCTGCGCCCCGTCCGGGCCGAAAGGGAAGAAGGCCCCGGCGGCCGCCTCGGACATCGCCGTCGCGGCGCAGAAGACCTACGTCGCCCCGGGCGACCTCGACGAGTACTACTTCTTCGCCTCGGGCGGCCACTCGGGCCAGATGTACGTCTACGGCGTGCCGTCGATGCGGCACCTCTCCACGATACCGGTCTTCACTCCCTACCCGGCCACGGGCTACGGCTTCGACGACGAGTCGAAGGCGATGCTGAACGGCCTGACGTGGGGCGACGCGCACCACCCCGCGCCCTCCGAGACGGCCGGCGACTACGACGGCCGCTGGCTCTTCATCAACGACATGAACGGCCGGATCGCGCGGATCGACCTGCGCGACTTCAAGACGAAGCAGATCCTCGGGCCCGTCGCGAACGTCTCCGGGAACCACTCCGGCGCCTACGTCACGCCGAACACCGAGTACGCGATGATGGGCTCCCGTTTCTCGGCGCCTGTCCCGAAGACGAACGCCGTCGCGATCGAAAAGTACGCCTCCGAGTACAAGGGGATCCTGGCCGCCATCAAGATCGACCCGAAGAGCGGCGAGATGTCGCTCGGGTGGCAGATCGTGACGCCGCCGTTCAACTGGGACCTCGGTGACGCTGGCAAGAAGGTCTCCGACGGGTGGATGTTCTGGACCTGCTACAACTCCGAGCGCGCCACCGGCAAGCTCGAGGTGACCGCCTCGCAGGCCGACCGGGACTACATCGCCGCCGTCGACTGGAGGGCCGCCGAGAAGGCGATCGCCGAGGGGAAGGGCGAGATGCTGGGCGGCGTCAAGGTCCTCGACCCGAAGAAGGTCCCCGGCCTCATGTACCTGATGCCGTGCGGCAAGTCCCCCCACGGGGTCGACGTCTCCCCCGACGGCAAGTACGTCATCGGCTCGGGGAAGCTCCAGGGCGTCACGACGGCCTTCAACTTCGAGAAGGTCCTGACGGCGATCCGGAACAAGGACTTCACCGGCGACGAGGACGGCATCCCCGTCCTGAAGTACGAGTCGATCAAGGACGCCGAGGTCGAGGTCGGCCTCGGCCCGCTCCACACGCAGTTCGACGGCGACGGCTACGCCTACACCTCGCTCTTCGTCGACTCGGCGATCGCGAAGTGGAAGCTCGGCACCTGGGAGGTCGTCGACAAGATCCCGATGTCCTACTCCATCGGCCACCTCTGCGCGGCCGAGGGCGACACGGTGAGCCCGGACGGGAAGTACCTCGTCGGCCTCAACAAGCTCTCGCACGGCCGGCACCTGAACGTCGGGCCGTCGCAGCCCGAGTCGTCCCAGCTCGTCGACATCTCCGAGGAGAAGATGAAGCTCCTCTACGACGCCTTCACCGAGCCCGAGCCTCACTACGCCGTGATGATCAAGGCCGACAAGCTCAAGCCGATCGAGGTCTACCCCAAGGAGGAGAACAAGCACCCGCTCGCGATCTGGGACGTCAAGGACGCCGGCGTCACCCGCAAGGGGACCGAAGTCCTCGCGAAGGTCGTCCTCGTGAGGTCCACGATTACCCCCGAGCTCATCGAGGTGAACCAGGGCGACACGGTCAAGGTCGCGCTGACGAACATCGAGCAGACGACGGACGAGCTCCACGGGTGGGGCCTCCTCGACTACAACATCAACATCGTCGTCGACCCGGGCGAGACGAAGGTCGTCACGTTCAAGGCCGACAAGCCGGGCGTCTTCGCCTACTACTGCACGAACTTCTGCTCCGCTCTCCACCAGGAGATGCAGGGCTACCTCGTCGTCAAGCCGAAGGGCTGACGGCTCTCCCTCCGGACGGGGCGGCGCCGCGGGGCGCCGTCCCGCTCCTCGCCCCTTCGTCCGCGGCCGTCCCCGGGGGTGCGGCCCGGACCGCCTTCCGGACCCCCGATCGAGGGCACCGACATGCGATCGCTCCTGGAAAGAAGCAACCGTCTCCTCGAGCAGCCGATCGGCCTGAAACCCCGGCTCCTCCTCGTCGCCGCGACGATCTGCCTCCTCGGGGCGTACCTCTTCCCGCTCTGGAACCTGACGATGTTCGCCCCGCAGTACCAGGACGGCCTCCGCCTCGACATCTACAGCTACAAGTTCGAGGCGGGAAACGACGGGCAGGACATCAAGGAGATCAACGTCCTAAACCACTACATCGGCATGAGGGACCTCGAGCCCGAGGACTTCACCGAGTTCAAGTGGATCCCGTTCGTCGTCGGGATCATGGGGCTCCTCTTCCTCCGCGCCGCGGTCTTCGGGCACATGGCCCACGTGCTCGACGTGCTCGTCCTCTACACCTGGTTCGGGCTCTTCTCGCTCTGGTCCTTCGGCTACAAGATGTACCGCTACGGTCACGACCTCGACCCGAAGGCGGCCATGAACGTCGAGCCCTTCATGCCTCCGCTCTTCGGCGGCAAGCAGCTCGCGAACTTCGAGGTCTTCTCGTATCCCCAGGCCGGCTCCTACACCCTGGCTCTGGCGATGGTCTTCCTCGTCCTGGCGTTCTACTTCGGGTGGCGCGAGTCGCGGAAGCCCGCCTGACGTGAGATCCCCGGCAGCCGCCGCGCTTCTCCTCGCGCTCGCCCTCCCGGCGCGAGCCGAGGAGATGGCCCCGGTCCTCCCGGGCGCCCTCGAGGGGCGCCCCGCGCCGCGCGACGCCTCGCCTCTCCAGAAGCTCGTCGACGCGGCGCCCCCGGGCGCGACGGTCGAGGTCCCGACGGGAACGTACGAGGGAGACCTCGTCCTCGACCACCCCGTTCGTCTCGTCGGCCGCGGACGCCCCCTCCTCCTCGGCTCCCGGTCCGGGAGCGTCGTCCGCGTGCGGGCCCCGAACGTCACCGTGGAGGGGTTCGACATCGACGGACGGGAGGGGGGCGACCTCGGCAAGGACTCCGCCGGGGTCCACACCTCCGCGCCGGGAACCGTCGTCCGCTCCTGCCGGATCCGGGGGGCGCTCTTCGGCGTCTACGTCCGCGAGGCGAACGACGCGGCCGTCGAGGAGTGCGAGATCCGGGGCATCCCGGGGAAGGCGCCGGGCGAGAAGGGCTCCGGCATCCACGTCTGGAACACGGTCGGCTTCCGGTTCGTGAAGAACACCATCGTGGACGTGCGGGACGGCTTCTACATCCAGTCCTCGAGCCAGGGTCTCGTGGCCGGCAATCGTGCCTCGGACCTGCGCTACGGGATCCACTACATGTTCTCGGACGACAACACGTTCGAGGACAACGTCTTCGAGAACGGCGCCGCCGGGAGCGCCCTGATGTACTCGAAGCGGATCACGTTCCGGAGGAACCAGTTCCTCCGGAACCGCGGCTTCGCCTCCGTCGGCCTTCTCTTCAAGACGTGCGACGACGTCGTCGCCGAGGGGAACCTCCTCGCCGACAACGCCCGCGGCGTCTTCTTCGAGGACTCCTACCGGAACGTCTTCCGCGGGAACGTCGTGGCGTCCTCCGACACGGCGATCGTCCTCTTCGCGGGCTGCGGGCAGAACCGGATCACCGGGAACTCCTTCGTCGGGAACCTCACGCCCCTGACGCTCGTCGGGAAGACGACCGACACCGTCTTCGACGGGAACTACTGGTCCGAGAACCGCGAGCCCGACCTCGACGGCGACGGGCGCTCCGACCGCCCGTACCGCCTCGGGAACGTCTTCGACCACTTCCGCGGGAACCTCCTCGCGGCGGACCTCTTCGCCCAGAGCTTCGCGGCCGGGGCGATCGGCGTCGCGGAGGAGACCTTCCCCGTGCTCCGGCAGCAGATGGCGATGGACAACGCTCCCCTCGCCCGCCCGCCGCTCCTCCCCGACGTCCCGCGGGCGAAGCCGGTGGCGCGCGCCGCGCACGTCCCCGCCGTCGCGGCCTCCGCCGCCACGTTCCTCCTCGGCACCGCGCTCCTCGTCCTGGGCCGGCGTCTCCCGGCGGCATGAGAGAGTGAACGCGATGATCCGTTTCGACGCCTTCGGAAAGAGCTACGGCACCCAGGTCGCCGTCCGCGACGTCTCGCTCGAAGTCGGGGCCGGCGAGGTCGTCGCGCTCCTGGGACCGAACGGCTCGGGAAAGACGACCTGCCTCAAGGCGGTCGCGGGGCTCATCCACGCGACCTCGGGACGGGTCCTCGTGGACGGGCGGCCGGCCTCGGAGCCCGCCGCCCGCCGGGGGCTCTCCTTCCTCCCGCAGAAAGTCGCCTTCCCCGACGCCCTGACGGGGCGCGAGGTCGTGGAGTTCTACAGGCGCCTCCGGGGCGTCCCCGCGCCCCGCACGGCCGAGGTCCTCCGCTTCGCGTGCCTGAACGGGGCCGCCGCGCGCGCGGTGTCGACCTACTCGGGAGGGATGGTCCAGCGCCTCGGCCTCGCCGTCGCCGCGCTCCCCGACTCGCCGCTCCTCCTCCTCGACGAGCCGACCGCCGCCCTCGACCCCGACGGGCTCTCCGCCTTCTACGCCCTCGTCGAGGGGCGCCGCAGCGAGGGGAGGACGATCCTCTTCACGTCGCACCACCTCGGCGATGTCGAGCGCCTCGCGGACCGGTTCGCCGTCCTCGTGGAGGGGCGCCTCGTCGCGCTCCTCTCGGCGGCGGAGCTCGCGCACCGGCTCGCCGACCGGGGCGTCCTGCGGCTCCGCCTCGACCGCTCCCCCGCGGGGGTGGTCGACTCGATCCGCGCCGCGTGCCCGGGGGCCTCGGCGACGGAGCAGGAGCTCCTCCTCCCGGGTCCGGCGTCCGCCCGGCCGGCATACCTCGAGGCCGTGCGCGCGACCGGCGCGACGGTCGTCGCTCTCTCGTCCGACGAGGGGCGTCTCGACGCCCTCTACACCGAGCTCGTGGGAGGTCCGCGATGAAGCCCGCCCTCCGGATCGCCGCCGCCGTCTCGATCCTCCTCCTCGCCGCCTGCGGAGGCGGCGCCGAAGGCCCCGTTCCGGTGGACACGAAGAACGACTCCTGCGCCTGGTGCCGGATGTCGGTCTCCGACCTCCGCTTCGCCGCCCAGCTGACGGCACCCGGCCACGAGCCGAAGCTCTTCGACGACGCCGGATGCCTTCGCGACTGGCTGAAGGAGCCGCGGGAGTCCGCACCGTGGACCGCGTGGCTCTCCGACCACCGGACGAAGGAGTGGGTGAAGGCGACGGACGCCGTGGTCGTGCGCGAGCCGGCGATCCAGACGCCGATGGACTCCGGGCTCGTCGCCTGGGCGAGCGCCGCCTCGCGCGAGCAGGACCCGGCGGGAAAGGGCGGCACGCCCGTGCCGATCGCCGACGTGATCGGCCCGTTCACACCGGGAGTGAAGTGAGCGACTCTTCCTTCGTCCTCTGCGCCCGGCAGGAGCTCCTCCTCGCGATCCGCTCCCGCTGGACCCAGATCTTCGCCGTCGTCTTCGCCGGCCTCGCGCTCGCCGTGGCCGTCGCCGGCTACGCCCTCTCGGGCGGACACGGAGTCCAGGACTTCGCCCGGACGTCGGCCTCGCTCGTCCAGCTCGTCCTCCTCCTCGTCCCGCTCTCCTCGCTCCTCATCGGCGTCCTCTCGCTCGCGCCGGAGCGGGGCGCGGCGGAGCTCCTCTTCTCCCAGCCGGTCTCGCGCACGTCGATCCTCCTCGGCCAGGCCACGGGCCTCTGGGCCGCCCTGACCGCGGCCCAGGCGATCGGCTTCGGCGCCGCCGGAACGGTCGTCTTCTCCCACCGCGGGAGCGACGGGCTCGGAGGCTTCGCCCTCCTCTTCGCCGGCTCCTCGCTCCTGACGGCCGTCTTCCTCGGCCTCGCGGCGCTCCTCGCGGCCGGGGCGATCGGGCGGCGCAGGACGCGCGCCCTCGCGCTCGCGCTCGTCGTCTGGTTCGTCGCGGTCGTCCTGCTCGACGTCGTCGCCCTCGGCGTCGCGTCGGTCCTTCGATCGGGGACCGCCTCTCGGGTCCTGATCCTGAGCGTGATCGTGAATCCCGTCGGCGCGCTGCGCACCGGCGCTCTTCTCGCGCTCCAGGGGACGACGGCGTTCGGCTCGGCCTCGCTCGCGTTCCTCCGGTTCACGGGCGGGACGACGTGGGCCTTCGTCCTCCTCTCCGGATCGCTCGCCGCCTGGACGGTGATTCCGTTCGCGCTCGCCTCGCGGAGACTCTCCCGGACCGACCTCTGATCGCCGCTTCCCGTCTGCGCGGCCGCCTCGACGGCCGCCCGGTTCCCGGCTATCGTCCCGGCCGGAGGCCTCCATGAAGTACGCACCCCTCGCGGCCGCCGCGGCGGCGGCCCTGCTTCTGTTTTCGAACCCGGCCGTCGCCTCGGGAGCCGCCTACCGGAGCGTCCTCTACCCGGTGGCGGGGAACGAGGGCTCCTCCGGCGACCGCGAAGCGGGGGCGAACGGCGCGTTCTGGATTCCCTCCTCCGCGTACGACAACCCGACCGGCGGCTGGATACCGATCGTCCACCGGCTCGACCCGTCCGGCGACGTCACGAGGTGGGAGCTCGACTCCACGGCCCGCTCGTTCTTTCCGGTGGCCGTGCGCTGGCGCACCGCGGACAGCCGGGCGATCGTCCTCGTTCCGCTCGGGGCGGAGCAGCGGGCCCTCGTCTACGCGCTCGACCCGGCGACCGGCGCCGCAACTCGAACGGAAGTCCCGTTCCTCGCGCGGTCGCTTCGCCTCGACCCGCAGGACGGCGCGCCCTGGCTCGTCGGAAGGGACACGGTCGCCCGGCTCTCCGGCGGCACGCTCCAGACCTGGACGATCCCCGGCGTCGTCGAGGCCGCGGGACGGTTCGACGCCGGCGGCCGGCTCTGGCTCGCGACCGAGGGCGGCGTCCTCCTGTCGATGACGAGGGACGGAGCCCTCGCGAGCTGGGGACCCGGCTCGTCTCCCGGAACGCTCCTCACCGTCGACGAGGGCGGCAACGAGCTCTGGGGCGTCGACGGGGCGCGGGACCGTCTCGTCCGCTTCCGCCCGTCGACCGGCGAGAGGACTGCCTGGCCCCAGGTCCGGCCCGTGTCGAACTGGGCGGGCCTGGCGGTCTCCGGCGGGACCGTCGCCCTCGCCGCGTCTTACGGTCCGCACGTTCTCTCCGGGGCCATCGCCGACCTCGCGGGCGGGACGACGACCGTGGCGACCTCCGCTCCCGCGGACTCCGGAACACCGGCGAACACGCCCGCACCCGCCGTCGCCGTGACGACGACCCGATCGGACTCGACGCCGTCGCCCACGGCGCGGACCCTCTACGCGCCGGCCGAGGACGGGCGCGGCCTCTTTACGACGAGCGGAGAGGCGTACCGCGCCCTCCTCTGGGCTGGCGCCGGCACGTTCCTCGTCGCCACGGACGGGGTCGAGCTCTGGACCCCGCTCGCCGCGGGCGCGATGTTCACGACCCGACAGGTCCTGCCGGTCGCCGTGGAAGTGAGGCCGAACGACCCGACGCGGAACTTCTTCACGGAGGTCGCCGTCTCGAATCTCGACGCGGAGAGGGATGTCGTCCTCACTCTGACGACCACGAGCGCGACGCATACCCTCTCGATCGACCTTCCGGCCGGGACGACGCGCGTCTTCCCGAACGTCGTCCAGTCGTTCCGCGACCTCGGCGGGGCCGCGCTCCCGCCGGGTGAGACCGTGGCGGGAACACTCGAGGCCCGTTTCCGGAACGGGTCCGGCGGCCTCTCGGCCCGCGTCTTCACCCGCTTTCCCGACGAATCGACGACCGGGCTCGGTTTCACCTCCCTCGACGCGGCGCGCGAGGCGCTCGTCTTCCGAAAGGCGCTGAACGGCCTGAAGAACACCGCCGGCTTCCGGACGAACGTGGCCGTCGCGAACCTCTGCGGCCTCGAGGAGAGCTGCTCCACGCTCGACGTCTCGGCCGACTTCTACGACGACGCCACCGGAACCGCGATCGGCACGGCCACGCTCCAGGTACCGCCCGGGCAGTGGAGACAGCTCGACGCGCCGCTCGCCGGCTTCGCCGGCGCCACGGGCGAGACGTTCTCCGTCGTCTTCGTCCCGTTCTCGGTCGGGGCCACCGCCTACGACGCCTACGCCACGGTCGTCTCGAACGCGAACCAGGACGCCGCCTTCGTCCGGGCCACGCCTTCGGAGCGCGCGTCGAACCTGACTCTGCCGGTGATCACCGACGCCGGCGGGATCGACACGCGCTTCACGTCCGAGCTCGCGCTGACGAACACGACCGGGGCGCCCGCCGTTGCCGACGTGACGTTCACGTCCGCGAAGTCCGGGAACGTCGTCTCCGAGACGCTCGAGCTCGCCGCCGGCCTCGGCGTCCTCTGGCCGAACGCCGTCGGCCATTTCCGCTCGATCTCCCCCGCCTCCGTTCAGGCCGACGACTACGGCCCGGTGCGGTTCGCGTTCCGCGATTTCGCGAGCGGATTCGCCTCCGTCCGGACGACCGCCTCGAACGGGACCGGCCTCGGCTTCACCGCGATCGACCCGTACGTCGAGCGGGCGAAGCGGACGAAGAGGATCGTCGGACTCGTCGAGAACGCGCGCTTTCGGACGAACCTCGCCGTCGTTCACGCCGGGGCGACGGGCGCCGACCCGTCGGCGCAGATCACGCTGCGCGTGACCGTCCGCGACGCCTCGGGCGCCGTCGTCGGGACCCCGCTCGAGAAGACGCTGGGCCCGGGCCAGCTCCATCAGTGGACGAAGATCCTCTCGGATCCCCTCGGACGGTCCGGCGAGGGCTACACGGCGACGATCGAGCGGGTCGACGGGTTCGACCCGTTCGACGCCTACGTCACCGTCATCGACAACGCCTCGACCGACCCGGTCTTCGTGAGGGCGGAGTAGCGCCGCGCCCTACGGCAGCCGCAGGAGCGTCGCGACCCTCCCGCCCTCGGCGCGGAAGCTCGCCGTCTCGAACCCCTTCTTCCGCATCGCGTCGACGAGCGGCGCGGGGAGGAAGCTCGAGACGAGCAGGAGCTCGCCCCCCTTCGGGAGCGACGCGGCGGCTCCCTGCACCGCGCCGAGAGGGTGGTCGCCCTTCGCGAGGATCTCGTCGGCGTCGATCCGGGCGACGACCCGAGCCTCGTCGTGCCAGGCCGGCGGCGCGGCGAGGATCTCGCCCGCGGCCGCGGCCTCGGCGGCCGTCGGCTCGCCCGCGAGGCCCGCCGCCTGCCGGAGCGTCCCGACGAGCGTCCGCACCTCGACGCCCCCGACCCGCGCCGCCTGGGCGAGCGTCGCGACGCGCGCGACGGTCCTCCGGAGGACCGGGTTCTTCAGCTTCGAGAAAGCCGGAGCGATGGCGACGAGCGTCTCCTCGAGCTCCGGGTAGGCCTCGAGAAGCTCCCCCACCTTCGTCTCGGGGGTGATCGGCAGGCCGCTCACGCCGGCACCGCCGACTCGTACTGGAGGAGCCGCCGCTCGCCCGCGAGGGCGCGGATCCGGGTCGCGTCCTGCGTGACCTCGAGACATCCCGCGTAGACACCCTTCGCGTCACGCACGGCGAAGTAGCGGACGTGGACGAAGCGGCCGTGGAGCTCGAGCCAGAACTCCGCGACGCTCTGCGTCCCCGCGCGGAAGTCGTCGAGGATGCGCTCCACGACGTCGACGCTCTTCGGCGGGTGGCAGTGCTGCACCTTCCGGCCGAGGATCGCGCGCGTCCGCGAGAAGACCCGGTCGGGTCCCTCGCTGAAGAAGGCGACGCGGTCGTCGGCGTCGACGAACGTCAGGTCGACCGGGAGCGCCTCGAAGATCCCCTGGAGCTGCTCGAGCGTCAGGTGCCCGGACGGCAGGGCGACCGCCTTCCCGGCCGGGAGCGACAGCGCGTCCGACGGGAAGCTCGGCAGCGGCGGGAGCCACCCCTCGCGGGGCGGGACGAGGCACCAGCCGACGCGCGGCGACTCGGCGTGGACGAGCCCCCACTCGTCGGCCGAGAGCGTCCCGAGGGAGAGCGGGAGGAGGACGAGCTCCTCCTTCAAGACCATCTCGGCGATCGCCGCCGCCGCCGGCTCGCCAACCGTCTCGACGACGAGCCGCCACTCCTCCGTCGACGCCTCCTCGACGGATAGCGCCTCGGCGAGCGCTTTCAGGAGGCCGCGCGCCTCGTCGTCCTTCGCCCACATCACCTTCGACGGGCCGACGATCCCGTGCTTCTCGAGGAACGGGAAGAGGAGCTCCTCCTTCCTCCGGTAGTGCTTCTCCACGTCGAAGAGCTCGTTCGTCGCCGCCCGGACGCGGGCGCGGGCGCCGGACGTCCCCGTGTCCCCGAGCGCGGCGAGGGACTCGCGGAGCCTCGCGACCGCCGCGAGGATCGCCTCGTTCTCGCGGCGGAACGTGTCGACCGGGTGACCGGGCGGGACGTCTCCGACGGCGGGGGCCGGCACGACGAACTCGCGGAGGACCTGCGAGTGGAGGTCACACATCGAGCGGACCTCCTCGACCGGCATCCCGTCCGCGATGAGCGACTGCTCCATCGCGGCGATCTCCGTCGCGTCGGTCTCCCGGACGATCTCGCGCAGCTGCCCGCGCACCTCGTCGGGCGACGCCCCGGCGTGTAGATGCCGGATGATCCCCTTCAGCTCCTCGATCCGCTTCTCGCGGTTGTTGATCAGCTCGCTCATCGGGTCCTCCCGTTCACGCGACGGAGGATGACCCGCACCGGCCTCAGGTCGGTATGACGCGCGTCAGGGATATCGAGATATCGTCGCAGGACGAGCGACGACCCGGGAGGTCGCCTGAGTCCAGGAAAGGCCCCCCGGAGGACGCGAGGCGCCTCCGAGCCCCGGTTCAGCCGACAAGCGCCCGAAGGCGCGTCACGTCCGGGATGACGAAGCCGTCCTCCTCCGTCAGGACGAGCCCCTCCTTCCCCCATCGGCTCATGATCCGGATCGCCGTCTCGACCGTCGTCCCGGCGAGGTCGGCGATCTCCTGGCGGGTGAGCGAGAGGGGAACGACGGCGCGCGCGCCGTCCGCCTTCGCGGCCGAGGCGAGGAGGTCGAGGAGCGCCTGCGCGATCCGCGACTCGACCGAGCCGGTCATCTCGGAGACACGCTGCCCGAGCTGCACCTGCCTTCGCATCATCAGCTGGAGGAGCTGGCGGAGGATCTCGGGGTGGCGATCGGAAAGGGCGAAGAACTCGCGCTCGGGGACGTGGACGACCGTCGAGGGTTCCACGGCGATCGCCGTCCCCGGGTAGGGACGCCCTTCCCAGGCGGCGACGATCCCGACCGGGCCCCCGGCGCCGACGATCCGCAGGATCACGCTCCGGGTCGGCGTCGACTTCACGATCTTCACGGTCCCGAGCGCGACGAAAGACATCTCCGTCGCACGGGTCCCCTCGACGAAGACGGTCTCTCCCCGCCCGCAGACCTGGACGCGGCAGACCAGCGCGAGGGCCTTCGTCTCCGCGGGGGTGAGACCGCGAAACAGGGCGATCCGTTCGAGAAGTGCGGTCGACACGATCCGGAAGCGCGAGGATACCAGTCGGGGCGGATCGGTCCGTGCCGGTTCGGGCCGGGTAACATCCCTTCTCCTTGAAGGACTCGGCTCGCTTCTTCTCCTACTTCTCCCGCAGGCCCGGGGCCTACGCCGCCGGCTTCGGGACGATGGCGCTCTCGGCGGCCCTCTTCCTCGCGATGCCGCGGATCGTGCGGCACGTCCTGGAGTCGCTCGAGACGGACCCCTCGCCCCGCCGGATCGCCTTCGCCTGCGGCGCGATCCTCCTCCTCGGCGCCGCCGACGCCGTTCTCTTCTTCTTCACCCGCCGCATCCTCATCGGCGCTTCGCGCGACGTCGAGTTCGAGATGCGGGAGGACCTCTTCGCCCACCTCCTCCGGCTGCCGCCGCGCTGGCACCGGAAGAGCCGCGTCGGCGACGTGATGAGCCGCGCCGTGAACGACCTCTCGGCCGTCCGGATGATGATCGGCCCCGGGATCATGCAGGCGGCAAACACCGTCGTCGTCGGGTCGATCGCGCTGACGCTCATGGTCTTCGCCTCCCCGTCGCTCACGCTCGTCGCCCTCGCCGTCCTGCCGTTCGTCGTCGTCGCGACGCAGGTCATGGGAAAGGTCACCCACCGGCGCTTCACGGCGATCCAGGAGTTCTTCAGCGAGATCTCCGCGAGCGCGCAGGAGAACTTCAACGGGGCCCGCCTCGTGCGGGCGTTCGCCCGGGAGACGACCGAAGAGGCGCGCTTCGACGCGAAGAACCGCGAGCTGCGCCGCCGGAACCTCCGCCTCGCGCGGCTGAACGCGCTCTACTTCCCTCTCCTGCAGGCGCTCGTCGGGAGCGGCTTCGCCGTCATCCTCTGGGCCGGCGGTCGGCAGATCCTCGCGGGCGAGCTGACGGTGGCGCGGTACGTCGAGTTCAACCTCTACCTGATGGAGCTCGTCTGGCCCGCGATCGCGCTCGGCTGGGTCGTGAACCTCTGGCAGCGCGGGACCGCCTCCTGGAACCGGATGGCCGAGCTCTGGGCGGCCGAGCCTCTCCCCGAGGAGAGCGGCGACGGGCCGCTCCCGGCCGGGCCGCTCGAGGTGAAGGGGCTGACGTTCGGCTACGACGGCGGGCCGCCCGTCCTCCGCGACGTCGCGTTCACCGTCGAACCGGGGACGACGGTCGCCGTCGTCGGCCGGACCGGCTCGGGAAAGTCGACGTTCCTGCAGCTCCTCCTCCGCCTCGAGGAGCCGCCGTTCGGGTCGATCCGCCTCGGCGGCCGCGACCTGCGCGAGGTCCCGCTCCCGCTCCTGCGCCGGACGCTCGTCGCCGTCCCGCAGGAGACGTTCCTCTTCTCCGACACGCTCGCCGCGAACGTCGCGATGGGGCGCCCCGGGGCGACGCGGGAGGAGGTCGAGCGGGCCGCGCTCGAGGCCGGCCTCGGACCCGACCTCGAGACGTTCCCGAAGGGGCTCGACACCATCGTCGGTGAGCGCGGCATCACGCTCTCCGGCGGCCAGAAGCAGCGGACGGCCCTCGCCCGCGCCCTCCTCGCCGACTCGCCGATCCTCGTCCTGGACGACGCCTTCTCCGCGGTCGACACGGAGACGGAGGAGAGGATCCTCGAGGCCGTGAAGGCCCGTTCCGGGACGCGAACGATCTTCCTCGTCTCCCACCGTCTCTCCACGATCCAGCACGCCGACTTCGTCGTCGTCCTCGAGAAGGGGCGGGTGGTCGAGACGGGGACCCACGAGGAGCTCCTCCGCGCCGGCGGGCTCTACGCCGAGCTCGCCGAGCGCCAGCGCCTCTCCGAGGAAGTGGAGGCCGCGTAGCGATGGCCGGCCACCTCCCCGAGGACGAGGCCCAGGGACGCGGCTTCGACCGCGGCCTCCTGCGGCGCCTCTTCACCCTCGCCCTTCCGTACAGGGGCTACGCCGGAGGCGCCCTCCTCGTCCTCTTTCTCGAGTCGGCCGCGCAGCTCGCCGGCCCGCTCCTGACGGGCGCCGCGATCGACCTCGTCTTCACCCCGAAGGGAGAGGCCGCCGGCGGGGCCGCCTTCGTCGCGCGCCTCCTCGCGTCGCTCGGCGTACCGGTCTCCGGGCCGCGCGCCCTCGACGCGATCGCGGGCCTCTACCTCCTCTCCGTCCTCGCGAACTTCGGCCTCATGTTCCTGATGGTCGAATGGACGTCGCGGATGGGACAGGGGGTGATGTACGACCTCCGAACCCGGATCTTCGGGCACCTTCAGCGCTCCGACGTCGCGCTCTACGACAAGACGCCCGTCGGCCGGCTCATGACGCGTCTGACGACGGACGTCGACGCGCTGAACGAGCTCTTCACCTCCGGCTTCGTCTCCCTCCTCGGGGACCTCGCGGTCCTCTTCGGCATCGTCGCCGTCCTCTACGCCCTCGACCCGACGCTCGCGACGATCACGCTCGCCGTCCTCGTCCCGATGGCGCTTGTGACGAACTGGTTCCGGAAGGGGGCGCGCGACACCTACCGGAAGGTCCGGGTACGGATCGCGAAGGTGAACTCCTTCCTCCAGGAGCACCTCTCCGGCATCGCCGTCGTCCAGCTCTTCCGGCGCGAGCAGCCCGCACGGACGGCGTTCCGCGAGGTCAACGACGACCACCGTCAGGCGAACCTCGAGTCGATCTTCTACTACGCGGTCTTCTACCCCGCCCTCGACTTCCTCTCCGCCGTCGGCATGGCGGCGATCCTCTGGTGGGGCGGCGGCGAGGTGATCCGCGGGACGATGACGATCGGCGCCGTCGTCACGTTCCTCCAGTACTCGAAGCGGTTCTACCGGCCGCTCATGGACCTCTCCGAGAAGTACAACATCCTCCAGGCGGCGATGGCCTCCTCGGAGCGGATCTTCGAGCTCCTCGACGAATCTCCGAAGGTCGCCGCGCCGCCCTCGCCCCGCCCCGTCCCTCGCCCGCTCCGCGGCGAGATCGACTTCGACGCCGTCCGCTTCTCCTACGCGCCGGGCGAGGACGTCCTCAAGGGGGTCTCGTTCCGCGCCGCCCCCGGCGAGACGATCGCCCTCGTCGGGGCGACCGGCTCGGGGAAGTCGACGATCGTGAACCTCCTCCTCCGCTTCTACGACGTGACCGGCGGCGCCGTCCGCGTCGACGGTCACGACGTGAGGGCGTTCACCCCGACGGAGTTCCGCGACGGCTTCGGGATCGTCCTGCAGGACACGTTCCTCTTCACCGGGACGATCGCCGAGAACGTGGCGTTCTTCGATCCGGCGATGCCGCGCGAGACCATCGAGCGCGCCTGCCGCGACGTCGGCCTCGGGCCGCTCCTCGAACGCCTCCCCGACGGCCTCGACACCCGGCTCACGGAGCGCGGCGGCGGCCTCTCCGTCGGCGAGAAGCAGCTCGTCTCCTTCGCCCGCGCTCTCGCCCGCGACCCGCGGATCCTGATCCTCGACGAGGCGACCTCGAGCGTCGACCCGGAGACGGAAGCCGTCATCGAGAGGGCCGTCGACCGCCTCCTCTCCGGCCGCACCTCCGTCGTCGTCGCCCACCGCCTCTCGACGATCGTCCGGGCCGACCGGATCCTCGTCCTCTCCCACGGCGAGGTGCGGGAGTCGGGGACGCACGCCGAGCTCCTCGCGAAGGGAGGGCTCTACGCCCGCCTCTACGCGCTTCAGCTGAAGGACCGGGAGGCGGCAGCCTGAGAGGCCGCCGCCCCGCGGACGGCATCAGTCGACCGTGATCGACTTCGAGACGTTCTTCGGCGCGTCGGGGTGGACGCCGTGGTCGGCGACCCGGAGGCGGTCGAGGTACTCCATCTTCTTCACCGACATCCGGAAGGCGAGACGCTGGAGGACGACGCTCGCGGCGAAGACGAAGAGGGCCGGGTCTCCGGTCGGCGGGACCTCGATCGTCTTCGACCAGTAGCGCCCGTCCCCCGCGGGCCGCCCTGCCGCCGCCCGGGCGAGGTCGTCGCTCGGCTCGCAGACGACGAGGATGTCGGCGCCCCGGATCTTGTGCGTGTGGATCTGGCTCACCGTGATCCTCACGTCACGCTCCTCGGGAGGACAGACGAAGAGGAGGGGGTAGTTCGAGAAGTGCCGTTCCACGAGCTCCGGGTGAAGCGTCAGCGCCTGGAGCCCGCCCGCGAAGGGCCCGTCTCCGCGCCGCTCCTCCCACGCCTCGAGGACCCCGGCGAGGTCGTGGATCGAGAAGAGCGTGTTCTTCCCCAGGATCGTGTTCGGCCCGTGCTTGAACTCCGCCGCGTCGTACCCCTCGGCATGATTCAGGACGACCTCCCGGATCTTGAGCGCCCCCTCGCGCGCGAGGCCGATCAGGCCGGTGCCGAGGATGTGGAGACTCGGCTCGAGGTAGAGGCGCTCCGCCGCCTCGTCCACGTCCGCCTCGCAGCGGCGGAGAGTCTCCGTCACGAGGGCGCGGGCCGCCGAGAGCTTCTCGACGATCCGCCGCTCGTTGAGCGAGAAGGACGCCGCGACGACGTAGAGGACGGCGACCTGGTTCAGGAAGCTCTTCGTCGCCGCCACCGCGATCTCCGGCCCGCAGAGGATCGGGAGGTAGAACTCCGAGAGCTCCTGCGGGATCCGGCTGTTCTCGTTGTTCACGAGCGAGACGCGTCGCAGGGCGGGGACGCGGGCCCTCACGTCCTGGAAGACGTCGACGAGGTCTTTCGTCTCCCCCGACTGCGAGATGCCGAGGAGGAGGTCCTCCGGCTTCAGGGAGTTCAGGTAGAGGGAGCGGAACGTGCCGGGATTGCACGGGAAGACGGCGACTCCGGCGAGCACGTTGAAGAAGTACCCGGCCGTCAGCGCCGCGTGGTAGGAGGTGCCGGAGGCGACGAGGAAGACGCGGCCACCCTCCTTCTGCGTCGTCCGGATCGCCGACACGAGCTCCTGGAGGAGGGTCGTGACGCGCCGGCGCTTCTTCCAGACGAGGACGAGGTCGAGGAGGGCGGCCGCCTCCGCGGCGTCGGGGACGAGGCGGACGCCATCGGCGAGGAGCGACTTCTCGTCCGAGACGAACGGACCGTAGGAGACGAGGAGCTCCCGGTGCGCGCGGACCCGGGCGACGAGCTCCGTCAGGAGCGGCTCCCCGAGGAGGTCCCGGAAGCCGCGTTCGAGGCCCGCCTCGTCCGTGGCCCCGTAGAGCTTCAGCAGCTTCTCGACGAGCGCCTTGCAGAGGTCGACGCGGTCCTCGAACGCGGCGAAGAGCCCCTCCGTCTCCGGCGTCCGGAAGTAGGTCCGGACGATTTCCTCGAGGTTCTCGGACGAGGAGGCGATCTCCTGGTCCATGAAGTAGGCGAACGGCGGCCGGAGCCCCGTGTCGCGCACGTTCAGCTTCGAGCGGCGCGGCCTCGGCGAGGCGAAGCCGATCGGCCCGGCGAGCGGAAAGACGGCGTACGCCGACTCGGTGAACCAGATCCCTTCGCCCTCCGCGAGCGGGACGAGCATCCGGGTCCGCGAGAGGACCGACGTCAGGTCGCTCGAGACGAGGACGAAGCTCCCCGTCTCGTCCGCGCCGATGCCGGCGTAGAGCGACGAGCCCGACTTCACCGCCACGACCCCCTCCGAGGCCGGGTCGGCGTAGGCGGCGGCGTAGGAGCCCTCGACGCCGGCGTCGGCGCGGCGCGCGGCCTCGATCAGGAGAAGCGCCCGGTCGGGGACGGCGACGTCGAGTCCCGCGGCCGCGAGCGCCGCCCGCCCCGCGGCGAGGATCTGCGCCGGATCGGCGAGGCCGCCGGCGAACGCGTCCTCCGCGAGGTGGGTGAGCGCCTCTCCGTCGTTGTCGGAGACGACGTCGTGCCCGCCCGCGGAAAGCCGCGGCCGGAGCGTGTCGGTGCTCGAGATGTTGCCGTTGTGGGCGCCGACCAGCTCGACGCGGCACCTCACGTGGTGCGGCTGGGCGTTCGCGTCCGTGACGGCCCCGTAGGTCGCCCACCGGACCTGTCCGACGAACCGCTGCCCCGCCTCCCGGTCGATCCCCAGCTCGGGGACGACCCGGCTCGGCGCGCCGACCTTCTTGAGGAGCCTCACGCTCCGGTCCGCGCGGACGAAGGCCGCGCCCGTCGAGTCGTACCCCCGGTACTCCAGGCGCTTCAGCAGCTCCCCCGCCTCGTGTCCGAGGCCGGGCACCTCACGTCCGTGACAGACCGAAACGATGCCGCACATCGTGCTCTCTCCCCTCGTTCCGACTCCGTCGCACGACCCGTGCGCGGTCGGGGCGCCCCGGCCGGCGGCATCGAGGCGTCCCCAGCGACGCGTCGGACCGCTCATCTTGCCTCAGCCCGCTCCCACGCGCGAGATCGAAGGCCGCCCCGACGAAGCGCCCCGAGACCGCGGTTCCGATCGCTTGACCGCCCGCCTCCATACGCCTACAACGGTTGCGCGGGACCACTCCCGCGGAGGAGATCATGCAGCCTGTCCGGGACGCCGAGGCGCTCGAGCGAGCGTTCGGGGAGCCGTGGGCCCTCGTCTTCAAGCACTCCACCCGTTGCCCCGTCAGCTCGGCGGCCTGGCGGGAGGTGGCGGCGTTCCGGAAGGCGCATCCGGAGGCGGTCGTTTACGTCGTCCACGTCCCGGAGCAGCGGTCGCTCTCGAACGCCCTCGCCGCGCGGACCGGGATCCGCCACGAGTCGCCGCAGGCGATCCTCCTCGAGAACGGGCGCGTCGCCTGGCACGACTCTCACGAGGGAGTGACCGCCGAGGCACTCGGGCGGCTCCTCCCGGCAGCCGTCGTCCGCTGACGCCGCGCCGTTCGTCTCCGCGGCGTTCGCCCCGGCGCCGGAAGCCTCGTGCACCTCCCCTTCGAGAAGTCCTCGCCGGATCAGGTCCCCCCCCGGAGGCGTATGATTCTTCCCCGGCGGGGCGACGGCGCCTCGCGGCGCCCGATCGCCTCGCGCGAGGAGTTCCGCTCTTGACGAGGCGTCCCCGGCTCCCCCGCTTCCTCACAATCCAGACGGCGCGCGTCGCGGCCGTCGTGGTCGTCTGCCTGGCCGGACATCGCGCGACGGGGCGCGACCTCTCGCTCCCCGAGGCGCAGGAGCGCGTCCGCGCCGCCCACGAGGCGCTGAAGGCGGCCGGGCACGAGCTGCGGGAGCGAAAGGCCGAGGTCGGCGCCGCCGACGCTCTCCGCTGGCCGAAGCTCGAGGCGAGCGCGCGGATCACCCGGATCGGCGACCCGATCACGTTCGACCTCGATCCGATCCGGAAGGTGATCCTCTCGCTCCATCCCGCGGTCCCCGCCGCTCTCGTGCCGCCGTTCACGCTCGACGTCCAGGACGACCTTTACGAGAGGGCGGACGTCCGGCTGACGTGGCCCCTCTTCGCGGGCGGCAGGATCGACGCCGCGCGCGACGCCGCCCGGGCCCGCGAGGCGGACGCCGGGGCGCAGCTCCGCGCCGTCGGCGACGCCCTCGCGACGGAGGTCGTCCGCCGCTACACCGCCGTTCGCCTCGCCGAGCGGGCACGTGCGATCCGCGCCGAGGTCCTCTCCGCGCTCGACGAGCACCTCCGGAGCGCCCGCCGCCTCGAGGAGGAGGGGTTCCTCTCGCGCGCGGAGCGGCTCCACGCGGAGGTCGCGCGAACGGAGGCGGAGCGGGAGCTGAAGGCCTCCGGGCACGACCTCGCGCTCGCCCGCGAGGCGCTCGCGAACGTCCTCTCGCTCCCGGGCGAGGAGGCGGACGGACTCGTTACGACGACGCCCCTCTTCGTCCCCACGGAGCTGCCGCCGCTTCCGGAGCTGAAGGCGGCCGCCTGCGGCGCGAACCCGGCCCTCGCGCGGCTCGAGGCCGCGGCCTCCCTCGCGAGCGCCGGCCTCGCCGCCGAGAAGGGGCGGTGGTACCCCGAGGTCGCGCTCTTCGGCGTGCGCGAGCTCTACAAGCCG
>Ga0209604_1000687_pt1 | contig 30467 bp, 37 predicted proteins | sample AD_UKC097_MetaG_FD_184405 | JGI IMG/M metagenome (GOLD analysis project Ga0209604, IMG submission 184405) | Active sludge microbial communities of municipal wastewater-treating anaerobic digesters from USA - AD_UKC097_MetaG (SPAdes) (version 2) | ecosystem: Engineered > Bioreactor > Anaerobic >... | reverse complement strand
GATTCATAAATATTCTTGTTTTACAACAAAAATATTTTTCAAATCGTTTGAGCTCTAAAAAACGTTGCAACCCTTATTTACAAAGAATTTCAAAGAACGGTTTATTTTAATATCAAAACATTAGTGATATAAGCTAATAAAACAGTAAAAATAATTAAGTTTTCAGGATTAAAAAAAAATCACAAAAGATTGAAAAACAAATTAATAAATTTTTTTATGTTCCGGATCACAAAAAAGAGTTTTTAATAATTCATAATAAAATCAAAGAACAATGAACCCAGGGTTTAAAAGAATATTTATCACACCAAAAGACATCCAAAAATTGACGGGGATATCTTATGCGGGAGCCTATAAATCGTTTAAACATCTTGCAGACGTGTTAGAAAAAAAAGACAAGGCAAAAATTACAATTTTTGAATATGCAGAATATAATAATGTAAAAATAGAGGATATCAAAGTTTGTTTAGATTTATAAATTCTGTATCTTTGTCTTATAAAAAAAATAATCATGGCAAGAATAGCAGGTATTCAAATTGAAAAAGATGCTAAAGGTCGCCCCACTTATGCGCGTATAAATTTAAGAAAGCATAAAGACGCTATTGTTTATTTGGAGGAAAAAGGAGCAATAGAAAAGGAACCTGAAATTAATGAATCAGATTATATATCAAGTGAAGAATTTTGGGGGCAAGTATTAGATCATGTGGAGAAAAAGAATAAAGAATATTTTTCAAAATGCAAATAATATATAATAAAGATGTCGTAAAATTTTTAAATGATTTGATTGATATTCTTTTTGATAATGAATATTTTTCATATTACGACAGCTCAAAAAAATACGTTTTAAAACTGAAATCAGAAATACAAAAAACCATTCACATAAAACAAAAATACAATACCCCGCCACGATTAATAGAATACGGCAAACATTACAAAAAATTCACAATAAGCAAGCGGACAACATGGGTTGTTTTTTATACCTTAAAAAACGGCACCTATTATATAAATCACATTACAAATAATCATTCTTCTGATTCTCAATATATTTCAGGAATAAGATAAAATTATCTTACTTTCTTATACTTTCTTATACTTTCTTATACTTTCTTATACTTTCTTTCAATGTAATTTTTTTTTGATAGTAATATTGTCGCCTTATGAAATCAGGCGGCAAAATATTATTATTTGGAGTAATCGCGACCGGATTAATTTTAGCAAAAAATTTTATCACAACCGGGGCGCATTTATTGAAATTGACTGGGTACCCCTCAAAAATCCGATATATAAAGCAAGCCGGATTTTTAGCCAATGTAACATCACAAAAATTTGCAATAGATTTTGCCATAAAAAACCCCAACAAAAAAGGGTTAACATTTAACCGGCTAAATTGCGACGTGTTTTATAACAAAAAACCGATTGCAAATATTTTGCTTGAAAAAAATATTCCTTTAGCCGGTAATGAAACCACAATTTTATCAGGAATTGTATTTGATGTTTCGCTGATCAGTGTCGGCACGGAATTTTTTAATCTGATCCGCAGCGGAGAACTTTCTAAAGAATTTGTATTTAATGGCACCATGACCGCCGACGGATTAACATTTCCTGTAAATAAAACAATTAGTCTGTGATATGAGGACCAGTTTAAAAGATATTGCAGATAAATATATTGCCCCGGCGCAAAATTTGTGCATATTAAAATTTTCGGACGGTGTAACGGATGATATTATTTCTGAAATAATGAAAACCGATTTACGCAGTGAAGCCGACACTCTTAATTTCTCACATTATTTGCGCGGGGCCACACCATTAGACACATTGCGAAATGATTATGATTTCGTAAAAAAGCACATAAAATATATCATTGATCCCGCCGGTGATCAATATATAAAAACCCCTGCGCGTATATGGGCCGATCGTTTCGCCGACTGCAAAGGATTATCTATTTTTTTAGCCAGTTTATTAAAAAATCAAAATTTCAAATTTGCCTACCGTTTTGCCTCCTATTCCGAAAAGCCCATATATACACACGTTTATATTGTTGTTTACTTGAATGGAGATGAAATAGTTTTAGATACCGTTATGCCAGGCTTCCAACAAGAGAAAAATTTTACTTACAAAAAAGATATACTAACCATGCCAAAAATTTATAAAATGTCAGGTATTGACGACGCACCACAGGGACTTGTAAAAAAAGATTTTAATTTAGGAAATCGCGACATTGCCGAAATGTCCGAAGGGGAAATGGATTTATGGATAGCCCGCGACAGGGTATTGGCTGAAAAAAAGATCGTCGAAAAAATACAGGGCATTGGATCCCTCAAAGCTGAAAAATACCAAGATACCGTAGATATGCTGGAAGATGCTATTGAAGCAGTACAGGCGGCCACCGTGAACGGCATAGGTGCCGCCACGGCCCCCGATCTTGAAGAAACATTGGCAACTATCGCCCATCATGCTATAACCGGGGTTTATTCTAATGCCGAAAGTCTTTGTGGCATTTACGGCATAGGCAAGACAAAGGCCGAGCGCAAAAAGGCGGCGGCAGACAAAAAAGCCGCCCGCAAGAAGCGCAAGGAAGACAGAAAAGAAATCCGCAAACAGTACAAAGGCAAAGAACAACGGGAAAAAATGTCAGAATGGCGGGCCGCCAACGGCACCAAAACTGGAAAGTTTTTGCAAAAGGTTGCAAAAAAAGTAAAGGCAGGAGCGAAGGCCGTAGCAAAAGTATTGAGTGCCCCCATGCGCCTGATTACAAAAGGGATTTTAGAAACCACACTTCCGAAGGCGGCCCCGGCATTTATTTACTTATTCGTTACCGATCCAAAGATGATCGCCAAACTACCACCGGAGGCCCGCGCTAAACGAAAAAAACAAGAAAAGATTTTCAAATTTATTGTCGAGGGCGTAGGCATGAAAGAAGCTCATGTTATGGGTATTTTGCGTAACGGCATAATGAAGCACATGGGCGACACGCCAGAGAAGATTTTAGCCAAACAATTTGCGGGGAAATTGTCAGGAATCGGATTTATCGAAGAGGCCGGAAAATTGGCCGGCGGTTTTCTTACTAAAATTATTGATTGGATCATAAAATTATTTAAAGGAAAAAAAGGAAAAGAAAAAGAATTGCAAGAAATTCAAGCAACCGATACGGACAGCGTTATAATAAGTACAGACAGCGACGGCACCAATCCGGAATTAGCAAATGAGTTATTAAGCAGATCCGCCGACATGGCGACAAGTGAGTATAATGACGGCGGCGACCGTTACGATACCGACGGGGCAAACAGCAACGGAAAATCAATTTGGAACTCTTTAAAATAGCAACATGAACGCAACTATAAAAAGTATTATTATTTTTGGCCGTTCGGTCAAAAAATTTTTAACCCGCGCCATCACCGGCGTAACTATAACCCCATTTTCGGGAACATACGACGGCAACCCGCACGGGTTAGAGATCACCGGCGCCATGCCCGGCGACGTGATCACATTTAGTTATGACGGCGGGCAGACATACGAGCCGACACAAAGACTTTACACGCAAGCAGGGGACAGCCCAGAAGTTTTAGTCCGCATTGTACGCGCCAGTCATTTACCGCTAAACATCACCGCGGGGATCATTCACATTGCAAATGGCGGCTTATTGGCCATGGATGAGATAGTGACCGCACCGGCAGTAACAGTAGTTTACGACGGGCAGGATCACCCTATTATCGTAATTGGATCAGTACCCGGTATGATAACAGAATTTTCATATAATGGCGGCACTTCATTTGTTGGCGCACAAACTGAACATATAAATGTTGGCAGCACAAATTTAGTTGTTAGATGTAGCGCACCCGGATTTCAGACCTTAGAAATAAACACATCTATCACCATCACAGCCGCAGCCATCACCGGCGTAACCGTGGCCGACGTTACCGCCACTTATGACGGTAATGTGAAAAAATTGACCACAGTCGGCACCGTTGCAAGTGATGAGGTTTGTTACAGCTATGACGGCGGTGTTACTTTCGGCGCGCACAACGTGCAAAATAATTTAAAGAACGCCGGGGCTTATCCTGTTAAAATTAGGATTACCCGTGCAAATTACAATGAATTATTACTTGACGCCACCATCACCATCAACCCCAAAGTTATAACCGTAAATTGCGGTTCTATAACTCATGTGTTTGACAACAACGCGCACCCGATTGATGATGAGGTAACACCCACATCTGACGGCCTTGTTTCGGGGCATACGATTAAAAACGGTCCCATCACCGGCGGAGGTACCGCCGTGGGTTCTTATACTTTTAGTATGACCGCTGTAACCATTAACGACAGTGTACCAGAAGACATGACTGCAAATTATTCTATTACCATAGTCCCCGGATCACTTGAGATCACCGAAGCGTAAAAATAACAACCAAAAAAAATAAATAAAAAATGAGCACAGCAGCAATCAACAAAGCAACGCGGAAAATCGACGCCGCTATAAAAAAAGAAGAAATAAAGGCCGCCAAACGGCGCGAACTGGATAAGAAAAAAAAGGAGTTGGAAAACAAGCGAAAAAAATTGGCCGCCTTGAAAAAACGCAAGTAAAAAAAACAAAAAAATAAAAACAACATGAAAAAATTTGATTTCAAAAAAATAGGCATGAACGCGGCAGGCGTATCTACCGGGGCCGTCGGCGGCCAAATGTTAAATAAAATCGGGTTTGTTGGGAACTTAAAACCCGTGATTCGCGGCGCGTTGAAAATTGTCGCCGGTGCCGTACTTCCTGAATTGGCCCCCAAAAATCAATTTATCGGAGCCGTTGGAAATGGCGTTATCGCTGCTGGTGCCATCGACGCATTTAGCGGTATGACGAATAATACTGCCCCTGTTGAGGGGATCGAGGGCGACCAGTTTGTCGAGGATCAATTTGTTGTTGACGAAGATATTGACGACGACAACGAAGAAGTTTCCGGGCTGGAAAATGAAAATCCCATCAGCGGTGCGGACGACGATCCAATCAGTGAGGGTTTTAATGAAGGGAATCCATTGGACTAAAAAATTAATCATTTAAAAAAAAATAACATGACACAAGATCAATTAAAAGCATTACGCAGAAACGGCAAAATGGCCGTTAACCCCAAACCAGTATTGCAAATAGCTGAACGAGAAAGAGGCGTTTACGCCACAGCACAGCAAAAATTTGCAGGATCGGGACAGATCACCACGCCCGGCTTTCTTCGTATGGAACAGAGAATTATAAAGGGCAAAACCAAGTATATTTTCAAAGTTACCCGCGACAGCAACAGCGACAGCGAAACGGAACAGAAGTTGGAAATGAATGACAAATTTATGGCCTCACAAATCGGCCTATTTTTGATACATCGCGACGAAAATATAGTAGGGGCGGAAGTCCTTTGTACATTTCCGGATCCCACCGTTTTTCCTGTGATTTCAGGCGTATCTAATCCGGCCCACCTTGAAGCAATTTACAACGGTAAATTTTCCGTTGTTGTAGGCCAGACGAAGTATTTGGAAGCATTAGACGTTCGCCGCTTCCGTTGCGTACCCAATCAACAGGCAGTTGTAGAGGTACTCAGCAACGATACCCCGCCCGTTAAATTAATTCCCGCCATGCTCAGCGAGCAGCACGAAAACAGCGGATTTATAAATCTTACACCGCAAATCATTTTTGACGGCAGCGCGAAAAATGAAATAGCTATCGAAATTCCGGTGAATGCCAACCATGAGATTATTACCAATGTGGCAAACCATAATTATTATATGGTGATGATCATGCGCGGTTTCCTGGGAACTAACAGATAAGCCCCAAAAACACAAATTACATTTGTAAAGTTTAAAGGGTTGCCGGGGAACTTGCAACCCTTTTTTTAAAACCTTAAAAAAAAATTATGAAAGTTAAAAATATTGAAACCGTCGAAATCCAGTTAATCGCGGGGATCAAAAAATATAAACTCCCGGCGCAAACTAATTTTAACAACCGCAAAATAACGGGTATCAGCATTCCGAAAAACAGCGGGCAGGATACCCCTTTAGCCGGAAAAACGATCGACATAAAAAACTCTTACATCACTTTAAACAGTGCCGGCAAAGATGTTATAAAACAATTACCGTTGCAAGACATTGTAAAAGACAATGACAACGGCGGCGGCATTTTTGAACTGGAGTCGGTTGTTATCAGTAATGATAAATCAGAAATCGAAGTTTTAGACATCAACAGCCAAACGTTTACCAATCCGCAAAGCATTTTAATTACTTTTTATTTTGATTAAAAAATGATACAGGGGCGCACAAATTTAATTGATTTTATAAGGGTAAATAATACGCCTCATTGGTATTTGAGGCGGTCGGAAAAATCCGATCCCGTGTTTACATCCGGAGATGAAAAAGAAATAACGCTGGATGAAAGTATTAGTAGACTTAATAAATGCCTTGATATGTTGGCCACCGGTTCTTATTTTATTGAAGCATGGGAAACGCCAGGACAAAAAGTTATGAGGAAAAAAGATTCATTTACTTTGTCCGGTCAGGGAGACGGGGGACAATATCCGATTTCCGGGACATTCCCCGTCCCGGCAGAAGACAGCGGGGCCAAGATTGCCGCCGCCGTTGCTGAAGCGGTAGAAAAATTGAAGACAGAACAGAAAATAGAAACCATGGCGGACAGGATCAAAGAACTGGAATTAGAAAATAAAGAACTGAAAAAAGAGGCTGATTCTTGGCAAGGTCGTGTTTTTTCCAAGATCGCGCCGCACGTAGGCACCATATTGCAGGCGTTTGGCATTGATCAGGGGGCGAGCGTATCTGGAACCGTTGCCGGCCAAAAAGAAAATTTATTTTCAGATCAGGAGGTCCAGTGGCTAAACAAGGCATTTGAGCAATGGAGTGCAAACGAAAATCAATATGTAGATATAGTGGAGAAGATCGCGGAAATGTCGGCCAACGATAACGCGACCTATTCCATGGCCCGCAATATGTTATTATCAAAATAAAAAAAATTATGTCATTTAATCAAAAATACAGCAACAAAGCAGTTTACCCCAAAGGTACCACGCTGAACATACGCAAATTACCCTCCACCACGGCGGCCATCGTCGCCACGGTAAAGGGCGGCACGTCGGCAGGACGTAGCACGGGTAATTATTTGGACATGAAAGACGGCATTTGGTTACAGATAGCCCCTGCCAACGGCGGAACCGTCGCGTATGTCCGGGGCGACGTGATTAAGTTAAACACCCCGGGGCCATCTCCCGCGGCAGAGGCAAATGCGCAAGAACTTTTAACGGCCATTGTTGACAACGACAAAAAAACCTATACAAATTTATTGGACGCGTATAAATTGTATAAAGACCTGAAAACAAAAAAAATTGTGATCCCGCAAACTCTTGAAAAAAAGTTTGTGGACATTTACGACAGTTTATCCGAACGACAGGCAAAAATCAAAACACTGGACGGGGTAAAATGCACCACAGGCAGAGCAAAAGACACAGCCACCTCCGAAAGTTTAACGGCCTGGGTTTATTCTGCACAGAGTATCCGCGGCATTGGTTTTGTTCAATTAGTGGTGATCATCGTCGCCGCGCTGATTATCGGGGCCGGCACCGCCGCCGCCGTATATTATGCCACGCGCCCGGATTATGAAGACAGTAAGGCAGATTTAAAAGAATCTGAACTATTAAAAAAGGCATTATCAACGCTCACACCGGATCAACAGACCTTGGTTAGAACCGATTTAAACAAACAGATCGACGACGCATATAACGCAGGTAAAAAGCAACAAAAGTTAACCGACTTTTTTAAATCGACCGTCGGAAAAATAATTGTAGCCGGTGCCGTATTTCTTGGGGCTTCCTATTTTCTGCAACAAAAGAAAGGAGGGCAATATGCCAGTAAATAGTAATAATGTCAAATTAGTAGTTGTAAAAAAATACCTGACACCCGACGACAAGGAAAAAGGGAAAATTTTAGCGCGTTACAAATTTGAGATCATAGATAAAAACACGGTTGTATATTCCGAAAAATGCAACTCTTTATTTTTCGTATTGGCTGAACCGCAGACCACAACGCCCAATTATCCCAACATCAACGGATTTAAAGATATTTGCGCGTACAATGCCATATTTAACAACTCTGATCCACATATCGTAATCGATGATAAATTTCACATCAATTATAATTTGTCGCCTATACCTGTCGCCTTTGTCGATCCACACCCGCCAGCTTCTTTGTAAATTTTCAGCCCATGAATTTATTATTTATTGATAGCGTAAAAAGTAACCGTGCCGCCTTTGCGGCAAAGGTCATTCAAATTGCAAATGCTCTAAAAATAGATCCGAATTGGTTAATGGTAGTCATGAAATTTGAAAGCGGTTTTAATCCCGCCATTGTCAACCCTAAAGGAGGTGCCACCGGGTTAATCCAGTTTATGCCGGCCACGGCACGCATGTTAGGCACCACGACGGCGTCACTTGCAAAAATGAGCAATGTACGACAGTTGGATTATGTGTATAAATATTATAAGCCAGCCGCCGGGCGGATCGCCAACGGGTTAGACTTGTACTTGTACACCTTTTTTCCTATCGCCGTCGGGAAGCCTGATAATTGGGTATTACAAAGCAAAGATTTAAAGGCCGGCACGATTGCCAAAGTAAACAAGATTTTTGACCTTAATAACGATTATAAAATAACCGCGGGGGAATTTAGAACGTCGGTTTATACGCGTTTATCAAGATTAATCAAAGATGAAAATACCTTACAATTGTTTTCAAAAAAAAAAACAGTGCAATTAGTTAGTATTATTATTTTATCAATAACAGCCGCTTATTTATGGAACGCCTATTCAAAAACTTCAAAACAACTTTTTTAGGCTTAATTATTTTAGCCGTCGCAATTTTCGCACTTTGTACCGGACGGATCACCGGCGACGTATTCACGGCCATTTTACCAACCGTATTAATGTTATTTCGCGTGAAAGACACATTTATAAATTTCGAGAAATGAACACCATTATAACTATCATGTTGTCTTCCATTGTCGGAGGATCCCTGTCCTGGGTGTTTTTGATTGGCAGTAAAAAAAAGATTGAGGCCGCTAAGGCAGAGGGAGAAGAAATTGGCAACGCTAAAGAAATAGTGTCATTTTATAAAAATGTCTTTGCCGATCAAAATAAAAGGATCACAGATTTAGAAAGTGAGATCAAGCAGATAAAAAATAACCTCTGTATAATCGTGGATTGTCCAAGTCGTAAAAGATAAAAAAATGAAATTAATAAAACCTTTGATTTGCATTTTATGCGCGTTGTTACTCTTTTGTATCACCGCGGTTTTTATAATTCTTTTTTCATCATGCACGCCGGAAAAAAGGTTACAACATTTGATTGATAAGTATCCGCAATTAAAGACAACGGATACATTGATAAAAAATGACACATTAATAATTCCTGGCGTAAAAAAAGACACTACATTTATGTCCAGGAGAAAAAACATCGACACAGTGATTATCAGAAAAGATAATTTGATCATTAAATATTTTGCCGTTGATAGTCTGGTTTATTTGTCTGGCGAATGTACCGGGGACACCGTTATAATAATAGACACACTATATTATGAGAGAATTCAACCCGCGGCCACTGATCCGATCACACCGGGGATATGGGGCCGTTTAATTATTATGCTTGTTATCGGTGCCGTTTTGGCTATTATTGTCTGTATCATTTTTAAACTATAAATTAAAAAAGGGCGTCCCATTTTTCCGCGTTACTGATTAAAACCTGATCAGTCAATTTAGCGTATTTTAAAGTCATTTTTAAACTCTTATGTGAAAGTAAGCGGGATGTAATTTCAATCGGAATGCCCAAGGAATTACAAATAGTCGCAAAGGTATAACGCCCGGAATGAAATGTAATTTTCTTATTGATCCCCACCGCAGTTACCGCAGTTTGTAAAACGTCACGCCCGTATTGCTCACTGTACATATTGAAAAATAGCGCGTCCGAATTTTCCGGCGCGCTTATTTTTTTGTTGTAATCCATGTATTTGAAAATTAACGCCCGTGTCGGCGCGTTAACGGGCACAAATAAACGATCTTTTGTTTTAACGGTGATTATATCGACATAACTGTAATCGTCCTTAAAATCGCTTAATTTAAGCCGGGAAATGTCAGACAACCTGAGGCCGGTAAAACAGGAAAAAATAAAAGGATACAACACCTTTTTTATTGTGTCACTGACATTTTTATCAATCAGGCCCGCGACGGTTTTTAATTCTGTTACCGTTAAAAAATCCTTATTGACGTCCTTGTAATTTATTTGGTAGTTTAGTTTTGTGGCCCCGGATATCATGCCGCGCTTTTGCGCTTCCGAAAAAATGGTTTTGATAATTTTTATTTCTTTGGCCACAGTATTGTGTTTGTTGTTTTTTTCATGACGGCAATAGTTTTCAAAGTCCGCCAAAAAATTATAATTCACATCAGACAGCAAGGCCCCCTGCCTGAACTCTTTTATTTTGTTCATGGCGTTATTATACCGCTTGATAGTATTGGATTCAAAAACGCCGGTTTTCTCCTTAATAAACCGGGCCATAAAATCTATCAGTAAGGCCTTTTTTTTATCTTTGGCCACGACAAACAGCCGTTCAAAATCAGGGAAGCCGGCGGGGCTGTCCTGATCCCGTAACAGGTCATAAATGATATTTTTTGCCTTATAGTGTAATTTTTCCAGCGCGGCATTTTTTGGGGCCGCTTCAGGATCGCGGGCCGTGATCCTTTGTTTTTTCTGATCCCAACAGTCCGGGGGGGTACTGATCCCTGTACTGTACATTTTAGATTTCCGATCTATCGTTACGCGGATATAAATTTTTTGCGTGTCCCCGGAACCGGGCCGTAGGCAACAATTTGAAGTTATATTTCTCATGGTTTATCAAATTTTGTTAGTACACTTTTGATGAAAAAAAACTGTACTAACATTTGGACGAACAAAAAGCCGAAAAAAGCCGAAAAAAGGCATGGGATTTATTTTTTGATATCGGTCTGATCCCGCCGGATATGCCCGCCGGTAAAGGAAAAAACCCAAAACAATTGTGTGTTGTTTTGGGTTTTTTTGTTGTCCTGTCAGGGGTCGAACCTGAACTCTTCTGATCCAGAGTCAGATATTAATCTTTTTTAATGTTTTTTCTTTTTTATTTTTATTAGCTAAAACAATGTTTTTCAAGCTTATAATAAATATCGTGTTTTTTTTACTTGTTTTTTATTTGTCTTTTTGAGTACATTTGTGTATCAAATTGTGTATCAAATTTTTTTGTATTAAAAGTGCTTAGATAAAGCCAAAATCAATATGAAACAGATATACTGAGAAGTATCAAAAATAATAACTTTTTTCAATTGTGTATCAAATATTTCAGAAAAATTAGTTAAAATGAAGCCAACTGTCAATATAATATTAGATACCAGAAGGGCAAACAAGGACAATAAATATCCAGTTAAACTCCGGATTACATATCAACGGATAAGAAAATATTATGGAATTGATATTCAATTATCCAAAGATGACTGGGGCCGGGTTCATGGAGAAAAGCCACGAGAGGAATTTAGAAATTTACGCAGAGATATGGATAAAATTGTGAAAGATGCGAATGACTTGATTAAAACAATGGAGCATTTTTCTTTTGTTCAGTTTGAAAAAGACTTTTTTAAACTAGGCCTTAAAACAGATGTGCTGGCATCTATGGAGGATTACGCTAAAGTGCTCGAAAAAGATGGCCGTATTGGAACCGCAATCTCCTATCGCTGTGCCAAAAACAGTCTATCCGTTTTTCAACCCACACTTAAATATTCAGAGATTACTCCTGAATTTCTGAAGCGTTATGAACGGTGGATGCTTACAAATGACAAATCTGCAACAACTGTCGGATTCTACCTGCGAAGCTTACGCACATTGGTAAATATAGCACTCCAAGAAGGTGTAATAACTCCCCAGCAATATCCGTTTGGGAAAACTCGCTATCAAATCCCTAAAGGACAAAATATAAAAAAGGCTCTTACATTAACAGAAATTCGGCAAATTATTGATTACGAAGCTGTGCCTAACAGTAATAAAGATAAAGCCAGAGACTTTTGGCTGCTGTCATATTATTGTAACGGAGCAAATATAACTGATATCTGCCGCTGGAAATACTCTAATTTAAAAAACAATAAACTTGTTTTTCATCGTGCTAAAACAGAGTTTACAAGCCGTAACCCAAAACCCATAGAGGTTGTTGTTACCCAGCCAGTAAAACAAATTATTAATAAATGGGGGAATCGAAAAAAAACATCTGAAAATTACATTTTCCCAATTCTCGTTCCGGGCATAAGCCCAAAAGAAGAAAAAAAGATTATTGCCCGATTCATCCATTTGATCAATGACAATATGGATGGTATTGCCGATACGTTAAAAATAAATAAAAACCTTACAACCTATGTTGCCCGTCACACGTTCTCGACCATCCTGAAACGCAGTGGAGCCCCAATATCATACATCAGTGAAAGTCTTGGACATATGGACATGCACACCACGGAAAACTATCTTGATTCTTTTGAAAATGATCAAAAACAGAAGTTTGCAAATTTACTGGTGCCTAAAAAGCATGTAATAAAGTCTTCTAAAAATCCGAAACATCCTACCAAAAAGGAACTTTAAGTCAATACAAAATATTTTCTGAGTTCTTTAATCGCCAATAACTCTTTTCAGGATAAATAAAATGATTTTGAAGTGGTTTTAAAATGAAATTCCAGTAATTTTATTTTAAAATAAACGAATATGGTAAATGTCATTTTATTGGAAGAAGAAGACATCAAGAGAATTCTTCGCGAAATTCTGGACGAATATTTTGGGAAAAACTCCATATCCAGAAATAAAACAACAGATGATTATAATGAGCCCTTGATTACAAATCTCCAGGATATTGCAAAATTATTCAGATGCTCATTGCCGACAGCACAGAAAATTAAAAATTCTGTCCCAAAACATTTGTACAGTCAATTCAATAAAAAATTTGTAATCTCAAGACGAGTTTTATTGGAAGCGCATATGAGAATAAAGAATCAGAATAATGAACACTGATTGTATACATGCATTTATGTCACCAATTCCACATTTATTGCGCAAAATGGAGCCGATTTCAAAATAAACAAGAAATTAATTGACTCTTTTGGTATATTTCAACTGAAATTCTCATTTATATGACTTCCACAAGACATATTTGGGGTGTTTTTCCCAAGATTTATCATTCTCAATTTCATTTTAAAGTCAAAATAAAGTTGATTTGAAGTAAAGTTGAAGTGAAAATCGAGTAGAAATTTAAAAAAACGAGTAGGTTTGAAGTAAAATTTGCGTAAAATTAGAGCACTCAAAGTAAAACCGAAGGTAATTTCAAGCTCAACTTGATCTGCTTGAGTAAAATGCATGTTTAAGTATCGTTTTACTTGTCACAATTATATACTAAATTTGTGACAAAGGTGTGGCTGAAAGGTTACTTATCGTCATTTACAGACTCAAGAGCGTCCAGAAAAGCGCAGATCAATTTTATCTGCCACGGTAGAAGTTTTTCTTCCTTGTGTTCGAATGAATATTTCTTATAATTAATTAGAAAGCCGGTTTGACTTTTTTCTATGAAAGCAATTTTTCTAATTTATTCTTCCATCTCTCCCAATCCGGCATTTCTTTCGTCTGCAAATCAATGAATTTTTGTGTGTGGTCGTGGTGAACCAGGTGGCAAAGTTCGTGGATGATCACGTATTCGATGCAGGGCTTGGGAGCCTTAATTAATTCCGGGTTTAAAATTATTTTTCCTTTTGGGGTGCAGCTTCCCCAGCGAGTTGGCATTTCTCTCAACACTATTGAAGAGGGGTGGACTTTATATTTCTTGAATGTATCAATGAGTGGCTGGGCAATAGAAGCAAATCGTAATCTTGCATGATTCAAATACCATTCTTCAACCAGGTGTTTAACCCGGGATTTGTCAGGGGTAGAAACTTCAAGGTATTTGCCTTTGAGCTTTATAGTTTCCGCTTTGCCAATATTGATCTTTAGAAGGTATTGCCGACCCAGGTAAAAATGTGTTTCGCCTCCGATAAACTTACGTGGGGGAGTCTTTGGATGATATGATAAAAAGTAACTTTGCTGCCTGATGATCCACGGAGCTTTTTTTCTCAACTTTTCTTTTATCATTTCTAATGAACTGCCGGCAGGTGCCGTCACTTTAATATTCATGTCGGATGTTACGGTAATGCCCAGCGTTTTCCGGTTGGAATATTCCAGTTTAAAATCTATCTGCTTTGAACCAAATTGAATTTGTGCTGTCATTATTTATAACGGATTTTGGCAATACCGATGCATTTACCTGCAATTTCGTCCGCATCCCCGAAGGAAAGTTCAATATGGTATTTATCCCTGACTTCATCGATTAAATAATCGCCGATTTCAATTTGTAACTTGCCGGTGATGTTTGATTTGTATTGCCAGTCAATTATGGGTTTCCCGTTATCTAAAACGGTATTCTTTATTAAATCGTCAATATTAAGAGCGGTTTGAATCGAAATCTCTCTTTTTACTATGTCATCACTGATTTTTTCTGATAAGAATTCAGCAGTTACACCATAAAAAGCTTTAGCAACATCTCTGTCCTTTAGTGCTTCGGGAATATCATCATCCGTATGCGATAAAACTTTCTCCATTATTTCCTGAACTTTATTCAGATATTGCGCCTCACTCAAACGTTTTGCTTCATAATCCGAGATAGTTTCCCTCAACATATCGGAGAATTTTTTGTAGAAGGCAGGATCTTCCTCCATTTTTTCAGAAATATGTTTCGCGGTCCGGCTTGCAATTTTATCTGCCTTGGCGGCCTTACCGGTTGTCTTTTCAACTTCTTCCTGAAATTTTTCTTTCTCGAAAATATTTACCAGATCAGTTATTATTTCTACCTTTTCGGTGGTAACATGTGTGTCGATCAATTTTTGTATCTGGCCTTCATATTGTTTGTAGTCAAACTCATCGCTATATCTTTTCACCACTGCCACACGCAGTTTCATAAACATGGCAAAATCTTCTTTGTAGCGGTTGATGGTCTTTTCATCCACTTCTTTGTAAAACTGTATAGACGAAAATGCCAGCTTCAATCCTTTTGCAAATGCTGCCAACTTTTCATAAAATACTACGCGGATGGCCTCGTCCTTTAATAATACCTGATAGGCTTCCGCATCCCTTTTGTTGGCAACAGTTTTGAAGATATCCCAAAGTTCGGAATGTTTTTGCGGCAGTTTCTTTATCTCTTCATTGATATTTACCAAGGTGCCTAACAGATCTTCCGCATCGAAATCCTGAAATGAAGAATACATCTGCATCGCATCATCCAGGTTTTCTATTACACCGTAATAATCGATGATGTAACCAAATTCTTTATCCGGGTAGATACGGTTTACACGTGCAATGGCCTGTAATAATTTATGGCCCTGCAAATTCCTTGTCAGATATAAAACAGTGTTCTTGGGTTCGTCAAATCCGGTGAGCAGCTTGTCCACCACAATAATTATTTCGGGATCTTTCTGATTTTTGAAACGGCTGATGAGGTTTTTTTCATACGTTTTGGAATTGCCGTGTTCATCCATCATTTTTTTCCAGAATCGGTTTTCTTTCTCCTGTGATTTCGCATAAGCGCTGTCTTCGCCTTCCCTTTCGTCCAATGGCGAAATCAGTACTTCACAGCTTACAATACCTATTTCATCCAGAAACTCCTTGTAACGTATTGCATCAACTTTTTTACTACAAACCAATTGACCCTTAAAAGGAGTTCCCTGCCAGTTATCCCTGAAATGAAGACTAATATTCCATGCAATAGCGTAAACTTTTTGCTCGGCGCTGTTCAGCTGGTCGGCCCTGCTGAATTTCTTTTTAAAGTCAGCCTTTTGATAATCTGTCAGCGGTTCCGAAACCATTCCAAAAAAAGTGTCTAAGGGGTTCGCATTCACAATTTGCCGCGCCAACCTTCCTTCGTATAAAAGGGGTACAACGGCTTTGTCTTTTACTGCCTGGTCAACCGTATAAGAATCAATGATGCCGCCGAATTTCGCAGCCGTGCTTTTATCTTTTTTGAAAAGCGGTGTTCCGGTCATGGCAATAAAACAGGCATTTGGCAATGTTTTCTGCATTTCGATATTGAACGTGCCGTATTGCGACCGGTGCCCTTCGTCAACCAGTACAAATATGTCGTAGCTTTCAAGAGGCGGTTTTATTTTCCTGACTGCCGCCACGAACTTATTGATAATCGTAGTAACTACTGCATCGCTTTTGCTCTCTAATAATTCCACCAGGCGTTGCCCGGTGTAGGCATTCTCGACAAATTTGCCGCATTTGCGGAAAGTCTTGGTGATCTGATCATCAAGATCGGTACGGTCTGTTACTAAAACTATTTTGGGATTGCGGATCGATTTTTCCATAGCAATGGCCTGGGCCAGCATCACCATGGTCAATGATTTTCCGCTGCCCTGTGTGTGCCAGATCACACCGCCTTTTCTTCTGCCTCCTTCCACATGCGTTAGCCGTTGCATGGTTTTTTTTATCGCAAAATATTGCTGGTAACGGGCAATTTTTTTCTCCCCGTTGTCAAACAAAATGAAGCTGAAGATAAATTCCATCAGTCGTTCCGGCCTGCACAATCCATAGAGGTATTCATCCTGAATGACGGGCAGAATATTTTCAGATTCCAAGGCATCGAAATAGTGACGGACATATTTAAAGCGTTCGGCAAACAATTTTTCTTTTTGTTCAGAAGTAAGAGGCTGGTTTTTTAATTTCTGCAAAGTGTTTCTGTAATCCACTTCTTCGCTGTCGGAATTGAATTTTTCGTGCCATTTTGCCCAGAATTTCTCTGGTGTGCCATTGGTGGCAAAGGCCGCTTCCTGAGTGGCAATACTTAATATCATCTGTGAGTACACATACAAACCGCGGATACCATCTTCCTGCTGGCTGCGGAGGTGCTGGCTGATTGCCTGTGCCAACGGCTCTTTCATGTCGGGCCTTTTGCACTCGATGATGCAGATCGGGATGCCATTAATAAACAACACCAAATCGGGGCGGTAATGCTCTTTGCTCATACTGCGCATCACGCTATACTCTTCGGTTACATGAAACACATTGTTTTCGATGTTTTTCCAGTCGATGTATTGCAGGGTAAAACTTTTTTTATCACCATCAATGCTTTGTTCCAGTGCCTTGCCCAATGTTAACAGGTTATACACCATTTCGCTGGCGGCAATGTAGCCTTCGTTCATGGGTAGTTCCTTTAAGGCGCGGATGCCGTTTTCAATATTGGCATCGCTGAAAATGGCGGCCTTTGTAGCGCTTACCCGTATGCTGTTGATCTCTTTCAGTTGCGAACGCAAAATATCTTCCAGCAAAACATTGCTTGTTTTACCATTCCGCAACCTTTCTGCTTCTGCCGGGCTCAGATAGGTATAACCTAACTTTTGCAGCATCTGCAAAGCGGGTATCTGGCTTATGTGGTCTTCTTTGAATGAGGGTGTTTCCATCTTTTATTACTTTAGGATTTTTGATCACCTTCCTGATGTCGGGAAGGTGATAATCCTATTTCTCTTTAATTATTTTTCTTTTTTTGCTTTTCTATGTTCCTCTAATTGTATTCTATTAATTTCTCTTATTGCTCTCTTATTTTCAGTGCTTATTTTTATTTCAAATTCTTGTTTTTCAGTATTATTAACCATTTTGTTCTAATAAACCTTCTAATAATTCTTCTAATAAGCCTTCTAATAATTCTTCTAATTAATCTTACTTATTAGAACCCATTTTGAATTTTTAAATGTACCAATATTCTCTATTTTTTTCCTCTTTCTAAGCTCTGATAGCAAGTTGTTTATCTTTATCTTCTTTTGCTTATCATCCATCCATTCAGGCAGCTTGTTCCAAAGTAAATCGTCAATATCACTTCTCTTTAAACTTTTATGTTCTCTAATTGCCTTCTCTATAAAATCCAGATAGTAAATTTTGTCAAATCCTTTGTTTTTGGAGTATGCCGCTTTCTGGCCTGTATTTTGGGCGATCTTAAGGCCTATGTAGTAATTTGGTTTCCTGCCTTCTATCAGTTTTTTTGATTTAAGATGCTTTTCCTCGGCTACAGTAATGTGTAATTTTTTTTGAACCTTGTCAAGCATCATGATCTCTTCCAGTGACAGGTCTTTGTTTCTGGCCAATAACCGGGCGTACTCAATATCCAGTACTTTCCCGGAAATGCTTACTTTAACTTTGCCCCCTGAAAGATCATAATCGGGCATTGGGAAAAAGCGTTCGCGCTGAAAATTAAATATCTTTCTGATACCTCCACCGGCGGTGTCCACCATTTTAAGGTTAAACATTGCAGTTGCCAGAAACCGGTTGCGGTAATGTTCTTCCGGGGCATTTTCAATAATCACTTTCTCAATACTCCCAGGAATAAAAGAGCCAAGATTGGTAAAAATGAGATGGTCATCCATTTCTACAACATTGATTCGACCATGCTTGGTATAATCCTGATGAGCAATACAATTGTTTAATGCTTCACGAATAGAATATGGTTCATATTGGTTTACTTCATCGGGGAAAAGTGTACCATCTTTAATGTAGCGATATTTAAGATTCCGAATTTTGGCATACACTTTATCAACAGCCAACAACATTGGGCAACCAAAAATGGCATAATCCTTATCGTTGCCTTGTGAATCTTTTAAAAGCCACCGTATTTTTGCTTCAGCAGGGTTGATGAAATGTTCTGATTCTTCTTTACCCAGAAGAATAATCGCAGTGCGGGTAATCTTACCTTTAATTGTGATTTTTGCCTTGTTTAAAAAGGTCAAATCATCCCAGCCGTCGACTTCTTTTTCTTTTTCAGGAAATTTGTTCTTATAATTTTTTCGGGCTATGGCAATAGCATCATCATCTAAATCTTCAATGCCCGCATGTGGTACAATAGCTGAACTCCAATCTTCGGAAGTCGCTTGTGCCCTTATACGCTCTATTTCTTCAAGATTTAACGGGACCAGGTCTTCACCATCTCTGCCATAGTAATGACCTTCGTAAGCAATTGGAAAACCTTTGGGCGCAGCAGGTATCTGAAACATCACTACTCTTCCTTCCGGCTCAAATAATTCATGAATTTCAATGAAAGTGATACGGTTGGTAGTTTTGTTTGCTATATCACTTTTCAGATTGTCTAAATCTTTTCGACGTGAACGGAATTGACTGCCCACAATAGCATGTTTCTTGTTTTCTACGCCAAAAACCAGCCATGCGTAAGGTCGCCCCTGCAGGTTGGCTTCATTGCTCAGAGCAGAAAAATACTTTCCGAGTTTGTTAAAGTCATAACCATTTTTGGCTTCTTTAAACTCAACAATTTCATTCTCAGCAGTGAGTTTGCGGAGTTGTTGAAGAATGTGTTGTAATTCTGCTTGTGTCATACTTTTAATCTCTTTTTACCAGTTAATAATTGTTGCATCAGCCCCTTCTTCTCCTCTTTCAGCTTATCCGCTTTGGCTTTCAGCAGTTGTATTTCTTTATCGGCTGCTTGCAGCACCTGGGCTATGGCGGTTTGTTCTTCAAATTCAGGAACAATGATTTTCAAGTCAAAGAAATCATCCGGGGTTACGTTTAATAAGCCATGTGCTCTGCCTCCTTCATGTGCAATTTGGGTCAGCCCTCTGTCTAATAAATTGGCTTCAAAAAATTGTTCAAAGAAATCACCTGAAGATTTGTTTTCATCCTTTAAGCAAAAGCATATATAAAGTGTTGTTACAACCGCTTTTTCAAAATCATTTAATCTTTTTGTTGCACCCCATGGATATCCATTTGAATAGCTTTTATTATAGCAGAATTCACCTTTTTCAACCAAGAAATAATTGTCCAATATTTCGCTTGCAACTATCTTATTAAAAAAGTCTTCTTGTCGGACAAAGCCCCTTTGAGCTGAAATTGTTACAACATTTGTGTTTTTCTCATTATTCTTTCTTGTAATTTTTTCAAAAACATCTTTCATCCTAACTTCCTTCCACTCCCCATCAAACCCCATCAACCTTTTCTTCCCCGTAAGCAGCTGCTGCATCAGCCATTTTTTGCGGAGTTCTTTTTGGGCAAGGATTGCTTGCACTTTTGTAATGGCATTATCCCAAGTAGAAAGGCAGGTTGCGATGGCGCGTTGTTCGGGGAGAGGAGGACACAAAACAGGAATACCGCTACAAATTTCTTTGTTAAGTTTTGGCTGCGCGGTTCCGGTATTGTATTTATCGTATTTTATACTTTCAAGAAATTCAGTAACGAAGCCTATTTCATATCCATTTATTGGCTTCAAAACATGTGCATGATTATTTATCCAAATTTTTCCAGATACTTTAAATGCAAGCGGCGAACTTCTATTTATGATATTTGCACCATCTTCTCCTAACAAGATTAATTCATCATCAAATATATAATCATTTACATAATCAATTATTCCTGAAGCTCCATAATATGGATAAATACCTTGTATTTTAGACCTATCTTCGTCTTTAATAGGCTTTCTTTTTCCATCTAAAAATTCAGCAATCTCACCAAGTTCTTTCACCTCCCAATCGCTTGGGATAGGTCCGAGTGGCGAGGGTTTGAATGTAGTATTATTTCCCATCGCCTAATTTTTTTACATTGGGGTTTGTTGTTAATGATTTCAGTTGTAGTATGGCCATGCTGTTCAGTTTTTTCAAGCGTTCACTTTGAGGCAATTCCATTCTTATAAATTCGGCATTCATGCTTTCCATGTTTGCCAAAACCAAAAGTTGTTCAATACTACTGTAATCCCTGATGTTACCTTCTTTTTCCGGGTTTTCTTTTCTCCATTGCTGAGCGGTTTTGCCGAACATGGCTACATTCAATACGTCTGCCTCGTTAGCATATATTATTTGTTGTTGCTCTTTTGTAATATCAGGCGGTATTATGTTTTCTTTAATGGCATCAGTATGTATGCGGTAATTTATTTTTGCCAGAGTTCGGTTGAGATTCCATGCAAGTGACAGTCGTTGGTTCTCGTCTTCTTTAAGTCGTTGGAATTCTACAATTAAATACATTTTAAATTCGGCGCTTATCCACGAAGCAAATTCAAAAGCAATATCTTTATGAGCATAAGTACCGCCATATCTTCCTGTTTTGGAAACAATACCAATTGCATTAGTAGTTTCTATCCATCTTTTAGGCGTTAACGAAAAACTGTTTGAACCTGCCATGTTTTTAATTCCATCGAATTCGATGGAATTAAAATCCGGGTTTCGCAATTGTTCCCAAAGTCCAATAAATTCAATTGTGCTGCGATTTCGCATCCAGTTTTGCAAAATATAATCGCTTCGTTCAGCATCGCGATAACGGGCAATATCAGTTATAGAAATATAGTCTTCCTGATGTTGACTGATAATACTAACTGCTAAGCCTTGAACATTAATTGCTGATTTTTTTTCTTTTGACATATTTTTTAAATTGTTTAAAAGAACATTACAGATTCAATTTTTTTAGTGCCTTTGCCCAATTCTATCATTTCGAGGATATCCTCGAAATGATCGGAAATGTTGTATCCACTGTTTTTGCAGGCTTCTTTTGCCTTATCAATTACACCTTTGAAATGCCGGTATTCTGAATATTCCAATGCTTTCGCCAAATCCCGGGCCGACCAATATTCATTACCTTTTTCGTCAACTTTTTTTATTTGTTCAAAAGCTGTCTGATTGTGTTTTTGTATTTTATCTGTCATAATTTAAAATTAAAAAATTATGCCTTAAACCATCCCGAGGATATCCTCGAAATGGTTTTAATGTTTTCGGAAATCAGAGAAAGATTAAAAATAGCCCATGCAAAATGAATGTATTTTACAGAGGCGCACTTAACATCCGGTTTTATTTTTTGCTCCTTAGCCATTATTTCAGGATAAAGGATTTTTTTAATTGTTCAAACAAGCCTGCAGGATCAACATTCCCAATTCCCATTTCTTTGAAAATAGCTTTGTCAGGCAAATCATGAGCAACAGCATCGGCAAATACCTGCATATGGTTTTTAATGCTTGCAGGTAAATCAAAAACATTTTCTGCTGTAAGCATTAGCGCTAAGCGAAATACATCGGCTTTGTGTTTACGCAATTTTTTTGAATCTTCATCCTTTCCCTGGGCAATGCGCTCAACAATCTCTAAATATGCTTTAGCTTTCAGGCAAATCAGGGCTTCGGTGTTAGCAAGATGCAAGTCGTTTTCCAGTGTGCTATGCTTTATCATATAGTTGTAATAATCATCGCTCAACAATATAGCCGACAAACTGGAGAGGTCATCATCAACCGGAATAGGCGTAAGGTGTGCACCTTCATCAAGAATAATCACATCGGGCTTGCGCGAAAACAATTCGATCTGCATCGGAAACTCTTTATCTTCCGGTTTAATAAAACGATAATATTTCCGCTCTTCGCCACCAACCTCCTGACGTTCATAATTTGCTGCCTTTACAAAGTCCCAGAAGCGTTTTACAAAGTCCGGATTTAATGCTTCCACCACCAGGATAATGTCAATATCCTTGGTCGCACGTGGAGTGAGTTCAGCATCGCTAATTATAATATCACAGGCAGTACCGCCTATTATTACATAATTGTCTGGAAAATCTTTAAAGTATTCCCTGAATTTTTCGATGCCTCTTACCATATATTATTTTCAATTATTTTTTCCAAGGCTATTTCTGTTCTTTCATCCGGCATATCCTTTAGTGTGAGATATAGTGAAAGGGGATCAACAACTGGCCTGTCATTGTCCATGTCACTTGCTAATACCAACGGATCGTATTTCCATACTTCCAGGCAGATATTACCTTCATTATTATTGAGATTCGTTAACGCACCTTCTTTAAGCAGCTTGTAAAATAGCTTTTTTTCTACGGCTTTGTATTGTTGCCTGCTGGGATTCATGTCGGAATATTCCGGTAATGCGGAAGCATTGCAATAAAGCAAAAAAGGTTCTCCGATAATCTGATCCACATAGACGGTTTTAATTACAGGATTCAAAAAAAGTTTACGATGTTCAAGATCGTTCCACATTTCGGGAATGTCAAGATTAAATCGTAAATATTTTTCTTTTTCCCCAACAATAGTGCATACCTCATGATACAATAAGTTTTCCGCAGCATATGTTATCGCCATCGGGGTGTACTTTAATTTTAATGCCAGTTCTTTAAAAGGCATATCTTCAATTTGGATTTTATCATGCCTGTGAATAATTCTGTAAATGGCTATGAACTGCGCAGAAGGCAGCAGCGTTTCTTTTTTGTATGTATTTTTATTCACCCTGAAATCTTCTCTTAAGTCAATCAGGAAATCGGGTAAAAAAAGTTGTTTTCCCGGAACCACAAAATTTATCCCTTTCTCAACCAGGCGCCGCCGGTTCAAATATGTCATGTCGTGGGCAAACAGCACCACTTTTTTATTAAAAGCGTCCCTGATTGTTTTAAAATGTATTTCAGTTTGCATAATGCTGAACACCTCAGGGTTCTGCTTTTCAACAAGTATAAAAGATAAGCCTAACAGATGCACCTCAAAAAGGCGATAGACTTCTCCTATGTAATAGGGCATCTTTCCGAGCTCCATCTTATTTATAAGCTGATATTGGAGCTCTACCCCCAGAATCTCTTTAATATATTGTTGCAGTTTTTTCATTTCCATTTCTTGATAAAGTTAAAAATGTATAATAAAGTTCATTGCTTTATTGTGCAAAAGTAGCTTTATTATACTGATTATCATCAATAAATGTTTCAAGATGTTTATTTTTATCAAAACCAACATGTTCATTATATCGTACATAGCCAAGTTGATTAGTAAGTACATTAGTATTCCCAATCTTAAAAAAAGGAATATTTCTGTGGTGGTGGCCGTAAATCCAATAATCAATCTTTGCATTGCTGATCAGGTCGTGTAATTCTGTTGCAAAGGCATCATTCAGCGGATCACCTTTATACTCCTCCGGATAATTTAGAAAAGTTGGAGCGTGGTGCGTTACAACAATTTTCCGCTCATCCTTCGCGCTGGTCAGTTCCTTATTAATAAAGGTCAGAGATTCCTGATGTAATTGGTTATACAAGGCAGGAAGCAATATGCCATTGTTGTAAAGGATCACGTGAAAGTCGGATAATCTTTGTTGAATTAGCCACTGATGCGCTTCGCTGATATGCGACCAAAGCGTTGAAAAGATGAAACGAATATCCTCAATCTGAATGGAAACATTATTTAATAAAAGAACATTTTCCCTGATCTTTTCTGAAAAGCTGGCTTGTCTTTCAGCCAGGTCGGAATGGTAATATTCATGATTTCCTGGTATCCAATAGGTCGTTTTAAAGTTATCGGATACAAAATCGAAGAAATCATTATGCCGGTCCATAATACGAAAAGGAACAATATCGCCAGCCAGAACAAGGATGTCTCCCCTTGGAATCAAGGGATACTTTTTTAAGAATTTTTTATTTTCGGGAAATTCAAGATGTAAATCAGAGCAGTATTGTATCTTCATTCTACGTCAAGTTCTTTAAGATATTTTTCCATTTCGGCCTGCACCGTTTTCAATTCCGCATCCAGCTTTTCAATCTCTTGCTGTACGGCTTTGATATCAACCTCGGCTTCTTCCTCAAAAGTATCGACATAGCGTGGGATATTCAGGTTAAAATCATTTTCCTTGATTTCTTCAAAAGTGGCGACATAACTGAACTTTTCTTCAACCACCCCGGCGTTCAGCTTGCTTTCGTTAAACTTACGGTACGTTTCAACTATATGCGAAATGTGGCCTTCATTCAGTTTGTTTTGATTCTTCCCGCTATCGTAGTGTTGGCTGCTGTCAATGAATAGAACATTATTGTTGATTTTACCTTTATTGAAAACTAAAATAGCTGCGGGAATACCTGTACCGAAAAACAGGTTGGCAGGTAAACCAATAACCGCTTCCAGAATATTTTCTTCAATGGTTTTTTGCCTGATCTTCCCTTCGCTGGCTCCACGGAAAAGAACACCATGTGGAACAACCACGCCAACTTTTCCTTTTCCTTCATAGGTTGTTTCTATCATGTGGCTGATGAAAGCCCAGTCGCCTTTACTCTTTGGCGGTATACCCCGCCAGAAACGCATAAATTTATCTGTTTCCGGATCGAAGCTGTCGCTTGCTTTATTTTCTTCCTTATCATCAACCTTGCCCCATTTGTCAAGCGAGAAAGGAGGGTTTGCCACCACAGTGTCGAACTTCATTAACGCATCGCCTTCTTTCAACTTCGGGTTACGGATGGTATCTCCCCAGCGGATAGTGGCATTATCAAAACCATGCAAAAACATATTCATTACCGCCAGGGCCCATGTGCTGCCGTTGGCTTCCTGTCCGAAAAGTGAAAAATTATTGGACCCGACTTCCAGTCCGGCTTTTATCAGCAACGAACCGGAACCACAAGTAGGATCACAGATACGGGACCCGGGTGCGGATTTGGTTAGTTTTGCAACAAGGGTTGATACTTCACCCGGAGTAAAAAATTCACCAGCTTTTTTGCCTGCATCGCTGGCAAAGTTGGAAATCAAAAATTCGTATGCCCCGCCAATTATATCTGCACCTCCTAAACGAGAAGGTCGCAAATCCAGTTCATCCTTATTAAAATCCAGTAACAAGTTTCTCAAACGGGTGTTTTTATCTTTGGGTTCACCAAGTTTGCTGCTGTTGAAGTCAATATTCTGGAAAATACCTGCCCCATCCTCGCTGTATAGTTTTTCACGGTTGGCCTCTTCAAGGTCTGTTAAGGCAATATTGATCAGCTCGCCGATATTCGCTTCATTACGATGTTCGAACAAAAACTTATAATGGCTGTTTGCCGGCACAACAAAACGTTCGTGCTGCATGGCCCGCTTAGCCCGCTCAGTGTCACCGGTATACTTTTTCAGGTATTCTTCATATTTATCGTCATGCACGTCGCTGAGGTATTTAATAAAAAGCATGGTCAGCACGTAATCCTTATACACGCTGGGGTCAATGCTCCCGCGAAAAGTATCGCAGGCCTTCCAAACGGCATCGTTAATGTCTTTCTGAGTTATTTTTTTGGTCATAATTTATTTATTGAATTTAATATCTGATTTTGAATTTGTTGTTCGCGAAGTGTTTCAATCTGCAGCTTCAATTGTTTTTCTTTTTTCCAGAGTTCTGTAACATGCAAAATATTTTTTTGTGTTTTCAGGTCGGGAATATGTATTTCCAGATTCTGTAAAACAACTTTTGAAATAGAAACCATAGAAGTTCCGATAGCCTGATTTTTTAAAAGCTGTTGCGTGTTGGGATGATTGAGATACCAAGCAAGATATTCCGGCAGAATGTTTTTTTCTATTAAGCGAATAACAAAGAAAGAGGTAGATGCAACACAAGCTTGTTTTTTGTTTTGATAAACCGCTGCAAAGTTCCTGGTGCCTTTGGCTGCAAAAAGCACATCACCTTTTTTTAATAAATGCCTTTGTTCAATTTCGTTGCTGTTCAGATCGGGATGCAGTGCGTATTTTAACAATCCTTCTTCATTAAAATGCTTAGCCTGAAGGTAAACAATATCACCATCAGCAAAGTTGTTTGCGAACAAACCGGTTTGTATTTTTGCTATATCTCCAAGTTTTAGTTTCATTTATTATTAAGTAATGATGCTACAAAAATACAAAATAAGAAGTTAAAAAGCAAGTAAAATATAAGAATTATTTTAAGTACATTATCTACAAATACTTTTTTCGTGGTTTATTAAAAGGAAATTTTTTAAATGACTTACTAAAATTATAATATTTGTTTCGAGCTTTTTTATTAATAATACCCCCAACTATTATGTTCTTTTTCCTTTTCTTTTTCCGAAAACAAATTGTCCTTGTCCTTGTCTGTCAAAAATTCATCAACTTTTGATATGAACGGATCGTACCAATCAGCCTTACTTCGAGCCCATTTAACTTCAGTTTTTACAGCTTCAGTGTAAATGTCGTTATTTATTGCATGTGCCTCAAACATGTCAATGTAATTGCGAAGAATCACAGCTTCATGCCATTGCTGACATTTTTTAAATAAATTTTTGACATCTTCAAATTCCTTTTCTTTTCGCTCTTGTTTTTCTTCTTCGATACGCTCTTGTTCTATTCTTTTTTGACGACGAATTTCTCTTTCAATACATTCTTGCTTCAGCTTTTCACCCATGATCTCAAGTCTTGCAATTATTGATGGCAATTGTTTCTCCAAAGTTAGCTTTCCGTCTTTTGCTGTGATGTTATGATACAATCCCTCAGCAAAGAAAGTTAGAATCCCGGTTGAGAAAAAATCATATTTGTACCATCTCTTTTCATCTTTGGTTGGCTCTCTTCTTAATTTTTCACTTAATCTAAATTCGATTTTCTGTTCCTGTATCATTAAATATGAGGTGCGATCACTGTAACTGATTTTATGCCCTCTTTTTTCGATTATTTTAATAAAGGTATCCATAAATTGCAGCGCTCTGCCGATACTTTCCTTGGTAACATTGATATTCGGATTATAGTTGGAATTATAATACATTTCATCAAAATTGTAATGTCGATGACTTTTCTGAAAGGAATCTTTTGCTTTAGCAATTATTGGGTGCGGGTTTGAAAGCCTTTCTGGTACATATAGGGAATCTCCTTCTTTAGCAATAATTTCCTGGGTTAAAACTGATAAACGTAAGGGTGAATCTTGCACTAAAGCGTCATCATCTCTATCCTTAAGGCTGACTTCATTTTCACTGGTATAATTTTCGCTCAGTTTTTTTATTTGGACAGGCTTATTGTATTTTATTTTCATCCAGTAACCAAAGCCAGGCAATGGAATTTGCATTCTCAAGCATATTTTTCGTAAGCCCGAATCCGTGATAGCGTATTTCTTTGCGAGAGTGCTCATAGGGGTTGACCAGACAAGATCATAAAGCTCTTTTCTGCTTAATTTTTGTTTTTCCATAAAATCAAATTTTTTGATGATTACTTGTAAATTTATTTATTTGTACGATCATTATAAAATTCAATATTTTCTGCAAACTCATTAGAAAAAAGTAAATTTGATGATCAGTTAATAATCGTATTCAATTGAAAATAATTTTGATTTCGGAAAATCAGATATTAAAATTTATTACTTTCAACCAGGGTAATTCTATCGGGCTCGGCAAGGCCCCTCATAAGCCTATACTTCTTTTAGCAGTTATCAAAGCGATCGAGAATAATGTAATTTCTGAAAATAAGATTTACATCACACCGGAATTGGTCAGTTACTTTAAAAGTTACTGGGATCAACTTGTATTCACTGGTCATACTTCGAATTTTTCATTACCTTTTTTTCATTTGAAAAATGAAAAGTCGAAACTTTGGACTTTAAAAAACAAACCAGGTTATGAATTTGCTTTGACAAGTTCTAATTCGATTCGCAGCTTTAAAGCGCTCAATGATGCAACAGATTATGCCCATCTTGATGATGGTTTTTATCAGCTTTTAAAAGAAAAAAAGTATAGAGATTTTGTAAGAAGTTTAATCATGCATAAGTATTTTCCGAATGAAGAACTTTCAGATGATGGTAAGGGTGATTATCTTCGGAAAATTGAAAATGAAATTGTCTCAGATTCATCCACTGATTATGTTTTGAGAGTAAAAAAGTTAATTAAACAGGATGATGCTGAAGAGGAAATTTATTTACGTGGTGCTGCTTTTAAAAAACAAATTCCAAGAATTTATGATTATACGTGTGCTATTACAGGAATGAAGGTAGTTGCTATCAGCGATATCTCCTTAATAGATGCTTGTCACATAATTCCCTTTAAAGAATCATTTGATGACACCATTCATAATGGAATCTCATTGTGTCCTAACATGCACAGAGCATTTGACAGGGGAATAATATCAATTGATGCAAATTATAGAGTTTTGGTCTCTGATAAATTTATTGAAAATCACTCATCGCATTCTATTCGACAATTTGAAGGTAAAGAAATCAAATTGCCACAAACCTCAAAATTATATCCATCTCAGAGTAATCTTGAAAATCACCGGCGCAGGTTCAACTTTAATTAACTGTTATGGATACAAAAATTCGACTTGCAATATTTGATTGGCTGCATGAACAGTTGTTAATTCACGGTAGCGTTCTGACTTTTGATAAACTGAAGAATGGATTTTTCTATCATGGAGAGAACATTACTTTGCTTGGAAGTAGAGGAATATGGAAGCCCAGACAATTAGAATACCCCATCTCAATTGTCTCTGACCCAAACGGCATATATGACGATGGTTTTATCTCAGATTCGCTGCTAAACTATAGCTATGAAGGGAAAGACCCGAATTTTTGGACCAATGTCCTTTTACGCGAGGCAATGAAAAATCAAATTCCATTGATTTATCTGCACAAAATTAATAAAGGCATGTACTATGTCCATTTGCCTGTTTACATTGTTGGAGATGATCCCTCCATGCTAAAATTTGTTGTAGCAGCAGACCAAGAAATTAATACATCAGAAATTGTTTCAGGAGCCGAAGAGTCACAAGCATTATTTCTAAGGAGGGAATATGCTACAAGAGAAGTTAAACAAAGACTACATCAACAAACTTTTAGAGAGCTGGTGCTTGCTGCTTATAAAAATCATTGCACAATTTGTAACCTTCGGCATCGTGAACTTTTGGATGCTGCTCATATAATCCCCGATTCTGAACTAAGTGGTTTTCCAATTGTTCAGAATGGCCTCTCATTATGTAAGATACATCATGCAGCTTTTGATAGCAATATTATTGGCATTTCACCTGATTATATTGTCCATGTAAGAGAAGATATACTTTATGAGGAAGATGGCCCCATGCTAAAATATGGAATCCAATTCATGGATAAGGCGAAAATAATTTTACCAAGAAATTCCTCGGAATGGCCTGATAAGACTAGATTGGATGAAAGATTTGAGATCTTTAATAAAGCAGTTTAAAGTATACATCAAACTACCATTTCCTTCTATTTCTTATTATATAATTACTGGCTTCTTGTTCGATTTCATCAACCGTTTTTATTTTGTTTTTTGTGACCCAGTTGACGAGATCGGTTTTCTTGAAATAGATCCTTTTACCTGTTTTAGAATGAGGTATTAATCTTTGAGAAGTGTGCTTGTAAAGAGTCGTTTTTGAAATATCCAGGAATTCTGCTGCACTATCCATATTCATAATTTCATCATATTTGCCAAAGTTCCCTTTTTGAGAATCATAATCACTTCTCATCAGAGTTGATAGCATTGATTCAATCTTGTCAATTTTTTTAAATAAAATCAGTAGCGTTTCGTTATAAATCAAATAAAATCAATTGGTTATAATTTTGTTCTTTGAAATATTGTAAAGAGGGTTTTGCAAATAGCAGATTTAGAGGCTCTTTATCGAAAATATTAATACTCAAAA
>Ga0209604_1000685_pt1 | contig 30489 bp, 44 predicted proteins | sample AD_UKC097_MetaG_FD_184405 | JGI IMG/M metagenome (GOLD analysis project Ga0209604, IMG submission 184405) | Active sludge microbial communities of municipal wastewater-treating anaerobic digesters from USA - AD_UKC097_MetaG (SPAdes) (version 2) | ecosystem: Engineered > Bioreactor > Anaerobic >... | reverse complement strand
CCATAAAGGTAAAAAGCGGTATCAATATCCTGGGCATAGAAAGCAAAAAAAGGATAGTGAATGATGTGGCCACTTCCGACACCAAAATCTATGATGGGGATATCCTGCTGATATATGGCGCCGTCATCGATATCAAACGCATGCTGAAAGATGAGGAATAGTCATAGCGGAAATAAATATTTCAGCGTGTTTGAATAAGCCGGTATTCGCAAATTTATATATTTTTGTGCCCTTTTACAGATGGATTTCAACAAAATAAAATCAATATTAAGCGTCAAAACCGTAGGAATAGCGGGCTGTGGCGGACTGGGCTCCAATTGTGCAGTGGCCCTTGCCCGGGTAGGTATTGGCAAACTGATACTATGCGATTTTGACGCTATTGAACCAGGCAACCTCAACCGGCAATATTTTTTTTACAACCAGCTTGGAATGAAAAAGGCCACCGCCCTGAAAGAAAACATACAAAACATTAACCCTGAAGTGATTGCAGAGGATCATATTGTCAAACTTGACCCGGAAATTATTATGAAATTATTTGCCGGTTGCGATGTTATTGTGGAAGCTTTCGACCGGGCCGACATGAAAAAAATGATACTGGAAACGGTCCTCTGCCAGATGCCCGACAAACCCATAGTGTCAGGGGTTGGGATTGCCGGCTGGGGCAACAGCAACGATATCAGGATGATACAATCGGGAAACCTCTATGTATGCGGCGACGGGCATAGCGAGGCTACTGAAAACAATCCGCCCCTGGCGCCGCGCGTATGTATGGCGGCCAATATGCAGGCCAACACGGTACTCGAAATACTTTTAGGAAAAAACTACTAAACAAATGAATATCACCCTCAATAACAACAAGGAAGTTATCGATGCCGACCACCTCACCGTGGCCGAATTGCTGAAGATAAAGAACTTCACTTTCAAATTGCTCATAATCAAAATCAATGGCAAAGTGGTGAGCCAGATGGATTATGCGCATACCAGCATCAGTGAAGGCGATGATGTTATTGTTTTACACCTGATAAGCGGCGGATGAAAAACACAATAAAAGTAATACTGCAAAAATTACTGGGCTTCGATAGATACCTTTACATTTTTTCCATTTACATCATCAACACACTAAAATGGAACAGAAAAGAAGGGGATTTTATCTTTTTCAGGAATATGGTGCCCAACGGCGGCCTCATTCTCGATATCGGGGCCAACATCGGCGTAATGTCGATACATCTGGCCAGGACACATAAGGATTCGAATGTTATTGCCTTTGAGCCTATGCCTGACAACATCAAATGCCTGAAAAAAATTATCCGCCATTACGGCCTGAACAATATAAGCCTGATCGAAACCGCCCTGGGTGAGCGTGCCGGAACCATTGAGATGGTGATGCCCACACAGGGCTCGGCCCGGCTTCAGGGGCTCAGCCATGTAATCCACGAGAGTATTACCGATAACAATACGGGCAACCGGGTAGTAACGCCACTAACCACCCTGGACGACTTTTTTCAGCAACACCCCGGTTCAAAACCTGTTACAGCCATTAAAATCGATGTGGAAAACTACGAATATTATGTATTGAAAGGAGCTGTTTCCCTGTTGCAAAGATGTAAACCCATCATATATTGCGAGCTATGGGAAAACAAAAACCGCGACGATTGTTTTTCGCTTCTGTCCACCCTGGGGTACGAAATCCGTGTGCTGGACAAAAAGCATTTAAGCCCATACAACCCGTCCATCCATAAAACGCAGAATTTTTTCTTCATTCCTAAATAATCCCCAGCGAGTTATCTGTATGAACAAAAAATTCATTACCAACCTGATTATCCTGCTTTTTCTGAATTTGCTCATTAAGCCGTTTTGGATACTTGGCATCGACAGGAGTGTACAGAATGCTGTGGGAGCCCAGGAATACGGATTATATTTTGCCATTTTCAACTTTACCTTTCTGTTCAGCATACTGCTCGACATGGGCATTACCAACTTCAACAACAGAAACATAGCTCAAAACCACCACTTGCTCAATAAATATTTTTCGAGCATTGTTATATTACGTTTTTTTCTGGCCATACTTTATTCGGTGGTTACCTTATCAGCGGGCTTGCTTGTGGGTTATGACGCATATCAGATGGCCATGCTGGCAATATTATGTTTCAATCAGTTTCTTATTTCTTTTATTCTTTACCTGCGCTCAAATATTTCGGGCCTTCACTATTTTAAAACCGACAGTATTATTTCGGTTTTGGACCGCTTTCTGATGATTATCATCTGCGGGATACTTTTATGGACCAATATTACCGGTCACACTTTCAAAATAGAGTGGTTTATTTTTACTCAAACCTTTGCTTACCTTGTTACTGCCTTTGTAGCGGCTGTCATTGTCATAAAAAAAGCAAAATTTCAAAAGCTAAAATGGAACTTTCCGTTTTTTGTATTAATCATCAAGCAAAGTTTTCCTTTTGCAATCCTGGTATTACTTATGGCATTTTATAACCGCATTGATTCGGTTATGATTGAACGTATTTTGCCAGGCCCGGAGGGGGGGCAACAGGCCGGCTTGTATGCCTCAGCCTATCGTCTGCTCGACGCTGTAAACATGATGGCCTACCTGTTTTCGGTGATTTTGCTGCCATTGTTTTCGCGCATGATAAAACTAAAAGAGAACATCGAACGGCTGGCCCAATTGTCGTTTACCCTGTTATTTCTACTTTCGGTAACCATTGCCCTGGGTTCATTTTTCTTCCGTACCGAGATCATGACCATGCTTTATCCGCTGCATCCGGCAGAAACGCCCCTGGAATATACCGCCCGGATAACAGACACCTCGTGGATATTTGGCATCCTGATGTTCGGCTTTATCCCCATATCCACCACTTATGTGTTTGGCACCCTGCTGACGGCCAACGGCAACCTGAAGTATCTCAACATTATGGCAGGCTGCGGCATGGCGTTTAACCTCACCTTCAACTTCATTCTTATCCCCAAATTCGAAGCCATTGGCTCGGCCTATGTCAGCCTGACAACCCAATCACTGACATCACTGGCTCAGGTACTGCTGGCTGTATGGATATTCAAATTCAAAATGAATATCAACTACCTGGTAAAACTCCTGATTTTTGTTTTAATCACTGCCATAACAGGGTATTTTTCATACATTGTGTACCAAAAATTCCAAATCGACTGGAAGTTAATGCTGATGGTTATAGCCATGACCGCTTTTGCTGCAGGTATTTTTACACGTTTGCTTGATTTCAGGGCTTTTATCCAGATGCTAATCAGAAAATAATGCCTGCCCTGCCTTTTTTTGAGCATGTTGTCCTAAAAAATAAGTTGTCAAATAAAAAAAATAAATTACTTTTGCTCAATTTTATAACAGATTACAATTCAGGTTATGGCTGAACAGGATATCAGACAAGCTAATTTCAATACGACAAACTTTTTTTTCTTTCTTTATAAATGGAGAAAGCCCCTGATAATTATCTGCCTTGTTGCGGCCATAGTATCATCGGTTATCTCACTGCTAATCACCCCTAAATACAAGTCCTCCGTCATTTTATTCCCGGCCTCCACCAACGCCATTTCCAAGGCGCTGCTGGCCGACAACTATGGCGGAAAACTCGACATCCTTGAATTTGGGGAAGAAGCTCAAACAGAACAACTTTTACAGATTTTAAGCTCCAACGAAATAAGATCGCGGGTAATTAAAAAATTCAACCTGATGGAGCATTATGAAATCGAAAACGATTCAAAATATAAAATGACACGCCTGTTTGAGGAATATAACAGCAATATTACCTACCGGCGCACAGAATATATGGCAGTAGAGATTACCGTACTCGATAAAGACCCTCAATTAGCTGCCGACATTGCCAATTATATCTCCGACCAGCTCGACTCGGTGAAAAACAAAATGCAGAAAGAACGCGCTATTAAAGCTTTTCAGATTGTTGAAACCGAATACAAAAAATTACAAAGTGATATTAAGTCCCTCGAAGATTCCCTTACCGTACTACGAAAAATGGGGGTTAACGATTATGAGACACAAGCCGAGGCGTACAATACACAGTTAGCCATCGCCTTATCAAAAAACAACAGGGAAGCTGTACGCGCCATTGAAGAAAGGCTGCAGTTGCTGGGCGATTATGGCAGTGCTTATGTATCGTTGCGCGATGAACTGGAGCTCGAAAAAAAGCAGTTAAGCGCCATTAAAGCAAAATACGAAGAAGCCAAAGTGGATGCCACCCAGGATCTGCCCTCCAAGTTTGTGGTGGACAAAGCGTTTAAAGCAGAACGAAAGTCTTACCCTGTCCGGTGGTTAATCGTGATGTTGTCTGTAGTGTCGGTGTTTTTCATCTCCATAATGACATTGATTATCATTGAGAATTTCTCAAAAAAAAAATTTCCGACCAACAAACCGGAGGACATCCAAAGTTCAACCTGACCCTTGACATCAGCGATGCCGCACCAGAACACGCAATTATAAACAAAACAAAACTTCATGAAACTCTTTTCGCACCTGAAAACAAACAATATCCTCTAATAGATTATTTTGACGAAAATATGAACAACTTTTTTAAAAGCACATATTTAATAAAACTGATATTACGATGGAAATGGCATTTGCTGATCATTACCCTGTTAGCGATAGTGTTGTCTTCCGTTTTTTCAGCGCCTGCTTTTATTAAACCAAAGTACAAATCATACGCCGTTATTTACCCTGCCAATATTTCGCCCTATTCGTCAGAAACCAACACCGAACAGATGCTGCAATTGCTAAAATCGGAAGATATGCTTTTTGACATTGTAAACAAATTTGACCTTAACAAAGAGTATAAAATTGACACTGTCGATAAATATTACAGAAGCAAAATAATCAGCGAACTGGAAGATAATGTGGAAATCAAAAGAACTGAATATGAATCGGTTTTGATAGAGGTTTACGACCGTGAACCGGGACAGGCCTGTGCCATAGTCAATGAATTCATCAATCTGATGAACAGCAAAGCCCGCAACCTGCAACGCAGCAAAACTGCCGAAGTGGTAAAACTATACGGGGACCAGATGGAGGATAAGAAAAAGCAGATTGACAGCATCGAAAAAAGGCTGCAATTGCTGCGCAACGAATACAACATTCTGGATTACAATATTCAGGTTGAAGAATACAGCAAAGGATATGTAAAAAACATTACTGCAGGCAGAGGCAACAAAACAGATGACATCGCCGTTACGCTAAACAACCTGAAACAATACGGAGGTGAGTTCCGGCAACTGGATGCCAACCTGTGGGGCCTGATTGATTCTTATATTGCCCTGAAAAAAGAATACGACAAATCCGTATCCGACCTGAATAAAGAATTGACTTACGCCAATGTGGTTACCCAACCGGTTGCCGCCGACAAAAAATCCTATCCCATCCGCTGGCTTATTGTATGTATTTCAACAGTTTCAGCCTTTTTGCTTTCTTTGTTGCTGTTCTCAATCATTGAGGGTGCGCAAAAACCGGAAAAAATTTCTCAATAAATAGTGTCTTGAGTAATAAATCAAAACTAATATGGGTATATGTTATTAGTGCAATCTTCATTGCCCTGAACATATATTTTATTATTAAAGAATTTTATTGGTTTTCGTTAATCCCCATCGTTTTAATCCTTTTGCTGCTTTTTTTCTTTGCTTTAGACAAAGTATTATACATCATCACTTTTTGTACACCTTTAGCCATAAATCTCATGGATTTCGACGACAGGCTGTCGTTGTCGCTGCCCACAGAGCCCCTGCTCTTCGGGGTACTGATTTTCTTTTTCATAAAACTTGTTTTTGAAAGGCAATACGACACAAAAGTGCTGAAACACCCGGTTACCATTGCAATTATTATTAACCTGCTTTGGATGTTTATAACGGCGCTTACGAGTGAGCTGCCCCTGGTTTCGTTCAAGTTTCTTATTTCCCGTTTATGGTTTGTAGTTCCTTTTTATTTTGTTGCCATCATTTTATTTAAAAACATGAACAACATCAGGATTATCACCTGGATGTATGCCATTCCATTAGTAATAGTGATAATTTATTCCACCTACCGTTTATTCATTTGGTCCTTCGACGAGCAGGCCGCCCACTGGGTGATGGATCCATTTTACAATGACCATACGGCTTACGGGGCTGCCATAGCATTGTTTATCCCGGTTTTTGCCGCCTTTCTTTTAGATAAGCATTACAACCGTACTATGAAACTTTTTGCCGGCATGGTCCTGTTTTTCCTGATAGTAGGATTGTTATGTTCGTTTAGCAGGGCTGCCTGGATCAGTGTGCTGGCTGCTTTGGTTATTGCCGGCCTGGTGTTTTTAAAAATTAAATTCCGTTGGATTTTTTTGACTGGAATCATAATTCTGGCTGTGTTTTTATATTATCAGAATGATATCCTGATGAAACTTGAGAAAAACAAACAGGATTCCTCGGCCAACCTGGTGGAACATGTACAATCCATCTCCAACATTTCATCCGACGCCTCCAACCTCGAACGAATTAACCGTTGGCAATCGGCGCTGAAAATGTTCAAAGAACGGCCTGTTTTAGGCTGGGGGCCGGGAACGTATCAGTTTGTTTACGCCCCCTTCCAACAAACCAAAGACAAAACTATTATAAGCACCAATGCCGGCGACAAAGGCACCGCCCACAGCGAATATATTGGCCCCCTCTCCGAATCGGGCCTTTTGGGTATGTTAAGCATATTAGCTATTGTTATTGTTATCAGCATCACCGCCATACGCGTGTACAAACAGGCTAAAAACCCTGAAACAAAAATACTGGCTTTATCCTACTTCCTGGGATTGGTAACTTATTTTATACACGGCACCCTGAACAATTTTTTGGATACGGATAAATCCTCGGTGCCTTTCTGGACTTTTGCCGCCGCTATTGTGGCCATCGATGTTTTTCACCACAGGCAGCCAAACTCCCCCAATACCGGAACAGCATCACAACTTTAGCAGGAAATCCTTAACATCCTGAATAAGCCACAAGGGGGTAGAAGTGGCTCCACAGATACCTACCTTTTCGTTTTCGCTAAACCACGTCGCATCAATTTCACTTACGGCACTGACAAAATGTACGTTTGAATTTTCCTGGGCACAAATTTCATATAGTTGTTTGCCATTCGACGAGTTGGTTCCTGCCACAAAAACAATACGGTGAAAACGGCGGCAAAACTCCCGCAATTCCTGCTCGCGGTTAGAAACCTGCCTGCAGATGGAATCTTCCACTTTAACCTCAATACCAGCATCTTTCATCCGATTAATGACTTCATAAAACTGTTTGAGGCTTTTGGTTGTCTGACTGTATAACGTTATTTTCGGAGGAATTTTTTTAAGGTCCAAATCCTCATATTTATCGAACACCACAGCCGAACTATTAATTTTTCCGTTCAATGCGATTATCTCAGGATGATTGGGTAATCCGAAAATATAAATGATCTCCCTGTTAAGGTATGATTTAAATATTTTTTCCTGAAGTTTTAAAATAATAGGGCACGAAGCATCAATAACCTTAATTCCGTTTTCGGCGGCTGCCAGATAACTTTGCGGCGGTTCGCCGTGAGCCCTGAATAAAACGGTTTTATTTTTCAACACCCTGAATTCATCCTCGGAAATAAGCTTCATACCACGGCCCACCAGACGCTGTATCTCCTGATCGTTGTGAACTATTTCACCCAGACAAAAAAGCTCTTCGCCACTATCCAGAACCTCCTCGGCTTTTTTTATAGCATTTTTCACACCAAAACAAAAACCTGAATTTGGTTCAATATCAAGATGAAGGGTTAACATAAACAGGCAATAATTTTCAGCGTAAAAGTATAAAAAAACCGACAAAGGCAGCACATTTCTGTATTATTGTCAGATTTTACACATTGGTACAAAAATTGAAAAACCTTTGCTTCGGAAAAAACTCTGTCAAATGGAATACAAGGATTATTATAAGGTTTTGGGAGTCAGCAAATCTGCCACGCAGGACGAGATTAAAAAAGCCTATCGTAAACTTGCCATAAAATATCATCCCGATAAAAACAAGGGGAACAAACAATCCGAAGAAAAATTTAAAGAGATAGCCGAAGCCAATGATGTGCTGGGTGATCCGGCAAAACGCAAGAAATACGATGAACTTGGAAGCAACTGGAGCCAGTACCAAAATTATTCGCAACCCCGTGAGGGCGGCTATTCTCAGAGACACTATTACAACACTGGCAACAAAGGATTTTCGGATGATTTTGGCGATTTGTTCGGAAGTGACGGAGGATTCAGCGATTTTTTCAATATGTTTTTCGGAGGCCGCAGCCGTGACGAAAGCCGTTTTGCTCAACAGCCCCAGAGAGGTTCAAACCTGCAGGCCAGGTTGCATCTCACGCTCGAGGAAGCATATTTTGGCACCAGCAAAATTATTGACCTTGGTGAGGAGAAAATCAGGCTGAATATAAAACCCGGCATCCAGGACGAACAGAAACTAAAAGTTAAAGGGAAGGGGAAAAAAGGTTCACTCAGCGCTGTACCCGGCGATCTGTATGTTATTATTTCCATCAGCCAGCATCCCGTTTTCGAGCGCAAAGGCAAGGACCTGTTCTGCAAACACGCAATCAGCATAAGTACTGCAGTACTCGGCGGAAAAACCGAAGTGCCTACGCTCAGCGGCCATGCCAACATGGTCATACCCCCGGAAACTGAAGACGGAAAGACATTCCGCCTCAAAAATATGGGTATGCCCGATTACGACTATCCTTCGAAAAAAGGCGACCTATATGTCAATATACATATTGCCGTGCCCAAAAATGTCAGTCCCCAGGAAAAAGAACTTTTCAAAAAACTGGCTGCACTTGGCAAATAAAACCAATGCCTGATAAATAAGAGGGCAAAAACGGATACTAATCTATTGCTAATTAGGCCAATAGCCTAACTGTTGCAATCCAAGGCACGAATGCTGTAATGCAGTAATTCTTATTATTGCCATAATTATTTGCCTGTAACAAATGGTCTTTGGATATTCAGCCGGCGTTTTTCTACCTAATTTCTTCGAATTCACCCACAGAGCGATTCTTGCGACAATTATCGGGGCTAAAATATCGCCCGTTCATGCATATATAAACCCCTTTGGGTAATGTTTGTACAAAAGCAAGGGCTGCGCCCAAATTAAAAAGTCCATCGGAACTGCCGAATTTATAGGGAATCATCGCACCCACCAACACAATAGTCTTTTCCCTAACTATTTTGGCAATGGCTTGGGCTGTTTCCACCATGGTATCTGTACCATGAGTTACAATAATTTTATCTTCGTCGGCTTTAAGCACGTTTTGTGCAATAATTTCCCTGTCGTTGTCGGTCATATCAAAACTATCAATCATCATCAATATGCGCGTATCAACAGGCACACGGTTACGGCCCATCGACAGCATTTCGTGAAGGTGCGTGTCTTTGAAATATAACTGACCGTTTAATTCATTATACTCCTTATCGAAAGTTCCACCGGTAAGAAAAATTTTAATTGCCATGATATTTCCAGATTTATTTAATGCCGCCCGATTATTAGCGCCCCAAAATTAATGTTTTATAGGCACAATAGGCTTATTCATAAGTAAAAATTATGATGTGCGAATCGCAATCAACGCTATATCCAAGCAAAAAGAATGAATTCTCTGAAAAAATAAAATGAAAAACATCCGTATGCAATTAACAAATTTTGATGTACGTTTGTTTAAAAAATAAGAATATGAAAATAGCCATCATCGGTGGTTCCGGCCTCGAAAAACTAAACATATTTAAAAATGCCACAGTACATGAAATAGAAACACCATATGGGAAACCAGGATCTCCTCCTTTGGAAGGAAGCATTGGCGGTGTACCCGTAGTATTCTTGTCGCGGCACGGGAAAGAACACACCATCCCTCCCACCCACGTTAACAACCGGGCTAATATTCACGCATTGCAAAAACTTGGCTGCACCCACATCATTGCCACTACCGCCTGTGGTAGCCTTCGCGAGCATATAAAAAGAGGCGACCTGGTGGTGTTGGATCAGTTTATCGATTTTACACGTTTCCGAAAAAACACTTTTTTTGACGCTTTTGAGCCACACACTCCTGTTCATACCGGTATGGCCAAACCTTTTTCGGAGCTTTTGCGCAACATTATCATTAAAGAAGCCGCCACACTCAACTACCGCTTTCATCCTTCAGGAACAGTAATTACTATCGAAGGCCCGCGATTTTCGACCATTGCCGAATCCAATATGTTCCGTCTGTGGGGAGCCGACGTTATCAATATGAGTACAGCCCCCGAATGCATGCTCGCCAACGAAGCCGGCATACCATATGCAGCCATCGCCCTGAGTACCGATTACGACTGCTGGAAAACCGATGAGGAAGCCGTGAGCTGGGAAGCGGTGCTGGAGGTTTTTCAGCAGAATGTTCAGCATGTGACCCAACTCCTGAAGCAGGTCATTGAAAATATAAACGCCTAATAATTTCAAGGAGAAACTGTTATTAGTATCTCATAGTTACTTTACATACCTGCTGTATTGAAATAAAAATGCTTTGTAGCAATGATAATCTCTTGATTAGAACTGACAGTCTATTTCAACCATTTATTATATCATATAAATATCGTGATATTTTTTGTGATAAAATACTATCATTGTATAATAACAATATCCTACTTTGTCATTTTTTTTCGTAATTTTGCATGTAATTAATTTTTCATTTTTATCGCAAAATAGTTCTTTTGCAATTAACTAGTGATTGATTTCCTAAACGGGTTTTCCAGATGAAAAAGACCGCAACAGCAACAAAAAAAACACAAACCAGGCTATTTTCTAAAAGTCGTCTATTGCTTTTTGCAACAGGACTAATAATTGGTGTTGCTTCGGGATATCTTACTACTTTTCTAATTAAATGGCTACCCCGTCCTATCGCCCTCCAGGAAACCAGAGCAGGAGGATATCGGTTTATTAATCCCCTGCTGGATTGCGATAATTTTCAAATTGCCGACAACAAAAGACTGTCCTCATTAAAAAAGGAGTTGAGTAATTATGTTAATAACACCTTGACAACCAAAAGCATAAAGCACATATCCATTTATTACCGGGATTTAAACAACGGACCCTGGCTGGGTATTAATGAACATGAAAACTTATCTCCCGCCAATGTTTCAAGGGTTCCCCTGCTCATTGCCTTATTAAAAAGAGCAGAAACCGACACTGGATTTTTAAAAAAAGAGATACCTTTTACTCCGCAAATCAATTCCTCCGCTGCTGACAAAGCAAAGATTGCTGATTCAAAAACACTATTCAGCGTTGGCCAGCTAATTGAGTTGATGCTAAACAATCAGGACAATGAAGCCAGAGCTGTGTTGGAAAAACTTATGGGTTATGACTATCTGGCAAAAGTCGTTAAAGAAATGGGTATTATTGCCGTACAGGAAAACTATGGATCGAAGAATCTTTCGGTAAAAGACTACACCTCCTTTTTCAGAATATTATACAATGCATCTTTTCTCAGCCGCGAAATGTCGGAAAAAGCTCTTGAACTAATGAGCAAATCGGGAACCAAGCAAGGCATTGCCACCAGGTTGCCTGCCGATGTCATAGTATCGCACCAATATGGTGAAATAAGCTTCCGGATTCGCCTTACATTCAATTGCAGGACTGCGGCATCATTTATAGCGGACACACCCCATTTCTGCTTTGTATTATGGCAAAAGGCGACAACATAGATATTCTTAACAATGTTCTGAATGATGTTTCAGAAATTGTTTATAAAAATTTGAATAACTATCGAAAATAGGCCACGCATGAAAAACAAACCAAATCCAGATACCAAAAGAAAGCGCAGTTTTTTCACCTTATCCGGGTTTATCACACTGATGATTGGCCTGTTGGCTGGTTTTATCATCACCTATTTAGCCACCTATCCATCAAAATCAAAACACAAAACGGAACAAATCACAGAAACCCGTGCCGGGGGTTATAAGTATATTAATCCCCTCATTGAATGCGATAATTACCGGCCTTCGGAAACATACAACCTCGCCAAATTAAAAAAAGAAATCACAGAGTATATTAACGAAGTAAAAACTGAGGGCAAAATCTCGCATGTATCCGTCTATTACAGAGACCTGAATAATGGTCCCTGGATAGGAATCAATGAGCAAGCCAATTACACGCCCGCTAGTTTATTGAAAGTACCGCTGCTGATTACTATATTGAAAAAAACCCAAAAAGAAAAGGGGTTTTTAGCCAGCAAGGTTACTTATACCGGCCACCTGGATACAAATTTCCGCCAGAATATAGGTTATGAAAGCAAACTGGTAAAAGGGCAATCCTATACGATAGACCAACTACTTGAATTAATGATTGTAGAATCGGATAACGATGCCAAAGAAATGCTCGGGGCGCTAATAAGTTTCGATACTGTACAAAAAGTTATCGGGGAAATGGGTGTCGATTTGTCAGGAAAAAACTTTAATGATGATTTTCTTTCAGTAAAAGAATATTCCTCTTTTTTCCGGATATTATATAATGCTTCATACCTAGACAAGGATATGTCAGAAAAAGCCCTGTATTTGCTCAGCAAAGTACGTTTTAACGATGGCCTCCCTGCCCGTTTACCCAAAGATATAGTTATTGCCCACAAATTTGGCGAAAGAGGATATCTGGATTCACCAATGAAACAATTGCATGATTGCGGCATCATCTATCTTCCCGGAAAACCCTACCTGCTATGTGTAATGACCAAGGGTGAAGGTTTTGACACACTTGTAAATGTCATCGCAGATATTTCAGAGATAGTTTATTCCAACCTGATATCTCAATAAAACAACCCTGCCTTCATCTATCATTAACCCCTCTTTATCTGTGTTTTATCGCATTTCATCGCATTTTTTTTGAAAAATTTGCAAAAAAAAACTTGACTTTTGACTTTTTGCAAGGTAAATTTGTTGTACAAAAAAACAAACCACTATGAAAAAACTATTTATCCTTGCAATTCTTATTGCATTTATGGGAACTTTCACGGCAAAAGTTCAGGCTCAACGCAAATGCGGAACCATGGAATATCTGGACTTACAAAAAGCTGACGACTCCGGGTTGGAGCTACGTATCAACAACTATGAACAAGCCCTGCAACAGTGGATAGAAAAAAACCAGGACTATATCAACAGTGCAAAAGGAACGGTAACCGTGCCCGTGGTAGTTCATATTATTTACAACACTACCGCACAAAACATCAGCGACACCAGGGTTTATGAACAAATTGATGTATTAAACAGAGATTATGCCGGATTGAGCACCCACTCCATGCAGGCATTTTCGTCTTCATTAAAGGTGAATACCGACCTGCAGTTTTGCCTGGCACAGCGCACCCCTTCGGGAGCCGCCACTACCGGTATTGAAAGAAGACAGACCTCCGTTACATCATTTTCATATTCCAACAATGGCGCCAAATATTATTCGACCGGTGGGCTGGATGCATGGGATCCTTCCAAGTATATGAATATCTGGGTTTGCCCTTTGAGTGATGGGTTATGCGGCTATGCCCAATTCCCAACGAGTGGTGTCAACGCTACTTTTGGCGTGGTAATTCATTATGAATTTTTTGGTGTAACAGGGGCTACAGCACCCTACAATTTAGGCGGAACCACCACACACGAAATAGGACATTGTTTCAACCTTTACCATATTTGGGGCGATGATGGCGGTTCGTGCACAGGCAGCGACTACTGCACCGATGTGCCCAACCAGGCCAATTCCACATATGGTGTGCATACCGGAGTAGTCACAGACAAATGCACAACCACTTCTCCAGGAATCATGTACATGAATTTTATGGATTACAGCGATGATATATCCTATGCCAACTTCACACCTAACCAAAAGACTCGTATAGCGGCTCTTTTTGCCTCTGGCGGACTATTGTATTCCTTATCGGTTTCAAACGGATGCACTCCCCCCGCTACCACAGCTTGCGGTACGCCATCTGGTTTGTCGGCCACCGGTATTACCACCACATCGGCAACCCTCAACTGGACAGCCATATCCGGAGCTTCCAGCTACAATATTCAGTACCGGCCATCAGGAACTTCCACCTTTGTTATCACAACTTCCACCACCAATTACAAAGCCATCTCAGGGTTGACCGCAGGCACTATTTATGAATTTAAGGTGCAGGCAGTGTGTTCCGAAACGGGAACTTATTCAGGATTGTCCACATTTACCACGTTGACCGCTGGCGGCTGTACTGATAATTATGAATCGAACAATACGGTGGCCACAGCAAAGACAATTGCCGTGAATACCTCTATCAATGCGTTAATAGGAACCTCTACCGATGTTGATTATTACAAATTCTCCAATACTTCGGCGCAGAAAAAAATAAAAGTTACCCTGACTAACCTACCTGCCGATTACGACATAAAACTTTACAAATCAAATGGCACTACCCTGATTGCCACATCGCAGAATTCTGGTACCACCAACGAAAGTATCGTATATAACAAGGCCACGGCGGGTACTTACGTCATTAAAGTTTATGGATATAATGGCACTTATTCCGCCAGCAGTTGCTATACACTAACAGCCAGCATCAGCAGCATTTCATGGAAAGGCATGGAAGAAATGATGAACGAACCCGATACTCCCCAGGACCTTATGCTTTACCCGAATCCTGCCAACGAAAACCTGAATGTTACGTACAATGCAGAAACCGATGGCGATATACAGATTAGTACATACGACTTGGCCGGACGCCTCATAAATACTACCAGTTATCAGGCAACCAAGGGCCTCAATAATTATTCGATGAATGTATCAGCGCTTGCTAAAGGAATCTATTTTCTTTCGTTGAAAAACGGCAATACTTTGCTCACCCAAAAACTTATTATCGACAAGTAAATGTTACAGTAAAAAAATAAAAAAACCCACGCTCTAAAGAGTGTGGGTTTTTTTATAGGGCATTATCATGGCAAACATACTGCCACAATACTTACTTCTTCAGATATTTGAAATCTTTTCCGAGATATTTTCCTGTACCATAAAGCATTTCTTCGATTCGTATCAGCTGATTATACTTGCATATTCGATCAGTGCGGCAGGCAGAACCCGTTTTTATCATTCCAGTATTAAGGGCCACGGCAAGATCGGCGATAGTGGTATCTTCTGTTTCGCCCGAGCGGTGGCTGATTATGGCAGTGTACCCGTTGTCATATGCTAAATTCACAGCATTTATCGTTTCAGTAAGGGTGCCTATCTGATTCACTTTAATTAAAATAGAATTGGCACATTTTTTATCGATTCCAACCTGCAGACGTTCGGTATTGGTAACAAAAAGATCGTCGCCTACTAATTGAATTTTATTTCCCATAGTTTTCGTCATCAGTGCCCAACCCTTCCAGTCATCTTCGGCCATACCGTCTTCAATTGAAATGATAGGATACCTGTTGGTCCAATCTTTCCAGAAATCCACCATTTCGTTGGAGTTAAGTTTTTCGCCAGAAGATTTTTTCAGATGGTACACATTTTCTTTATCGTCGAAGTATTCTGAAGCTGCCGGATCGAGGGCGATATACACATCCACGCCCGGCTTATAATTAGCACTTTCAATAGCTTTCATTATCACCTGCAGGGCTTCTTCATTTGATTTTAGCATAGGTGCGAAACCTCCTTCATCGCCTACATTAGTCGAATATCCGGCTTTTTTGAGCACCTCCTTGAGTTTATGATATATTTCGGCCCCCATTCTGATGGCTTCCGTGAAGTTTTCGGCGCCCACCGGCATAATCATAAATTCCTGAAAATCGACACTGTTGTCGGCATGCGAACCTCCATTAAGGATGTTCATCATTGGGATAGGGAGTGTGCGGGCATTAACACCACCGATGTAGCGAAATAATGGTTGGCCGGATAATTGGGCGGCGGCTTTGGCACAAGCCAGCGAAACGCCCAGAATAGCATTAGCGCCCATATTGGCCTTGTTGGGGGTTCCATCAATTTCAATCAGCATTTTATCGATGATAGTCTGTTCGCTCACCAACATACCTTTTAATTCTTCGGCAAGCACTTTGTTTACATTCTGTACAGCCTTTAATACTCCTCTGCCGTTATATACTTTTTTGTCACCGTCGCGCAATTCTACGGCTTCGTGACTACCTGTTGATGCGCCCGAAGGAATAGCTGCGGTACCAATAATACCTGATTCGGTCATAACTTCCACCTCGATGGTAGGGTTTCCACGGGAATCAAGAATCTGCCGTGCATAAATATTTGAAATTCTGCTCATAAATAAATTTTTTAGTATTAATAATAAAAAAAGGATAAAGAGATAATGCCTTTATCCTTTTAAATAATTCTGTTCGTTGTTAATCTTTGGAGGCCTCAGCTTGTTCGTTAGTTTCCGGTTTGGCTTCGTCCTTCACTTCAGGTTTTGAATTTTCACCGGTTGTTTCAGCTTTCACGGTTTTTACTTCTTCCTTGACTTCTGCAGCCACTTTTTTGCCCGATCCTCTGCGGCTTCTTCCTTTTTTAGCAGCCTTTGCTGCTTTTTCGCCGGTCATGAGTTCGTTATAATCCACCAGCTCAATGATACACATTTCAGCCTGATCGCCTTTGCGGGTTCCGGTTTTCAGGATGCGGGTATATCCTCCCGGGCGTTCAGCAATTTTTTGCGAAACTTCCCTGAAGAGTTCTTTGGCCGCTTCTTTATTTCCCAGATAACTAAAGACTGTCCTTCTGGAGTGCACGGAATCTGATTTTGACTTGGTAAGCAAGGGTTCCACGTAGCTTCTCAAGGCTTTGGCTTTAGCCAATGTGGTAGCAATTCGTTTGTGAAGTATGAGCGATGATGCCATATTTGCCAACATAGCGCTTCTATGCTCAGCAGTTTTTCCTAAATGATTGATTGTTCTGTTGTGTCTCATCTCTGTTAATCCTTATCTAATTTATATTTGGCAATATTCATCCCGAACTGTAAATTTTTGGCTTTTACCAGTTCTTCTAATTCGGTAAGTGATTTTTTACCAAAGTTTCTGAATTTTAGCAAGTCGTTTTTGTTGAAAGAAACCAGATCGCCCAAAGTTTCCACGTCGGCAGCTTTGAGGCAATTCAAGGCGCGAACGGAGAGGTCAAGGTCCACCAGCTTGGTTTTGAGTAATTGCCTCATATGCAACGAAGTTTCATCAAATTCTTCCACCACGGCTTTTTCTTCTGTGTCGATGGTTATTTTTTCGTCGGAGAACAGCATGAAATGGTGGATAAGAATTTTAGCGGCTTCTTTTAAGGCCTCTTTTGGTTGAATGGAGCCGTTGGTAGTAATTTCGAAAACCAGCTTTTCGTAGTCAGTTTTTTGTTCCACGCGATAATTTTCCACCACATATTTTACGTTTCTGATCGGGGTGTAAATAGAATCGATAGCTATGGTACCTATGGCTGCATTGGGTAATTTATTTTCTTCGGCAGGCACATATCCTCTTCCTTTGTCGATGGTGATTTCCATTATCAGCTTCACGTTGGGTTCCATGTGGCAGATTACTTCTTCGGTGTTTAAAACCTGGAATCCCGAAAGAAACGAGTTGATTTCGCCTGCTTTAAAAACCTCTTTACCGCTAAGGGTAACGGTAACTTTTTCGTTGGTGAGCGAATCAATTTGTCTTTTAAAACAAATCTTTTTGAGGTTTAGGATAATTTCGGGGACATCTTCCAACACACCTTTGATGGATGCAAACTCCTGATCGACGCCTTCAATTTTTATGTTGGTAATAGCAAATCCTTCGAGAGACGAAAGGAGAATTCTTCGTAAAGAATTGCCAATAGTAGTGCCGTATCCTGGTTCGAGCGGACGAAATTCGAATTTTCCGAAATAATCATCCGATTCTAACATGATAACTTTATCCGGTTTTTGAAAAGCTAATATTGCCATTTTGTTATCTGATTTAATAATTTTTATTTAGAATACAACTCAACAATCAATTGTTCGTTGATATTTTCAGGTATTTGGTCACGTTCGGGATAGCTCATGAATTTGCCGACCATTTTTTCCTGATCCCATTCCATCCAGTTATAATGGTTTGCATTACGTGCCAGGGCATCAACAATTAATTCGAGGGATTTTGATTTTTCCCTGACATTAATAATGTCGTTGGGTTTCAGGCTGAACGAGGGGATATTGTTAACTTTTCCGTTAACTTCAATATGACCGTGCGACACCAATTGGCGGGCTCCGTTACGAGTGGGAGCGATACCCAGGCGATATACCACGTTATCGAGGCGCGCTTCGATGAGTTGTAGCAATATTTGACCGGTAATACCTTTTTTGCGGGAAGCTTTTTCGAAGGTATTTTTAAATTGTTTTTCCAGAATGCCGTAGGTGTATTTGGCTTTTTGTTTTTCCTGCAGCTGTATGCCGTATTCTGATTGTTTTTTGCGTTTTTTCGCCTGTCCATGTTGTCCCGGAGGATAGTTCTTTTTTTCGTAGGACCTATCGGGGCCATAAATGGGGTCTTTAAATTTTCTTGCAATCCTTGTTTTCGGACCAATGTATCTTGCCATATCTGAAATATATTAAATAAAATTAAACTCTTCTTCTTTTTGGCGGGCGGCAGCCGTTGTGCGGCAGTGGCGTAACGTCAATTATTTCGGTAACTTCTATGCCGGCGGCGCTGATTGACCGGATTGAGGATTCTCTACCGGCGCCCGGGCCTTTTACATACACTTTTACTTTCCGGAGACCGTAGTCAAAAGCCTGTTTACCGCAATCACTTGCTGCCATTTGGCCTGCATAGGGGGTGTTTTTTTTGGAACCCTTAAATCCCATTTTACCAGCCGAGGACCATGATATCACCTGGCCGTTGGCGTTGGTAAGGGAAATAATAATGTTATTGAACGAAGCAAAGACATAAGCTCTCCCGATAGGGTCAACTTTTACGATTCTTTTCTTTGCTGTTTTAGCAGGTGTTTTTGCCATAATTTATTTGTAGTTTCTGTTATTAAAAAAACATTAATTATTATCCTTTGGTTGCTTTCTTTTTGTTGGCAACAGTTTTTCTTTTCCCCTTACGTGTACGGGCGTTGTTTTTGGTACTCTGGCCTCTAACGGGCAATCCGGCACGGTGTCTGATGCCGCGATAAGAGCCTATCTCCATCAAACGCTTTATATTCATTTGAACTTCGGAACGCAGAGTCCCTTCCACTTTCACTTTTTCGGTGATGATATTACGTATTTTCGTTTGTTCGGCATCGTCCCAGTCTGACACTTTTTTACTGAAATCAATTCCGGCTTCTTTTAAAATCATCTGAGCTGTACTTTTTCCAATACCGAAAATGTACGTCAATCCGATTACTCCTCTTTTGTTTTTTGGTAAATCAATACCAGCAATTCTAGCCATATATTAAATTATTTTTATTATTTACAAAATTTTATCCCTGTCTTTGTTTGTATTTGGGGTTTTTCTTGTTGATAACATAAACCACACCGTTTCTTCTGATGATTTTACAATCAGGGGTTCTTTTTCTAATTGATACACGTACTTTCATGGTATTTCTATTTATATCTGAATGTTATTCTTCCTTTTGTCAGATCGTAGGGCGAAATTTCAACCCGCACTTTATCGCCGGGCAAAATTTTTATATAATGCATGCGCATTTTGCCGGAAATATGCGCAATAATCACATGCCCATTTTCCAATTCAACACGAAACATGGCGTTGCCAAGTGATTCGAGGACTGTTCCGTCTTGCTGAATTGAACTTTGTTTTGACATCTTTTACTTTATATATTAATTGATCGTTTTTAAATTTTCGTTTTTTACTTTGTCAATATACTCAAACGTTGATAAAACTTCGCATTGGTTTTTTCTGACAGCCACCGCATGTTCAAAGTGTGCCGATGGTTTTCCGTCGCGGGTTCTGATGGTCCAGCCGTCGCGTTCCTGAATTATTTCTTTTAATCCCAGGTTCACCATTGGCTCGATACATATTACGGTGCCTTCTTTCAGTTTGTGCCCCGATCCGCGTCTGCCGTAGTTGGGCACCTGCGGTTCTTCGTGAAGGTGTTTTCCTATTCCATGTCCCACCAGCTCGCGAACGACAGAGTAACCATATTGTTCCACATAGCTTTGCACAGCATAGCCTATATCTCCCAGGCGGCATCCAGCCGAAGCTTTTTCTATCCCCTTGTAAAGCGATTCTTTGGTTCGTTTTAACAGGGCCATTGTTTCGGGGCTTACATCACCAACAGCAAAAGTATAGGCAGAATCACCATTGTAACCGTTTAGGACCACACCGCAGTCGATAGAGACGACATCGCCGTCTTTAATTTCATTTTTCCCCGGAATACCATGCACCACCTGATCATTAACCGAGATGCATAGTGAAGCGGGGTAACCTCTGTAGTGTTTAAACCCGGGTATGGCCCCATTGCCTCTGATAAAATCTTCTGCAATCTTATCGAGGTATGCGGTCTGAACACCAGGTTTTATATATCCGGCTACTTCAGCTAACGTTTTACCAACAAGCAAAGAACTCTCTTTTATTAATTCTATTTCCTCTTCGGACTTTAAATGTATCATCCGTCAAGGTTTTACATTGCGGCTTGTCCATATCCCATGGATGAACGGCCTTTTATTCTTCCTGATTTCGTTAATCCGTCATAATGACGCATTAGCAGATAACTTTCAATCTGTTGTAATGTATCCAAAACAACTCCTACCAAAATCAACAGCGATGTGCCGCCATAAAACTGCGCAAACTGGGTGTTGACACCAAAAAGACGCACGATAGCCGGCATGATGGCTACAAAAGCCAGAAATATTGATCCGGGGAGGGTAATTTTAGACATTACATTATCGATAAATTCGGCAGTTTTTTTACCGGGTTTGATGCCGGGAATAAAGCCGCCGTTTTTCTTCATATCTTCAGCCATCTGATTGGGATTAATCGTGATAGCTGTATAAAAATAGGTAAATGCTATAATGAAAATGGCAAAAGTGAAATTGTACCAGAATCCGTTAAAATCGGAGAATGTGCGGGCAAAACCCGACAAAGCTTCGACATTGGCAAAGCCGGCTACGGTGAGTGGAATAAACATAATGGCCTGTGCAAAAATGATAGGCATAACACCGGCAGCATTCACTTTTAATGGAATATACTGACGTACGCCGCCATACTGTTTGTTTCCTACAATTCTCTTGGCATATTGTACGGGAATTCTTCTGGTTCCCTGAACAAGCAGGATACACACTAAAATAACCAGAACCAAAACGACCAATTCCACAACAAAAATTATGAGGCCACCACCCTGCTGTTCCATGCGGGAAATAAACTCGCCGACTAAAGCGAAAGGCAGACGGGCGATAATACCGATCATAATGATTAATGAAATACCGTTGCCGATACCCTTATCGGTGATGCGTTCGCCGAGCCACATAACAAACATGGTTCCTGAAACAAGAATGATTACCGATGACACCCAGAAAAACACTGTAGGAGCCGTTTCGGGCATAAAAGGATAAATGGCTTCGCTGGGCAGTTGGCTGGTGATGTTGCCGATATAGGCGGGTGCCTGAGCTGCTGTAATGATTACTGTTAAGAAACGTGTGATTTGGTTGATTTTTTTCCTGCCTGATTCGCCTTCTTTTTGCAGTTTCTGGAAATAGGGAATTGCCATACCAAGCAACTGAATAACGATAGAGGCAGAGATATACGGCATAATACCAAGGGCAAAAATGGATGCGTTGGCAAATGCACCTCCGGAGAACATATTAAGAAGTCCGAGCAGGCCATCATCCGTTTGCCTCTGCAATGCGCCCAGCATATTGGGGTCAATGCCCGGCAATACCACATAAGAACCCACGCGGTAAATCAGAATAATTCCCAGAGTATAGATAATCCTCTTGCGAAGATCTTCTATCCTGTAAATATTTTTAATAGTTTCTATCAGTCGTTTCATTCATTAAATTTTTGTTGCGGTTCCACCTTGTGCTTCAATAATTTTTACGGCAGTAGCTGAAAATGCATGAGCTTTCACATCAAGTTTTAATTTCAGTTCGCCTCTGCCTAAAATTTTTATCAGTTCGTTTTTGGATGCAAGTCCGTTTTCTATCAATGTGTTAACATCAATAGCTGTAAGGTTTTTTTCTTCGGCAAGTTTCTGAAGTGTGTCCACATTTATTCCACTGTATTCCACCCTGCTGATATTATTAAATCCAAATTTTGGAATTCTTCTGATCAAAGGCATCTGACCGCCTTCAAAAGCTAATTTTTTAGAATAACCGGATCGTGCCTGAGCGCCTTTATTACCTCTTGTGGAAGTTCCTCCTTTACCAGAGCCTTGTCCTCTTCCGATACGTTTTGAACTTTTTATCGATCCTTTTGCCGGTTTCAGATTACTTAAATCCATAGTATATTAATTATTTTTTTCTTAACTAAATTTCTTCTCTTGTTACTAAATGTTTGACTTTTCTGACCATACCCTCCACTTGTGGGGTGGCTTCGAGTTCAACGGACTGGTGCATTTTCTTTATTCCTAATGCCAGCAAGGTTTTTTTCTGTATAGCCGGTCTGTCTATTCCGCTTTTTACTTGTGTTACCCTGATTTTTTTCATATTCATTGTATTTATAGTAGCCTATTAACCATTAAAAACCTGACCTAATGTAACACCTCTCAGTTGTGCCACTGTATAAGGGTCTTTCATGTTTACCAATGCATCCATGGTTGCTTTCACCACGCTGTGCGGATTTGAGGATCCTTTGGATTTTGCCAGCACGTTTTTCACGCCAACGCTTTCCAGTACGGCACGCATAGCTCCACCGGCAATAACACCGGTACCAGGGGTAGCAGGTTTGAGAAACACGTATGCACCGCTATATTTTCCATATTGTTCGTGAGGCACAGTGCCATTATAGACGGGTACCTTGACGAGGTTTTTCTTGGCATCGTCAATACCTTTGGCGATAGCTGCGGTAACTTCTTTTGCTTTTCCCAGTCCATAACCTACCACGCCGTTTTCGTTTCCTACGACAACGATAGCAGAAAAACTAAAGGTCCTTCCTCCTTTGGTAACTTTGGTTACTCTCTGGATGCTTACCAACCTGTCTTTGAACTCTATTTCGCTCGACTTAACTCTTTTGATGTTTGCGTTTGACATATATTATTAAAATTTTAAACCTGCTTCTCTTGCCGAATCAGCTAATGATTTTACTCTACCATGATATAAGTATCCGCCTCTGTCGAATACAACAGCGTTAAGACCGGCTTCTATAGCTTTTTGTGCTATTACTTTGCCAACCATTTTTGCTTTTTCCTTTTTGTCAACTTTTGCTGCAGCAATTTCGGGATCGAGTGATGAAGCTGCTACCAGAGTTTTTCCGTTCACGTCGTCAATCAGTTGAACGTAAATATTGGTATTACTTCTGAAGACTGACATTCTGGGACGTTCAACCGTACCTTCCACGATTTTTCTGATCCGCTGTTTTATTCTGAATCTTCTGTACTCTTTATTACTTTTAATAGCCATTACTCTGTGAGTTTTAACGTTTTACATTATTTTTGGACGGCCGATTTTCCGGCTTTCTTTCTAAGGACTTCGTTCTGGAATCTTATACCTTTACCTTTGTATGGTTCCGGTTTTCTGAGTGATCTGATTTTGGAAGCCACCTGACCAAGCAGTTGTTTATCGATAGATTCGAGGATGATTGTAGGGGGTTTTCCTCTTTCGTTTATGGTAGTAACTTTCACTTCGGGGGGCATTTCCATAAATATGTTATGCGAATACCCAAGAGAAAGTTCGAGTAAATTATTCTGTGCATCGGCTTTGTAGCCAACGCCAATAATTTCCTGAACCAGTTTAAATCCTTCGGATACGCCGTGTACCATGTTTGAAACAAGTGCGCGATAAAGTCCGTGGTAGGCTCTGGCCTCATCGTTTTCTCTTTCGAGAATGATGTGGTTGTTTTCCACTTTTATTTTTACGGAAGGGTTTATCTTTTGTTTGAGTTCGCCTTTAGGGCCTTTTACGGTTACGATATTATCATCAGAAACGTTGAGTTGAACATTCTGAGGTAATGCAATCGGTAGTTTTCCAATACGTGACATGTTGTTTTCTCCTTTTATTAACTGACGTAACAAATTACTTCACCGCCAACATTTTGTTGTCTTGCTTCCTTGTCGGTCATAATGCCTTTGGAGGTTGAAATAATAGCTATTCCAAGCCCGTTTAAAACACGCGGAAGCTCATCAGCGTTGACATATTTTCTTAATCCGGGGCTGCTGACTCTTTCCAGGGTAGAGATGGCGGATGTTTTCATCGTGGGATGGTACTTCAGCGCTATTTTTATGGTTCCCGGTTTGGGGTTGTCTTCAAATTTATAGTTCAGGATATATCCTTTTTCAAAAAGAATTTTTGTTATACTTTTTTTCAGATTTGAAGCAGGAATTTCCACCATTCTGTGATTCGCCATCACGGCATTTCTAATTCTTGTCAGGTAATCTGAAATAGGATCCGTGTTCATTTTTTAGTTTTTTATTGTTACTAATTATTTTAATTTTTACCAGCTTGCTTTTTTTACTCCCGGGATGAGGCCGGCGAGTGCCATTTCGCGAAAGTTGATACGCGAGATACCGAACTGACGCATATATCCTTTAGGGCGACCCGTAATTTTGCAGCGGTTGTGCAAACGGACAGGCGAAGCATTTTTAGGCAATTTTTGCAATGCGATATAGTCGCCTTCTTTTTTAAGCTGCAATCTTTTTTCCTTGTATTTTTCAACAAGTTGTTCTCTTTTTAATTCACGGGCTTTGATTGATTCTTTTGCCATGTTATTTCTGATTTTTAAAGGGTAATCCAAATTCTTTTAACAGCGCGTATGCTTCCTGGTCGTTTTTGGCGGAGGTAACCATGGTAATGTTCATACCATTGATTTTGCTCACCTTATCGATGGTTATTTCAGGAAAAATTATTTGTTCGGTAATACCAAAGGAGAAATTTCCCTTTCCGTCAAATCCCTTATCATTGATACCGCGGAAATCGCGAATACGTGGGATGGCAACCGAGATCAGCCTGTCGAGAAATTCGTACATTTTCTCATTGCGCAATGTAACCCTTACACCAATGGGCATACCTTTTCTGAGTTTGAAGTTTGATATGTCTTTTTTGGATTTGGTTTGCACTGCTTTCTGACCTGATACCAGCGACATTTCGTCGATGCCGGTTTCGATCATTTTTTTATCAGCAATAGCACCGCCAACACCTTGGTTCAGGCTTATTTTCAGCAAGCGTGGCACCTGCATATTATTCTTATATTGAAATTGTTTGATAAGGGCAGGAACAATTTCTTTATCGTACTTTTCCTTTAATCTTGGTTTGTAGTCCATTATTTAATTGTCTCCTTTTTTTCTGATTTTTTTGAATACCTTACTAATTTTCCTGATTTTTCATCAATTTTTCGGCCGGTCCGAGTAGGTTTTCCCGAAGAGTCGTTAACCATAAGGTTTGATACGTGTATGGAAGCTTCTTTTTTCAAGATACCGCCTTTAGTATTTTTTGCATTAGGTTTGGTATGTTTTGAAATCAGGTTGACTCCCTCAACAAGCACTTTATTTTTTTCAACGATTACCTTTAGGACTTTGCCTTGTTGACCTTTTGAATCGCCGGCAATAACGGTTACTGTATCGCCTTTTTTAACATGTATTTTTGGTCGCATAACGTTATTTTTTATAGCACTTCGGGTGCCAGTGAAATAATTTTCATATATTGTTTTTCGCGCAGTTCGCGTGCAACAGGTCCGAATATACGGGTACCCCTGAGCTCATCGTTGGCTGTAAGTAATACTACAGCATTGTCGTCGAAACGGATATAGGATCCGTCGTTTCTTCTGACTTCTTTGCTGGTTCGTACAATAACTGCTTTGCTTACGGTGCCTTTTTTGATGTTACCGGCCGGTATGGCGCTTTTAACAGTTACAATGATTTTGTCTCCCACAGAAGCATATCTTCTTTTTGTGCCACCAAGGACTCTGATGCAGAGGACTTCTTTGGCGCCGCTGTTGTCGGCTACTATTAGTCTGGATTCTTGCTGTATCATTTTATTTAACCTTTTCGATAATTTCTACTAACCTCCAGCATTTATTTTTGCTTAAAGGCCTTGTTTCAGCTATTTTTACGGTGTCGCCAATGCTGCATTCATTTTTTGCGTCTTCAGCCATAAATTTGGTATTTTTCTTCACAAATTTACCGTACTTGGGGTGCATTACTTTTCTTTCAACGTTTACAACAATGGTATTCTGCATTTTATTGCTGACAACAACACCTATTTTTTCTTTTCTTAAATTACGTTCCATGGTGGTTTATTACTTTTTGCTGTTTTTCTTTGTAACTACTTCAACCTGTTGAGTGTCGCCTGCCAGATCCCGTTTCCGCAGCTCGGTAAGCATACGGGCAATAGTTCTCTTATAATCCTTTATTTTCATGGGATTTTCCAGAGGAGAAATGGCGTGATTCATTTTCAATTTCAGGTATTGCTTTTTCTCTTCTTCTAATCTTTCACGAAGTTCGTTCGTTGAAAGTTCGCTAATGACTTGCTGTTTCATTGATAATTATTTTTGGTCTTCAATGTAATCTTTTCTAATAACAAACCTGGTGTGGACCGGTAATTTTTGCGCACCCAGTTCGAGAGCTTTTTTAGCGATATCGAATGGCACACCGTCTATCTCGAACATGATACGGCCCGGGGTAACGCGTGCTACATAATATTCCAAAGCGCCTTTACCTTTTCCCATACGAACTTCTGCAGGTTTTTTGGTTACCGGTTTATCAGGGAATATGCGTATCCACAATTGTCCTTCACGTTTCATGTGACGGGTTATGGCCTGACGGGCAGCTTCTATCTGGCGGCCAGTTATCCAATATTCGTCAAGAGTTTTTATAGCAAAAGAGCCGAATGAAATCTGATGCCCGCGATGAGCATTGCCTTTCATGCGTTGCTTTTGCATTTTTCTGTACTTTGTCTTTTTTGGCTGTAACATCACAGTAAGTATTAAAAATTATCCTTTGTTTTACTTAGTATTTCTTCTTCTTCTTCTGCCCTGTTCTTTGCCGCCGGGAACTTCGTGTTTGCTTTCTTTTACGTTAGCCGACGTGGGAACAATTTCTCTTTTTCCATAGATTTCGCCTTTACAAATCCACACCTTTACGCCAATTCTTCCGTAGGTGGTATGAGCTTCGGCCAATGCATAGTCGATATCGGCACGTAAGGTATGCAAAGGAATACGGCCTTCTTTATACTGCTCGGTGCGGGCCATTTCAGCGCCACCGATACGGCCTGATGTCTGAATCTTGATTCCTTCGGCACCCATCCGGATTGAGGAGGCGATGCTGGTTTTTATTGCACGACGGTATGAGATTCTTCCTTCAATTTGTTTGGCAACAGAACTTGCCACCAGAAAAGCATCCAGTTCGGGCCGTTTGATTTCGTTGATATTAATCTGGATTTCCTTATTGGTGATTTTTCTCAACTCTTCTTTCAGTTTGTCAACTTCCTGACCACCTTTACCAATGATGGTTCCCGGACGTGCAGTATTAATGGTAACTGTAATAAGTTTAAGCGTCCGCTCAATGATAATCTTCGATATGCTAGCTTTAGATAAACGGGCATTAAGATAAATTCTGATCTTCTTGTCTTCAATAAGTTTGCTTTCAAAACTTTTGCCGCCAAACCAATTTGAATCCCATCCTTTAATAATTCCTAATCTGTTACCTACTGGATTTGTTTTTTGTCCCATCTGGTATTTATTTATTTTGTTTATTATTCAGTTTTTTCTTTAGGTTTTTTTTCTGATTTTACTTTTTTTTCCGCCTTGACTTCCTTGGCAGGTTTTTCAGGTTTTACCGTTTTTTCTTTTTTAACTTTTTCGGTTTTCACCGGTTTTGTTTCTTTAACGGGAGCTTGTGAGGCAGGTTCTTCCACCATCATTTCCATATTTCTCGAACCGAGTATTAGGGTAACGTGGTTCGAACGTTTTTTCAGGCGGTGGGCTCTACCCTGGGGTGCGGCCTGTATGCGTTTCAATTGTCTTCCACTGTCCACAAAAATTTCTTTTACATACAAATTGCTGTCTTCGAGGCGCTTACCTTCATTTTTGCCTTGCCAGTTTGCGATAGCCGACAGCAAAAGTTTGTGCAGGCGTCCGGATGCTTCCTTGGGCGACAATTTCAATAAGAATAATGCTTTATCGACATTTTTTTCCCTTATCTGATCGGCTACCAGGCGCATTTTTCTGGGCGATGTAGGACAATTGGAAAGGCGTGCAAAATACGTGGTTTTTTTAGCTTCCTTAGCTTTGTTTGCACTTATGCGTTTTCTTTCTCCCATGATATTTTCTATTTTGAAGCTGAGTTATTATTTTTTATCTTTATTACCGGCATGCCCCCTAAAGATACGGGTAGGAGCAAATTCTCCGAGTTTGTGGCCAACCATGTTTTCAGTGATGTACACCGGGATAAATTTATTGCCGTTATGAACCAGGATATTGTGATTGACAAAATCCGGCGAAATAACAGAGTTCCTCGACCATGTTTTTATAGAACTTCTTTTTTTGGCTTCATTCATCTGGAGAACCTTTTTTTCAAGTTTCTCGCTGATATACGGACCTTTTTTTAACGAACGACTCATAATTTTTTATCTAACTGGTTATTGTTATTTCTTACTTTTTTCGATAATATACTTGTTTGACATTTTTTTACGGCTACGTGTCTTATAACCTCTGGCCGGCATACCTTTCCTGGTTCTTGGAAGACCACCGGAAGCCTTACCTTCGCCACCGCCCATGGGGTGATCAACAGGGTTCATGGCTACACCACGGTTTCTGGGACGGCGTCCGAGCCATCTTTTTCTTCCTGCCTTGCCTGATTTTTCGTGGCTGTGGTCAGGATTAGAAACCATACCCACAGTAGCTTTACAAGCTTGTAATATCAACCGGGTTTCTCCGGAAGGTAATTTTATTACGGCAAATTTTCCGTCGCGAGACATCAGCTGAGCAAATGTACCGGCGCCACGGGCCATTTTTCCGCCTTCTCCGGGACGAAGTTCGATATTATGAATGATGGTACCAAAAGGTATCTCGCTCAAATATAAGGAATTACCGATTTCCGGAGAAATACCCTTGCCGGATACAACTTTTTGACCGACTTTTAATCCCTGCGGGGCAATAATATATCTTTTATCGCCATCGGCATAGGATAACAAAGCGATACGGGCGCTTCGGTTGGGGTCATATTCGATAGATTTAACCGTGGCTGGGATATTTTCCTTTTCACGTTTAAAATCTATGATTCGGTATTGTCTTTTGTGACCGCCGCCAATATAGCGCATAGTCATTTTTCCGGTATTGTTCCTGCCCCCGGTTCGTTTAATACTGACCAACAAACTTTTTTCGGGTTTATCGGTGGTTATTTCGTCAAACGCACTAATTACCTTAAAGCGCTGACCGGGTGTTGTTGGATTAAGTTTCTTTAATGCCATTTCTATTAAATATTGCTATAAAAATCTATTTTTTCTCCTTGTGCCAATGTAACGACAGCCTTTTTGGTTGAATTCTGGCGTCCTGAAATATAACCGGCTTTGGTGTACCTTGATTTTGTTTTACCAGCATAAACCATGGTGTTCACCGCTTCCACCTTAACTTCATATAATTCTTCCACGGCTTTTTTTATCTGTAATTTATTTGCCCTTTTATCAACAAGAAAAGCATAGCGGCCCTGAGTTTCGCCCATGGCTGTCATCTTTTCTGTAATTACCGGCTTTATGATCACATTCATTGTTCAGTATTTTAAATTATTTTTTAAACATTTCATTGATTTTCTGAACGGAACTTTCCACGATAAGAAGATTTCCCGCGTTGAGTATGTCGTAAGTATTCAGCGAGGCTGCTGTCAATACTTTTGCTTTTTGGATATTGCGCGACGACATATAAATTTTGGGGTCGGTTTGTGGAAGCACCATCAATGTTTTTTGGTCGGATACTTTCAGGTTTGCCAGCAGTTCCTGATATCTTTTGGTTTTTATTTCGTCAAAAGTAAAATCTTCGAGTATCACGATCTGGTTTTGTTTGGCCTTGTATGTCAGAGCGGAAATACGCGCAAGTTGTTTTACTTTTTTGTTTAATTTAAAGTTATACACTCTGGGTTGCGGGCCAAAAGCTCTGCCACCGCCAACAAAAACAGGCGAATTGATATCTCCTGAACGGGCACCGCCGGTACCTTTCTGACGTTTCAGCTTACGGGTGCTTCCCGACATCATCGAACGCGGTCTGGAACTGTGTGTGCCTTGTCTTTTATTGGCGAGGTGCTGTTTAACATCAAGATAAATAGCATGATCATTAGGTTCGATGCCGAAAATGCTATCGTCTAATGCTACCTTGCGGGTAGTTTCGCTTCCATCAAATTTATGAACTACTAACTCCATCTTTCAATTTTTAAATATGAACC
>Ga0209604_1000678_pt1 | contig 30632 bp, 19 predicted proteins | sample AD_UKC097_MetaG_FD_184405 | JGI IMG/M metagenome (GOLD analysis project Ga0209604, IMG submission 184405) | Active sludge microbial communities of municipal wastewater-treating anaerobic digesters from USA - AD_UKC097_MetaG (SPAdes) (version 2) | ecosystem: Engineered > Bioreactor > Anaerobic >... | reverse complement strand
TTGTAGTATTTTTCTGGATCGTACTCGGTGATTTCCATAGCTTCAAGAATCCCGGCGTGTGAAGGAACGGCTCTTTGAATGAACTGTTCGACGCAGGCAATGTTTTCAGATACCAATGTCTTTTCCTCGTTTCCCATAAGCTCTTTTAATCCAAGACTCTCTTCACAGACTCGGAAGAAGGCTTCATATTTCGAAAGAGGCATCGACACATTTCTCTCGATTCTATTCAGAAGTAAAAACACCCTTTCGACAGCGGGTTTGGCAGCACACTCTATGAACCGTATCTCTTCTTTTATCTCCTGGATTTGGGACAGAGCAGAGAAGTCCTCGTCAAGATCGTCGTTGGAGGCCAGGCTTTCAGATTTTGCATCGAGAAAACGTTTGTAAGTCTCTAGCTTCTCCAGCCAAACCTTCTTTGCATCCTCTGCCGTGGCTCCGGACATTTCGAACTGCAGACCGGCCGATGCCATTACTTTCTCGAAAAGAACGGAATCTATCGTACCGCCACCGTAGCCGGCATCCATCATTTCGAGGATTCCCGAAGGCTCGAAAGAATCGGATACCACTTCAAGCGGCAGTAGAAGGGTCTGGATGCTCTTCGACTCGAGCAAGGAAACCGAATTCTTGCTCACTACAGGAATCCCGAAATCGTTGAGCGACTTCTTCAACACCCTCCAGTAATCCTGATTCGGTATTACAATCTCTATCTCCTCCGGCTTCAGTTCTCCCTTCGCTATCGCTCTCTTTACTTCCCTGGCGACGAAGTCGACCTCTCCGTACAGATCGTTGCACTCGACAATCTCAGCGTTTTCACACCCGGTGTCATTGAACTCTTCCCGATCCGAGAAGAGAATCTCCTTTACTTTTGTAAGTGGGCCGCTTTCGCTACGATCAACATTTATCGTGTCGAAGCCGATGCCCTCGAAGAGAGCTGAAATGGTTTGACTCTCCCTGAACAGATTTTTTCTATCACTATCTCCAGGACATGAGAGATAGACCTCGTCGAAACAACGCATAATATTCTTCAGAAAAGCCCTGGTTGCCGGACTGAAATCGTAGAAACCGTCTATGAACAGAGTCTTTCCGAAAGCGCCTCTTTCGAGATCGGTTTGCTCTGCCGCCAGCCTCATAGCATCGTATGAATCGAAAAGCTTGCCTTCTTCAAAGTGTTCTTGAAGCTCTGCGTAGACTTTCTTCAGAACCTCTGGAACGACGTCTTCTCTCCCGAAGGCGGTCTCGAAATTTCCGAGATTCTCCTTCAAGACGACGATGGCTTCATGAAAGTAGCTCGTGGCCTTTTCTGAAGGATAGTAATTCTTGACCTTTTCGAAGGCCTTCGCGATCTCTATTCGTTCGCCTCTTTCTGGAACGGCTCTGCGATCCGGGAACATCTCCCTCACTATTTTCATGGCGAGAGATCTCTCAGTACTGAACTGTCCGGCGGCGATCGAAAGCCCGCTGTTCACCAAGGAATCTTTCACCGTTCGCAGAAAGAAAGAAGATGGTCCTACGAAGAGAAAGGAGAAGGGATCTCCGCTGTAGCTCTCCTGGATCTTCTGCAGCAAGTAATCGCTTCTTCTTCTGCCTTCTTTTCCACAGACAAGAATACCTTTCAAGAACTGCCCCCTAAATAAAGATCTTAACTTTACTACCATTGTACAGTTTTTGATAACGTAAACAATGCGTATCTCACTCCTGATATAATTAATTTAATAGTCTTGCCGTTACGTCCAGCAACTTTATTCATTGTCGTCACTCACCCCAATATATTCTTGTGCGAAGGAAGGCTTGCGGTAGTTGAATCGTATTGCATTTCCAGAGTCATCAGAGAAGGTTATCCTCCTTAAGGTTCCGAGATTGATTCTCGGCGAAACTCTCTATTCACATATAGTGAAAATGCTTTTTTCATCGATCTATCGGTCAAGCGCGAGCAATAGGCTGCTCCGGTGTGTCGCCTATGGCTAAGTCTGCGAAGATACGAACAGTGAGATTTCAGGAGGTGAAGAACGGGGAAACATGTTAAGGGAGATTCCATGAAACGCAGGTTAAAACAGTCAGAGCAAGACAACATGATTGAACTAAAAATGAAAAAGGGGGCTTGGAATGGATCTAGTAAGTTTTGCAGAGAACTTTATCTATCTCCTGTTCAAATTGCGAGAGGAAGACCGAAGCCTGTCGGAGAGGGCCATAGAGTACTTCTGGACGAACATGTTGCTCAGAAAGAACTCGTTTCGAGAGAACTACTTCGATGTCTTCGAAGAATTCGCTCTTTTCGGCAAGAGTGGAATTGAAAGGGCAGCGCTGATAGAGAAGGCGTTGAAGGAGATAATCAGCAGGTATCCCCGGTTCAGATTCATCGATTATAAAGGCAAGTATGTGTGGATCTTCAGCGAAGGTCCCGAGCTACTTCAAAAGACATGCGCTTACGTCGACTCGTTCGTCGATCAATTGGCGATGAAGGATATCTTCGACAAGAGCGGCTCTCTGTACGAGGCTCTGCTCTCGGTATCCATGGAATCAGATTTGCTTGAAGGAGGTTCGGATGCTCCCCCGCAGGTGATCAATTCAATGGTCGAACTGCTGGATGTCCGGCATGGAATGAGCATATACGATCCATCAACGGGCTTCGGCAGGACCCTTTACGGCATCTTCAAGAACAATACCCTCGAAAACCTCGAATACGCCGGCCTGGAGGCAGACCCATACAGACACAGGATCGGAAAGATAGCTTTGATTCTACTCGGATTGAACGCCGTGAATCTGAAGCAGGGAGACCCGCTAGCCAGGCCGGAAGACTATTCGCTCCTGTCGAATTCTCGGTACGACAGGGTGATACTCGAGCCGCCATCCAGCGAGAAGCTTCTCTCTTACATAATCAAGACCGGGTATCTGACAAGAGGCATTCTGGAGGTATCGAAGGTTCCTGGAAGCCAGTGGAGCTACATCAAACACGGAATCGAATGTCTTAAGCCAACGGGGAAAATGGTAAGCCTTATCGAGACAAGAGCACTTGAAAACCCGATCTGTGAGATAGTCGACAACGACTGGCTGGAAGCCGTAATAGAGCTTCCTGTCGGCAAGGGAAACTTCCTTAGAAGAGAGACAAGCATTCTCGTAATAAACAAATCCAAACCCACTCAAAGGAAGGAAAAAGTGCTCCTTGTGGTTCCCGAATCGGAAAAGAAGATCGACTGGTTCGACATACGGAACCCGATCGATTGGCAATCGAGATTCACAGAGCAGTACAGGGGATGGCTCTCGGAACCGAATCGAAGCGGCATTGTCTCGATTCAGGCGATAACTGCAAACGGGTACACCCTGAGACCGCGAGACTATGCTATATCTGCGGGTATGCCCAGAAGAAAGAAAGTGAGTTTTGAAGAACTCATCAACGCCCCGATGATAGAGCTTAAAGAGATTGGGGAGTTCATTATTGGCAGGAATCCAGATAGAGTCGGTTACGGCCCTGAGCACGGCCTGAACTCGGAGACACCGCTTCATGGCAAGAAGGAATCGGGCAGAATCTATATTCTGGAGAGAGTGAAGACCGATTCGGAAGGCGTCATAGATTTATATCGCTCGGCGAGTCAACTCAGGACACCGTTGGAGGTCACAGAATCCGGGATTCTTAGAAAGTCTGACATCGTTATCTCTGTCTGGTCGGGAGAAGAGAGTGTAGGTATTTTCGGAGATATCCTTGACGATGAGACGGTGATTCTTTCGAGAGATCACGTAGCACTGAGAGTAAGGGAAGAGTATGATGCTCTTGAAGTCTTGAGAGTCCTTCGTAGTGACTACGGAAAACATTTGATCCATAAGGCGAAGGCAGACATGTTCTTTGGTGGCATGTCGTTTGACGCATTGGAAGAGATGAGGATACCGGCTATTTTTGGGAGGAAGTAACGAATTGAAAAAGACTCTTCCGTAAACACGCCCGCCAAACTTGGGGAAGAATCGATCGGCCCGGACTTGACAGGTCTAGCATTGCGAGACTGTTCGAGATCTACGAGGGCCGTCTCTTTCGGGCGAGATAGACGAGTCAACGGATTCATCCCTCAATTATGTAAGTGTTTCGTAATGAATAGATGATTATTATAGATATAACGCCGTAACTTACTGGCATGAACTTTGCTGTATAATTAAGTTGTTTATTATAAACAATTCGAATCAACAGGATGTGAATTAACTCCGCTACTCAAAAAACCGTTTAATTGAGGTCTCCAAGGTAGATCAAACCCTATCGAATCAATTGCTTGTGTCGAATCCAGAAACCACGGACACCATAGTATCTTTAAGTCGACTTTCAGAATCCAAATCCCACACGAACATTTTTGTTCGCCGATGTATCCAGCCGGTGCTGTCTTTCTTGTAGCTTTTTTAAGCATCGCATGGTCCTAACAACAATATCACTCAGCTCCACAGAATATCAACTCATAAGACTTTCTCCCGTTTCCGATCCAGTGACAATCCCATTGTGCGGTTGTAGTGAGGTCAGAGAAGAAAATAGACCCGTTTAACGGGTAGCGATTTCGATCGCGAAAAATCATAAGGAGGAGTGGTCAGTTTGATGACGGAACTACCGTCAATGGAAATGCCGGAATGGATCAGAAACCCAGGGGAGTTCGACATAAGGAACATTCTGCAGGACTCTCTCTGCTACCTTGCCAGCGGCCTTCACGGCCATTTTGTCAAATACTACATGGGAAACGCTTACAGCTTCGTGTACATCGACTACGATGAAAGCCGCGAAAGACTGCTACAGGATATGGCCGAGTACGGGTTCAAAGGTTACAGAGTGATCCGACAAGAATCGATAGACCCGTACAGACTCCACCCGGGTGGATGGGACGCGCTTACATGGTATTACCGCGAGGACGATCCGCGAGGAGAGAGGCGGTTCGATCGCTTCCGTGGAGACCGCGAAAGAGGTTACTTCGCAGGATATCGAGACATTCTGAATACTTCGTGGAAGAAGGTTTTGCCCGCCGAGGGAGACGGTGACCCTAACGAATGGCTCGATAACCTGGAAGAGCCCTTCGCAGAGTGGTTCATCTTAGAGAGGACCGAAGAGTATGACGATACTCATAACCCGAAGCGGTTTTCATTCCTCTTCATATGCACCGAAGCGGTTGCTGCCTACCAGGCACTTTACCTGGAAAACCGGATGGCTCCTAAAATACTGGCGATTCCTCACTACGGTCTTGGGATGAACTGGACAGACTTCAGTAGCAGAGAGAGGATACTTGCAAGGACAATATTTTATCGAGACAATCCCCTACCCGAATACATCGTCGGCATGTCAGGTTTTTATGAACCCTGGCCAGAATACTCGAGCAAATTGAAGACCTACCGTAGCTATTATAACGGCGAGATTAAAATCTGGGGTTACTCGGGAGATCCCGCAAGGCTCAATCCGCCTGTTTCCGAGCAGAGAGGGAACCTTAAGCAAGAACCGTCCGAAACCGATCTCGTCTTTGTCGAGAACGGCGAGTTCGAGATGAGCGAGGTATGGGAGGGAGAAAACGGAAAAGAGCGGAAGACCCTCTATGTGATACTTACCTATGATTTCTATATCGGCAAATACACCGTCACGTGTCAGGAGTACTCGAGGTTCTGCAGGGAAACGGGCGCAGAAGAATTCATAGATAGATACTTCCCGAATATCAGAAAGCCGGCCGTGCGTGTGAACTGGTTCGAAGCCATCGCTTACTGCAACTGGTTGAGCGAAAAGGAAGGCCTGCCCCCGGCGTACGATGAATTGGGAAAGCTGCTTGATTGCGACGGCTCACACACGACCGACTTAAGAAGAGTTGCCGGCTACAGGTTGCCGACCGAGGCCGAATGGGAATACGCGGCCAGGGGAGGGAACAAGAGCAGAGATTATATCTTCGCCGGAAGTAACGACGTCGATGAGGTCGCCTGGTATATTGAAAACTCATCCGACAGAACTCGAGAGGTCGGGTTGAAGAGCCCGAACGAACTCGGACTTTACGATATGTCCGGCAACGTCTGGGAACTGTGCAGCGACAACAGCGACAGATACTCGGAGGGACTGGAAATAAACCCGTATGGGGAAACAGATCAATGGAAGGTTCTTCGTGGCGGAAGCGCAGTTGACCATCCTTTAACAGTGGCAGTTTCGTTCCGCAACCTCTGTGTAGTAACTGCAGACTCGATGATCGGCTTCCGAATTGCGAAGACAGTGCTGGTCGACGGGGGAGAGCAGTGATGGACTTTCCGGGCAGCGTGCAGAACTTCATCTATCTTCTTTCCAAACTCGGTCAACAAAACAAGATGTTCTCGGAAAAGGCAATCGAATACTTCTGGAGCTCCCTGTTGTTGAAGAAACTATCACAGAACGTCAGATTCAGTGACGTCTTCTGGAGGTTCGTGTTCTTCGGAAAGAGCGGGAAAGAGAGGGCCGATCTCATGGAGAGCGCGATATCCGAGCTCATCGTCGAGCATCCAGAATTCGCTTTCATGGACTTCAAAGGAGAATTGGGCGGGGCGTTCAAAGAAGACTCGCCCCTCTTCTACAGAACCTGCGCTTACGCCGACGGCATGATCGACGGACTCTCCATCAGGGACATAGATCTGTTGATAGGACCCTTCTACACGGGAATGTTCTCATTTGCGATTGACTCCAATCTTCTCTATTCTGACATCATAGTGCCGATGGAAATACTGGATATGATGGTCGATCTGCTCGAAATCGAACCGGGAATGACCGTTTACGACCCCGCTTTCGGTTACGGACGGGCCTTCTACACAATCTTCAGGAGAGAAGGCTTCGACTACACTTCCTTCGCCGGACTTGAAATCGACCCTAGGAAGTGGCGACTCACAAAGATTATCCTTTCCCTTGTCGGGATAGACGTCTCGAAGCTCGTAAGGGGCGATTCCCTCGTGAAGCCGACGAAAGAGACTCTCTATGTGGAAGAACAGTACGACAGGGTGATTATCGAGCCACCAACAGGCGAGCGCATGGTATTGCAGGAGCTGAAGACTGATTTCTTCCTCCGAAACATTCTAAATATCTCGTCCGGTCTCATAAGCCAATGGGACTTCATTAACCATGGAATGCGCTCGATGAAGGATGACGGCAAGCTCGTGACGCTGATTACGAGAGGAGAGCTGAGAGAGGGAAATAAGGAAATAATAGACAACGATTGGCTTGAAGCAGTAATACAACTCCCCCTTGGAGCCGTTCACGGCGGAAACGACGACTGCTGTTTGCTGGTCCTTAACAAGGCGAAGCCCGTCGGCAGGAAAGGACAGGTCTTCATGTCGGTATCCAGGAGCAGCGGCAGAGAGCCTTTCTGCTTCGAAGTGAGAGAGGAGAATCTTCTGCTTAGTTCAGTCATGAGAAACTTCAGGGACTGGAAAGGCGAAAGCGGAGTATGCGCGCTGGTTCCGATCGATACGATAAAGAACAGCGGCTATTCCCTGGTGCCTGGCGACTACTCGATAATCCCCGTGAAGAAAGATCAGCTGCCCGAGGATTACGAGATCTTCCTGACTTCCCCGACCGTCGAGCTGGATTCCATCGGTGAGTTCCTCGAATCACACAGATACTTGCGGAAGTCGAAGAATGCCGAACTTCCCGAAGGTCATGAGCCAGATGAAAAAGAGTATAAAGGCAAGGTCTACAAGTACCCTCGCCTGGAGGTCGATGAGAAGGGCATCGTTCAGCTGGTCTCTCTAAAGGAGTATGCCGGAGATCTCACAAAGGCAGCCGAGAAATCCCTTCTACGAAAGAACGACATCATCTTCAACAGAAGAGACGACATAACGACCATAGGACTGGTAACCTACATCCCTTCAGGCGCGTCGATACTGCCCTCAGGCAATCACATAGTCTTTAGAGTCGCCGGCGAATACGATCCTGTAAAGGTCTTCAACATTCTAAGGAGCGACTACGGCCAGTTTCTCATTAGAGAAGCCACAAAGCACCTTTTCATGGAGTTTCTGCCCTTGCATGCAATTCAGGCCATGAGGCTTCCGGTCGAGGCAATCAAGGCCGACAGACCTGAACAGAGCGGATCGCAGGACAAAAGAATTTCGACAGACGAAGGGAGTGATTCCGATGTTTGAAGAAGTGACGAAGGCCGAAATGCCCGAATGGATAAAGAATCCCGTGGAATTCGACATTCATGACGTGTTGAAAGACTCTCTGTATTACCCGGCCAGCGGCCACGACGGCCATCCGGTCGAGTACTTCATGGGAAATGTCTATAGCTTCGTATATGTCGACTACTCCATAAGCAGGGAGAACTTGCTCGAAGAGATCGCCAACAATGGATTCAGGGGATACAGAGTTATCCGCCAGCTTCCAATAAGTGAGAGCCAGCTAGCGCCGAACGGCTGGAGGATCAGGGTCACCCCGGACCGTGCCGAATACCACCGCCCCGACCATTACTCGGATGTTTTCGAGAAGCCCTTCGCCGAATGGTTCATATTCGAGAGGACCGAAGAGTACGGCGAAGACCATAATCCGTCCAGGTTCTCGCTGCTGTTCATATGTGCGGACGGCGCCGCGGCTTATCAGGCGCTTTATCTAGAGAACAGGATGGCCCCTAAGATTCTGGCCATAATCCAGCCAGGTGAAGCCTTCGGCTGCAACTGGACCGACTTCACCAGCAGATGGCTCATAATGGCCCGGTCGGTCTTCTACGGGTCCAACCCTCTGCCCGAATATGTCATAAACGGAGGCATAGGCCGCAGCGAATTCTACAGAGCGCCCATCTGGCCGGAATACTCCGAGTTTGTCAAGAAATTCAATATAGGTGCAAAGTACTTCAGGATCTGGAAGAGATCGGTAAAAGGGGCAAAAGATCGGTGTGAATCCAATTAAATTAGTAACTAAAGTGAAAAACACTTCTGAATGAAAAATCATATATCTTAACAACACGTAGTAGAAAAGAAAGAAGACGAGTTTGAACCTATTTGTTCGATACTTTGACTCATATGGAACTAATCGGCGATACATGGCTCTTATCTTTGAAGATTGCTAAATTAGATCTTACACCTTACAGACATCATACTCAAAGGATGAACACCTGTTCACGCTCTTCTTACTCTACTTCAGTCGAAAGACGGTGAAAGGAAAACATTGTGGCCAGCTTCTCATTGATGTTATGATAACATCGAAAGCAGATTGATAGAAAGGATGATCGAATGATGACCAAGACTAAGTCCTCAAGAAATAGAACAATAGATATCAGTATCAATGAAGGAAGGCAATATCTCGATAGATGCATTAGATTGAATGACATGAATCACCTTGATAATGTGATCAACAAAACCATTTTGGGAGATATGTTCCAGGTTTGCAAATTTCTACCAAGGAACTGTGTAGATTTATTAATAGTTGATCCTCCGTACAATCTCAGCAAACAATATCATGGGAACTCATTTAGCAAGAAAAAAGATTCAGAATATCTTGCATATACCATCTCGTGGATAGAAACAATCATTCCTTTGTTGAAAGAGACTTCGTCAATCTATGTTTGTTGTGATTGGGAAACAAGTTTGATTATTGGAAACGCTTTGATGAGATACTTCAAGGTTAGAAATCGAATTACTTGGCAGAGAGAAAAGGGAAGAGGAGCAAAGAAGAATTGGAAGAATGCAATGGAAGATATTTGGTTTGCCACTAAGTCGGAAGATTATTTCTTCAATTACCAAGCTGTTAAGGTGAGACGGAAGGTAGTTGCTCCTTACAGAGTAGATGGAACTCCAAAAGATTGGAAAGAGACCTCTGGCGGAAACTTCAGAGATACCCATGCTTCGAATTTTTGGGATGACATCACCATCCCTTTCTGGTCAATGCCTGAAAATACAGCTCATCCAACTCAAAAACCAGAGAAGTTAGTTGCAAAGTTGCTATTGGCGAGTTCAAATCTTGGGGACGTTATTCTTGATCCCTTCTTGGGTTCTGGGACTACAAGTGTCGTAGCTAAGAAGCTTAAACGTAATTATATAGGCATAGAGCAGAACAAACAATACTGCTTGTGGGCAGAAAAGAGATTAGAAATGGCTGATTTTGATTCAAGCATACAAGGCTATACGAACGGTGTGTTTTGGGAACGAAATACATTGGCTTTACAGGGTTCAAGAAAAAGGAGAGTAGACCAAGACCCATCAGAACCATTCAACGGGCAATTGTCTTTTGATAGCCCTTTGGAGGAGAAAGGTGTATAACAAGTCTCTCATTGATTCACTATCAATGTTTGTCCGCAGCAAAGATGGAATTAATGATAAATCTGAACTCTCAACAATAGTAAAGAGCACCTTCTCTCTTACCGAAGATAGAAGCGTCTATTACTGTGAGGATTTTGCAATAAGATTCTGCAAAACCAGAAGCAGTAGTTTTTCCAACACTGTTCTTTCTCTCTCTGCTCTACAGAAATATGATGACAGACCCTTTATTGTTTGTGCTGTGTCGCCCACTAAGAACTTCCTGTTTCTTGCAAATACAACGTGCCTGAAGAAAATAAGCCACTCTTCACAAGAACTACGAACTGACAATATCAGGGGAAGTTTCAATGGATCAGATATACTGCGATCAATAGAAGGAACCGAGAATTGTCCAGAAGGGTTTGAAGATCTATTCTTACTCCATCAGAACTTCTCATTTGAAGAAAACTTACAAAGACTTGTTGAAAGCACTGGAAGAATCGTTCCAACGGGCTCGAGATTTGAGCCCGATCAGATGGAATTGAAAATCATCTTTGATGCGCCGATAAGGACAGTGGACTTTGCTAGTTCTGTTGACTATGATACTTTGAATCAAGAATTGGCCGACCGAGTTTCGAGTGTGAAATGTGCAATATTAGTAGCTGCCTATATTGAAAACGTGAATATTAGAGGAAGAGTGATCGAATATCTAATAACGGCTGACGAAGAAGGGAAAAGACCATTACTGAACGCACTTTTGAAAAAGGAGGTGCTTCCAGAAATTAGGACGGCGAATCAGCTAGGTGATTACACTAGGATTTTTCCCCGGTTTGATACAGAAACTGATATTAAGACTAAGGTGATGTTCTTATCAAGTGCTCCCAAAGCTTATAATATCGACAAGTTTCTACAATTCATTTCTAGAATGAAATCTGTATACATGATATATGTAGTTGCCGTCGATAATACTCAATCAATCAGAACACGACTGTGTTCACCTTTTAACACCCAAATTCTTGAAGGCACTCGTGTAATACATCATTGGGCAGGAAGAAACTCTAGAGGAGTCACACAGTACACTGGTGATTGTCTGAAACAAGTAGTCAACAAGTTCAACAACTCAATTGATGTTGCGAAATCTAGGGACTTTCTTGAAGAGCTATTGGGCTGTCGAGATTTGTAATCAAAGTTTGTGTTCTTCACTAGCTGGGATAGTCATTCATTCGCACAGATTGGAAGAAGGATTTTCTGCAATTTGCTGATGTCCGATCGATCCGTTACTTGGAGTATGCTCAATCTGTGGATCACTTTGAGCCTTTTTAGAATCTAGTAGTATGTTTCCCAAATAACATTACAATACTAGATGACCGAAATTGAATCCAATTTATACTTCCATCGATAAACAACGGGAAACTCGTTAATCTCATCGATGCACGAAAGAATGCGCTCGGCAAGCTCATTCTTCGATTTGACCCTGATCCCACGGAGGACTGTCCGGGCAAGTTTGCCAAAGAAGGATTCGACGATGTTCAACCAGGAGCCATGCTTGGGGGTAAAGACAAATTCGAAGCGATTGGGAACCGTAGCCAGATAGGCCCGCGTCTCCTTGGAAGTGTGTGCGCTATGGTTATCCAGTACGATGATGATACGTTTCTTATCTGGATAATGGGAATCAAGTTTTTTCAAAAAGTTTATCACCTCTTGGCTTCTGTGCTTATCCTCCACTGTAGCGATAACCTCGCCGGTTACAAGATCTATGCCGGCAAGAAGGCTTAGTGTCCCATGTCTTACGTATTCATGGTCACGATAAACGGTAGCGTGCTTGCCGGGCAAAGGGGGCAAATCAGGAGCGGTATTTTCAATCGCCTGGATTCCAGGTTTCTCATCATAAGAGATGTAAGCAAACAAACTATCTTCCCCTTTTTCAGATATAATCTGGACTTCTTTGTACACATGCAGCACCTGAATCATCTTCTGATCGAACTCCGGATCGCGGCGTTCCAGGTAGTATTGAATCTTGTGCGGCTTGATCTTATTCTCGGACAATATCTTGGAAACCGTTCCCCGCGACAGCTTTGCCAGGCAATCGAAGCCTAACTCCAAACAGTGTTTGCGGATATGTTCCGCTAAAAGCCTAGTCGTCCATAATTCGTAACTATACCCAAGGTCTTTGGGTTTTTGACAGGCCGTAGACACAACCCAAGCCCTCGCCTCGGGAGTAATTACCTGGGGCTTGCCCTTCCGGGGAAGATCTTCGAGAGCCGCTTCGACGCCCAGATCCAACGCTTTGGAAATGTGCCTTTCTACCTTGGGGCGATTGGTTTTCAAAGTACGCGCAATGGACGACACTGTTTCTCCACGATAATAGGCTAAAAGGATCTTTGCTCTTTCAATCCGGCTCATGCTTTCTGTTCTGGATTTAGCTATTGTTTCCAATTTGGCCAATTCTCCTGGACTGAGATTGATCTTTGCCCTCGTGCTTTCAAACGGCATGCTCATAATCCTCCTTCATAGTTTATAAGAGAATTATAAGCTCTAATTCGTTAACTTGAAATGTTATTTAGGAATCACATTACTAGTATCCAACGAAATCATGACTATGGATCAACATGCAAGTTTAGAGTGTCAAGGATAAGACAATGGGTTTCGTAATCTCAGTCAGTACTTGGCCATACCTTCCCGAATAATCGATTCTGGTCAAAGTCTCCATTTCAAGAAGCAGTATTGAAAGACTTCCTATACTTTCCGGCCAGCGGCCACGACGGCCATCCGGTCGAGTACTTCATGGGAAATGTCTATAGCTTCGTATATGTCGACTACTCCATAAGCAGGGAGAACTTGCTCGAAGAGATCGCCAACAATGGATTCAGGGGATACAGAGTTATCCGCCAGCTTCCAATAAGTGAGAGCCAGCTAGCGCCGAACGGCTGGAGGATCAGGGTCACCCCGGACCGTGCCGAATACCACCGCCCCGACCATTACTCGGATGTTTTCGAGAAGCCCTTCGCCGAATGGTTCATATTCGAGAGGACCGAAGAGTACGGCGAAGACCATAATCCGTCCAGGTTCTCGCTGCTGTTCATATGTGCGGACGGCGCCGCGGCTTATCAGGCGCTTTATCTAGAGAACAGGATGGCCCCTAAGATTCTGGCCATAATCCAGCCAGGTGAAGCCTTCGGCTGCAACTGGACCGACTTCACCAGCAGATGGCTCATAATGGCCCGGTCGGTCTTCTACGGGTCCAATCCTCTGCCCGAATATGTCATAAACGGAGGCATAGGCCGCAGTGAATTCTACAGAGCGCCCATCTGGCCGGAATACTCCGAGTTTGTCAAGAAATTCAACATAGGTGCAAAGTACTTCAGGATCTGGAAGAGGCCGGTACGAGCCGTAAGAGATCGGTATGAGTCCAATTGAATTGCCAATGAAAGTGAAAAATGCTTTGACTTGTAGCAGCATTAGTCTTCATAACACGTAGCATATGTAGTAGGCATTGTTCTGAACCTACCAATTTTTTTGATAAAATATTGTGCGCGTTTTCTGTTCAGAAAAGGATATCCTTCCAAGTTGGATTATTCTTCCAATATTCTTGGTATTTGCCATTGAAATAAAGTTTTACCCAATTTCTGCTCCAATGTGGGCGTTATCGTTACATTATCCGTTTATTACTTGGTGAAGATTTCAAAGGCTATCTATAAGTGATTAAGGCTGAAAAACCCTTTGATCTGACCAGGTGCTTGTTTGAAGGAGTTCAATAGGTTTGATCTAACTCGATTAAGCTGAAAGAGTGTTAACTTTTAGAGACAATTGTGGGAAGAATTGAACAAATGCGAGAACGCAAGATTGTTTCCTACCGTAAGAATACTATTCATTCAGTAACTCATGATAAAGGTAGCTATCAACAGTTACTGATGGAAAACATTCCAAAACACATGAAGAACAAGAGAGTAGCTCTTTCTTGAAGTACCACCGCAACGTAATATTTTGTACGATAAGTAACAACTGATATATTAGTATGAAAGCAACTTTCCCTAACTATAGCTTTTCAAGGTAGATGGGGTGTTTAAGTCTTTTGAATTGTTGATTGGAAACAGTTCCTTATGATTAAGACTCGGATTTTCTCAATCAGAATTTCTTTGTATCCTATCGAGATTCGAATTACAAAGCTAAGACATAGAAGAAGTCGCATTCCATTTGTGAGAACTCTGCAGAAGGTGAACTGGATGAAGCAAGAAGCCAGAAAGCAGCTTAATGAAATTGTGAAAAGATATGGGATAGAAATACTTAATGAGCCCAAAAAAGTAGAAGGTTTGCTCAGGGATTTTTGCGGGGACTGTAAGAAGGAGATATTCAGTATAGTAAGTGCTCTGAAAGAAGGGGTGGCGAATGACCTGGCTAGTTCGACAAAGGGAAGCACGACAAAGCTGATGGCAGTGAGGTTGTGCAAGAAACTTCAAGACGATTTGGCTTTGTCGGAAGAAGCTTCTATCTGGTCTGTTGAAAGCATAGCGATATCGCTGGGGATAATGAGCGAAAAGGAAGCGACTGTGTTTGGGAAAACTGTCGAACCGAAGTCTGCAGAGATAAATCCGGGGACAGCTCGCAATTATGATAACAGGGAAAATGAGATAAAGACATCTAATGGAGATGAACTCATCTATGTAGAGGGCGGTACCTTCATTATGGGAGACACTTGGGGAGATGGTGATGATAATGAAAAACCGACCCATAAAGTAGAGCTTACATATGACTTCTATGTTGGGAAATATCCTGTGACATTCGATGAATACGACAGGTACTGCATAGAGGCAAACGCAGCGAAACCTGAAGATGAAGGCCGGGGAAGGGGAAAAATGCCGGTAATATACGTGAGCTGGTTTGATGCCATTGAGTATTGCAACTGGCTGAGTGAAAAGGAAGGACTTCCAATATCCTACTTTGGAGACGGAAGTCTTCTAGATGAGAACAGTATAAGAACAGAGGACATAACCAGAGTAAAGGGATACAGGTTACTGACGGAGGCAGAATGGGAATACGCGGCAAGGGGTGGGAGAAAAAGCATGGGGTACAAATACTCGGGGTCTAACAATCCTGATTCAGTTGCCTGGTACGAAAGCAACTCTGAACGCATGAGGCACGAAGTGGGGCAGAAGAAAAGGAATGAACTGGGGCTGTACGATATGAGCGGTAACGTTTTAGAATGGTGTTCGGATTGCTTTGGAGACTACTCTGGTTCGGTGCAGAAAAACCTGTATAACAACAGTGGTTCGTTCCGGGTGTATCGTGGCGGTTTCTGGCTCTGCAGTGCATCGGGCGTGCGGGTAGCGTATCGCGACTACAACTTGCCCGCTTTCTCGAACTTCCCCCTGGGTTTTCGTATTACAAGGACGGTGCACTGATTTGCACTTTAGTATTTTTACATTTTTACCCTTTGCTGCGTCTTCGAGCGTCGGGCACGGAGTAGCCCGCAAGAGCGAGGAGACGCAGATTCAGATAGACAGGAGTAATCAATCTGAGAAGTAAAATTCAGAAAAAACCGGCAATAGCCGTGAGCAACTTCTCAACCGTCTGATCCTTGTTTACATTGCTAAATCCATTCATGTCTTCCAGAAGGTGAACGACCGCAGGAGCCTGTTGCGATTCCGCTTCTATATACTGTGCCACAGTGTTGGCAGACATGGTTTGGTGTATCGGCTGTCCACACATGGCGTCCAGACGGGCTTAGAGAGCAAGAGCCGCTGGCTATTCCGGAAGTCCAAATTTTGCCACAGTATTTACAGATTGATGACATGAAAGCACCCCCTCAATGTGTTGTACAAATCATATCAAATAGTAATTACATTGTAATTATACACCGATATTCCACCGAATAAGAACTGAAGAAATACATGACTATTGCAAAGTGGGTGATGGTGGTTCTCCCCCAGACCGTTTTTCTGATTTGTAATGGATTTCAGAATCAGTAATTGAGAAAACCAACTACCGTACATTCCGTTCGAGCATTTGTCTTGTTAGAACGTTTTGCTTCTGTTTCATTTTCAGATAGAGTTTAGAGAAAGAGGGATCGTGAATGATAGCAAACATCTCTGAACCCGAAAAGCACGGAAAAACGGAACCTCGACTTTCCCGAGTAATATATCGCATAAGTAAACACAACTCGTAACAAACAGCCTTGAGAGAAAGGCGGTCGATTTGCATGCTTTGTTGTAGACTTCCGCATGATGCTCCTAAGATTCTGGCCGTAATCCAGCCAGGGGAAGCCTTCGGCTGCAACTGGACCAACTTCACCAGCAGATGGCAGATAATGGCCCGGTCGGTCTTCTACGGGACCAACCCTCTGCCCGAATATGTCATAAACGGAGGCATAGGCCGCAGCGAATTCTACAGAGCGCCCATCTGGCCGGAATACTCAGAGTTTGTCAAGAAATTCAATATAGGTGCAAAGTACTTCAGGATCTGGAAGAGGTCGGTAAGAGGGGCAAGAGATCGGTATGAATTTGGTTGACCTTGAAATAGAAGCGAGAAATTAGTTTGCATGGAGTATCACACACGATACCACAGCTAACACAGACTGGAGGATTGCAGTTTGTTCTATTTATGCTGAAGGCTTAAGAAACCAACTACTCACAATATTAGGCACAGCTTGCGCCCCGATCCTATAGGCTACAATACTAAATTCATGGACTTAAAAGCACTTCACTTTCCGAAGAGGAAGTGCATGTAATCATAATTCTGATCTCGCTCAGGAAAGAGAATGTGTTTCTCTGCGAACTTTTCTTTACACCAGGTGCCATTATCATACGTAATGTATAGGTCAGGATATGTTGTAGCAGAAATGATGTAACTATCAAGCGATACATCGTTCCGCCCACTTCTATTAGAAATCTCATTTGCCAATTTGATAAGCCTTTCCCAAAGCCGTGCCTTCTCATCATGAATATAAGCTTTAGCATGCATCATGCCGTGCGGTTCAATAAAAACAATTCGTTGTTTGTTATTGGCCAATACCCATAGGATGAAGTCGGGATAAAACCCGCTGTTTTCGAAGAACCCCACACCCTTTCCACGGCTTAGATTTCGAAGTACGAACAGCTCCTTCCCAGCCAAGAAATTGTTGCCTTCTTCATCACGGAATGTCTTAAGGTCTCTTAGAAATTGTGTTTCGCTAGAATTGAGAACAGGGGGAATGGTTTGAAGTTTTCTGTTTATTTGTTCAATCAAGATCGGAAGGTAGAGGCTGCCGCAAAAGTAAATACGTTGAAGATCTTGATCCTCCTCTTTATAGAGACGATCGCGATTATTCAACAGATTACTGACAGCTGCAATCAGCTGTGCATCTGAAGTCCGGACTATATAGCAAGCTTTGTTTTCGCTCACTCGATCAACATTGAGGGCAATGTTGGGGTCATTATTATCCAACAACCTGTATTCCATAACTTCAGTTTCCCATCTCTCACGGCGACGATGATAGTACGCATCAAGATACTTTTTTAGTATGCTGGTTATAGCTTGCTGCAGCAAAACTCTTCCAGAGAAGGAAGATGGGTTAACCACCTCTTCATCAGTGATTAATTCATAATTGATAGTTTCCATTAGTTTTCGAGGTGTTTTTGGTTGGATGGTCAGGTTATGCCACTCCATACTATATTTGTATTCCAGCAGATCAAGATACACTCTCTCCCAGTTCACCAAATTTAGGTTTTCGTGGGGTATTCTCAATTTCTGACCAGCTTGTACATTATCTTGGATCAGACCATACCCAGCACCCGCCATTGCCTGTAGCCTAATAGACATATCTAGACGTACAATAATGTTTTCGTCTGCTTCCAAATCAAACCGTTCCTCTGACACAAAACTTCGCCAATTTGGCGCGCGGGGAATAACAAGGCCTTTTTTCAATGCGGGCTCATTAATCCATGTGAATAGTGGTAGTTCAATGAGTGGCTCTGTTTCTACTCCCTCACGTTCAAGATACTCGCGGAACTGAGCCATGTAGTTTGCCTTGACAGAAAAAATGTTAAGAGTCTCCAGTATGTTAATATGTTTGGGATGAGGACCTTCCAATACTGCGCTGCGCTTTAAACTCATCTGAGCACCTTTAAGTCGTACGCCGCGCCCAAACAGCTGAATGATCTGAGAACCTTCCATACTGCCAATATTCAAAAGTCCCATGTTGGAAACGCGCCATGAATTCCAGCCTTCCATGAATTTCTTGGCTCCAACAAGAACATGGATCTTAGAATCTGGCTGATTAATATCATCGAACAGAGAATCGCGAATAACATCTTCTTCAAGAGTTATTCCATTTGCATGTTCTTCCACCAGATTTTTGAAGGCCGATGTATCACCTATGTAAATGACACCAAAGTATTGGTCTGAATTCGATGCTTTTAATCCAATTTCTCCTTGACTGCCGCGAATATCTGCTAGGTGTAGACTTCCACTCTGTGATGAATGGAAAATTTTTCGGAGAATGTCGTTATACAATGCCACCCCATTTTGATTTTTCTCTCTCAAGTAGGGGAAATGATTTGAAAAGACGTCCCAGCCATTCTGATTCATTAACTGGTTTCTTCCGTTTAGTATATTGTCAATGGTTGTTGTCACCCAATTGCAATCACTAAGGATCCGATGCAGGAAACGCACCACTGTCAACACGTCACTGGACACTTCACTTTCTCCTATGGTAACTCTTGAAATCGAATTTTTGACAGTGCGTCCAACAAAAACCCATAGAGGTTTTTCCAGGTTGTAGGGTCGAAGCGCCGTATATCGATCTTCGTACAAGCGCAACTGCTCATAGAACGAAAGTAAATTGCCAAGTAGCAATATATCGGTTTGATTATTATAATTAACATCTCTCAGGTTAAGTATTCGAAAGTCTTTACCAAAACCATCACCGTAGAAGTAGCGATAAGAATAATCAAACAAGATAGTTTTACCATATTCTGTGGTGAGGCTATCATTTCCTACGGCTGAAAGTGCCTGTCCAAAAGTCGCACTATATTCAAATGTGAATCCTGTCTCAGCAAGTGCGTCACGGTAGCGGCGCCAGGCTTGTCCACCGGTACCTTTATGGCCTTCGTCAACGAATATTAGGTTCTTTCCCTCAAAGGATTCTACAGGTACACTGATTCCAGCTCCCATCTTTTCTCCCACCAGCTTTGTGATCTCTAGCACTTGTACTACGTTAGACGAATCGTTGTTGTTCAAGTCAAAACGTCTGGCATGAATACCTGAAAGCAGTAGTTCATCAATGTGTTGATTAGAAAGTTCTTTATTTGGTGTAATCAGCAAAATATTGTCTAGCGGATCTCGGTTATAGTGCAAGAATTGGTAATAGTTCAAGTGCATAAGCAGTGTTTTGCCGCTACCGGTTGCCATCCAATATGCAAGTTTAGTAAGATCTTCTCTTACTATAGGATCTAGTTGTGGCTCCCCTGGTTGAGCGTTACGCACTTCCACAAAAGCACTAAGGTCTTTTATTAATAGATCCTTATGGTTGAAGAATCTGTCCAAAAAGACTTCGGTATATAAGGCTGCGAGATGCTGGAAATAACGCAGTGTAATAGGTATTGAACGGTGACGGTTCATCTTCTCAAGGTGGCAACGAATGTTCTCATCATAGCGGATCAAATCATCTGCTGGAATACGCACCTTTCTTCCTCGAGCCAACAGATGTTGACACAAATAGCTCTGACCGTCAACATAATAACCTTCCTGAACCTCTACGCAATCCTTAAGCATTGTCTCATTGTTTTCATAACCCAGCAGACTATTAAGCCACGCCAAAAGGATTAGACGATTTTCCAGTCTGACACGGTGTTGAACTCCGTTTGGCATGATCGATCATACCTCCTCTATTTTCATAAAGCCTTGCCGAATCACTTCGGCCATTCTTTTTCGTCTCTCTACTAGGAACTCTTGGAACTCCATTTCATACCATTTATTTGGAAGAGCATGGAGACTATACATATCTCTAAGCTCGTCAGCTGAGAATCTGTCTTCGATTTTGGGAACATAACTAGCGGGTGCACTGTCCGAGATTTCGACATTGTCGCTCCATTCTACAAGAGCGTAGTTCGCTGGCTGGTTGATCAAACGATTTTCTTTTATCTTATGTCTTTGAAGATAACTGCGAGGGAAAAGATGGTGTCTTTCTAGAGCAGATCTTTTCGCTTTTGTCGAAGGATCAAGCAAGTCCACTACTCTCATTCTCGAGTAAAGAACCGGAGCATCTAGCAAACACAGAGAAGCATAGTATGCGAATTGTCCAGTATTACGTGCTGCAGCAGTTTCCAGTTCGTTTGGCAAGGTGAATTCCCAGTAATCTTGAGTGAGAACTGCATCAATCTGTTCCTCTAGAATACGCACAAAACCCTCTGCATTATCTGTATTACGCAGGAGTGCTAAATCCTGCTCCATACGACTTTCAGAGGAACCTGTATAACGCCCAGTTAAGGAAGCCATGAAAAACCATCTAGCAACTGTCTCTCGCAATTTGTACAGATCGACCTTAAAGTCGCGTTTCCCAATAAGCCAAAGAGAATAAGTATAAACAATGGTCATTTGCGATGAGATAAACTGAGAGCTAGTATATCCCGCTCTCCTAAGAACCTTAAAGAACTCGTGCCAATTCTGGAGGTTAAGCACAAGAATCTGGTTTTTTCTAAGGATATCAAACTGCTTTTCCCTTTGCTCTTCAGAAAACTGCTTTGTCTGCAAGTCTTTGCCCCGCAGAAGTGAATATACATGTTCCAGGCGTGCACGTCGAAACCCCAGTGCAACGTTGACCCTAAGTAATTGATCTGGACTTGGGAGGAGATAATGGTTGAACGGAGTAGTTTGGTTTCTAACAGGCGGTCTTTTTGCTTGCCAACAGAAATCCTCCAGTTCTTTACGACCTTCGTCCCAAAAGACAGACATTAAGGTAAGAATGAAATCTGCCTGATTTAGCGGTGTGCCCTTGCTGTTTATTCGGACAAAGATCTCCGCAACGCTATCTTCGTTCACTGAATATGATATCTCAAGCGCTGTGAGTGGATAATCCTTGAGTTGTTCAAGGCGCTCAATAGCAGAAGCAATTTTATCCTCTGCTTCTTGAGTGATTTGGCATCGTGTCTTCAATTTATCCAAAAAATCATCGATGAATCTGCGATTGCTCGCACCTGGTTGCCATATCACACTCACATCGGGAATCCACTCAGCATCTTTTTCGATTGCGGAATTCAGTACTTCAAATCTTTCTTCAATAGGATTAAATGAGATTCGAATCCGTTCTGGGTGGAATTCCCTGTTTTTTACTACACTTGCCGTGATGACTGCATATAATGAAGTGAGACGTTGCTGTCCATCCACGATCAGCAAACGAGGGACTTTCTGCTTTTCATCTACTCCAATGGTACGGTGTGCATCCGAATAACCATTTTCCCAGAATAATAGGTATCCAATAGGAAAGCCCCTATACATCGAATCGAAGAGATCACGGACTTTTGTTCGTGGCCAAACAAATGGGCGTTGAATATCTGGCAAGCCAATTTCGCCCATTTTCAAGTCCTCAATGAGTTTCTTAAGTGTGTAATCTACCTTCTTGAACAGCACATCAGCCATTTTAACCTGTCACTCCCTTGAACATGGCTTCTTTGAAGATAGGATCAAGTGAATGTGCACCAAGTATATACGAATCATTGTTGACCAGGATTTCGTCAGCATCCTCTATCATATTCTGGTTTTCAACAAACGTGGCATCTCGCTCATAGTTACTTTTTGCCCATCCTAGCGTTTCACGCCAGATTACCACCATTTTTCGGTTTTCACGAGTTACTCCACGATAAACTAGATAACGCCGTTCCTCGTCAAAATATGCTCTCCGAGATTGTACTGTCAATCCGATCAGATAATTGAAAGTTTCTGGCAAGTCAACTGTTTGTTCGCGAGTCCCTCCGTCACGGTACATACGAAGCTTATATGAAAAAGGAGACTGCAGCTTCTCCACATTCAGAAGAGTTTCACTCTTGCGTGTCTCCCAACTGAGCATGTAGTGGAGAAGATACTCGTCTTTGAAGAGGCTTAGGGCTTGCTGACCCGTTTCAATGTCAAAATTGATGTTGCTAAGAGCGTCCTCATAGCTTTCCAATTGAATGTATTTGAAGGCACCACCACCTTTCCACTCAGATTGTTTAGAAATACCGCTCTGCTCACCATACAACACTCTCTTCATACGCCTCAGCGGTTTTTCTCGGAAATAGCTTTCACAATCGATACCAATATACTTGCGTCCAAGCTTAGCAGCTACGGCAGTTGTAGTACCTGAACCGAGAAAAAAATCGAGAACAATGCTTGACTTGTCCGATCCCCAATGAATTAGTCTAGACAAAAGTTGTTCAGGTTTTTTGCCTCTGGATAGAGTCACACCACCCTCGTTTGCAAGATCTGCCTTGGGAATTTCTGCGTGCGGCCATTGATCAGTGATTTTATTTAGCTTCAAGATTTTGTTGTTTTCGAGGCGGGCACTATCACGGAGCCACACGAAAATCTGCCGGTTGTAATAGAAAGTGGTTATCCGTTGTCCAGCGTACCTTCCACGAGACACTAGATAGTCAGCCGAATATAAGCCATCACCACATCGTGACAGAATCTCATGTTGAAAGGAATTCTCTCTCTGAATACTAGTCAGCCTGAATACCGAGTCAAAGTGTTCTGAATACTCAGCGAGTATCTCGTCTTGCCGCCTTTCAAAATCACGAAGAGAAATAGTATGAATTACGTCTCCGTCATGCTTGTACACTGAGACTTGTTCCCCGGTTGAGGGGGCAGTGAAGCTGGACACAACCTCGCGTTCCCCTTGATTCACAAGCCTCTTATTGTATCGGCGTAGAACGTCGATCTCGATCGGGCGTTCGTACATCACGTCGTTCAGATGGCTTTTGTCCATACAATAAGACAGGATATGTTCTTTCGTATTGACAATTGCCCCTCCCTGTCCCAACCCTGAGCTACCAGAGCGTTCATATGCTATCCATGCGAGAAAGCTGTCATCGCTGAAATGCTTGCTAAGAAGCAGCGCAAGACGGGCAGCCTCTTCATCATCAATGCTGAAAAAGAGAACAGCCTTATCAGACAGGAGGGGTTTGACTGCGGTGAGTCGAGAATTCATCATTGCTAACCAAGATGAGTGTCGATAGGAATCCTTATAAACAAAATCGTTGTTTCCCGTGTTATAAGGCGGATCGCTGTATACAAAGTCTACCGCCTTAGCATAAGTCGCGGAAAGCAAAGATATAGCGGCGAAATTATCACCATGCACCAAAACACCATCGAGAAGATCAGTAAGATCCTCAACACTCCCTAATATAGTGTCTACGAAGTCTTCCGAAAAATACTTTGTATCAAGGACAAGCGTCGGATTCGCCTTCAAAAGCGCCACTCTATTCTCTTCCTTGCTCTTGTCAATCGTGAATATGTTGGACTGCTCCTCATCAATGCAGAAGAGCTCCTTCCATTCGTCCCATTGGGCATCGCATTTAGCGATGTTATAATAGTGGTCCTCGCCGATGGCACCCACTAAGATGCAGTATTGGGTCTCTGTAACGAATTTTCGCTTTTCCCAGAGCATTTTCTGAATGTCTTCTATCTGAGCAAGAAAATCCACAATTTTACTTCCTATACGTTTGATCAGGCGCATCATTTGAAACCATCCCTCGGACAGATCTTCCCCGGCAACTTCTAACTCATCGAGATTTAGGACCTCGTTCTTCAGATAGAAATCCAGCTCGCGTAGAAGGAAACCTCGAAGGTCCTTGTGGATGAAGTAGTCGCGAGAGTTGCGAGCTGTGTACTGTCTAATGTGATGTTCTAAATTCGAAATGGAATTTCCACTCGCATCCCTGTATTTTTCGCCCTTCAAAGCTTCCAAAGCTTCGAGATTATTTTCAAAACGTTTAGGGATCATCTGAAGAGTTGCTTCATTAATCTTGTTTTGCTGATTCCTATTACCATATGTTCTGACCTCGTCTCTTTTCAAAGGTCGATACTCAAAGGGAATATTTAAAGTGCGGGTTTCCTCGTTCCAAAAGGTATCGTCAGGCACTGGAAGGAAGAAGCGCTTTTCTCCCTTAACATTGTTCTGTTCTACATCTGCTTCTTGAATCTTGAAATTTATAGTTACACTGTTGTGAGCCTTCCAACTGTAATCTGTGAAATATTCTCCAGTCTTAACGTAGTATTGGTCCTGGTTCGCCCAGTACAGAGTAACCTCCTCGCCATTGTAGGGGATGGCGTAGCGTTCCTTTCTCGAGTATCGGCGCTTCGAAATGAAGTCCCCATCCTGCCAATAGCGACTGAAGAATGTGTAAAGATGATTATATATTGTGGTCTCTAAAACTTGTGAACTATGAGTATTAGTAGCGTTTGCAAACGCTTCAAGATACTTTCTGCCTACTGGTGTAGAATGATACTGATTTTCCAAAATGCCTTCAGCATTAATGGCATTCTCACCTAACGTTCTAAGGACTTCTTCTTTCGCAGCAGCTAGCTCTTCATTAGCTTTTTGTTGTTCATTCAGAGAACCCCTACTCAGTTCTTCTTTAATGGTGTTGGGCAAATCTTCACTGATCCAATGCTCAATTATCTGGCGTTTATGATTCATTATGCGGTAGATTCCAAAGTCAAGGTCAGCACTTTCGAACTGGAAGAGTTCGCGCAAAAGCTGGACGAACTTCTTTTGTGGATTCATATTATATCCCCTTTCTTGGTAATTTTCACGTAGCCGGGAATTGTTTGCCCGTTTTCAGCAGGTTTTAGTATAAATATAACAATAATAACTGAGTATATCATCAGTACAATTTTACAGTCGTAGTTTTATAAGCAACATAAATGTAATTGTGTGGACTTCGATAGAAAAAACCTTAACTAAACTGTGAAGTCGATCGAAGTCTCATTTTGACTAATCCTAAGGACTTGTCACGTTCAATCACTGACATTATTGGATCTAGGTTTTATTGAAATTGCCGCTTCTCGTAATCTTGGGAATTCATGTACCTCTGTTGAATAACTAACACAATGATAGCAAATATGAGGTGGGTGTTACCAATTTCCTTTCTGAAAACGGATGCGTTCCTATTTATTCTACTACCACTTCTTAAGAAGGATCAGATAACAATTTTTCATTCTCCATCACTTTTTGTTTTAAGTACTTTCGCTGCTAAAATGGATTTGTTGTAAAGAATTACCAGATTAGCTACAAGCACCATACTTGGGATAGAGAGAACATGGCAAAAAACTCCAAAGATGTTATTGAAAGAATCTGTCATCTCCAAATACATTGCTCAGCCGGAATCTACTATGTCCTGGTAGGTAGAACAACGCCTGCCACTTCCAATAAGGATTTCCATTAATTCCCACTTCAAAACCACAGGTCAGTCTTCTTATCAATTTCCAACATTCAATCATATTGTTCTTACAGTTGGGTTCAGAACAGCAGTCAAATCCAGGGTTCGTGCCATAGTGGGCTTTTTTCCCGCATGGATAGCTCGAATTTGAACAAAGCGGATCTTTGGGAAGACAATATAAGTAGAATGTTTCCATGTATTTAGCCGATATTCCTGCCAAAACATCAACAAACGAAATGAGAGTGGACAACTTCTTTTCATATCCAATCTTCAAGTATTTTGGTTTTATTATGAAATTTGGTCCCGCGATGTTGCACCGTTTCGCATTTGCATAGTTCAGCACTCTGTTTCTCAGATTGTTAATGAAATCTCGATCACTCGCTACGTCTATATACCATATCAAGTCTCGAGGCACTTCATAATGTGTCAAATATGATGTACTCCTTATGAATGGTAGCAGTCGTTTGTAAATAACTTCATAAGCTTCAACAGTTGCACGATTTACGGAATCTGGATTGGAGTATAGATGCTTGTCGATTACCAACACATTTGGTAAGCAAAGCTCATCAACTGAAAGCTGCTCATATGAATCAAGAAAGGAATACAGATTATTTGGTTTTCTTGCTTTCTTATGTAGGAGAGACCATTTCTTGATATCACATAGAAAGCTAGTTTTGTAGATGTTAGCGACACGGTTCAAAATCAAATCCAGCTTGTTATCATCTAGAAGAATGCTGCAAACAACTTTGAAGTGAGATGATCCTTTGGAGAATGACAATCCGTTGTCTCCGGATTCGTCGGAGAGTAGAACAAGTGCCATTCAGTTTTCCTCCATCGAAAAAAAGGCTCCGGATCCATACCCAAGCCGAGTTGCCTGGTGCCACTGGATTCACCGAACGGCTCACCTGTGACGGCCGGAGCTCCTACAAACCTATTTACTTTATAGCTCAAAAGTCAGCAAATCTGAAGCCCCAGCAAACGTAAATACGGCAGCATATAGCTCATTAGAAATTGTTAGCATCAGCAAGCTCCTTGAAACTAGCAATTGGGACGAATTCCTTCTCATTTTGAGATTGCCAAAAACGTGAAGTAGAAGCTTTGTGATCACTTCACCAACACCTTCATTGCCGCCTTCCATAGCCCTCTGTTCAGGAACATGACGACGAGGTCTATCAGGACATCCAGGATGAAGTCGAAGAAGTCAGGGTCGATCTTCCATTGTTCATCGGGAAGCGCGTCTTTTATCATCTGCTTCACTTTCTCTTTCTTCTTCGAGTAGTTGCCAGAGGAAAATGGTTTGACTGACTGAAATCAAAAGATCTTGAATGAGTTATTCATCAAAGTGAAGCGGGGTTTGCCTCTCTGATTTCTGCATACTCCAAATAGTGGAAGATAGTAAGACTGCGGAACAGAAGGCAGTCTTTCGTTATCGCAATACCAAGAGCCATATGACGGTTAGTGGCATTGTGAACTTCAAGTGTTGAATCAAAGCTATCGGCTGTGCCACTTCTCAAAAGCGCAAATGAATTCAATCCCCGACTCTCATAGCGAAGTCCAAAGCACACTTTTAGAATGATCGAACCGAACGCACCCTAACGGCAGGAAGGAAGAGAGATCCTTCCTGCTTCATTTCTTGAAAAATGAATGATCTCAGCGCATGGCTAGTTGTCTTTCAGAAGATCGCTGTTTGATGAAGATAGAGAGCAAATCGAAATTGGCAGGAGTATTTCAAATACCGAGTTTACTGAGGAGACGGTTTAACGAAAGTCGTCCTTCATTGATCCTCCCAGGTCATGGACCGGTTCACCGATATGATCTAAGATTAGATCCTGAACAGGACCATTTCAGGATGACAAGCTGTGTTGGTTCTGATCAAATAGGTTTCCTCAGTCACAATGAACTAGATCGGTTCTTGTTCTTTGCTCCTGACCAACCACCTACCACGAACCACCCACAACGGCTCTTAACATACCACTATGGTTCTCACGCAACTCACAGACAGGGACGGCGTTACACACGAAGACGCTGTCACTTAACATACCACTATGGTTCTCACGCAACAAGAATGGTTGTAGGGGAATGCCCCTTCGGTATTCTTACTTAACATACCACTATGGTTCTTACGCAACGCTCGACAAGATTCAGAACGAGACTCTCAGGCTCATGGTGTTTCCATACCACTATGGTTCTTACGCAACCAGAAGAGGTACAGATCATAGAGGAGTCCATAGCGGTTTCCATACCACTATGGTTCTTACGCAACGGCGACCCACGCCGGGTCGCCATTTTTTTTACCAACCGTTTCCATACCACTATGGTTCTTACGCAACCTTCTGACGAAGCCCTAGAAAAACTTGCAGCCGAACTTGGTTTCCATACCACTATGGTTCTTACGCAACACAGAAGAAAAGAAAACGAAGATTGTTAAGGGAAGGCTGTTTCCATACCACTATGGTTCTTACGCAACTAGGGACAGCTACGGAAAGATCCCTACCGTAGAAACAGTTTCCATACCACTATGGTTCTTACGCAACGAGGAATGTGTATGGGAGATTTTGGCTCCAAGATGGTTTCCATACCACTATGGTTCTTACGCAACTGTATGCCTGTTAAAGTCAAATCTTTAGCTCCTACGTTTCCATACCACTATGGTTCTTACGCAACGGATTTGAAAAGCTTAGCAACAATCTGGTGTGTGCAGCGTTTCCATACCACTATGGTTCTTACGCAACTAATCGGAGCCGCAGCGGCACTCACCGCGGTGCTGTTGTGTTTCCATACCACTATGGTTCTTACGCAACTGCTTTTATTACAAAGATATTATACAGGTTTTGGGCAGCCGGAATCAAATGAAGGAAAAGCTCTCACAAGAGTTATTCTTTCTGTATTTTGGAGATTTGTTTGGATTCGATTCGAGAAATCGTGATTATTTTCCGTGTGAAGAACTGACCCGCATCTTCTAAGAAAGATGATTTGTCTAAAATCCTGGGAGACACCTTTCAACAGAAGCTTACAGAAGAAAACTGCTCTCGATTTCGCTTTCAATCAAATGACCTATCCACAGTCGGATCTATGTAAACTGTACAAGAATGATTCTAAATAAGTCTGGAAGTGTTATTGAGAAATGAGTTGAGAGGAAGATGGTATACGAATGATCCGACGAGAGCCGGTAACGGAATTATTAAGTCGGGTAATGTTTTATAGGAGCATGTTAGAGCACGATTCAGAAAAGCGGATAAAGTTAATCCGAAATATAGGAGTTACCAAGCCAGACTGTATGTAATGCGATCCGACAGAAAGAATCATGAATCAAACCTTGAAATCCTCTATGTAGAAGGATCTGGAAGAATGGCGAATATCTTGTGCGATCGAGTGAAGTGAGGCTTATGATCATCAATTATTGCGATTAAGTGAAGGGCTTTGATTGAGGCTATGTGTGACATACAGATAGCCTTTCAGCGGGGAAGAATGTAAGTACTCGACCGTGAAAAGAGCACATGAAATTTCACTTGATCCGAAATGCCGATATGGGAGGCTCGGGGCAGTATGTTCTCTAATCGTTTTAACTCTGCCCTTCGACCTCCCGTATGACACGGTAATTCTTACTCCACTGCTATATTTATCGCAAAGGTCTGTATCGGATGGACGCTCTCCCAGGGGCGTCTTAGGGAGAATATGACAACTGTCTCTCCGGGTTGTTTGGCTTCGAATACCCACTGGACATTATAGGGAGCTCCAACGAGTTCTGAATCGTCAAGGAACTTCCCTTCGAAGAGCGAGCCCTCGTAGATCAGCGAAACGACGTTTGGATTGGTAATCTTCACGTCCCAGACATAACCGGTCGAGCCGTTCTCCTGGAATTCCATGGTGGCTATCTCTCCTACAGAGAGGGTGTTCATGGAGGTTCGAAGACCCTTGACATCCAGCTGGGAGGAATTCCAGAGTAGTGATGTCACGAGCATGTTTGGCACGAATTCTCTGATTGTCTCTTCGAAGCTTCCATCGCGCTTCATTTCGTCGAGAGTCTTCTGGAAGTTCAAAATCAGTCCGAGATTCGTTCCCTTTGAAGCCGCGATGTAGAAGTAGTTTGTTTGGAGCTCCACAAGAGCTTCCAGGTCGTCGATGCTGTAGCCTGCTTCATCTGCCAGCTCTGCTACAGTAAGGTCTGTGAAGACCGCGAGATCGGTCTCACCTTCGACAAGTTGCGCGACAGTATCGAGAGGATCAAGAGAACTTACGAGGTTCTCGAAGCCCATTTCCTTCAGGAGCTGTTCGGTCCACCAGTTCGTCGTCGTACCTATGGCGTCTACTCTCTTTGCTGACTCGAGGTCTGTGGCTGGAGTGTCTTTGCGGCCGTAGAGGTAAGCGGTGTTCTTTCCCACCGGTCCGATCCACTCGAAGTTTTCCTTTCTCTGCTCGGTCTGGTCCATGCTGAACAGGAAGACGTTGGGCAGATTCGAGGCCAGTTCATAACCGATGGACCATGGAACGATCAGGATCTCTGCAGACATGTCGTTTCTTCGAAGGATCTCCTTTACCATTTCGGTCACGAAGCCCGTCGGTTCTCCGTCTTCACCCCTGAAGGTTACCGGAGGGTACTCTTCGGTCAGGAAGGTGTAGATGCCGGGAACGGGCTGTTCGGGAAACCATTCGCTGTAGAGATCGGAGAAGGAGCCGGAGCTCTTGAGGCCGTCGAGAGCCTTCTGGAACGCGTCTACGATTTCAGACGGGACGTCCTTCGAGAAACCGAGGTATGTCATGTCCAGGTCGATAGCGACCGTCGATACGGGACTATAAGAGGCTTTTTCCCTTTTGAGAAGTTCCTGGAGAACTGCCGAGTTGAAGGGCGCCAGTTCGATCTCTCCTTCAAGAAGGGCCTCGAGCAACGACTCTTCGTCTTCAAAAACGATAAGGTTGTCGAATCCCTGCTCCTCTAAAAGTTTGTGGGAATAGTATTCGCTTACCACACCGACGGAGTTTGCGTTTCTAGCATCCTCGAGTGATTTGAATTCACCCGAAAGTTCCTCGGTCGTGTAGAGGTAAGTGTTCGTTATGGCAACGGGA
>Ga0209604_1000674_pt1 | contig 30710 bp, 24 predicted proteins | sample AD_UKC097_MetaG_FD_184405 | JGI IMG/M metagenome (GOLD analysis project Ga0209604, IMG submission 184405) | Active sludge microbial communities of municipal wastewater-treating anaerobic digesters from USA - AD_UKC097_MetaG (SPAdes) (version 2) | ecosystem: Engineered > Bioreactor > Anaerobic >... | reverse complement strand
CTGCGGCGGCACCGCGCCGACGGCCAGCGTCAGCGGCGGCGGCACCGTATGCGTCGGAGAGAGCGCGACGCTCTCAGCGGCCCTTACGGGGTCGGGACCGTGGGACCTCGTCTGGTCGGACGGCTTTGCGCAGAACGGAATCGCGGCGAGCCCGGCGACCCGCGACGTCACTCCCGCCGCGACGACGACCTACACGATTCGTACGGTGACAGACGGCCTCTGCGCCGGCACGGCGAGCGGTTCTGCCACCATCACGGTCTCCCCCACGCCGGACACGACGCTCACGGCACCCGCCCGGATCTGCCTGGGCACGACGGCCACGGTCTCCATCCCCGCGACGACGGGCGCCCTCTACAACTGGACCGTCACGAACGGGTCGATCGTCTCCGGACAGGGGACGAACGTCATGTCGTTCGTCGGCACGACGAACCCCGTGACCGTCTCCGTCATCGCGACGATCGGCTCGTGCAGCACGACGGCCTCCCGCGACCTCCCCGTCTCCCTCCCCCCCTCCGCCACCGTGGCCGGCGGCGCCACGGTCTGCGCGGGCGAGGCGGCCACCGTCTCGTTCGACCTCACGGGCGCGCCGCCCTTCACGGTGAGGTGGTCCGACGGAGCGGTCCAGTCCGTCGGCGCCGCCGGTCCGGGGAGCCGGAGCGTCACCCCCGCGACGAGCACGACGTACACAATCACGAGCCTCGCGGACGCCAACGGCTGCGCCGGAGGCGTCGCGACGGGGAGCGCCCCCGTCACCGTGAACCCCGTTCCGTCCGCCGCGATCGCGGCCGCGGGCTCGTACTGCGCGGGCGCGAGCGGTCTCGTCGCCTCGGTCCCCGATGCGGGAGCCGGCGCGACCTACGCGTGGACGATCGCGGGCGGGACGATCGCGGGGAGCACGTCCGGGCCGTCCGTGACATTCACGCCCACGGGAGCGAGCGTCACCCTCGGCGTCACCGTCGCGCTTCCGAGCGGCTGCACAGCCAGCTCCACGCACGTCCTCTCCCTCGCGCCCGCTCCATCTGCCACGGTCTCCGGCGGCGGCACGATCTGCGCGGGAAGCCCCATCACGCTCCAGGCGGCGCTCTCGGGGACGCCTCCGTTCACGCTCACCTGGTCCGACGGGATGGTCCAGTCCGGCATCGCGACGATGCTCGCGACGCGCAGCGTGAGCCCCGCAACCTCCACGACCTACACCGTGACCGCCGTGCAGGACGCGAGCTGCTCCGGCTCCGCGTCCGGGAGCGCCGCGGTCACCGTCGTGGAGGCTCCGCGAGCCTTCGTCTCGACGCCGAGCGTCCTCATCTGCCTCGGGGGCAGCGCGACGGTCACGGCCCAGCTCTCCGGCCCGGGCCCCTACACGCTGACCTGGAGCGACGGCGTCGTCGAGACGGTCGCAGGTCCGAGTTCGACGCGGACCGTCACGCCATACCAGACCGAGACCTACTCGGTCGTGAGCGTCTCGAACGAGACCTGCACCGTGCCCGGCTCCGGATCGACCCGGGTCATCGTCTTCCCGGACGCCTCCGCCGCCACGATCACGGCGCCCGCCGAGGTCTGCGCCGGCTCGGGCGGCCACGTCGCGTCGGTCCCCGCCGCCGGCGACGGGACGACGTGGGTGTGGACGGCCACGAACGGCACGATCGAATCCGGCCAGGGCACCCGATCGGTCGTCTTCACCGCGGGCGCCTCGGGCGACACGACCCTCTCCGTCACCGTGCGCGCGGCCGGCGGCTGCGAGGTCTCGGGCTCCCTTCGAGTCCGCACGAGCGCCCGGCCCCCGCTCCCGGTCATCCAGGCCCCCGCGAGCCTCGAAAGCGGCGAGACCGGCGCCGTGGCCGAGGTCGCCGGAGCCGAGGGTCTGGCCTGCACCTGGACGATCTCGAACGGCGCGATAACGGACGGCGCAGACACCTGCCGCATCACGTTCTCCGCGGGGGACCCGGGGCTCGTCGTCCTCGGCGTCGTCACGCGGAACGCGAAGGGGTGCGCCTCGGCCCCCGGGCAGGTCGAGGTCCCCGTCCGCGGCCTCAGCTCCGTCCTCACCGCGCCGATCGTCCTCGACGTCGCCGGTCCGGGCGGGAACCGCTACGCAACCGAGCTCACGCTCGCGAATCCCTCGCCCTCTGCGGTGAAGGTCACGCTCCGCTATACCCCCGCTACGTCGCTCGGGGCTCGCGGAGGAGGCACGGTCTCCGAGACGCTCGAGGGCGGCCGGCAGCGAATCGTCCCGGACCTCCTCGCCTGGCTCCGGACGAAAGGTCTCGAGATCCCGTCCGACGGCTCGTCTCAGGGCGGCACGCTCCGCGTGACGTTCGAGAACGTCGCCGCCGGGTGGTCCCCTTCGGCCTCGACCCGGACGACCGTCTCCTCCGGCGCGGGCCGCGCCGGCCTTTCCATGACGGCGGTCGACCCCGCCGTCGCGAACGCGTCGAAGGTCTGGCTGTTCGGCCTCCGCGAGAACGCCGCCGACCGATCGCACGTCGCCCTCGCGAATCTCGGCGAGACGGGAAGCCTCGACCTGAGGGTCACCCTCCACTCCGGTGAGGGGGCTGCGGTTCCGAAACAGGTCCTCCCCGTCGTCCGCCTGGAGGCCGGGCAGTGGCTCCAGCTGAACTCCGTCCTCCGCGAGGCGGGTTTCACCGCGGGCTACGCCCTCGTCGAGCGGATCGCCGGAAGCGCCCCGTTCCACGCCTACGCCGTCTTCAACGACAACACGACCCACGACGGCTCCGTCGTCCCGGCCACTCCGGCCGCGGGCCTCGGAGGGACCCGGCTCGTCCCCGTCGTCGTCGAGACCGGCTCCTTCACGACCGAGCTCGTCCTCGCGAACCCGTCGGTCCGGGCCGTGAAGGCCCGGCTCTGGTTCATCGAGTCGCTCGCGAATCCGGGCGGCTACTCCCTCGGCGGGGTCACGGTCGACCTGGCGGCCGGCGAGCAGAAGATCCTCCCGAACGTCGTCTCCGCGATGCGTCAGCTCGGCCTCGTGGTCACGCCCGCGAAGAGGGACTACGCCGGCACGCTCGCCGTGACGTTCTCGGCCGCCGGCGAGCCGGTGGAGGGCTGGGCCGGGGCGCGCACGGCGACCGCCGGCAGCGGCCCGGGCCGCTACGGCCTCTTCTGCCCGGCGCCGGCGCCGGACGCCGCTCCGGGCGAAGCGTGGATCTTCGGCCTGATCCAGAATGCCGCGAACCGCTCGAACCTCGCTCTTCTGAACGCCGCCGCGAACCTCGGCCCCGTCACGCTTCGCTACAGCGTCTTCGACGGCGAGACCGGCCGGAAGGTCGCGACCTCCGAACCTGTGACCCTCGGAGCCGGGGCGTGGATGCAGCTGAACGGCGTCCTCTCGAAGTGGAAGGTCGCCCAGGGCTACGTGAAGGTGGAGCGGATCGACGGGACCGCGCCCTTCCTCGCGTACGCCGTCGTCAACGACGGCGGCGTTCCGGGCGCCGGGACCGGTGACGGCTCCTACGTCGAGATGATCCCCATCGTCCGATGACGACTCGAGGGCCGGGTCCGCCCCACCGGGCGGGCCCGGCCCTCACGCCGGGCGGTCAGTCTCCCTTGTACAGCCCGTCGATCACGCTCCGGAACTTCTGGTCGACGACCCGCCGCTTCACCTTGAGCGTCGGGGTCAGCTCGCCGCCTTCGATCGTCAGCTCCCTCGGGAGGAGCTTGAACGCGCGGATGAGCTGCTCGTTCGGCTTCCCCTCGTTCCAGCGGTCGACGATCCCCTGGTAGATCTGCTCGACCCGCGGGTGGGCGACGAGCTCTTCGTCGGAGAGGGCGCCGAGGCCGTTCTTCGCGGCCCACTCGCGGAGCTTCTCGAAATTCGGGACGACGAGGCAGGAGAGGAACTTCCGCCGGTCGCCGATGACGACCGGCTGCGCGACGAACGGGTCCCCCTTCAGGGCGCTCTCGATCGGCGCCGGGGCAACGTTCTTGCCGTTCGAGTTGACGATGATCTCCTTCTTCCGGTCCGTGATTCGGAGGAAGCCCTCCTCGTCGAGGACACCGATGTCCCCCGTGTGGAACCAGCCGTCGGGGTCGATCGCCTCGGCCGTCGCGTCGGGACGGCCGTAGTAGCCCTTCATGACGTGCGGGCCACGCGTCAGGATCTCGCCGTCCTCAGCGATCCTGACCTCCACGCCCGGCATGACCCTCCCCACGGTGCCGAGCTTCCAGGCCGACGGGCAGTTCACGGCGATGACGGGGCTCGTCTCGGTCAGGCCGTAGCCTTCGTAGACCTCGACCCCGATCGCCCAGAAGAACTCCGCGAGGTCCTTCGCGAGCGGCGCGCCTCCGGAGATCGCGAACCGGAACCGGGTCCCGAGCGCCTCCCGGATCTTCCGGAAGACGAGGCGCTCGTAGAGGAAGTGCTGGAGCGCGAGGGCGCCGCCGGGGGTCTTCTTCTCCGTCCGGAGACGGAGGACCTCCTTCGCGACCCCGATGGCGGTCCGGAAGAGGCGCTGCTTCGCCGGGGAGCCGGCGTCGACCTTGTCCATGACGCGGGCGTAGACCTTCTCGTAGACGCGGGGGACGGCGCCGAAGATGTGGGGGTTCACCTCGCCGAGGTTGTCCCGCAGCTTGTCGATCGACTCGGCGAACGCGATCGTCGCCCCCCGGTGGTAGTAGCAGTACTCCACGAGCCGCTCGAAGACGTGCGCGAGGGGAAGGAACGACATCGTCACGGCGGTCGAGTCGAACGGCAGGAGGGAGCAGCCGGCGAGCATGTTGGAGACGAAGTTGCTCTGCATGAGCATGGCGCCCTTCGGCTCCCCCGTCGTCCCGGAGGTGTAGATGATCGTGGCGAGGTCGTCCGGCTGCCGGCGTTCGGCCCGCTCGTCGAACACGGCCGGCGAGGCCGCGTGCGCCTTCCGGCCTTCTTCGACGAGCGCCCCGAACGGCTTCCCTCCGCCGCCGGCATGGTCGAAGACGAAGACGTGCTTCAGCTTCGGGCACGTCGCCTGGGCCTTCAGGAGCTTGGCCGCCTGCTCGGGCGTCGAGGCGAACGCCGCCGTGGCGCCGCAGTCCCGGACGATGAACTCGACCTGGTCGGCCACCATCGTCGGGAAGACGGGAACGAGGACCGCGCCGTAGCACTGGCAGGCGAAGTCGAGCGTCGGCCACTCCGGGCGGTTCTCCGAGAGGAGGACGACGGCTCCTCCGTCCGGGACGCCGAGCGTGCCGAGCGCCGCGGCGACGGCCTTCACCCGCTCCGTGAACTCCGCCGTCGAGATCGGGACCCAGCGACCGTCCTTCTTGTGGAGGAGGAGGTCCGGCTTCGCCGTCGCCCCGAGGTTGCGGAATACGTCGACCAGAGTGCGCGGCGTCGTCATCTCACCCTCCCCGGCCCGGCCGTGTTGCGTGGCGGCATTATAGGGACGGCACACGGCACCGCAGCGGTGAGACACTTCGCGCCATGAGACCCGTCGCCCTCGTCACCGGGGCGTCCCGCCGGCTCGGCCGGGCCCTCGCCGAGGGGGCCGCGCGCGCCGGGCACGACGTGGCCGTCCACTATCGGTCCGACCCGGCGGCGGCGGCCCGAACGGTCACCGAGATCGCCCGCCTCGGCGCCCGCGCCGAGGCGTTCCGGGCCGACCTCCGCGCCGCGGGCGCGCCCCAGGGCCTCGTCGAGTCGGTCCTCGGACGCTTCGGCCGGCTCGACGTCCTCCTCCACTCGGCCTCGCCGTGGCTCGAGAAGCCGGTCGCCGAGGTGACGGAGGAGGACTGGCACGACGTCTTCTCCGTCGGGCCGCGCGCCGCCTTCTTCCTCGCCCGCGCGGCCGCCTCCGCGCTCGCCGACTCCGGCGGCGCCGTCCTCCTCGTTTCCGACGTGGCCGCGACGAAGGCCTGGCCGCGCCACGTCCCCCACGCCGTCTCGAAGGCGGCGGTCGACGCGCTCGTGCGGAACCTCGCCGTGGCCTTCGGCCCGTCGGTGCGGGTGAACGGGATCGCGCCGGGAATCGTCCTTCCCCCGGAGGAGCTTCCGCCCGAGGAGCTCGCCCGTCTCGTCGCGCGGACGCCCCTCGGCCGGGCCGTCTCCGTCGACGACCTCGTCTCGGCCGCGCTCTTCCTCTCCTCGAACCGCTCGATCACCGGCCAGGTGCTGGCGGTCGACGCGGGCCGCTCCGTCGTCTGAGCGGACTAAACTCGCGCCGATGACGACGCGCCGCCGACTCCTCGCCTCGCTCCTGGCGCTGCCGCTCGTCGCCTCACTCGCGGCCTGCGGCCGCACCCCCAACGCGACGCCGGCCGAGGGCTTCCGGGTGGCGCTCCTGACGCCCGGGCCGGTCTCCGACGCCGGGTGGAACGCCGGCGCCTTCGAGGGGCTGAAGGCGATCGAGCGGGAGCTCGGCGCGAAGGTCTCCCACGTCCAGGTGAAGACGCCGTCGGAGTTCGAGGAGCAGTTCCGGGCCTACGCCGCCGGGGGCGCCGCGCTCTGCATCGGGCACGGCTTCGAGTTCCAGGACGCCGCGGCCCGCGTCGCGAAGGACTATCCGCGCACCGTCTTCCTGACGACCTCCGGCTCGCGAACGTCGCGCAACCAGGCGCCGCTCGTCTTCGAGCTCGAGCAGGCGACGTACCTCTGCGGCCTCGTGGCCGGCCGGATGTCGCGGACGGCGAAGGCCGGGATGGTCGGCGGCGTCGAGATCCCGTCGATCAAGTCGACGTTCCTCGCCTTCGAGGCGGGCCTGAAGGCCGGGAACCCGGGCGCGAAGGCGACGGCGGTCTTCACCGGCTCCTTCGAGGACGTGGCCGGCGCGAAGACGGCCGCGCTCGCCCTCATCGACGGCGGCAGCGACTTCCTGTTCCACAACGCGAACGCCGCCGCGCTCGGCGTCTTCGCCGCGGCGACCGAGCGGGGCGTCTACGCCTTCGGCGCCAACCGTGACCAGAACTCCGTCTCGCCGAGCGTCCTCGCTTCGGCCGTCATCGACCTCCCCCGCGCCTTCGTCGAGGCGGCGCGCCGGGTGAAGGACGGGCGGTTCGACGGCACGCCAATCCGCTACGGCCTCGCGAGCGGCGTCGTCTCGTTCGTCTGGAACCCGGCGCTCCTCGGTCGCGTCCCGGCCCCCGTCGTCGACGAGGTGGACCGGGCGAAGGAGAAGATCGTCTCCGGGGCGATCATCGTCCCGCGAGGGAACTTCTGACGGTCGCCCCGGAGAGGCGGGCGACGACGGGATGAGCGACCCCGGCGCCGCGCTCGAGCTGAACGGGATCCGGAAGGCGTTCGGCCCCGTGACGGCCCTCGACGGCGCCCGCCTCACGGTCCGGGCGGGCGAGCTCCACGCGCTCCTCGGAGAGAACGGGGCCGGGAAGTCGACCCTGGTCGCGATCGCCGCCGGACTCCTCCGCGCCGACGCGGGCGAGGTCCGGAGGGACGGCGCGCTCCTTCCCGCGGCGGACGCGCGGGCCGCGCGACGGGCCGGCATCGCCCTCCTGCCCCAGCACGACCTTCTCGTCGAGGCCGCGACGGTGGCCGACAACCTCGCGCTCCTCGACCCCGCCGCGCCGCCCTTCGAGTCGGCGGGGGCGCGTCGCGCGCGCGTCGCCCGGCTCGAGGAGCGGCTCGGGCTCGAGCTCGGGCCGCCCGGTGCGCGCGTCGGGGAGCTTCCGGTCGGGGTCCGCCAGCGGATCGCGGTCGCCGGGATCCTCCAGGCGGACCCGGGCGTCCTCGTCCTCGACGAGCCGACCGCCGTCCTCTCGCCGCGGGAGACGAGCGCCCTCTTCCGGTCGCTCCGGGCGCGGGTCGCCACCGGGCGCGCCGTCCTCCTCATCACGCACCGGCTGGCCGAGGTCTTCGAGGGCGCGGACCGCCTGACGCTCCTCTCCCGCGGGAGGACGCTCCTCGAGGCCGAGGTCTCCTCGACGACACCCGAAGCGGTCGGAGCGCTCCTCCTCGGCGGAGCCGAGGTCTCGTCCCGCTCCGGTGCGCTCCGTCCCGATCCACCGGACGGAGAGCGGGTGCCCGCTCTCGCCGTCGACGAGCTCCTGCCCGCCGGGGCGACCGGCCCGCCCGCGTCCCTCGCCGTCCCCGCCGGCGCCGCCCTCACGCTCCTCGCGGTGGACGGGAACGGCGCCGACCTCGTCGGTTCCGCCATCGCCGGCGTTCGGCCCGCCCGCGGACGGATCCGTCTCTCCGGGCGGCCCGTGCCGCCGGGCGACCCGCGCGCCTTTCGCGCGGCCGGCGGCGCGTTCATCCCGGCCGACCGCCGGGCCGAAGGCCTCGTCCCGGGGCTCTCGCTCGCCGAGAACCTCTTCCTCCGGAGGCCGCCGGGACGTTTCGTGATCGACCGCGCCGCGCTCGCCGCCGCTGCCGACGACCGGCTTCGCCGCTTCGGGGTCCGGGCCCGCGGCCCCTGGGCGAAGGCGGGCGAGCTGTCGGGCGGCAACCAGCAGAAGCTCCTCCTCGCGCGGGAGCTCGAGCCGCTGCCCCGTCTCCTCGTCGCCGTCCACCCGACGCGCGGCCTCGACCTCGCCTCCTCCTCGGACGTCCGGGCACGGCTCCTCGACGCGGCCCGCGCGGGGGCGGGCGTCCTCGTGGTCACGGCCGATCCCGAGGAGGCGCTCGAGCTCGGCGCGCCGATCCGGGTCGTCTATCGCGGCGCTCTCTCCCCTCCGCTGGCGGCGACGACGCCGCTCGCCGAGCTCGGCCGGAGGATGGCGGGGCTCGCGCCGTGAGGCCGGCCGCCGTCGCCGCCGTCGCCGCCGGGACGCTCGCCGCCGCGGCCCTCCTCGTCCTCGCCGCCGGCGCCTCGCCGGCCGACGCGTTCGTCGCGCTCCTCCGGGGAGCGCTCGGCTCGTCGGCCGCGCTCGGAGAGACGCTCGCGCGCTCGACCGGGCTCGTCCTGACGGCGCTCGGCGCCGTCGTCGCGTTCCGCGCCGGGGTCCTGAACATCGGCCTCGAGGGACAGTTCCTCGCGGGCGCCGCCGCGGCCGCCGCCGCGGGACCGCTCTTCCCCGACGCGCCCCTCGCGGCCCGCGCGGCCGTCCTCCTCGCGGCCCCGCTCGCCGGGGCGCTTCAGGCCGCGCCGGCCGCCTGGCTGGCCGAGCGGCGGCAGGTCCCGGCCGTCCTCTCGACGATCCTCCTCAATCTCGTCGCGGCGGCCGGGGTGACGTGGCTCGTGCGCGGCCCGCTCCGCGATCCCTCGGGCGATTATCCGCAGAGCCGCGCGCTCGCGGAGGCCGCCCTCCTTCCGCCGCTGGCCGCCGGGTCGCGGGCGACGGCGGCGGTCCTCCTCGCTCTCCTCCTCGCAGCAGCCGCCGCCTTCGTCCTCGCGCGGACGCCGATCGGCCTCGCGCTCCGTGCGGTCGGAGAGGCGCCCCGCGCCGCCCGGGCCGCCGGCCTGCCGGACGTCCGGCTGCGCGTCGGGGCGTTCCTCTCGTCCGGCGCCCTCGCGGGCCTCGCCGGAGGGCTCGAGGTCCTCGCCCTGACCGGGCGGCTCTACGACCCGTTCACGGCCGGAGTCGGCTACACGGGGATCGCCGCGGCCCTCCTTGGCGGCATGTCGACGATCGGCGGGGCCGCGTCGGCGCTCCTCTTCGCCGCTCTCGGCGCCGGATCGAGCGCCCTGCAGCGCGACGCCGGCGTCCCTTCGTCGCTGGCTTCGATCGTCCCGGCCCTCGCCGTGCTCGCCCTCCTCCTCGCCCGGGGAGAACGGAGGGAGAGATGACGGGCTTCATCGAGATCGCCCTCCTGCTCGCGGCCCCGCTCCTCCTCGCCGCGACGGGCGAGCTCCTCCTCGAGCGCGCCGGCTCGATCCAGATCGGCCTCGAGGGAACGATGCTGTTCGGGGCGTGGGTCGCCTTCGCCGCAGGGCGCGCCGGCCTGCCGGCCTGGGGCGGCCTCCTCTCGGCGGCCCTCGCCGGGCTCGGCGCCGGGCTCCTTTTCGCGCTCTTCGCCGTCGTGCGGCGGGCCGACCCGATCCTCGTCGGCACCGTCTGGAACCTCCTCGCCCTCGGCGCGACGGCGTTCGCCTACCGTCTCGGCGCCGGCGAGACCGGCTCGGTCCTCGAGGTCGCGACGCTTCCCCGGGGTCTCGTGGGCCTTCCCGACGCCGTCGCCGCGAGCTTCCTCGCGCCGGTCGTCCTTCATCTCTGGCTCACCCGGACGCGCGCCGGCCTCCGGCTCTCGGCCGCGGGAGAGAATCCCGAGGCGCTTCGCTCTCTCGGCCTCTCGGTCGTCGCCGTGAGGAGCGGCGCCGCCGCCGCGTCCGGCGTCCTCGGCGCGATGGGAGGTGCCGTGCTCGTCCTGACCGTCTCGCCCACCTTCGTCGAGGGCGTCACCGCCGGCCGCGGGTTCCTCGCGCTGGCGCTCGTCGTCTTCGCGCGCTGGCGGCCGCTCGCCCTCCTCCCCGCCGCGCTCCTCCTCGGAGGCGTCACGGCCCTTCAGTACCGCCTCCAGGCGGAAGGCTTCGGCCTTCCCTACGCGCTCTTCCTCGCGCTTCCCGGCCTCGTCGCGCTCGGCGCGCTCGCTCTCGCCTCCGCCCGCGGCGGGGCGCCGAAGGCCCTCGGGAGCCCCGCGCCGTGACGACGGCGCGCCGCCCCCCCTACGCGGTCCTCGCCGGCTACTACGACGAGGTCTACGGCCTCTGGCGCGACCTCCTCGGCCCCGCGCGCGATGAGATCCTCCGGGCGCACCGCGTCCGCTTCGAGACGCTCCTGGACGTCGGCTGCGGGAGCGGCTGGCAGAGCCTCGAGCTGGCCCGCCGCGGCGCGCGCGTCGTGGCCGTCGACCCGGCGGTCCCGTTCCTGCGTCCTCTGCGAGCTGCCGCCCGGCGCGAACGGCTCCGGATCGACGTGCGACGCGGGGACCTCCTCTCCCTCCCCCTCGGGGTGGGAGAGACGTTCGATCTCGCGCTCGCCACGTTCGACGTTCTGAACCATCTCGACCGCCACGAGGAGCTCGGCCCGGCGCTGGCGGGAATCGCGAAGGCGCTCGCCCCGGGCGGGCACGTCCTCTTCGACCTGAACTCCCCCGAGACGATCGAGGCGTTCCCGGACCACCACAGGGTCACGCACCTATCAGGGGGCGGGCTCTCGGCCGAGCGCGGCTCGTTCGACCCGGAGAGCGGGGCCGGCACCGTCACGCGCGACTGGTTCCTGCCCGTGGAGGGCGCGCCGGGTCGATTCCGACGCGTCCGCGAGCTGTATCGCGAAATCGCCTGGAGGGAGGCCGCCGTCCGCAGGGCCCTGCGCGTGGCCGGGCTCGGGGTCCGGCTCTTTGCCGACGCCTCGGGCTGGCTCTCGTTCCAGCCCGAGGGGACCCGGTGGATCGTGCTGGCTCGGCGAAGGCCGGGCACCCGCTAGGGTTCCGGCTCGTCCGGCACGTCCGGCCCCTCGTCCGGGTCCGGAGGCGCCGAAGGAGCCGGGGTCCCGGGTCGCGCCATGGGGCGCCCGGGCCTCCCTCCGTTCCGCCGGTCCGCAAACCGGCGCCGGACCTCGGCCCGGCGTTCGGCGCGGAACTCCTCGCGGCGGTCGACGATCGTCGCCCACTGGTCACCCGTCAGGACCCCCCTCATCTCGACGACCATCATCGTCCGTGCCTTCCCGAGGCGCGCCCTCGCCTGCTCGAGCGCCTCGGAGGCCGCAGCCACCCGGCGCGGCTCGACCTCCCGGGCGGCGAGAAGGTCCTCGAGGTCGATCGTCCGCCTGTCGACGTCGGCCTTCAGGTCGACGAACGTCCGGCGGTTCTTCGAGAAGACCTCCTCGAGGCGCTGCTGCTGCTCGGGCGTCAGCCTCAGCGCTTCGACGACCGCGGGCCTCTTCCACCACTTGCCCGGCGGCATCTCGAGCATCTGGGCCGGGGCCGGCGAGGCCGCGAGGACGGCGCCGAGAAGCGCCGGAAGGAGGAGCGTTCGTCTCATCACATCGCCTCCGGGAGGACCGTCTCGTAGGGCGACTCGGTCGTCAGGGCCACGTCCACCGCTCGAAGAAGCTCGTCGTCGGCCGAATCGGCTGCCGAGAGGGCCGCGGTTCCCTCGGCTACCGCCACCGTCTGCTCCGGCTCCGCGGGCCGGTCGTCCCCCCCGCGCAGGACGGTGAGGCCGGCGACGAGCGTGAGGGCGGCGGCGAGACTGCCGAACGCGAGGGCCGGCCTCTGGAGGACGGATCGGGTGAGGCGGGTCGGGAACGGCGTTGCCTTCTCCTCGGCCTCCAGCGCCGCGAGCTCGGAGACCCGGCCCATCACGGCCTTCCGCTGGGCCGTCCAGAATTCTGGCGGGAGCGACTCGACGACCCCCGTCAGAGCCCCGCGGTCCAGGAGAAACGCTTCGCGGAGGCGGGCGACGCGCTCCTGGCATTCGGGACAGACCGCCTGGTGGATCGGGATCGGCGCCGTTCCGTCCTGGGCCGGGAAGACCCGGTTCACGACCTCGTCCTCCGTCAGATGCCGTCCGCTCACCGCAGGTCCTCCAGCTTCTGCCGCAGCTTCCGCGCGGCGCGGAAGAGGTGCGACTTGACGGTCCCGTCGTCGACCCCGATGGCGGCGCCGATCTCCGCGACCGTCCGGTCCTCGTAGTGCTTCATCACGAAGATCGCCTTTTGCCGGGGAGAGAGGGCGTCGAGCGCCTCGCGGATCCGCCGGCGGATCTGCCGCGAGCGGGCCTCCCGCTCCGGCGTCGTGGCATCGACCGGTTCCATCGACGGCGGCAGCTCCGCGCCGCCCGTCCCCTCCGCGTCGGCCAGCTCGGCGAACGACACGACCGGCCGGCGCCGGCGCGCCGCGTCCCGAACGGCGTTGACGGCGATCCGGTTCAGCCACGTCTCGAACGCCGCCTCGCCCTTGAAGTCCGCGACGGCCCGCCAGGCTTTCACGAAGACGTCCTGGGTGAGGGCGTCTGCGTCCGCCGCGTTCCGAACGAGCGTGTAGACGAGGCGGAAGACCTTTCGCTGGTACGTCTTCACGAAGTGCTCGAAGGCGTCGGTCTCGCCGCCCCGCACCCGATCGAGGAGCTCCTTTTCGCGTTCCCGGATTCCGGGCTCCGGCGCGGGCGCCCCCTCGCCCGGGAGGTCGTTCGCCACGTCGCTGCTCCTCCCTCGAGGATCGTCCTCGAACCTCAGGACCCGGACCGTCGTCGAGGTCGTCCTCATGACCGAAGGGACGCGATCGGCGGCTCGGGGGTTTACGTCCGCCGAGGATAGCTCCTCAGCGTCTCCAGGGTCTGAGGACGGCCTTCAGCCGGTTCCAGGCGAGGAGCCGGAACCGGAGGGCCGCGTGGAGCGCCGCGGCACCGGCCGGAACCGGTCCCGGCGCCCAGTAGGCCTCGAGGAGGCGCCGCCGGTCGTCCGCCCGCGTCAGCCCCGGCCGGGAGAGGTCCCTGAGCCGGGTGAAGGTCGCGAGCGGCGGCCTTCGAATCCGAGCGCGGTCGAGGTCGACGATCCAGAGGCGCGGTCCCTCTTCCCCGTCCGTGACGAGGACGTTCCCGTCAGAGAAATCGCGGAAGAAGACTCCCGAGTCGTGCATCCGGCGCGCGAAGCGGGCCAGGGCGACGAGGACCTCGTCGAAGCTCGAGCGGAGCGGGAGAGTCCCGAGGGAGGGATCGCCTCGCCGCAGGAAGAACGCCCGCACCTCGACGGCCCGCTCGACCTTTCGGACGACGAGGACGCTCTCCTCGGGTGTCACCTCGATCCCGAGCGGCTCCGGCGTGTCGAGCCCGTGGGCGAGAAGGTGGCGGGCGATCCGGAGAGACCGCTCGGCGCGCGTCCTTCCGTCTGGCTGTCGGAAATCGCGCGGGATCCTCTTCACGACGACCGGGACTCGCTCGCCCCCGACGACGAGGTGGCCGTCCCTCACGTCGTGGCGGGCCGGGTAGGCCGGCGTCTCCCGGCTCACCTCGATCCTGTCGGTGATCTCGCTCAAGCTCTCAGAGGATACGATGCCGCGACCGGCCCGACCGGCCGGACCGCGGAGGTCTCGAAAAGCAGATGGATCGAAAGCACCTTCACACCTTCCAGCTCGTCGTCGAGGGGCTCGCCGACCCGAGGGAGTTCCTGATGCCGTTCGAGTCCGACGACGTCATCCTGGCGACCGACGCCTGCGCGCGGTACATCGCCCGGCAGGAGGACAACTTCCTCCCGCTCGGCGCGGACCAGGCCGTCCGCGCGAACCGCGTCCTCCTCGTGAAACACGTCTCGGTCGGGCCGTTCGAGGAGTGATCCGGTACACTCCGCTCCCGCCTCCCGAAGGCGTCGCCCTCCGGACGGGCCCGTAGCTCAGGTGGATAGAGCAGCGGTTTCCTAAACCGCGTGTCGGGAGTTCGAGTCTCCCCGGGCCCACCACACCCCGTCTCCGCGGCGGATAGACTTCGCGTTCGATGCACGCAGGCTCACCTCACCTCGCCGTCTTCCGCCTCGCCGAAGTGGCCGAGGTCGAGACGCTCGTCGACGGAGAGCCCGCAGACATCCGGATCGAGGTCTTCGAGGACGCGGCGAACCCGGGCCAGTTCCGGTGCCGGACCTGGCGCCTCCTCGAGGTCGGCGTCCACCCCTCGGGGCCGGTCGACGCGGACGGCGGCCTCGACACCGAGTGGGAGACGCTCTTCGTGCCCTGGTGGGTCCCGGGCGGATTCGTGACCGACGAGCCGTTCTTCGCCGCGTCGAAGGAGTCCGCTCTCGAGGCGGTCCTCGACGACCTCCGCGTCTATCTGGCCGTGACCCGGCACGCCGAGGACGGGGGCGAGCCACCGGCGGGCTCGCCTCCGCCCGCGTCAGCCTGACCCTTCGGGGCCCTCGTCGTTCCGGACGAGCCGGAGCCCGTGCTTCGGGGTCGGCGTCGGCCGTCCGGCCGTCCCCGCCGGACGGAGGATCCGTCTCCCGCCCGTCGGCTCCCCGAACTGGTTGACGCCCGTTTCGTCCTTGATCGCCTGAACGGCGCGCCCGCGCAGCTCCGACCAGAACCACTCCCCCTTCTTCGGTGGGCGCTCCTCTCCCGTCCACTCGAACCCGGGCGGAGGCGGGCCGAAGTCCTCGACCTTCTTCGCGAGCTGCAGCCGGAAGACGAACGGGCCCTCGGGCTCGAGCGTGCCGAAGACGAGGAGCTCTCCCCCGCGACGGCAGACGGTCGCCTCGACCTTCTCGAATCCGTCTGGAAGCTCCGGGCCGCCGTCCTCGTGCTCCGTCATCGGCCTCTCCTCGGCCGGATCATCGCCCGAAAGACCAGTCCGCGCTCGACGCCGGCGTCAGCGGCGGGTCGCGCCTTCCGGACGGCCGAGGAGGAAGCCCTGCCCGAGCGCGACGCCGAGCTCGCGCACGGCGGCCAGCTCCTCGTCGGTCTCGATTCCTTCCGCCACCGTCACGGCCCCGATCCGCTCCCCGAGCCGGACGAGCATCGCCACGATCTCGCTCTTGATCCCGTCTCGGTGAAGCCCCGAGACGAGGAACTGGGAGATCTTGAGGTAGTCGGGCCGAAGCTCGGCCAGGGCGTGGAGCGACGCGTGGCCCGAACCGGCGTCGTCGAGGGCGATCCGGAAGCCGGCGCGCCGGAGCGCGGAGAGCCCCCGCCGAAAGACCTCGAAATCGGCGATCGCCCCGCGCTCCGTGATCTCGAGGACGACCGACGGGCCGAGCGCGACGAGCGGGTTCAGGACCTCGAGCCCCCCGTGCGCGAGCTCGCTGACGACGTGGGTCTCGACGTTGACGAAGAGGAGCTCCTCCGCGACCGGGACGAAACGGGTCGCCGAGAGCGCGAGGCACGCCTGCTCGAGGGAGAGGACGCGCCCGTGGCGCGCCGCGTACTCGAAGAGGACCTCCGGGCTCTCGAAGCTCGAGCCTTCGGGTCCACGCGTGAGCGCCTCCCGCGCGATGACCTTCATCGACGCGAGGTCCCGGATCGGCTGGAAGACCACCTCGAGCCGTCCCACGCGAAGGAGGGCGTCGAACTCCGCCTTCTGCGCCGCCGCCCGCTCCCCCTCCCGCGTCGAGGCCACGGCCGAGGCCTCGGCGAGGGCCCGTTCGACGAGGCGCTCGAGCCTCACCTGCGGGCTGTATCGGAGCCGGGACGCCGCGGCCGTCACCTGGAGGCGGCGGTGGACGCGCCCGAGGAACCGCTCTCCCAGAAGCGCTCCGAGCGACTCCGCCACCTGCCGGGCCTTCCGGTCGAGGCGCGTCGCGGCTTCCCCTTCGCCGAGGCCGGCAGGGAGGCCGACGAACACCACCATGGCGGTCGAGCCCGGACGGCGGACGGCGAGCAGGTCGCGGGTCGAGAAGAGCGTTCCGACGAGCCGCCGGAGCGACCTCCCCGCCTCGCGAACGACGTCGTCGAGGACCTCCCAGCCGTAGTGCTCCTCCAGCGCGCCTGCGGCGTCGACGTCGACGAGGAGCACCCCGAACTCCTCGTCGCCCAGGAGGCGCTCGCGAAGCGAGTCGACCACCACGGATATGGCCGGGAGCCCGGTGAGCGCGTCGAGGAGGAGCCCGCGGGCCCGTCGCTCGGGGAGCTCCGGCCCGTACGGCACCGGCGACGACCCGTCCTTCCCCGCCAGGGCGTTCTCGACCGTCTCGAGGAGCTTCGCCCGCGCGAACGGCTTCGTGACGAAGTCGGTCGCTCCGGCCTGCCGGCCCGTCACGAAGTCCCGGATCTCCGACCGGCCCGTCAGCATCACGATCGGAATCGAGGAGGTCTCCGCGAGGCTCCGGAGCGTCGCACAGACCTCCCACCCGGAGAGGCCCGGGAGACCGACGTCGAGGAGGACGAGGTCGGGGCGGTCGGACACGGCCCGCTCCACTCCCTCGCTCCCGTTCGCCGCTCCGGTCGGCTCGTACCCTGCGGCTCGGAGCTGCCCCTCGACGAGCGCCCGCAGGTCTGCGTCGTCGTCCACGACGAGGATCCTTCTTTTCGACATCGGAGTGAGGGATTCTACCGGTCGAGCCGAAACTCCGCGTCGAAGCTCGCGAGGACCTCGTCCGGCGCGGCGGGCGCCGCCTCCACGGACTGGACCCGGGCGAAACGCGGACCTTCCCAGAGAGCCGATTCCAGCCTGTCGAGGGCGTGCGCGGCCCCTGCCGCGACGACCAGGACCCGGCCGTCGGGCAGGTTCGAGGCTCCGCCAACGAGGCCGAGGCCGCGCGCCGTCCGCGCCGCGAAGGCCCGGAAGCCGACTCCCTGGACACGCCCCGCGACGAGCCACCGGCGGGCGGCGTTCTCGAAGCCGCCACTCATCGCCGCGACTCCGCCGGGGCCTTCTCCCAGCCGAACTTCCCGACGAGCGGGACGTAGGCGACCTCTCCGGCGTCCTCCGTCCGCGTCCGTCCGCTCGGCAGCTTCTTGACGACCAGGAGACGCTGCCGGCCGGGCGGCCCGACCGGCACGACGAGGCGTCCCGTCGCCGAGAGCTGCGAGACGAGCGGTGCCGGCACCTCGGGCGCCCCGGCCGCGACGACGATCGCGTCGTAAGGCGCGTGCTCCCGCCAGCCGTACGTCCCGTCGAAGACCTTCACGGAGACGTTCCCGATCCCGAGAAGGGCGAGGACGCGCCGCGCCTCGGCCGCGAGCTGGGGGATCCGTTCGAGCGTGAAGACCTGCCCCGCGAGACGGGCGAGAACGGCCGCCTGGTAGCCCGAGCCCGTCCCCACCTCGAGGACGCGACCGCCCGAAGGGATCGCCGCCAGCTCCGCCGCTCGCCCGACGTTCGCCGCCTGGGTGATCGTCTGGCCCGCTCCGATCGGAAGGGCGTGATCGCCGTACGCCTCGCCGGCGAGCTCCCTCGGGACGAAGAGGTGCCTCGGCACGGACGCGAGGGCCTCGACGACCTGCCGATCCGAGAGGAGGCCGGCGGCGACGATCCGCGCGACCATGGCGCGCCGCGCCTCTGCGCCCGCCCGCGCGGCGCGTGCGACCTCGGGGTCCTCCGGCCTCACGCCGGGATCTTAGCTTCGGTCCGCGCCGTTCGCGCGGCTCCCAGCGAGCCGCGCGGAGAGGTCCTCGAGAGCGCGGTACGCCGTCAGGTCGAGGTGAAGAGGGGTCACCGAGACGAGTCCCTCGGCCACGGTCGTCAGGTCGCTCCCGTCGGAGTGGGTGTCGACGTGAGAGCCCCCGATCCAGTAGTAGGGCCGCCCGCGGGGGTCCACCTTCTCCACGACGCTCTCGCCGTACCGGCGCCGGCCCATCCGGGTCGCCCGGATCCCGGTCGGTCGCCCCTCCGGGATGTTCACGTTCCAGAGAACGTCCTCCGCCATCGGTCGGGAGAGCGCCAGCCGGATCACCTCCTCCGCGATCCGCTCCGCCTCCGAGAAATCCGGACCGTCGCCGCCGTCCTTCCGGCAGTCCAGAGAGAACGCGATGGACGGCACGCCGAGGAGCGTCCCCTCGAAGGCCGCCGCGACGGTCCCCGAGTAGGTGACGTCGTCGCCGAGGTTCGGCCCGAGGTTGATGCCCGAGAAGACGAAGTCGGGCCGGACGTCCTTCAGGATCCGGCAGATCGCGAGGTTCACGCAGTCCGTCGGCGTTCCGTCGACGACCCACGAACGCTCCGCCGTCTTCACGACCCGGAGGGGCCGGGTGAGCGTCAGCGCGTGCGAGGTCGCGCTCTGCTCCCGGTCGGGGGCGACGACCCAGGTCTCGAAGCCGGCGGCCCGCGCCGCGCGCTCGAGCGCCTCGATCCCGGGACTGTGGATCCCGTCGTCGTTCGAGACGAGGGCTCTCATCAGGCCCCGCCCCGGTAGACGACCCGGTTCCGCTCCGTCTCGTGGAGAGAGAGCTTCACGAGCCGCGCCGGCGCGACGTGCGGCGCGAGCTCGTTCCAGAAGCGGACGGCGAGGTTCTCGGCCGTCGGGACGACCCCCGCGAGGAAGTCCACGTCGACGTTCAGGTTCCGGTGGTCGCAGCGCCGGACGACCTTCTCGTCGACGATCCGCTTCAGGTGCGAGAAGTCGAGGACCCACCCGGTGACCGGGTCGATCGACCCCTCGACGGTCACCTCGACGGTGTACGTGTGGCCGTGGCCGTGCGGGTTGTTGCACTTGCCGAAGGTCGCACGGTTCCACTCGTCGTCCCGCGACGGGTTGTGCAGGCGGTGCGCGGCGCTGAACGTGGCGGTCGTCGTGATCCGGGTAAGCGGCTGGGCCGCCGTCGTCTCTGTCACGGTGCTGGCTCCGGCCCCGGGAGGGGCGAAGGCGCCCGCTGACTCCGCCGGGCGCCCTCCCCGGAATCTAGCACGCGGCCGCCGGCCTCTCCGACCGCCTCAGAACGCCAGGCGGAGACCGAGCTGCACCTGCCTCGGGTCGCCGAGGCCGCTCTGCACGGTCCCGTCGAAGTTGAAGATCAGGTTCGTCACCTCGGGCCTCTTCAGGTTCTTCGAGTTGAAGACGTTGAAGCACTCGAGGATCGGCTCGACCTGGATTGGGCCGAGGTCGAAGGAGCGCGAGAGGCGCACGTCGAGCGAGGAGAACTGGTTGTCCTTCCGGCCGAGGTTCCGCTGCGTGACCGTGCCGTCGGGGTTGATCCGGTCCTGCGGCGTGTTCGCGTCGGCGCCGGCGAGGGTGATCGACTTCGGCTGCGCCGACCGGTACGAGTAGCGGAGGTTGACGTTCACGTCGCCCGGCGCCCTCCAGACGAAGATTCCGTTCAGTCGGTGGCGCTGGTCGCGGTCGGAGTAGCCGTATTCGGCGTCGAGGTCAGTCACCTTCGCGTAGCGGAACGAGAACGGGTCCCTCTCGTTATCGTCGTCGGACTCGTCCCACGAGAGGGTGTAGTTCAGCTGGAACTGGTAGTCGTTCGACCACCTCTTGCTCACGCCGAACGTGATCCCCTGGTAGAGGCTCCGGGCGGACGACTCGACGACCGTCAGGGTCCCGATGCCGTTCGGGCCACCGTTCAGGCCCGAGGACCAGGGCGAGCCGAGCAGCGCGTCGTTGCGGTTGACGAACCGCGTCAGGTGGGTCGTCTTCGCGTAGTTGTACTTGACGAGGACCCCGTAGTCCTTCATCACCTCGCGCTCGATGCCGACGCTCGCCGCGACGGTCCGCGGGTTCTGGAAGTCTCTGGCGACGACGTAGACATCGGGGCGGAACGGGGAGCCGACCTCCGACTGCGGGATGAGGTTCGGGTAGGCCGGGACGGGGCCGAGGATTCTGGTGAGCGAGCTGTCGCGGTAGAGGCTCTGCCCCCGGCTCCCGTTCGTGGAGCGGGTCGAGGCGAACGTGAGTCCCGGGATGCGCGCGTAGTAGAGGCCCGCGTTCGCCCTCACGACGGTCCGCCCGTCGTTCGTCGGGTCCCACGTGATCCCCACGCGAGGCTGCCACATGCTCCGGTCCGACGGGATGTTCCCGTCCGACGGGAACTCCTGCCCCAACGACGTCTTCCCGATGAACCCGGCGTAGAAGACGTCCTCCGCCGGAGTGATCGGGTCCGGCTGGATCTGCGCCTCCCAGCGGAGGCCGAGCTGGACCGTGAGGTTCGACGTCGGCTGCCACTTGTCCTGGACGAAGACGGCCGGCTCGTCCTGGCGGATCGCCTGCGTGCCCGCCTCCTCCGCCGTCAGCCCGCCGACTCCCGCCTGCTGGAGGAAGAGGAGGACGGGCCCGGTGACCGTCGTCCCGACGGGGCAGGTGCCGTCCGGGCTCGAGGCGCCGTCGGAGCACTCGACGTAGCTCGGGTTCCGCGCGTAGCTCAGGAAGCCGTCCGTCGAGCTGAAGATGTAACGGCCGTTCGCGAATCCGCGGAAGACCTGGGCCGCGTTCACGCGATTGAGCTCGACGCCCGCCTTCAGCTCGTGCGCTCCCGTCAGGACCGTCACGTTGTCGTTCAGCTGGATGCGCGTGTCGTAGTAGTCGACCGGGATGAAGAACGGCATGCCGAACCGGTAGCCCCGGCCGAAGTCGAACGCCGTGTCGGGGAGCGGCCGGTCCTGGCCGGCGATGTTCGGACCGTCGTAGGGGCGCGGCCGGTCCTCCCGGGCCAGCTGGAAGCGGAACTCGTTCAGGATCGAGCCGAAGTTCGAGATCGCGGTCCCCGTCAGGGAGCGCGACCAGTTGTCCTCGGTCGCGTTCGCGCTCCGGCCCCAGGAGTCGACGTCGAACGTCCCGTTCTCCTGGCTCGACTTCGTGTAGGTGCCGCGGAGGGTCACCGTGTGCTTCGAGCCGAGGAGCCAGTCGACCTTGGCGAGCGCCACGAACGCGTCGTTGCCCCGCTCGATCGAGCCGTTCTCGTCGGGGTACCCGAGGCTCGCGAAGTAGTCGACGACCCTCTGCTCGATACGGCTCGGGTCCGTCTGCTTCGTCGAGGAGCCGCCCTGCGCGTCGACGGCCGCGAAGAAGAAGATGCGGTCCGTGGCGACCGGACCGCCGAGCGTGAAGCCCCCCTGGACCTGGTTCGAGTCGTGCTCGTCGGCCGAGGAGCCGTCCGGGCGCCTGGCGGCCGAGGCGAGGGAGTCGTCCTTGTAGAAGACGTGGACCGTCCCGGCGAGCTGGTTCGTCCCCGACTTCGTCACGACGTTCACGAAGCCCGAGGAGGAGCGGCCGTACTCGGCGTTCGCCCCGTCGGCCACGACGACGACCTCCTGGACCGCGTCGAGGTTGAACGTGAAGGCAGGCCGCTGGCCCCCGCGCTGCTCGCCGAAGAACGGGTTGTTGAAGTCCGCCCCGTCCACGGAGACGTTGTTCTGGATCCCCTTCTGGCCGTTGATCGAGAGCTCGTCACCGTCGGGGCCCTGGACGATCGAGACGCCCGGCGTGAGCTTGGTGAAGTCCATGAAGTTCCGGCCGTTGTTCGGCAGCGACCGGACGGCGAGCGTGTCGATGCGGGTCGTCCCCTCGGGCCGAGTCGTCTCGACGACCGGGTTCTCGGCGGTGACGAGGACCTCCTCGGCCTTGGCGGCGAGCCTCATCGTGACCGCGACGTTCACCGACTGGCCGACCGAGACGTTCAGCCCCTCGCGGACGACCTTCGCGAAGCCCGGGAGCGTGACGGTGAGCCGGTAGGGCCCCAGAGGCAGGAGGATCCCGCGGAACCGTCCGTTCGCGGCGGTCGCGACCGTCGTCTCGTAGTTCGTCGCCGTGTTCCGGAGGACGACGCGGGCGCCCGGGAGGACCCCTCCGGCCTCGTCCGCGACGGTCCCCTCGATCGCGCCCGTCGTCGCGGCCGACTGGGCGAAGGCCCCGAGGGAGAGGAGCAGGAGGGCAAGGCAGAGGAGGACCGTCGGGGCGGTTCGGATGCGCACCATTCACCGTCTCCTTCCGACACCGTCGCGCGGCGTCTCGGCTTCCCTGATCTCGCGGGGGACACTATTCCCGTCCACGTCGAGGGGTCAAAGGAAAATCCGCGGCCCCGTGCGCCGCCGGCCGGCCTATTCCATCAGGCCGGGAATGCCGGTCGGCCCGAGCGCGGCGAGGAGGAGCGCCGCGGCCGTCGCCGCCGCCAGCCCCCACGTGACGGCGTCCCGGGCCGCGAAGAGGACCGGGTCGTCGTCCATCTCCCCCCGCCCGACGAGGACCCAGAGCCGGCTCACCCAGTAGAGGAGGATCGGCACCAGGAGCCACAGCCAGCCCGGGTGCGCGTAGAGGCGCTTCGTGACGTCGCTGTGGATGTAGATCGCGAGGACGACCGCCGAGAGGTAGCCGCTCGCCGCGCCGAGGACGGGGACCGTGGAGCCATCCACCGTCCGCCAGTCGCGGCCGGCCGCCGAGCCGAGCCCGCGCTCCCGCACCGAGACGAGCTCGGAGGCCCGCTTCACGAAGGCGAGCGAGAGGAAGAAGAAGACCGAGAACGCCAGGAGCCACGGCGAGACGAGGACGCCCGTGGCCGCGCCGCCGAGAAGGACCCGGAGCGTGTAGAGGAACGCGAGCGTGAAGACGTCGACGAGCACCTTTCGCTTCAGGAGGAGCGAGTAGAGCGTCGTCGCCGTCAGGTAGCCGGCGAGGAGGAGGCGCGCACCGGGCGCCAGCAGCAGCGCGAGGGCCGTCGCCCCCACGAGGAGGACCGGGACGAGCGCGACGGCCGTCCGGATCGAAAGCCTTCCGGAAGCGATCGGCCGGGCCCGCTTCGACGGGTGCCGGCGGTCGGCCGGCAGGTCGGCGAGGTCGTTCAGGAGGTAGACGGCGGAGGCGAGGAGCGACAGCGCCGCGAACGCGAGCGCCGCCGCCCCGATCGCCGCCGGCGCGAAGACGTGCGCCGTGACGAGCGGGACGAAGACGAGGAGGTTCTTGACCCACTGCCGCGCGCGGATCGCCGACAGAAGGGTACGGACCTGCGGCCTCTCGTCCGGCAGGAGGGCGGCGACAGGCGTCCCCGCCCCCTCGACCTCCGCCCGCAGCCGAACGGCGGGGCCGACGAGCACCGCGCTCCGAGCGCTCCGGAAGACCGGCAGATCGGCCCGGCGGTCGGCGACGTAGTCGAAGCCCTTTTCGCCGAAGCGGGAGACGAGCTCGGCGCGCTTCGCCTCCCCTCCGAGGTTCTTCCGCCCGTCGCTCGCGAGGAGGTCGTCGAAGAGCCCGACCCTCTCGGCGACGGGCCGCGCAAGGAGCTCGTCGGCGGCCGTCGCCAGGACGAGCCGCCGCCCGCGGGCCTTCTCCTCCCGGAGGACCGCCACGACCTCCTCGCGAAGCGGGAGCGTCTCCGCCTCGATCGGCGCTGCCAGGGCGAGGCGCCGCTTCAGCGCGGCGCGATCGTTCCGAATCAGGGCGGGAACGGCCGACAGGGCAGCGCGCGGCGCGCGGACGACCGCGCGGACCGCCGACTCGTGGAGGAGGTCCGACCGAACGAGTGTCCCGTCGAGGTCGACGACCAGGGGGACCCCGTCTCCGCTCTTCTCCTCGCCGTCGCCGCTCACGTCGAACGAGGTTACCCGCGCGGAAGGACCGGGGGAAGCGCCGCGATCCCTTCGGCGAGCGCGGAGTAGTCGTCCTCCGCGTGACCCCGCGCCTCTGCCGCTTCGACGGTGCGGAGGACGGCCGCCACGACGGCCGGCTCGAGCCCCGCGTCCCGAGCGGCCTTCTCGAAGAGCCGGAGGTCTTTCCCGAGGAGCCGGAGCGGGAACGTCGGGTTCTCGTACTCCGCCTCGAGCATCCGCCCGAGCTTCTTGTCGAACGTCGGGGCGTAGAGGGCGCTCGGACGGAGGACCTCCAGGAAGAGGTCGGTCGGAACGCCCGACGCGCGGACGTACGCGAGGCTCGTGGCGAAGGCCGCGGTCAGGGAGCCGATGAGCTGGTTCAGCGCGAGCTTCAGCGCGGCCGCCACGCCGACCTCCCCCACGAGGCGGACGTCCTGGCCGAGGCGGGAAAGGAGCGGAGCGAGCCGGTCGAGCTGCTCCTGCGTCCCACCGACCATCACCTGGAGAGTCCCCGAATCCGCCTGCGGAATGCTCCCGAGGACCGGCGCTTCGACCCACTCGCCGCCGGCGGCCGCGACCTCCGCCGCGAAAGCCCGGCTCTCGTCGGGGCCGATCGTTCCCATCTGGACGACGGTGCGCCCCGCGAGCGCCGCGACGACGCCGGGCCCGGCGAGGACGGCCCGGATGGCCGGGGCGTCGGCGAGCATCAGGATCGCGACGGGCGAGGCTTCGAGTGCCGAGGCCGCTGTCGGCGCGACGGCGAGCCCCTCCCGGCCGAGCGCCTCCGCCTTCGCCGCCGTCCGGTTCCAGACCGTGACGGAGAGACCCGTCGCGGCGAGGCGCCGCGCGATCGGGGCGCCGAGGAGTCCCGTGCCGAGGAGGGAGACGTCGCTCATCTGGCGATTCTCCGACGCGCGCGGATAATCGGGAACCGTCCCTGCGAGACCGTGCGTCCCCACGCGCGAGGAGACCCGATGAGCGAGAGCGCCCCGTTCCCCGAAGGCTTCCTCTGGGGAGCCGCCACGTCCGCGTACCAGGTCGAGGGGTCGCCCCTCGCCGACGGCGCCGGCCCCAGCATCTGGCACCGTTTCGCCCGGATCCCCGGCAAGGTGAGGGACGGCGACACCGGCGACGTCGCCTGCGACCACTACAACCGGTATGCCGAGGACGTCGCGCTGATGAAGGGGCTCGGCCTCGGCGCGTACCGCTTCTCGATCGCCTGGCCGCGTGTCATGCCCGAGGGACGAGGGCGCGTCAACGAGAAGGGGCTCGACTTCTATCGTCGCCTCGTCGAGGCGCTCCGCGAGGCCGGCATCCGCCCGATGGCGACGCTCTATCACTGGGACCTCCCGGCGGCGCTCGACGACCGCGGCGGCTGGACGAACCCCGACGTCGCCTCCTGGTTCGCCGACTACGCGACGGCCTGCTATCGCGCGCTCGACGGCGCCGTCGACCTCTGGTCGACGCTGAACGAGCCGTGGGTCGTCGCCGACGGCGGCTACCTCCATGGCGTCCTCGCCCCCGGCATCGCGAGCCCCTGGGCCGCTCCGCGCGCCGCGAAGAACCTCCTCCTCGCCCACGCGGCCGGCGTCGCCGCCTACCGCGCCGAAGGGAAGGGGTCGATCGGCCTCGTCGTCAACCTCGAGCCGAAGTACCCCGCCTCCGAGCGCCCCGAGGATCTCGCCGCCGTCGCCCGGGCCGACGCCTACATGAACCGCCAGTACCTCGATCCCGCGCTCCTCGGGAAGGTCCCCGAGGGGCTCGCGGGGATCTTCGGCGAGGCGTGGGAGGGGCCGACCGACGCCGAGCTCGCGGCGATGAAGGCCCCGATCGACTTCCTCGGCGTCAACTACTACACCCGCGGCGTCGTCTACGACGACCCGCGCAGCTTCCCCGTCATGGAGGGGCACGCCTTTCAGCGGAACGCGACACACACCGAGACCGGCTGGGAGGTCTGGCCCGACGGGCTCTACGACGTCCTGACGTGGATCCGGCGCCGCTACGGGAACCTCCCGCTCTACGTCACCGAGAACGGCGCGGCCTTCTACGACCCGCCGGTCGCCCACGGCCCTGTCGTCGACGACCCGCTCCGGGTCGCCTACCTCGACGCGCACCTGGGCGCCGTCCGCCGCGCGATCGCCGACGGCGTCGACGTCCGTGGCTACTTCGCCTGGTCTCTCTTCGACAACCTCGAGTGGGCGCACGGATTCCGGAAGCGGTTCGGCATCGTCCACGTCGACTTCGCGACGCAGAAGCGGACCCCCAAGGCGAGCGCCCGCTTCTACTCCGAGGTGATCCGGACGAACGGGGAGTGCCTCCGCGGCTGAAGCCCGGCCTCCCCGCGCGGACGGGCCCCGCTACGGTCTGAAGCTCACCGCGACGCGCACCGTCGCTCCCGCCGGAACGGGCGGGAGGAGCGTCCCCTCGATCCGCCTCCCGTCGACCGCGACGCGCACCTCGCCCGGCGCGAGCGCCGCGTCGCGGACGACGGCGACCTCGAGCGTCGCGCCCCGCCACGGGCGCGTCATCCTCGCCTCGTCCCAGCCGGGCGGGAGGCACGGGTCGACACGCATCCCGTCCCATTCGGGGCGAACGCCGACGACCCATTCACAGACAACGCGGTGGAGCCACTGCGCCGAGCCGGTGTACCAGGTCCAGCCGGCGCGGCCGTGGAGCGGCGAGTCGGGGCCGTCCACGTTCCCCGGCAGGACGTACGGCTCGGCGAGGTAACGCTCCGGCTCCTTCCGGGTCGGGTCGATCGCCTGAAGGAGGCGCCCGACGAGCTCCGGGTCCTTCGACTTCGCCGCCGCCGCGATCGCCCACGTCGCCGCGTGCGTGTAGACGCCGCCGTTCTCGCGCATCCCCGGCGCGTAGCGGGTGATGTAGCCGATCTCCCGGACGGGGCGGTCGTAGGCCGGCGCGAGGAGGAGCGCGCCCGCATCGCTCACGAGCCGCTCCTTCACGGCCGCCATCGCCGCCGCGGCCCGCCCCGGCGGAGCGACGTCGTTCAGGACGGCCCACGTCTGCGCGTTCAGGTAGATCGAACCGCGCGCGCTCTCCCGGCTCCCGAGCTTCTCGCCGGAGTCGAGCGTCGCGCGCCAGTACCACTCGCCGTCCCAGGCGTGCTCGTTGATCGCCGCGACGAGCGCCTCGCGGCGCCGCGCGAAGTCTGCCGCCCGGGCCGGCTCCCCCGTCCGCCGCCAGAGCTCGCTCCAGTCGGCGAGGAGGCCCGCGAGGAAGTGGGCGAGCCAGACGGACTCCCCCATCTCCTCGAGGCCCGCGGCGGAAAGGCCGTCGTTCCAGTCCCCCGCGCCGATGTACGGAAGGCCGCGCGGGCTCGTCCGCCGGGAGACCCGCTCGAAGGCGCGGAGGACGTGCTCGGTCAGCGGCGCCGGCTGCGGGTCGTCGAGGAACGGCGCCCGGTCGGCGAGGACCGAGAGGTCCCCCGTCTCCTTCACGTACGCCGCGGCGACGAACGGAAGCCAGAGGAGGTCGTCCGTCATCTTCGTGACGTGGCCCAGCTCCGAGAGCGGGTGCCACCAGTGGTAGACGGAGCCGTCGGCGAACTGGTGCGCCGCGTGGAGGGCGATCTGCTCCCGGGTCCGCGCCGGGTCGATCGTCAGCCAGACCTGCGAGTCCTGGAGCTGGTCGCGGAAGCCGTAGGCGCCGCTCTGCTGGTAGTAGCCGCAGCGCCCCTGGATCCGGGCCGAGATCGCCTGGTAGCGGACCCAGTCGTTCAGGAAGGCGTCGAACGTGGCGTCGGGCGTGCTGACACGGTGAGAGGCGAGGAGGCGGCGCCACTCCTCGCGAGCCGCCTCGAGCGAGGCGTCGAACGCCGCGACGGCGCCGAAGCGTGCGAGGAGCGCGCGCACGCCCTCTTCCGTCTCCGCCGTCGCGATCGCGAAGCCGAGGTCGAGCGAGCCTCCCGCGCCGAGCTCCACCGGCACGCGGAGAGCGCCGACGGCGTCGCCGTGCCGGCCGAAGAGGCCGGGCCATGGGGCGCCCGAAAGCGCCGCGGGCGCGGCAAACGAGCCGAGCCGTCCGAGGAAGGCGGCCTTGTCCCCCTCCGCCTCGGCGACGCGGATCGTGCAGGCAAACGCGCTCACGTAGGGGAAGGAGGTGTTCCAGTGCCCCCAGCGGGCCGACCCGACCTCCCACATGTGCGACCGGGCGAAGACGGCGTTCCGCTCCGCGTCCCGCTCGCACTCGAGGAAGAGCTTCGTGAACTCCCGCCGCGGCGACGGCGTCACCCCGCAGTTCCACTCCACGAACGCGACGAGCTCGAGGCGGCGCGGGGCGCCGCTCTCGTTCGTCAGCCGAAGCCGCCAGAGCTCGGCCGTCGCCTCCGGGTCGACGAAGAGCGTCCACTCCGATCCGACGCCGTGGAGCGCGACACGGAACGTCGTGGAGCCGATCCCGTGCCGGCACTCGAAGCGGTCGTAGACGGGGCGCGACGGAGCCGGGGCGAGCGGCCACGACTCCCCCGTCTCGACGTCCCGGAGCCAGAGGAAGCGCCCGGAGGAGTCGCGCGTCAGGTCCTGCTCCCAGCGCGTCACGACGGCGAGCTGGGAGTTGTCGACCCAGGTGAAGCCGGAGCCCGTCTGGCTCACGACGAGGCCGGCGCGGCGGTTCGCGATGACGTTCACCCAGGGGCGGGGCGTCCGCGGGTCGGTGACGACGTACTCGAGCCCGTCGTCGCCGAAGCGCCCGTAGGCGTTCGCCGCGTCGACGCGGCGCGCGGGGGGCTGGCTCATGAGTCCTCCGAAAGGGCGTTCGCGTGCCGTCGGGGTCGCGTCACGGCCGGACGACGACCTCGGCGGGAAGGGTGCGGACGACGACCTCTCCGGCCGGGGAGAGAGGCAGGGGGCGGCCGTCGACGGTCGCCGTCCGCGGGATCGCGGGGAGGGGCGGCTTCAGGACGAGGCCGCCGGGAGGGAGCTCGCGCAGGCCCGAGAGGCGGACGCGGACGTCCGTCCCTTCGGCCGCGAGGGAGAGGTCGAGGAGACCGTACGGGGTGCCGAGCCCCCTCACCGAGACGCCGCGCTCCGAGCGGATCCACCGCTCCGGGAGTCCGGCGCCGACGACGAGGGAGGAGTCCTCCTCCCGCTCGTACGCGAAGAGATCGAGGAAGGAGCGCGCGAAATCGGAGCCGACCCAGGTGTGCGGCATGTCGCCGACGAACTTCGGAGTCCGCGGGTCGCGCCAGACGACCTCGCCCCACTGGTTCCACGCGGCGGGGCGCAGGTCGCGAAGGAGGCTCTCCGCGACGCGGAGCGCCTCGTCGCGCCGGCCCAGGCGCACGAGGGCGCCGACGTTTCGCCACTCGTAGGGAGTGTAGGAATCCCCCTCCCCCGCCTCGCGCTTCGCGAGGTTCTCGACGTACTTCGCGAACGTCCGTCCGAGCGCGGCGCGCGGCAGACGCGCCTCCGCGCCGCCCGGCGAGAGGGCGACCGTCGTCGACGTCGCGTCGAAGTCGCCGAGCTCGGCGCAGCCTGGCACGTAGTCGATCCCGTGCCTCTCCATGACGAGGCGGATCGAGGCGTGGAGGTCGGCCGCGAGCTCGTCGCGGATCTCGGCGAACGCCTTCGCTTCCTCGTCCTTCCCGAGGAACGTCGCGAGGAAGACGGCGTCCTTCAGGCCGCGGAGGCCGAAGAAGCCGTCCCAGTAGGAGTGCATCGGTTTCGCCGAATACCCCTCGTGGCTGATCGACTCGGGGAGGAGGCCGTAGAAGACCCGCTTCTCATTCGTCTCGTACTCCGGCGTCCGGCGCTTCTGCCGGAGCGCGTCGATGTACGAGACGGCGGAGACGACGTGCGGCCACATCCGCGCCGCGAGGCCCCGGTCGCGTGTGTATCGGACCGTCTCGCCGATCAGGAAGAGGAGCTGCCCGTGGCTGTCGTTCTCGGGGACGCCGTCGGCGCCGCGCGCGTCGACGCAGCACGGGACGCGCCCGTCCTCGCCCTGGTAGCCCGCGAACCACATCAGGAACGAGCGGGCGACGCCCCCCTGTCCGAGCCGGAGGAGCGCCTCCGAGGTGAGCGAGCCGTCCCGGATCCAGGAACGGGCGTAGGAGCGCGAACCGGGCTGGATCGCCGGGCCGTCGCGGTTCACGAGGACGAACGCGAGCTGGGAGCGGAGGACCTTCACCCACCGTTCCGCCTCGGGCGGGACGTCGAAGGCGACCCGGTCGAGGCGGCTCCTCCAGGCGGTGCGCTCGCGCGCGAGGAGCGACTCGAAGAGGGCAGAGGCCTCGGCGGGCGGGAGGCCGGGCCACGGCTCCGTCCCGAGCGCCGCCGCGAGCTCAGTCGGCACGCGCGACCTGTCGAACGGGATCGCGAGGACGACCTCGCGCGAACTTCCCCCCGGGACGACGAGGTCGAACGCGAACGCGCCCGAGGCGAAGCCGGTCGGGTCGCTCACGGCGGGCGCCGGAGGGAAGGAGCCGGCGCAGAGGTGGTTCGAGACGTCGCCCGCGTCGAGCGTCGTCGCCCCGGTCGCCGAGGGCGGCACGAGCGCGGCGACGACCCGCTCGCCGTTCACGCGAGCGCGCGCCCCCTCGAACGCGAGCGACCGGATCTCGGAGGCCCCGCCCGGCGTCCCGAGGAACTGCCACGGCGGGTTCACCTGGAGCGGCCGGATCGCGAGGACGAGCCGCACCTTCCGCTCCTCCTTCGTCAGGTTCGCGACCCGGTAGCGCGCGAGGAGGGCGGAGGCGCCCGGGAGCCCCGTCGCGAGCGCCGTCACCTCGAGGCGCGTCTCCCCCGCGTCCCACGTCACCGAGGGGATCGGCAGGTCGCCGTCGACGAGGGCGGGACGCGACGTCACGTCGGCCCAGGTGAGAAGACGGCCCCCGGCGATCAGGAACGGCTCGATCGAGAAGAGGCCGGCGCCCGCCTCGAGCGCGCCGTCCTCCGAGAGGAGCCCCTCGTCCGGGTCGCCGTCGACGCC
>Ga0209604_1000672_pt1 | contig 30741 bp, 20 predicted proteins | sample AD_UKC097_MetaG_FD_184405 | JGI IMG/M metagenome (GOLD analysis project Ga0209604, IMG submission 184405) | Active sludge microbial communities of municipal wastewater-treating anaerobic digesters from USA - AD_UKC097_MetaG (SPAdes) (version 2) | ecosystem: Engineered > Bioreactor > Anaerobic >... | reverse complement strand
TTTTGAGTATTAATATTTTCGATAAAGAGCCTCTAAATCTGCTATTTGCAAAACCCTCTTTACAATATTTCAAAGAACAAAATTATAACCAATTGATTTTATTTGATTTATAACGAAACGCTACTGGTATCCAATAAATTATTATACCCAGATTGCCCGATCCGTCAGCTCGCGGATGCAATGCGAGCGAGCGGGGATTTAAGACAGTAACTTATTAATATGCATAAGCTTATATTTGCAGGCTCAGGCATAGCATGAAAATTCAATAATCAGGTATAATTCTTCTGAAATTTCCGTAATTTTGTAAAAAAAAATTCCGGTGGCAAGCTATCCTTCAAAACTTTTCGAACAAACGGTCAATGAATTTGCCAAACTGCCGGGCATAGGCCGCAAATCAGCGGTGCGCATGGTGTTGCACCTGTTGGGAGAAACAAGCGAAACGGCCGATGCGCTGGGTAATGCCATCGTCAAACTGCGTAAGGAAGTAAAGTACTGCAAACATTGTTTCAATATTACCGAAAATGAAGTTTGCGACATCTGCGCCAATGTAAAACGCGACAAATCGGTCATCTGCGTGGTGGAGGATATACGCGATGTTATTGCCATTGAAAACACCAACCAGTACAACGGGGTGTACCATATTCTTGGAGGCATTATTTCGCCTATGGATGGCGTTGGCCCCAACGATCTCAACATAAAGCAATTGCTAGGCCGTATCGCCGAAGGCAACTGCTCGGAGGTTATCCTTGCCTTGCCGCCAACCATGGAAGGCGATACCACCAATTTCTTCCTTTACCGGAAATTATGCGATTTTAATATCTGTATCTCAACCATTGCCCGCGGCATTTCTTTTGGCGACGAGCTGGAGTATGCCGACGAAGTTACACTGGGGCGTTCCATCCTGAACCGGACACCGTACCAGACGGAAATTCAGAAAAGCAACAAGTAGTTGTTATGCTGTTATTTGCCCTTCTTCAAAAAATAGGTCATGGCATCGACAGTGAATTTCGCCGTGCCACCTTCCTGAATTTCAAAAAACCCGGATTTCTTACCAAAATCAATTAGGAATTTATTTTTTTCAGTTTTATTGATTTTAGATATTTTATCAGATGTCCTGTCTGAATTACTACATAGCTGAATGGAGTCCTTTGTAATAATTATACTTGTCGGCTTTGAAGTTTCACCCAACACGAAGAGGCCTGTAGCTGTTGGCACATCCATTTTGTCCGGTATTAAATTAGTGTCAACAGTAACTTCGGTAATGTCCCAATTACCAATCAATACATTTGTTTGATTACAGGCGCTGATAAAAAATGCAATCAACAAATAAAGCGGTATATTCTTTTTCATCTTAGTGAGTTTTTATGGGTTAGTATAAATGAAATAACTAATCACCCTATAAATATAAAGAATTTATTTTAGAAATTGTATGAATTGGTTGATATTATTTTTAATAGCTGTATTTTCACTCAGTGACTCTCTGTGAGCCGCGGTAGCGGTCTCTGTGAATATCTGTGTGACAATAAAATAAACAATTACACAGAGTGCCACGGAGTATACACAGAGTAACACAGAGTACTTTTAAAACTCCCTCAACTGTTTTGGCCTAAATCTTATAAACATTCCCTTCAATAGCCAGGTCAGCATTCGCAAATACACTGCGTGTTTCTTCAATAACATCTGTTAGTTCATCATAACGAGCTGAAAAATGCCCGATAAGCAATTTGTTGGCCCGGGCTTTTTGGGCTATGGTAGCGGCATTCACGGTGGTGGAATGTTGTTTTGTATCGGCATTGGCCTGTCTGTCCTGCATAAAGGTGGCTTCGTGATACAGCAGCGAAGCATTTTTTATGTAAGGTACTATTTTCGGGCTGAAGCCGGTATCCGAGCAGTAGGCATACATTTTTGCCTGCGGCGGCTCAAGAGTAAGTTCGGAGTTCGGATGTACCGTTCCGTTTTTATCTGTAAAATCAGCGCCTGTTTTGATGGCTGCCAGTTGACTCATAGGGATTTCAAGCTCATCGATCTTTTCCTTGATAATGTTGCGTTCGGTGAACTTCTGCCTGAAAACAAACCCGTGCGTGGGCACCCGGTGCAACAGCGGAAAGCAACGGATACTAATTTTTGCATCATCAAAAAGGCTGGCTGCCTGGTTTTCCGGCAAGTCGTGAAATTCAAGCGGGTAAAGGAGTGTAGTACCAGAAGCTCTTAACTGCAAACCGATAATTTCTTTAAGTTCTGCATTGGCATACACATGTAGTTTTTTGGTACGCCCGAACAGGTGATAGGTGAACAACAGTCCGGCAAGGCCCAGGTAATGGTCGCCGTGCAGGTGCGAAATAAAAATATGGTCGATGCGCTGAAATTTTATTTTGTATTTCCTCAACTGCATCTGCGTGCCTTCACCGCAGTCGATCAGAAAAAGGCGGTCGTCGCAGTCGAGCACCTGTGCGCTGGGATTGCGGTCATTGGCAGGAGTGGCTGCGTTGCTGCCCAGTATCGTCAATTTCCAATTCATGCGGATAAAGGTACGTCTTTTTTTCGTGCGTTGTTAACGGCCTTAATAGCTGTCTTTTCAAACAATAAAAAATCCGGTTTCTTGTAAATGGATAAAAACATATAAATTTGCATATAAAATCATCCGTATGAAAACAGTAAGGATAGTGTATGCATTGATAGCGCTTGTTTTTTTTACCGCATGTTCCGGGACCGTTATTAATGTTACAAAGGTTGACAGCAGCAGGCCGCCATCAAAAAACAGCGGTTTCTATTATGCCTTGCCCCGCACCTTTATAAAAGTGGATGTGGTGGTTGACAAAACCGAACAAATCAGGGGACCTTATGCCGAATATGCTGAAAAGTACCTGGGACTTACCAATGTCATTAAAACCAACGCCACAGGGTATGAAGTCAGCGAATACAAGCTTTCCACCTTTGCCGAACCCGACCCGCAGCAATTTTATTTTGTTATGCTGAAAAACGCCTGTAGCAGTAAAATTGACAAGTTCAGGCTGTACCTGGATGAGGCAGGCGTACTGTTCAATACCACGGCAGCACCAGAAAAGTCCATAGCTGATAATGCTGTTTTTATTTCTGAAGAAGAAGGCAATGTGTATCCTGATATTTTTAAGTCCTACACCGACCTGAACCTTTTCGTAAAAGTCGATACTATCATCGAAAAAGTAAATGTGGATTCGGTGATGATTGAAAAAATGACGTTCAAACGGTCATTGGTCGAAAAAACACCCGAACAGCGGGCCAAGGAAGCCGCTGACTATATTATTAAAGTGAAAGAAAACCGTTTTAATCTTATCAGCGGATTTCAGGAAGTAAACTACGACAAGGAGACTTTCAAATACATGAACGATGAACTTGAAAAGATGGAAAATGAGTACCGTAAACTGTTTACCGGTATCACGTTTACCAAAAAGATATCGTACAGTTTTATTTACCTTCCACAATCCGGGAAACCTGTTGACACCGTTCCGCTGTTTCGTTTTTCAACGCTCAGGGGTGTGCTTGACATCACCGATGTGTATGGCGAAATAGTTTCCCTCAGTATAAAAAAATATGGTAATACGGATTCCTTACAGGTATATCAGACGAAAAAGGATTCCCTGAAAGTAGCACAGCACGGATTTTATTACAGGGTGCCGGATTATGCCGAGGTCAATTTGTTTCATTCAAAAGGCAGGAATGTCAGCGGTAAATTCCTGATTTCGCAATATGGCGTGTTGTCTTCCATGCCGGCGACCATCAGGCGTTTTGCAACGTATCCTGCAACAGGCGCAATAAAAAACGTCGGAATAAAAAAATAATCGGTATTATTTCCACCACTTTATGACCTGAAACACATAGCAGGCGCCGGTTTTCTCCTCGCCGATAATTTTCAGCAGTTTGAATTTGTCCGGATTTTTTTCAATGATAGGATATATCATCTGTACCGATGCTGCATTGAAGGTGTCGATAATGACATAATCGGTATTGGTCGCCGCCATTTTATCGAGTTTCTTTTGTTGGAACTGCTCCATGGTAACGCCTTCTTCCTGCATTCGGCCTATTTCGTTGGACGATACATGTTTATAACCCCTTATCCCGTCACTGAAAATATAGAAAATCCGTTCTTTGCGGCTGGCTACGATAGCCTCCTTGGGCAGATTGTCTTTGGCCCATGTGGCACAATCAAGAAAAGCCTTGTAGGATGGCGTATATAGTGTGGCCTGGGTGGAACGCTGCACATTGTAGGTGTCGCCGGTAAAAGAATTGCCAAGGAGAAAACAAAAGACCAGGATGCCGGCCAGTTGGGCTATCTGTTTTTTCTTATCAGGCAAACCTATCAGCACTTTTATTCCCTGGTACAGGAAATAAATCATAAAGGGCGTGAAAACAATGAGATACCTAGACACGACCCGCGCCTGAGTGGCCACATTACCGACAAGCAGTAAAGCCATCACAAAAACAAAATACAAGCCGGCCAGTTCTTTTTTGATGATGCTGTAAACCAAGCCTGCCATAGCCACCAGCAGTATGAGTGCCCACAGGAAGTTTACCGGCTGCAGGTAATCGGGGTTGACGCTTACACGGGCCAGTTTTCCGCAAAAGATGTTCTGCGAAAACACATCCCATACCAGCCCCAGATTTTTTGTAAACTGATCATAGAGACTCATTTTGGCCAGGGCCTCTGCCTGTGAAGCTCCACCAACCGAACGTATCCACAACTGGTAGGCCACGAAGACGATAACCAGCAAGGCAGATATCAATAAGAATTTTTTGAAAGCAACATCTTTATAAAACGGCAGGCTTTTTTCCTTAATATTTTTGAAGAAATTCGATTTTAAAAAGAAATACAGGATAGCTGCGGCAAAAAATCCGGCGCCAATGGCACGCGTGAGGTAGGTCATCAGGATGGCGATGACTGTTGCCGCCAGCAACAGGTAATTGATTTTTTGTTTTTCTTCAAATTTCAGGCATAGGTAAATCGCCAGCAATGACCAGAAGATATAGGGTATTTCGGTCATGATGATGCTCGAAAAGGAAACCAGATAGGGGTGCGTGGCCACAAGGATGGTGATGAGCACCGCGAAATTTGTCCCGGCCATTTTTTTGAAAAGAAAAAACGAGATGATGACGACCCCAACCATCAAAAAATAAATCAACGCTTCCATAGGAACGTAATTCATGCCCCAAATCAGGTAAAACGGTATAAGCATGATGGGCAGGCCCAGGGCGCCTTCGGTATCGGGTGTCATTTCGGGCAGGTAGAGGTAATAAGGAGCCCCCTTGTCCACCAGCGATTTGGCGGCAATCATATACGAAGCATTATCGTCCACATCTTCAAAAGCATGGTTAAATGCAACGTAATGCAGCAGTAATATAGCTGCAAATCCCACCAGCATAAGTATTACTGAAAGTTTGTTTTCGGTTTTTCCGGTAATAAAGCGGAAGCCAAAATATCCGAAAATGCCGAACAGCATGGTGTAAATAATGAATTGCAGGGTAATTACCCAGGAAGCTTGTGCTTTGATGTAAGGATTGGTCAGCTCCTTGACATTAAAAAAATCGTTGGCAAAAATGATATAAGAGATGGTCAGGGTAATGAAAAAGACTATTATTCCCGACTTTGAAAAGGTATCTGGTTTTATGGCAGTTGCCGGAGTTGCCTGTTTTTTTGGAGCCGGTCTTTGGGCTATGGGCTGTTTTCTTTTTTGTTTTTCCATCAGGAAATTATTATTGTAAATTGCACAAATTTATGAAAATTACACGTGCTCAATTTATTATTTTTGCAGAAAAAAGCATTGTCGAAGTTAAGCGCGGGTTTTTATTTGAGGGAAGATGTGGTGCTCATCGCCAGGGAGCTGCTGGGGAAAGTACTATGTACCAGGTTTGACGGGATGCTGTGCAGCGGAATTATTACCGAAACCGAGGCTTACGCAGGTATCCGCGATAAGGCCTCGCATGCATATAACGGCCGGCGTTCAGAGCGGACCGAAATTATGTACTGGAAAGGTGGTACGGCATACGTATATTTGTGCTATGGTGTACATTCGTTGTTTAATGTGGTAACCAATAAGGCAGGTGTGCCCGATGCCGTGCTGATAAGGGGCATCTCGCCGGTAAAAGGAACAGAAACGATGCTGAACCGTTCGGGAAAGAAATCTCTGGACAGGAATTTTGGTGTCGGTCCGGGCAAGGTTGCCAAAGTACTGGGGATCCATTACTCTCATACGGGCATGAATCTGTGCGGCCGGCAGATATGGATTGAAGATACAGGCATTAGTGCTGCGAATGAAGAAATACTGACCGGTCCCCGCATTGGAGTGGACTATGCCGGCGAAGATGCCCTGCTGCCATACCGTTTTATTTTCACTAAATACCAAAAGAAATGATGAGTACGTTTCCAAAGATAATCCTCAAACATGGCAAAGATGAAGCATTACGCCGTTTTCATCCCTGGGTGTTTTCCGGTGCCATACAAAAAACTTCCGGTGAGCTTTCCGAAGGATGTATCGTGGAGGTATATGCTGCAAACGGAGAGTTTCTCGGTATGGGCCACTATAACGACGGGTCTATTGCAGTCAGGATTTTTTCGTTTTTCAAAACCGGCTGTGATAAAGAGTTTTGGAAGGCGAAACTTGAAAATGCGTTGAATCTTAGGAAACAACTGGGCTTGTACGACAATAAAAATACCAATGCCTACCGCCTGGTTTTTGGTGAAGGTGACGGCCTGCCGGGGATGATAATTGATTTTTACAACGGTACAGCCGTGATACAATGCCATACGTATGGGATGTTCTTGTTGCATGGAATGTTCACCGAAATACTTCAGGAGCTGTATGGCGATAAACTCCGTTCGGTGTATTTGAAATGTAAAGAGACACTCCCTGCTAAATATGCTGAACACCTCAGTGACGGGTATGTTTTGGGCGAAGCATCCGAAAAAATTATCACCGAAAACGACTGTAAGTTTTTTGTAGATTGGGAACAGGGGCAGAAAACAGGCTTTTTCCTTGATCAGCGGCAAAACCGGCTGGCACTGATGGATTATTGCAAGGGTAAAAATGTGCTGAACACCTTTTGCTATACCGGCGGTTTTTCGGTGTATGCGCTCAGGGCGGGGGCCAGCCTGGTCCATTCTGTGGATTCTTCGGCCCGGGCCATCGACATGACCGACAAAAATGTTTTGTTAAATAATTTTTCTGCATCACAGCACCAGTCGTTTCGTTCCGATGTGATGGATTTTTTGAAAAAAAATGAAGAAACTTACGATGTCATCATTTTGGATCCGCCGGCCTATGCCAAGCACGTGAAAACACGCCATACTGCCATGCAGGGCTACTGCCGGCTCAACGAGATGGCCTTGCGCCGCATTGCTGAGGGAGGGGTGTTGTTTACTTTTTCGTGTTCGCAGGTGGTGGACAGCAGCCTGTTCAGGTCAACGGTGATTGCTGCAGCCATACAAAGCAGGCGAAAAGTACGTATCCTGGGCACTCTTACACAACCGCCCGACCATCCAGTGAGCGCTTTTCATCCGGAAGGGGAATATCTGAAAGGTCTGGTTTTATTCGTTGAGTGAGGAAGGCTGGAGAATGGAGATTGGGAACTTTTGTCTAAGGGTTAATTAAAATTCATAGTATTGAAAGTCGCATCAAATAAGGTTTCAGACATTAAATCGTTCATCAGGAAACGCCTGCATGGGCTGTATCCCGAAGAAGAAATCAGCTCTTTTATTTATTTTTTGTTTGAGGCCTACTGCGGTTTGACTAAGACGGAACTGCTGGCGGGAAAACGTGAATACATCAATGAGTCGGAACTGTTGCTGGTGTACGATGCCGTAAAAGAACTGGAGCAACACAAACCCATACAGTACATTATCGGAAAGACATCTTTCTACGGGATGGAATATACGGTAAGCCCGGCAGTGCTCATTCCCCGCCCGGAAACGGAAGAGCTGGTAGCCCTGATCCTTAAAGACAACAAAAATAAAACCGGATTAAAAATTCTTGATATCGGCACCGGCAGCGGATGCCTGGCGGTATGCCTGAAAAAATTCCTGCCGGATGCGGCAGTTACTGCCGTGGATATTTCTAAACAGGCTCTTAAGATTGCCCGGGAGAACGCTGTGAATAACGGCGTGGACATAAATTTTCTTTTGTTCGATATACTTGAAGAGCGGCGGTGGCATGAATTAACAGATTATGATATCATTGTGAGTAATCCTCCTTATGTGCTGGAGTCTGAGAAGGCGCTGATGAAACCTAATGTCCTGGACTACGAGCCGGCAACCGCCTTGTTTGTGCCCGATGCCGCACCTTTATTGTATTATGAAGCCATATTCGGCCTGGCTGCCAGGCAAAACAAAACAACAATTATCTATACCGAAATCAACGAAAGCAAGGCTGTTGAACTCCTGCAAATGGCTCATCATTATGGCATTGCGGAGTGTTTTACAGTAAAAGATATCAATAATAAGGATCGGTTTTTCTTCGGTAAGGTTAGCTCTTAACAAACATCATGGCAACGCGGGCCGGTTTGTACAAAACGGCTATAGCAATGGAGTAGGAGCGTGTTATGAGCAAACTGTCTCAAAACGCCCTTTTTGCTGATTTTCACTGCCTTCTTTTCCCCGCCCTGATGACAAGTAGTTGTTCCCCGAGACTTAGGCAGCAGGTGTTGTATCTTCGGCTGATATGGGGTTGTCTTTTATGTCCTCATAAAACTTTGCAAAACTGACCTGCATGTATGGATAAAGCCATAGGAAACCTATACCCAGTGTCAGGATACAAAGTAAAAACCAACCGAAAAACCGGAGCACCAGGTAAAAAAACTTCTTTTTATATCCATACATCATTTTTTTACTTTTCCGGAGGGCATCCATGGGTGCAATTGTAGTATCATCGGCCAGTATAAAAAAGGTCATGGCATACGAGATGGCTGCAATGATGCCCGGCACAATGAGCAACAGCGACCAGAGAGTTATGAATAAAACCATCAGCAGATAGGTGCCCAGGGCTGTCCCGAAATTTCGGAACCCATGAAATAATTGTTCCAGTTTAGGGTTTGTGTTACGCGAAATATTCAGGGTAAACATGGTGAGCCCAAGCAGCAGAGGGCCCCCCACTATCAGTGAACCCGGCGCCCCGGCAAAAGGGATGGATCCGACGCCCCCTACTATTAAAGCATAAATCACAAAAGTTCCTATGGCCAATCCCCATTTTCCTTTCAGGGATTCTTTGGCCATTTGCATTAAAATCTTGTTGTCTGTTTTCATTTTTTTATTGATTTTGTGAGCTTTATGGTAATTATCTTATATTTTTAAATTCCATAACAAATATAGTAAAATAAAATGAAAAATACAAGTGTTGATTATTCCGGTGTGCAGTAACAAAAAAAGTCACTATTGAATGATAACATAAGAAAGCGCATTAAGGGCACCTCTAAATTATATTGATAGGGAAAATCTAACCTGAAAAATATATATGAATTTCGAAATTTTTCAAGGTGCCCTTAGTTCAATCTCACCCTGGGGTCAAGCAGCCCGTAAGTGATGTCGGTAAGAATATTGATAATCACCAGGATGACTGCGATAAAAAGCAGCGAGCCCATTACCACAGGGAAATCGTATTTGTTCAGCCCGTCAACCATCACCATTCCCATGCCTTTCCAGTCGAACACATATTCAACAAAGACGGCTCCTGCCATCAGCGAGGCAAACCATCCCGAAATAGCTGTTACCACAGGATTCATCACATTTTTAAGGGCATGGCGTTTTATTACCATAAAAAACGACAGACCTTTGGCTTTGGCGGTACGTATATAATCCTGCGAGAGCACTTCCAGCATCGAACTGCGTGTGAGTTCGATGATGACTGCCAGCGGCCTGATGCCAAGGGTAAAGGCCGGAAGTATAATGTTTTTCAGGTCGAGGCGAATGCCTTCGCCAAAGTCATCGATGGTATAGAGGCTGCCGATCATATTCAGCCCGGTAAACTCGCCCAGCACAAAGGCAAACAGCCAGGCAATGAGGATAGCGGCAAAGAACGAAGGCACCGACATGCCGATAACCGAGAAAAACATGGCAAGCCGGTCGAACCACGAATCTTTTTTTATTGCACAGATAATCCCCGTAATTATGCCCACTATGGCGGCAAAAAGTATGGAAACCACTGCCAGCAGTGCTGTGAGAGGAAAGGCCTGCATGAGGATTTCGGAGACTTTTGCCTTGCTTTGGTATGAGCGGCGCAGGTAAGGCGATTTCAATACGATCGCTTTGTCAGACGAGATATTGAACAAGCGTTTGTAGGGCTGGTATTTTGTATTGTCGAGGTAAAAAAAACTGTTTTTATCGGCAACATTGTGCACTGAAATGGGCGACAAGTCGTTGAGGTAGTTGAGGTATTGAACCGGCAAGGGCTTGTCGCGGCCCAGGTCCCTGTTGATGGCTTCCACCGAGGCGCTGTCGGCACGCTGGCCCAGCATCATACGCGCCGGATCAGCAGGGAGCACATTAAATAAAATGAATACGATGGTAATAACGCCGAATAGTACCAGTACCCCATAGAACAAGCGTTTGGTAATATAGCGGACCATGGCGGCTTATTTTCCTGTTTTGCCGGCAGCAGATTTTTCAATCAGTTTTTCGTAGCCGGGCAGTTGGTCTTTAAATTCTTTGAAATTGGGTATGTCGCGCCATGCCCATTTCTCGAGCACCAGTCCGTTTTTAAGAAGTACAAGGCCAGGATTGGAACGCACCACGCTTTTCAGGGCTGTTTCATCCACGGTATAAAACTCATAAGCGGCTTTTATCTCGTTGCGGAAGTTTTTTATTGTTTCGAAATCCGACCCGCACAGGGCAGCAAAAGCTATGGAGTCTTTAGTGCATTGTTCGAAAAAGACGTTCAGTACCGGGAATACGGATTTTTCGGCTTTTGAAAGATCATGGCTGATGAGCAGGAACTGGTAGTTGGGGTTGCCGATGATATCAGCGTTATGATTGACTTTATTCACATCGTCAACCATAAAGTCGTGTATGGGCGCTGGTTTGAATTCCTGAATGACCGTTTTCTCCTGGTCAACAAATTCAAATTGTTTAAAGTAAGCCGTATCCTTATAAGGAAGTGTTTTGGATGTCCATTTTTTGATTTCGCCGGTTTCTTTGTGTTTATATACTAAGTAAATATCGGCGATTTCGGGAGTGTCAACCACTTTTTCCGAAATTCTGTTGCCCACTTTCCAGGGCATGAAGTCCATGAGGGGCAGGTGGCGGTAGCAATACACCGAAATCCACAGTATGATGGCAAACCCGATAAACATTATCCCGTATTGGGTTACATTGGGGAACCGGTTTTTGATAGTATTTCTTCCCCAAAAAACGATAAGGGCGAAAATCAGTAGGCCGACATTTTTATAAAAAGTTTCCCAGTTGGTAAGTATTATGGCATCGCCAAAACAGCCGCAGTCCGACACGGGATTTTTAACTGCCAGGATAATGGTGAGTATGGTGAAAAAGGTCATGTACAATATCATTATCCATGAAAAAAATTTCATTTTGACATTGAACAGGAAACAAAATCCAATGATAAACTCCGAACAAAAAAGAAAAAAACCCATGATCAGCGAGGCCGGCATCAGCCAATCCATACCGAATGCCATAAAATAATCATCAAATTTATACATGGACCCCAGCGGGTCAACGGCTTTTACAAAGCCCGAAAAAATAAATACCAATCCCAGGACAATGCGGGCAAAATGTATGGAAAACTTGCGCAGGCGCTTTGAAAAAGAGTATAACAGGAAATCTGCAAAAGCAATGGCTATCAGAATTATTATTACTATAAGATTGGTACTCATAACTTGTTTGATTTAGTAGTTATTTTTTTTCTGTGTTGATTTTAATCAGCGCGAATACGGCGTAGTTGATCATATCAAAATAATTGGCATCCACACCTTCCGATACTTCGGTCAATCCCTGATTATCTTCAATTTGTTTGGTTCTGAAAATTTTCATCAGGATAATATCGGTGAGCGAACTAATGCGCATATCGCGCCAGGCCTCGCCATAGTCGTGGTTTTTATCCATCATCAGGTTTTTGGCAAGACGGACATATTTGTCGTACAGCTCCGAGGCCTTTGGTATTTCCAAATTGATGTTGGTGAAATCGTTCAGTTCCAGTTGTATCAAGGCCATGACAGAGTAATTGACAATGCCGATAAACTCGGAGAAAATACCTTCAGAAATTTTTTGCGTTCCTTTTTCTTCTATGCTTCGGATGCGTTGTGCCTTAATAAAAATCTGGTCGGTAAGCGACATCGGGCGCAGTATCCTCCAAGCGGTGCCGTAATCGTTCATTTTTTTTACAAAAAGTTCCCTGCAGGCAGCAATGGCGACGTCGTATTGTTTTTCGGTCTGGTTCATGTATTTTATTACATTTGTAAAATATTAACGTGCAAAGATAAAAAAAATTAGAAACTGGTGAATCATTACTTTCTGAATTGCCGGGGCAAATTAGTGTCGCTCGAAAAGCCGCTGATCATGGGGATACTGAATGTTACTCAGGATTCTTTTTATGACGGTGGCTGTTATCGTGATGAACTTTCATGGCTGACACATACCGAAAAAATGCTGGCCGATGGCGCTGATATTATTGATGTGGGTTGTGTTTCCACCGCTCCGGGAGTTATTTATCGACAGGCAAAAGGCGCTGATATTATTGATGTGGGTTGTGTTTCCACCAGGCCGGGATCCAGGCCCATAACCGCCAAAGACGAAACAGCACAGGCCGTTAAAGTGCTTACCTCGTTAAGAAAAAGCTTTCCTGAGATAATTATTTCTGTTGATACCTACAGGGCTGATGTGGCCCGTGCTTCAGCAGATGCCGGAGCCGATATAATTAATGATATTTCGGGGGGCATGATGGATGTAAATATGTTTCCAACGGTCGCTGAATTACACATACCTTATATATTGATGCATATGCAGGGGACCCCGGAAACTATGCAAATGAAGCCATCATATACTGATGTAACTAAAGAAATCCTGTTTTTTTTATCGGAAAAAGTTTGCCTGTTGAAACGAATGGGGGTTAACGATATTATTATAGATCCCGGTTTCGGATTCGGCAAAACGATAGAACAAAATTTTCATTTGTTAAAGGATATTGACTTTTTTAAATTTTTATCTCATCCCTTATTAATTGGTGTTTCCAGAAAATCAATGATATGGAAGGTGTTGAAAAGTTCGCCCGAAAAGGCCCTTAACGGCACAAGTGTGCTGAATACCTACGCCCTGCTGAAAAAAGCAGGGATTATTCGTGTGCATGATGTAAAAGAAGCCCGGGAGTGTGTAGAACTTATTAATTTTTTATCCGTATAAAAATTATTTTCGGGTTGTGGTAATTATTAATTTTTATTTATCTTCACAACGTTTTTTGAAAAAAAATATTGATAATATTAGATATATAGATAGGATGAAAATTTGCAAAGTCACATTTAATGATAAGGTGTAACGAAAATTTCTGTATAAAAAATTCATGGAGCGTAAATAATATTTATTAAACCAAAAACATATGAAAAAGTTTTTCCTTTTTTTAATCTCTTTTGTTGTCCTGTCGGCCTTTTCCTCTCAGGTAAAAGCACAGCTGACGGTGGATACATCTCTTACGGTACAGCAGATGGTACAGAATTATCTGCTGGGTTCCGGTGTAACAGTTACCAATGTGACCTATACCGGCAAACCCGGGTCGGTTGGGGCTTTTAATACAGGCGCCACACCCACAAACCTGGGTCTTGCCAGCGGTTTGGTGCTCTCAAACGGGCAGACAAACGGAACACCGGCGATAGGTTCTCCAGCCAGCAATCTTGCAGATCATAACAATGCAGGAATCAGCGATCCCTTACTGGAAAACCTTGTACCGCCATCAACTAATATCTTTGATGCATCAGTGCTTGAATTTGATTTTGTGCCGTTTGCCGACACAATGAAATTCAGGTATGTGTTTGCTTCGGAGGAGTACCCCGATTATGTCAGCGCCATGTATGCCGATGTATTTGGCTTTTTTGTTACAGGACCCAATCCTGCCGGCGGAAATTATACCAATCAGAATATAGCGCTGATCCCCGGGACATCACTACCGGTTACCATTGCCAATGTGAACAACGGCCCTGGCAACAGTGGCCCATGTAATAATTGCGCCTATTATATCGGCAATACTGGCGGCATGACGATTGTTTATAATGGATTTACTACGGTATTAACCGCCTGGTGCCTTGTTTCACCCTGTGCGTCATATCATCTGAAACTGGCCATTGGTGATGCCGGCGACGGATGGTGGGATTCTTCTGTTTTTCTCGAAGCAAACAGTTTCTCTACAAATAATATTGAGGTGACAGCTACGGATGCTGAAATCTGTACCGGAGAAAGCACTACCCTGACCGCTGTTGGTGCCAATACTTTTTTATGGATGCCCGATTCAATAGCGGGGCCTGTCAATACGGTCAGCCCAACGGTAACTACCACCTATACTGTTATCGGAACCACAACAATGGGTTGTACCGGTATGAACACCTTTACCGTGTATGTCAGCCCGACTCCGACGGTCAACCCGGAAGCCAACCTGACGTACTGCCATGGAGCCAACGTGCCCTTGAATCAGTTGTCCAGCCCAGTTGATTTTACTGTCCTTTCCTGGACCAATAGCAATCCTTCAATTGGCCTAACGACAAGCGGCGTTGATAATATCCCGCCCTTTGTGGCTACAAATACCGGCACTGACCCCGTTACGGCCACCATTACGGTGACTCCTACCTATGATATATGTGTTGGTACACCCCTGACATTTACCATTACAGTTAATCCCATACCCACGGTTACTCCTGTTACGGATCAGTTTTATTGTCCTGGTGTCAACGCTCCCCTTACAGCTTTGACAGGGCCTACTGCAGGAACGGTATTTTCATGGACTAACAGCAATACCGATATCGGATTGGGTGCAGGAGGCACAGGCTCCATTCCGGCGTTCACCACGGCCAACACTACGGGTTCCCCAATCGTTGCTACTATTACTGTTACCCCTTCGGCTAATGGCTGCGACGGCCCGGCCGAAACTTTTACCATTACAGTGTATGCTCCATCAAGTGTAACCCCTGTGGGCGACCAAACCTATTGCGCCGGAGCTGCAGTTCCTGTTACTCCCATTACCGGACCTACCCAGGGGACCATTTTTACCTGGAGCAACAGCAATACGGATATAGGTCTGGGTGCAAGCGGTACGGGTGACATTCCCGCTTTTACAGCCGCCAACACCACGGGAGCACCCATCACCGCTACTATCACCATCACGCCATCGTCAAATGGTTGTGAGGGAATAGCCGAAACTTATACCGTAACAGTTAATCCTACACCTACGGTTTCTCCTGTATCTGATCAGGTTTATTGCATTGGTTCAGGTGCGCCGGTTACCGAGCTGACAGGTGCTGTCGCCGGCACCGTGTTTAGCTGGACCAACGATAACACCTCCATCGGCCTTGGCGCATCAGGAACAGGCGACGTGCCCGCCTTTACGGCACAAAACACCAGTGGAACAACCCAAACTGCCACTGTTACCATTACGCCTTCGGCCAACGGCTGTGTGGGACAAACCGAAACTTATGTTATCCTGGTGTATGCCACCAGCGTTACACCTGTTTTGGTGTCGATGACTGATGCCGATTGCCTGGGAAAAGCCTTAGGATCATTGAATATTGAAGTGGAGGGTGGCGAAAGCCCTTATACTTTTGCCTGGTCGAACGGTTCGGTTAACGAGGATATCGAAGGCCTCGATGCCGGTGTTTACAGTGTGATTGTTACCGACAATAAAGGATGCACAAGTAAAGACACCAGTTTTCAGATTGTAGCCAGACCTGAGACCCCCTTGAAACTCAACAATGTGTTTTCACCTAATGGAGACGGCAAAAATGATATGTGGATTATCGGCAACATTGACCTTTATCCCGAAAATGAGGTTTTTGTTTTCAACCGCTGGGGCAATCAGGTGTACAGCGAAAAAGGATATAACAACGAAAAACCTCTGGTATGGGACGGTAGCAACCTGACAGAGGGCACTTACCTGTATGTGTTGAAAGTAAACATGTGCGGTGTGGATAAAACATATAAAGATTATATTACGATAGTCCGATAATTGTGATAAACATAAAAATAATAAACATGAAAGCAATAGTTAACACCATCGTATTTTTTCTTCTGGGCGCAGCAGTGTATGCACAGCAGGATGCCCGGTTTACTCAGTATATTTTCAACGAGTTGATTCTTAACCCTGCTTATGCAGGTTCAAAGGAGGTACATAATATCGGGGCTACCTATGCGGCATCCTGGGCCGGGTTTAACGGTACCCCCAGCGTACAGACCATAAGCTACGACGGCCCTATAGCCAAAAATATGGGACTTGGCGTACATTTTATTAATGACATGATAGGTGCACAGATGCGGCAGGGGCTTATGGCCAGTTATGCTTACCACTTAAAACTCAGCGAAAAATGGCGTTTGGGATTAGGACTGGGATTAGGCCTGTCGTACAATACACTCAACGGGTCGAAACTGATAGCCGACGAGGCCGACGATCCGGCTATACCGCTGACCAAGGAAAGCAAACTTTCCTTTGATGCCCAGACAGGTATTTTTGCTCACAACGAGAGATTCTACGCCGGATTTTCTGTTACCAATCTTTTGGCCGGCATGTCGAAAAGCGAAAACATCATTACTCCCAATGTGAGCCGTCACTATTATCTTACAGCAGGATACCTTTTTGATATCGGTACAAAATTCAAATTAAAACCCAGTTTCCTTATTTCCGAAGATTTTAAATCACCTACCAACATTGATATTTCTCTTTATGGAATTATTATTGATAAAATTTGGCTGGGTGCCAACTACCGGGTGAACACTACGGTGGGCAAGAAAAATCTGGATAATTCGCTTTATCACCAAAACGCTGTGGCCTTTGATATTGGATGGTATGTAATCGACCGCCTGCGGATAGGGTATGCCTATACGCTAACCCTGACCACTCTTAAAAATTATTCAGGTCATGAAATTGCAATAGGATATTATTTCCCGTCAAAGGTTAGTCCGCAGATGAAATCACCGAGGTATTTTTAACTTTTAAATTTTTGAAACTATGAAAACAAACATAAAAAACGTGATAAAGTTATTAGTCCTTTCGGCAGCATTAGTGTTTTTTTCCAACAGCATTTTTGCACAAAAGCAACTACAATTAGCCAAAGACCTTATGGCAAAAAGTGAATATAGCGAAGCCATAAAAGTATATAAGGACGTTGTTAAAACCCCGTCAGCAGGTATTCAGGAAAAAAGAGACCTGGCTGCTTGTTACCTGATGACTGGCAATACCCTTGCTGCAGAGGAATGGCTGGCAGACGTGGCAGACAATCCCGACCATACGGCACAGGACCTGCTGCACTATGCTGATGTGTTGAAATCAAACGGGAAATATGGCGAAGCCATCAAACAATACGAAGAGTATGGCAAAATGCTACCCGCAGAAAGTTCCAAAGTTAAGGAATGGGTTAATGCGTGCAGAAAATCGCAGGAATGGATTGCCGATCCCGCCTATACCGATGTGATTAATGCAGATGCGATAAACTCAGAAAACAGTGATTTTGGTTTAATACCTTATGAAAATGGCTACGTGCTTACTTCTGACAGAAGGCTCAAAGGCAAAAGCTATGGCGCATCGGATATCTATGGATGGACAGGAAATCCTTATCTGAAAATTATCCAGTATAAAGATAAAGACCTTGGCACAACCCCCAGGGAATTGGAAAATGTCAACAATAACTACCACAATGGACCCGCTGTGTACGATAAAAACTCGGGAACACTTTATTTTACGCGCACCAAGATGGTCAAAATGATTAAGAAACCCATGAATTGCGACCCCACCAGCTGGTACGACAATTCTAAAGCTAAAGATTATGTAAACCGTTTGGAGCTTTACTATGCTACCAAAGAAGACGGAAAATACCAGCAACCCGTATCATTTCAATACAGCAACCCGCAATCTCATTCGGTAGGCCATCCTGCCTTGTCGCCCAATGGCAAAATAATGTATTTTGTCTCGGACATGGCCGGCGGCATGGGCGGAACCGATATTTATTACTGTGATAAATTTACCGACGGCACCTGGGGAACACCAAAAAATGCCGGAAAAAATATCAACACAACCGGTAACGAAGTATTTCCTTATGTGGCTTCTGACGGAACACTCTACTTTTCAAGCGACGGATGGCCCGGCATGGGCGGACTCGATCTGTTTTCGGCCAAGGGAAGTAAGGACTCGTGGGCTACACCCGAAAACATGAAATATCCTTTCAATTCGCCCAAAGATGATTTCTGCATGGTATATACGGGGGAAGGCACGGGATACCTTTCTTCGAACCGCGATGGAGGGAAAGGTCAGGATGATATCTATAAGTTTATCCCTTCTCCGCCTAAAACATTTATTTTTACGGTCACAGCCAAAGAAAAAACCGATAGCGTTAACCTGGGCATGCTCAAAAATGCTATGGTACAGGTAGTGGGCGATAGCGGCGAATGTCCCGTGTTGTATGAAAAGAACGGCGTATATTATTTTCAGGCTGATTGCGGTAAAGAATATAAAGTAAAAGGCAGCCGTGATGGCTATTTTACCGCAGAAAAAGTTATTACCACCAATTGCCTGACTCGTAATGATACAGTGCCCGTGGAACTGATACTCGACAAAATTGTCATCAACAAACCGATTGTTTTGAATAATATTTATTATGATTACGATAAGTGGGATATTCGCCCCGACGCAGCGTTTGAGCTTGACAAGCTGGTGAAAATCCTGATGGAAAATCCCAAGATTAGCATTGAGCTCGGTTCGCATACCGACTCCAGAGGAAAGGAAAAGTACAACCTTGACTTATCGCAAAAACGCGCCGAATCTGCTGTAAACTATATTATTTCAAAAGGCATCGCTCAGACCAGAATTAAAGCTAAAGGTTATGGCGAAACCGTACCGGTTAACAAATGTATTGATGGCGTAACCTGCACCGAAGAAGAATTTCAGATGAACAGGCGTACCGAATTTAAAGTTACCAGTATCAGTGGAGGACAGAAATAAAAATGGCTGTTTAAGTTGAGCAGCATCTATTGAAAAAACTAATCAGGAAGCCGGATTTTTCCGGCTTCTTTTTTTTGTGGTGTTCCGGATACGCTTATTAACATTGAACCTGCACATGACGTATTAACAGTTTTATGTTGATATTATTTTTAGCAATACCTTAGTAAGTTGGGTATTAATGGCAACCTTTGCAATATTATGCCGGGAATATTGATAAAAAAATCGCTGCTTGCAGTGTGTTTGCTGTTTTTTTTTGTTTTTGCCGATGCGCAAAACAATCTTGTATTTCAGCAGGAAGAAGAGGTTGAATTAAAGATTTCTTATGCAGCTTCACCCGGTCAAAACCAGCAAATTACCAATTTCTTTATTCAGGAAATTGCCCGGAGTTTACCGAAAAAAACTGAATTCACCCAGTACGTTTTTGTATGTACTAAAACTGACCGTATAACTGCCACGGGCCCAGCATCTTATTCGGCCACATTTGAAATACTGAATGCCGGCTGTAGCGGCGATATGATGTACAAAGGGTTTTCGGTTGCCGATGTGCTGATGCCTACACATTGTTCCTTTACCTTTAATGTCTTTACAGATAAGGCCATTCCTGTGTATAAAAAAAATGTAACTGAGGCGCCACTGAATCTTGGTTACAATTTGTTGGATTCCTATAAATTCACCGACACAACGGCCTTTAAGAAATTTTCGACCCGTGTAGATAGTTTTGCTTTTCATTATTCGGATAAGGCAATCAACCGCTTTAATTCCAAAATAAAACTTATTGATGAATACTTTGGTTCCGAAACCATTATCGATCAATGCATGAAGAAAATCAGGGAGATTGATTACAACAACACGGATATGATTATTGTTTATGATATCAGTCTTAAAGAGGTTGAAAAAACATCCGAGGAGTTGTATAACAAAGAGTTTCCCGGAAAACTGGCGTTGGTTAATCATGATCCTGTTGGTTTTATCGACAAGTATAACGTGCTTGCAGAAGCTATTTTTCAGACCAGGCACCTGCTCAGTCAAAAACTTGCTAACCTTGATAAATTGTATTATGAGAAAGGGATTGTGCAATTGCAAAATGGGAACAACGAAAAAGCCAAGACTTATTTTAACCGCTCGGTTTTGTACAATCCCGATTTTGTTCCCTCACAGCTTGAGCTGGTAAAAATATTTTATTACAGTGATAGCCTGAACCAGGCGGCTGACAAGGTTTCCTATATTTTGCAGCACTTAAATCCAACCCCCGACATACATAAACAAGTGTTGTTATATACCGATTCGGTTTATAACGCCTTATTGACAAGAGGGAAGGAATTCAACAGGCTTCAGAAATACAATGAAGCTATTGAAATATTGGAAAAATGTGTGTCATTTTGCGACAGCCTCCCCGGTTATTTATGTGCCGATAGTCATGTAAAAAACCTTGCATCAGCCCGTTTTGGTATCTATCAGTCCTATTTAAGTGTTGCCCAAAAAGCGATTGACAATGGTAAGTTTGAGTTGGCAGAAATCTATATTTCCGATGCAAGGAATTACCAGAAAATCCATAAAAGCGCTATTATCAACGATGCGGAAGCCTTGTCGAAACTCGAAAAGATTGTGCTTGCCTACGTTGCGAAAGGCGACACCCTGATAGCCCGGAAACATTACGAAAACGGGCTGACTTACCTCGAAAAAGCAAAAAATATTGCTGAAAAAAACGGTATCCAGCTTCCACTGACGTATGAAAAAAGCATGAAAAATGCACAAGCCGGCATCTATATTAACATGCTTAATAAATGCAGGCGGCAGCTGGCACTGAAACAAACCGAAGCGGCAGAAAAAACATTAAATGAAGCCATTGCTCACCATAACAAATATACAGGATTGATAACTCCTTCCAAAGCGGTGGATACGTTGCTTGCAAAAATCAGGCAATATCAGTGCGATGATATGATTAATAACGGTATGGTGGCTTTGAATGCAGGCAATTATTTTACCGCACTTCAGCATTTTGACAAGGCCAAAAAATTACAGCAAACATACGCGTTAAAGCGCTATCTACCATTGGATTCGCTGCTGATGGTTTCGGCACGGCCTGTCATAGATAATCAGTTATTGCTGACAGAAAAACTTGTGGTGGCAGGTAAACCCGACTCGGCACGGACTATGGCTGAAAATGCGGCTTCGGGCCTTACTGCTTTCGGATTGTCGGGAGACACCGCCCTGATGCTTAAACTCAGACTGCTGAAAAAAGATATTTTCGACCTGCAGTGCCGGCAGACCAGGAATAAGTTTGAAACACTGATGACGCGCGCCAATATGGCTGTTGCACGTCAGGATTATATCACCGCAGATTCTTTGTATGCGATGGCAGGTATGGTAACTGACAGTTTTCCGCAATGTACCATTGATATCAGTCAGGCTATCCAGGGAAAAAAGGAATATCTACTGCCATGTAATTATCAGAAAATGTTGCAGAAAGCCAGCAAAGCGCTTTTCCATGGCGACTATAATTCCTATTTTTATAATTATTCTGAAGCAGAGAACTTTTTTAAAACCATGCATCTGAATAGTTTTGGCCTTATACACCCGGCACTCACCGATCAGATAGCGGTCTCTGCCGACACTGCTTTTGTTTTTGCGGCTTCAGAATTTATGCTCCAAAACAACAGGCCTGAAGATGGATTGCTTTGTATCAAAACATTGAAGAAACTGCACTATCCGCAACAGCAAACAAAAAACCTGCAATTACAGTCGGGCGCCATGATGGCCCGCAAGGACTTTGCCGTGAACAAGGCGTTGCAGCCCAATGTCATCGTGGTGAGCTATATCGGAAACGATACCTGGCTGGCATTTTTTAAATCTTCCTATATCAAAACATGGAAAACATTAAAAAAGAATTCAGGTTAATTTTTTTCGTTAATTTGCAGGTATGTTTTTTACCATATCTAAAATCACTGCATTCCTGTTGAATCCGCTGACCTGGATAGTTATTCTTTTTGTCGCTGCGTTGTTTTTCAAAAATGCCCGGCGAAAAAAAAGAATTACCATAGCCGGCGTGGTTTGTTTAATTTTTTTTACCAATCCTGCCATTATCGATAACCTGTTACGCACCTGGGAAAAGCCTTACCAGTTGATGGATAAAAATGTCACTTACACGGCCGGCATAGTTTTGGGGGGAGGTATGGTAACTATCGACCAGAAGCATGACCGGCTTATTTTTCATGAAAATACCGACAGATTTTTGCAGGGGCTGCATTTATACGAAAACGGACAAATACAAAAAATTATACTCTCGGGCGGAGCCGGAAACCTGGTTTTTAAACAGTTCCTGGAAGCTTCTCTCATAAAGCGCTACCTGCTTGAAATAGGTGTTCCGGCAGAGGATATTCTGATAGATTCAAGCTCCGATAATACCCATCAAAACGCCGTTAATGTGGCAAAAATCATAAATGAACAGGGCGGGGGAGGAGATTATTTACTCATTACCTCCTCGCTGCACATGAAACGGGCAAAAGCCTGCTTTGCCAAACAGGGCATTATTACTACCGCTTACCCTACCAATAAAATGGTGGGACCTCACCGCACTGATGTGGGGTATTATCTTATACCCAGTGCCGGTGCCCTGGTGCGTTGGGAAAAGTTTTTACACGAGTTGCTGGGGTATATTGTTTATGCCATAATGGGTTATATTTAATACTGTGGGCTGCACCCCTTGGATGGATTTTTTCTATTTTCGGTTCAGTGGCACATGCGTGATGAATTTATATTATTACAGTAATGATTACCTTTGTAGATAATTTATAGGTATGGCCCAAACACTTTTTATTATTATTCTCATCATCGTTGTCTTAAATTATTTGTTTGGGCTGCTGCTCGATTATCTTGACATTACGCGCTGGAGCAATATCCTGCCCGAAGACCTTGCCGGTATTTATGACGCGGATAAATACAGCAAATCGCAGGAGTACGAAAAGGTAAACATGCGGTTTTCGCTGATTACCGGCGCCTTTAGTTTCTTGTTGCTCATTCTGATGTTAAGTCTGGGAGGCTTTGCCTGGCTCGACAATATGGTGCGGACACTCACCCTGCATCCTGTGCTGATGGCTCTGCTGTTTTTTGCGGTTCTGGGCCTGGCTTCCGACATGCTAACCACGCCTTTCAGCGCTTACCACACCTTTGTCATCGAACAAAAATTTGGGTTTAATACTACAACTGTTACAACTTTTATCCTGGACAAACTGAAGTCGTGGTTAATGGCGGCTGTTCTGGGTGGTGGTATCTTATCTTTAATTGTGTGGATATATGGCGTAACAGGATCATGGTTTTGGATAATTGCCTGGATGGCTATGACGTTTTTTTCTGTTTTTATGAGCTTGTTTTATTCCAATATCATTGTGCCGCTGTTTAATAAACAAACACTGCTTGCACCGGGTACATTGCGCGATGCTATTGAGAAATTTGCTGTCAGAGCAGGATTCAAATTGAAAAACATTTACATCATAAATGGCTCCAAACGTTCAAAAAAGGCCAACGCTTATTTCACAGGTTTCGGACCGAAGAAGAGGATTGTGCTATACGATACCCTGCTTGGAGATTTCACCGATGATGAAATTGTTGCTATTCTTGCACATGAGATAGGTCACTACAAAAAGAAGCATGTGTTGTTCGGATTGGTTTCCGGCATTATCAGCAGCGGCGTTTTATTTTATATTTTGTCGTTAGTTATAGGCAGTCCCGAAATGGCAGGCGCCTTGGGAGCCAAACAGGCAAGTTTTCATATGGGCATACTGGCTTTTGGTCTTTTGTACAGTCCTGTTTCGTTGATTATGGGCATAGCAGGCAATTATTTTTCACGAAGGCACGAGTTCGCAGCCGATGGTTATGCTGTGGCGCATGCTGAGGCCAATGCGTTTGCACAGGGATTAAAAAAACTATACGTGATGAGCCTTAGTAATTTGCGGCCGCATCCTTTTACGGTATTAATTACTTATTCCCACCCGCCTTTGCTTCAAAGGTTGGCTGCTATTGAAAAAAAGCAGTGTTAAATGGTTTCTGTTATTAATAGTTGAAGTCAAATGGAGTTGTATTAATAGGTTGAAACATATGATCTGAAAAATCTTCATAATTTCAGGTTTCGGAATGCAACATTTTTTTCTGTGAATAATAAAAATCTACAAAGAAAAAACTGATTTTTACGTTATAATATACAGTAATGTATTTGCTAAAAAATTTAAGTTTATATTTGAATATTCAAATAAAAGTTACCAGGTATTATCTATGAGAAAAGTTTTATTCTTTTTTACATTTTTTATAATCTATGCCTCAATTTCTATTGGCCAGGGAAATATGTTGAGTATTTCATCTGTACTACCGCCGGAAATTACTATTTGCGGGTCGGAACAAAAGGTTGAAATCAGTATTGTGAATCCGTCTCCTTTTGGGCTTTCCAATGTGGTGTTGCAAATCACCATGCCCGTGGGATTGGTTTATCAGGCAGGTACTATTACAGGCGCTACAGAACTTAATATCACCAATTTGAGTCAGCCTCAGTTTTCATTAACAAACATTCCTTCGCAAGGTGCACGGAATATTTCCTTTTTTATTGCGGCAAATTGCGACCTGATGGATTATATCGCCCAGGGGCAGATAGTGTCAATGGTTGCACGGGTTAATTATCTGACAAGCAATAATATCAGTACTTACGATCAACATACCAATTATCTGTACCATGTAAAACAACCCAATCTGTCTATTATCTCTATTACCAATCAAACGTATTCCGGCAATATCGGTGATATATTCACCCGGTGCATTACCATCACCAATGGCGGCCTTGGCGCTTTGAGCAATTTTACTTTTACGCACACACACGGCAATGGCATACAGGTAAACAATGTTTCCATTGGCGTGTGGAATTCTGCCGGTGGTGTGGAAACAGTAACTATGAATGGAAGCAATTTTTTGGGGATAGGAAATAATAATGCTCTTTTTGAAAATGCCGAATTAATTACCATCTGCGAAACCATCGAGGTTATTAACTGTGTGTCGGTGGGCTCCAGCTATGAAGTGAAATGGGGCTGTAACGGACAGATTTGTCAAAACTCCATATCAACTGCTAATGTGGTTTTTCCGAATTTAACCCCTAACCTGGTAATAACTCCCACAGCAGGTGTAAACACATGCCTGGGACTGGGCAATGCAAATACCCCGTCTCTGAGGATTATCAACAATGGCATGGGCGATGCTTACAACGTGTTTCTGGATATTTTCCATGCAACATCAACTATAAATTATGATGCAGGAATAAGGTCCAACATCGATCCGGCCAGTTTTACGGTGCAGGTAGGCATTAACGGCACACCGGTCAGTATCACGCCGGTGCAGACTTTTGCAGCTTCAGCGCAATATTGTTTGAGCGCAAACCCAAAGGGAAGAGTATATATCAATATTCCTTTAATCAATGCACATGACACGGTATATCTCAAATGGCGATATTATAATTGCTGTTCCGATGCCCCCGGCGGTACCCGTGTTCTGTCCGGCTGGAGGTATCAGGGTACCTACAAAAGCATTTGTAATAACAATTATGTGATTTCAAATAGCTGGGGATATGTATACAGGGACCTCTATGGTACTTTAGTTAACGAATTATCGCCTTCAAATATTACCAGCGGAGAAACCAAGAACTTTAGTTTTCTTTTCTCAAGTTATGGCAATTCCTATCCCAGCACCACTGGGCGACACTGGAAATTTGTGGTCAATTTGCCGCCCTGTCTTTCATATGAAAGCGGTAGCTTCCAGATTCAGAGATATACCGGTACCCAATACTGGTATCCTTCCACAGTAACCGTTTCTGGTAATACCCTGACGGCCATTTTTGACAATAACCCTCCCTGGGATCTTTATCAGTCCATTGTAAAGTTTAACCTGATTGCTAATTGTGCCAATCCGGGATGTGTTGAAGGAGGTAATAACCTTACTATCACGTCGTTTTATATTCCTGACGGCAGTTGCTTATGCGAAGTGCTTGTCTCAAGGCTGACTATAACCGTGGGGGTTATTTGCCCCGTGATTTGTGAAGGATTAAATAATAAGGCTTTTGACACTTATCGAAGCAGTTATGGCGCTCCGGATAACGACAACAACGGACTGGCCGATCCGTTGCCTGCAACATTGAACTTTAATCTGATAAGAAGAGACCGTGCCATGTTTGGCGATACCATAACTACCCTGTCACAAGGACTTATAAAGACCAGCGTGGCTCATCCGGCATGGAATTATTGTTACAGGGTGGACTCTGTTTTGAACGGCAATCAGCTGAGTTTTGTGGATGGCTTGCTGGAGATACACCAGTACTCCACCGGAAATGTATATACCTGTAATGTGAATACTTCTTCGATAACCACAGCCGGAAGTACACGAAAATTCAACTTCGATATAAGCCCCGTAACTTTAGCCGCCCTGGGTCTCCTGCCTGCCGGATTTACATACAACGATAATGATTCCATTGCTTTCAGGGTGCGTTACCGGGTAAGCAGCAACCCCGGAGGAACCATACTTGATTGTTTTGTAAAAAACAAAATGTTTGTCAGCGATGTTCCCAACCCTGCATCCTTTGCACACAAGTTTGGCTGTAATGTTTTTGAAGGACGTTTCTCAATAATTGGCTATTACTATACCAACTGGGGGCCTGATAATTTTAACGTGAACACATGTAATCAGGTAACTATCAGCCAGAATTATTACCTGAGTATCGGCCCCTGTTGTCAAAACTATGCAGGGGGCAATTTGTTTCCTTTTGAATATCGTAACTGGGCGCATGCATACAGGTTCCGGGTTATTCTCCCTCACGGATACCAGTTTATTTCTGCACGGTTTAACCAGGTACGCACGGCAGGTACTAATGGCGGTTCCACATCGGCCTGGGTAAATCTGATACCTGTGAATCTAAACTCCGATACCCTGGTTTTTATGGTAAAACCTTTTTACGAAACCTTCGGAGGCGCTATCCCCCTGAGTGATGACGGCTTTTATGGTACCCTGCAGGTTACCCTGGCTCCAACGTGCAATGTTGTTTCCAATGTCGCTTCCAATGTGGGTTATTATTGGGATTTTGGCCCATCGGGCTATCTGGCGGGATCTAGTACCCCCAACAGCTCTAATGTTACTACACACGATGTCATAACCTATCAGGGACCGGATATCTTTGTACAATCGATACTCCCGACAGTATTGGCTTATGATGATGAGGTGAATTGGGAAATATCCTTATCCAATACCACTAACATCAATGCGTTAAACACATGGTTCTCAGGCGATGAATCAACCGGTGTTACAATTCTTGAAGTATGGGATCTGGATAATAATGTGGTGGTATTACCGGTAGGGGATATCTATCAGATTGGAGTGTTGTCTGCTAATGCAGTCAGGCATTTCAGGATAAAAGCCACCTATACCTCGTGTTTCCCAAGTACCATGATGCTTTATGCCGGGTGGAACTGCAATGCAGGATATCCCGCTACGGTTGCATCATATCCTTGTACTCCTGATCAACTGCAGCTTTCGCTTGAACCTCAGGTGCCCAATCTGATAGCAAATATTACCAACCCCCTGTCAACAGTGGACCTTTGCGATACTACCGGCTATGTAGTTGAAGGCATCAATGTTCAACTGGGTACTGCGTACAATCTGAAACTCAAAGTGGTTTTGCCGGCAGGTGTTTCTATTATTCCCGGCTCGTGCAAGCTCAGTTATCCAACGGCTTCTCCCTATGTTGCCATTCCGGATCCTACGTGGATTTCAGGCACTCAATGGCAATGGGATATTTCAGCGCTCAACGCGCTGATTGGTGCGGATGGATTGCCCGGTATATTAGATACGACTCTCAATTCCGTTAAAATTTCTTTCAGGGTTATCACGAACTGCTTTTATACCTCGGGAAGCGTCATCGGGTTTAACTTTCATGGACAAAGCCACTGCGGCAATTATACCGGGCAGGAAATCTCCATGTCCTCCCAACTGGCTATCACCGGAGCTACCGAGCCATATCTTACCGACATCCATGTCAACACTTCCTATGTTTCTCCTTGTGCCATCAACAGTACCCGGCTGAAGATCAGAATGAAGAATAATGGCCCCCTGGCCACCGGCGCCACAGATTCAATTTCTCTTACTTTCCCTGAAGGTATCTTTTATATTCCTAATTCTTTCCTTGCTGTACATAATGCACCTGTAAACCCTCTTCCTGTTACCGAAATGCCTAATAATCAACAAATAGTAACCTGGAAAATTCCTCCTAACGTTCAGGTCGGCGACAGCGTAGTTTTTGAAATCAATTATTTTTGTCAGGCCAATGTGGTTGAGTGCGGCATTTATTATATCGATGCCATGTCGTATAGTTCCAGAAACCTGCTATGCCAGCTGAGCGGTCAGAATTGCGATATTCTGGTGAGCACCGGCAACGCGCAGATACCCATCTATATTTATAAATCCTACCTTTCGTTATCCAATGCATCTGCATGGTCTGTACCGTCTGGGGCAAACCAGGAAACGGTGTACACTTCCTATACCATTTCCAATAATGGCGAATCTATTATTGCCAATAATACGGTTTTCATGAGTTATTTCAACGATGTTGATGGAAATCAGATTCTTTCTGCTCCTGATGTTTTTTTAGGGGCTGATTCAATAAATGTTTATATCGACACCAATTCTGTCAATCCTTTTAATTCGCATATCACTGTTCCTGTCGGCAGTTCCTGTAAACTCATTTTCGCATTGGATACCAACGCCAACGGTTGTATCTGCGAACTCGATCAGATCTTTGCCAATGTGCAGCTGGTAAATGCAGGACAGGATACTGTTGTTTGTGCCGGACAATCTGCCTATATCGGATTGCCGCCAACCAACGGGTATACTTATCAATGGCAGCCAGTTACAGGACTGAATAATGCTACGTTGTCGAGACCGCTTTTCACTGGAACTAACACGGGAACAACTCCAATTACTTTGCCTTACATCTTATCAACCAACCGAATTGCCTGTACCACCAATGACACCGTTAATATCACGGTGCGTCCGGTACCTGTTGTGGATGCTGATTCAAATAAAAATATTGGATCATGCCCAACAGCAGCCAATGCTATCCTGAATGGCACCGCAGCCGGCGAAGCCCCTTTCATCTATTCGTGGACTGCACCAGCAGGATTAAGCAATCCCAATATCTCCAACCCTGTTGCCGATCCGTCGGTTACAACTACTTATACACTGACAGTTACCGACGTTTTCGGTTGTTCCGCCTCTGATGATGTACAGGTAATGGTGCATCCATTGCCCACTGCTGAAGCGGGCAACAATCAAATTATCGGAGCCTGTGCTGCGGCATTAAATGCCAATCTTGTATGTATTGCTTCAGGGACACCACCGCTGGTTTATTCCTGGATGCCTACTGCGGGCCTGAGTAATCCCAATGATGCTATTACCATTGCTGACCCTGCCTCTACCACTGTTTATACGGTTACGGTTATCGATACTTTTAATTGTAGTGTCAGCGATAGTGTAACGGTGACGGTTGACCCTCTGCCCACCGTGAATGCCGGGCCTGATCAGCATGTCGGGCAATGTGTCTCTGCTGCTAATGCTACTATAAACGCTCTGGCTACCGGAGTAGGACCTTTTAGTTTTGCCTGGTCGCCTTCAGCCGGTCTGAGTAACCCTAATATTGCTAACCCTGTGGCCGATCCGTCAGCTACCACCACCTACACGGTTACTGTTACAGATATTCATGGCTGTACTGCAACAGACGATATCCTGGTCGCCATTGATCCCCTTCCGTCTGCCGATGCGGGCTCCGACCAAAACCTGGGGGCCTGCCCAGGTGCAGCTAATGCAAACATGAACGGTACGGGAACAGGTACAGGGCCATTGACTTATTCCTGGTTGCCGACAACCGGCCTGAGTAATGCCAATATTGCCAACCCTATAGCAGACCCTGCATCAACGGCTACTTATACATTGACAGTTACAGATATTTATGGATGCACCGCTACAGACGCCATATTGATTACCGTTGATCCTCTGCCCACAGCCAACGCGGGCGCAGACCAAAACCTGGGCGCCTGTCCCGGCGCTGCCAATGCCAACATGAACGGTACAGGAACAGGAACAGGTCCATTGACTTATTCCTGGTTGCCTGCCGCCGGCCTGAGCAATCCCAATATTGCCAATCCTGTGGCCGATCCTGCGTCAACTACCACTTATACTCTGACGGTTACCGATACATATGGATGCACGGCTACAGATGCCGTGTTGATTACCGTTGATCCGCTACCCACAGCCAATGCGGGTGCTGACCAAAACCTGGGTGCCTGTCCCGGTGCTGCCAATGCCAATCTTACGGGCACGGGCACGGGTATAAGCCCGCTATCGTATTCCTGGTTGCCTGCCGCCGGCCTGAGCAACCCCAGTATTGCCAATCCTGTGGCCGATCCTGCATCCACTACCACTTATACGCTGACTGTTACAGATAAATATGGGTGTACAGCTACGGATGCCGTGTTGATTACCGTTGACCCGCTACCCACGGCCAGCGCGGGCG
>Ga0209604_1000670_pt1 | contig 30772 bp, 29 predicted proteins | sample AD_UKC097_MetaG_FD_184405 | JGI IMG/M metagenome (GOLD analysis project Ga0209604, IMG submission 184405) | Active sludge microbial communities of municipal wastewater-treating anaerobic digesters from USA - AD_UKC097_MetaG (SPAdes) (version 2) | ecosystem: Engineered > Bioreactor > Anaerobic >... | reverse complement strand
GAGTGTCGGGGCATTTATCGCAGCCATCGCAGACGCCGTCCTTATCGGAATCGACGGGACAACCTTCATGATCAAGGATACAGCATGATGGCGGATTGGGACATTTCTTAACGGGTTCCGGTGGAGGAGGAGGCGGTTCAGGTTTTTTACCGCCAAAATGATAATTGAAACCGAGTGAAAGAATATGATCGTGTATGGTGGCATCCAGATTATTGATTCCGTAGTCGCTCGTAAAATAGCGATATCCGAAATCAACCGACAAACTGGGAATGATTTCCAGATTAATTCCGGCCAGTGCCTGCCATCCGAAATTATTATCGGTATCATCTGTTAATCCCGACTCCAATTCGGCAAACGACCAACCGATCCCGCCCCCGAGATAGGGACGAATCATTCCCAGCGGATACCTCAACAGAAGATTGCCCATGAGATTGTCTGCCTTGAAATGTCCCGTTCCCGGTTCATCAATATCGTGTTTTGCCAAATGGGCATATTCCAACTCGGCAGCCAGCCATTTGAACGGAAAAATATACCCTGCTTTCGCTCCGGCGGCCCAGCTGTTGTCCAGCTGAAAATCGGGTCCTCCATCAACTCTCAGATCGTCGGGCACGATGAAGCCGCCAAATACGCCGACATATAAGGGATCATAAATTTCAACCGGTTCCTTGGTGGCGTATATGGGTTCTGCTGACGAATACGATGCAAAAGTTAAAAGAAATAAAACGGTTAAGATAAAACCAAGATAAGACAAAGAAGATTTTTTCATAAGAAATCCTCCTTTCACGCAAAGGGTTAATGATACTGGCATCTACTAAACAGGATACCTTATATATAATTAAATTTTAAAAGTAAAATTATATTTTACTAAAAAATGATCTACGAATCATTACGGAAAGGTTATGTTTCCCGGTCAGCAAACAAAAAAAAGAGCCTCGCTGACGAGACTCTTTTGTAGATTTTCTGGCGGGGCCGATGGGACTTGAACCCACGCCCTCCGGCGTGACAGGCCGGCGTTATAACCAACTTAACTACGACCCCAAAAAATCTTTATTATTCTATATTCACTTTTCAATCCGATATCAATGGTAGGCGGAACAGGGATCGAACCTGTGACATCCACGGTGTAAGCGTGGCGCTCTCCCGGCTGAGCTATCCGCCCGCAATGCTCTCAAAACGCTGCGAGGCTTCTAGCAACATTGATATTTCTTGTCAAGTCATAAAAGCTTAAAAAAGCTTTTTAATTGACCGATTGGGAACGCATCGGAACGTTGGCATCGACAGCCGGTCTCATCTCTCCCTCGTCCTGAACGAAAGCCAGTTTCAAAACATCATCAATATGTTCCGCAAAGATAATTTTCAGAGCTTTTTGCACGTTCTGAGGGACTTCCGCCAGATCCCGCTGGTTGTCCTTCGGGATAATGACCGTTTTGATGTTGCCGCGATGAGCCGCCAGAACCTTTTCCTTGATACCGCCGACCGGCAGAATTCTGCCCCGCAGGGTGATTTCCCCGGTCATGGCCAGATCTGCACGCACTTTTTTGCGCAACAAAACGGAGGCGATGGACGTCGTCATGGCGACACCGGCGGAAGGACCGTCTTTCGGAATAGCACCCTCCGGCACATGAACGTGAATATCAATTTTTCTATAGAAATTCTTGGTCAAACCGAATTCGTCGGCACGCGACCGGATGTAGCTCAACGCCGCCTGCACGGATTCCTGCATGACATCGCCAAGTTTGCCGGTCATAATCATTTTTCCGTTTCCTTCCATGATGGAGGCTTCGATCGACAGAAGTTCTCCGCCGACCTCCGTCCAGGCCAGACCGACCGTCAGCCCTATTTTATTCTTTTCTTCTATTTCACCGTGATGGAATTTGGGCACACCCAGATACTTACCGACCGATTTGGACCCGATGACCACCCTTCCTTTTTTATCGTTATTGACGATTTCCTTGGCTACTTTGCGGCAGATCGAAGCGATTTCCCGATCAAGATTCCGGACGCCGGCTTCGCGTGTATATTCGCGAATGATTTTCAACAAGGCACCGTGTGTAAATTCAATATTCTCCATCACCAGGCCGTTGGCTTCCACCTGCTTGGCAATCAGATATTTTTTCGCGATCTGCAGTTTTTCCGGTTCTGTGTATCCGGCAATGCGGATCACTTCCATTCTGTCCTGAAGCGGCGCAGGAATCGTCTGCAAAACATTCGCCGTCGTAATAAACATGATTTCCGACAGGTCGTAATCCAGATCCAGATAGTTGTCGTTGAACGCAAAGTTCTGCTCCGGATCGAGCACCTCCAGAAGCGCAGCCGACGGATCGCCTCTGAAATCGGAGCTGAGTTTATCCACCTCATCCAGACAAAAGACCGGATTATTGGAACCGGCTTTTTTCAAAAGCTGGATGATTTTTCCGGGCATCGCTCCGATGTAGGTCCGGCGGTGTCCTCTGATCTCGGCCTCATCGTGAACCCCACCCAGGGAAATACGGACAAATTTTCTGTTCGTCGCCCTGGCCACCGATTTGGCAATGGATGTTTTTCCCACACCCGGAGGACCGACGAGACATAAAATAGACCCCTTGTTTTTCTTGACCAGGGATTGAACGGCAAGGTATTCGATGATGCGCTCCTTAACATTCTTCAATCCGAAATGATCGGCATCCAGAATTTCTTCGGATTCTTTCAGCGTGTATTTGTTCTCCGTTTTTTCCGACCAGGGCATGTCGAGTATCCAGTCGATGTAATTCCGGACAACGGTGGCTTCCGCGGACATGGGGGTCATCATTTGCAGCTTTTTGAGTTCCTGCTTGACTTTTTTGACCGCCTCCTCGGACATTTTCTTCTGCTTCAGGCGTTTTTCCAACTCGTTGATCTCATTTCGGAAATCGTCTTTTTCGCCCATTTCCTTCTGGATGGCGCGCATCTGCTCGTTGAGGTAGTAATCCTTCTGCGTCTTCTCCATTTGTTTTTTGACGCGGCGCTTGATCTTTTCCTCGACCTGCAGAATTTCAATTTCCGAAAGCATCAGGGAATAAATCGCTTCCAGTCTCTCGCTGATATCAAATATCTCAATGATTTTTTGTTTGTCTTCGAGTTTGACATTGAGATGAGTGATGACCACATCGGCAAGCTTTGAAGCATCCTCAATCGCCACAACCGTGCCCAGCATTTCGACGTGAATTTTTTTGCTGAGCTTGAGGTACAGTTCGAAAGATTCTTTGATGCTGCGCATCAGGGCCTGTTTCTTGACGTCGTTGCCGTCGTCAATATCGTCCACTTCGTTGACTTTCACCAGAAAAAAATCGCTGTTCGGAAGGTATTCTTTGATCACGCCTCTGGTCTTGCCTTCAACCAGCACCTTCACCGTACCGTCCGGCAGACGCAAAAGCTGAATAATGATGCCGATGGTTCCGACATGATAAATATCTTCTTTCTTCGGATCGTCATCCTTGGCGTTCTTCTGCGCGACCATGAAAATACTCTTTTCGTATTTCATCGCCGACTCCAGTGCGGCAATGGATTTCTCACGGCCCACAAACAGAGGAACAATCATATGAGGAAACATGACAACATCTCTCAACGGCAAAAGAGGGATGATGGCCGTTTTTTCCTGTTCGTTTTCTATCTTTTCATCAAACATACTTTCCCTTTACTGCATTTAAGCGGATTCCGATTTGGATTCGTAAATTAAAATTGGTTTTTCTTTTTTCAGAACGACGTCTTCATTGATTACACATTCTTTGATATTATTTTGCGATGGAATGTCATACATCACTTCCAACATGGTATTTTCCAGAATCGAACGCAACCCGCGGGCGCCGGATTTTCTCTCCGTGGATAAGCTGGCCACCGCCTTCAAGGCGCCGTCGGTAAATTTCAAAACCACGTTTTCCAGCGCGAATAATTTCTTGTACTGCTTGATGATGGCATCTTTCGGCTCGACCAGAATCTTGATCAGCGCGGCTTCATCCAGTTCATCCAGAGTGGCAATGACGGGCAACCGGCCGATGAATTCCGGAATCAGACCGAATTTCAGCAAATCTTCCGATCGGACTTCACTCAACAGTTCACCGATGCGTTTTTCTTTCTTGCTTTTAATTTCCGCGCCGAACCCCATGGCGTTGACGCCCAGCCTCTTGGAGATGATGCTTTCCAGATCATTGAAAGCGCCGCCGCAGATAAACAAAATATTGGTCGTGTCCACCTGGATAAATTCCTGCTGAGGATGTTTGCGACCGCCTTTGGGCGGAATATTGGCCATGGTCCCTTCCATGATCTTCAAAAGGGCCTGCTGCACTCCTTCGCCGGATACGTCGCGTGTGATGGACGGATTTCCCGACTTCTTCGCGATTTTATCGATCTCGTCAATGTATACGATTCCCTTCGACGCACGGGCGACATCGTAATCCGCATTTTGGAGCAGACTTAAAATAATATTTTCCACATCCTCGCCGACATAACCCGCTTCGGTCAGGGTAGTTGCGTCGGCAATGGTGAACGGGACATTCAGAAACTTGGCCAGAGTCTTGGCCAGCAAGGTTTTACCGGAGCCGGTGGGACCGATCAGCAGCACATTGCTTTTCTGAATTTCTATACCGTCGGATTCGACGCGCGAAAAAAGTCGTTTGTAATGGTTATAGACGGCAACCGACAAAATCTTTTTTGTTTTTTCCTGACCGATGACGTACTGATCCAGAAATTTTTTAATCTCTTTCGGATACGGCAAGGCTTTTTGAGCGTCTTTTTCAATCAGCTTATCGTCTTCTTCTTCAACAATATAACGGCAGAGTTCAATGCACTCGTCGCAAATATAGGCTGTCGGCCCCGCTACGAGCTTGCGTACCTCGCTTTGCATTTTCCCGCAAAAGGAACAAAAAAGCATTCCGTCATCCATTCTGTTATTCTTGCCTTTTTTTATCACTTATTTCTCCTTGGCCCTGACGGCTGAAGCATCCGGCTTTCTGATAATGATTTCATCAATTAAACCGTATTCTTTGGCCTGTTCACTGCTCATAAAATAATCCCGCTCCGTATCATTGACTATTTTAGCCAGCGGCTGTTGTGTCAAATCGGCCAGGATTTTGTTCAACTCGTCCTTTAATCTTAATATTTCTTTTGCCTGAATGTCAATATCCGTTGCCTGTCCCTGAAAACCGCCCAGAGGCTGATGGATTAAAATCCGCGAATGCGGCAGTGCGAATCTCTTTTTTCTTTCTCCCGCCGCCAGAAGGAGGGCTGCCATACTGGCCGCCTGTCCCATGCATACCGTAGAAATCGGTGATTTGATGTAGCGCATCGTATCATAAATGGCCATCCCGGCACTGACAATGCCTCCCGGTGAATTCAGATAGAAGAAAATTTCCTTGTCCGGATTTTCGGCTTCCAGATAAAGCATTTGAGCGACAATCAGATTGGCCACATTGTCGTCGATCGCCGTACCGAGAAATACGATACGGTCTTTCAACAAACGGGAATAGATATCGTATGCCCGTTCGCCCCGGCCATCCTGTTCAACCACCATAGGAATCAACGTCACGATTTCGCCTCCGTATTCAGTCCGACTTTTTCCACGACCTTAATATTTGCATTCTGTTCAATAAAGTCAAATACCTTTTTTTGAACCAATTCCATCATCAGGGAATCTTTTCTTTCCTCAATATTATACATTTTCTGGAACGACTCGTAATCTCTCCCGCTGTGTTGCGCCAGTTCCCGAAGATAGCTTTCCAGATCGCCGTCCGTCGCGGTAATGGATTCTTTTTCCGCAATCTTCTTTAACACCAGGAAAGATTTAACGATTTTTTCCGCGTCGGGTTTGTATTTGTCCTTCATTTTCAGGTTGAAGTCCATGGCGGTATTCTCATCGATACCGGCAGAGAGCATTTTTTGCTGCGTTTCCATCATCATGTAATAGATCTGCCGTTCAACCAGCGCGGAGGGAACTTCCAATTCATTTTCGCTGACCAGAATGTCTGTTATTTTGTTTTGCAACTTAACCTTGTCCATCTCGCGGGCTTTGTCTTCCAGGGTTTTCCGGACATCATTCTTGAAATCTTCAAAAGATTCATATTTTTCAAAATTTTTAATCAAACTGTCGTCGTTTTCGGGCAATTTTTTTTCTCTGATGCTCTTAACGGTAACGTGAAATACCACTTCCTGGCCGGCAAATCTGCTTTCATGATAGTCCGTCGGAAACGATACGTGAATGTCTCTTGCTTCACCTTTTTTCATTCCGATCAGCTGATCTTCGAAACCGGGGACAAATTTCTGGGATCCGATTTCCAGAAAATAATCGTCTGCTTTCAGTTCCTTGTATTTTTCGCCGTTCAAAGTTCCTTCGAAATCCATCACAACGAAATCACCCTTATCCGCCGGGCGGTCATCGGTCACTTCCTCCATGGTGGCAAACATCTGCCTTATTTCGTCGATTCTTTTTTGCACGTCATCATCGGTCACTTTAATCTGTTCTTTCTCCACGTCTATGCCTTTGTAATGACGGGGCTCAAAATCCTGTTCCGTTTCGAAAGACGCTGAAAAAGAAAAGTTAGTATTATCCTTGATACCGTCCTGATTGATTTCCGGTCTGGAAACGGGCACAATCCCCTTTCCTTCCAAAGCCTGCCAGTAGTATTTATTGACAATATTGGTGATGGTCTCTTCTTCCGCCTGATCTTTAAAATATGTTTCCAGAATTTTACGGGGAATTTTGCCGGGGCGAAAGCCTTTAATTTTAGCCTTTTTACCCACTTCCTGATAAACGGCATCCAGTTCATTTTTAACGTCATCCCAGGGTATTTCCAGTGACACCTTCTTTTTGACCGGGCTTAAATCCTCAACATTTATAACAACCTGACTCACTATCCCTTCTCCTTTATCGTTGAATTATGCTTTTTCGTTTTTTAAAATCTGGTGCGAGAGAGGGGAGTTGAACCCCTATTCCGCATCGCGGGCTGGATCCTAAGTCCAGTGCGTCTGCCAGTTCCGCCACTCTCGCATGGACATTCTTATATATTCACTTAGTTTAAGATTGTCAACGCAGATTATTTTGCAAAATCACAAGAAATTTCATCTATTTAAGATTTTACGGCCCCATTATTTATTTGATTGTCTGCTTTTATGCAAGAAAAAATAAATTTTCTTTTCCGGACGCTCATCGTACAGAAACCAGATGAATCGCGAAAGGATGCCTTGTCGAATGCCCATTTCATTCAACCGGTATTTAAACACAAAGGGCAAACCGGATAGGTGGTTTGCCCCTTAAATTAATTGGTCGGGGCGAGTGGATTTGAACCACCGGCCCTCTGAACCCCATTCAGATACGCTACCAGACTGCGCCACGCCCCGATGAAATACAAATTGACGTGCGTCATTACCATTACGGCCAACCCCTGTCAAGGGTAAATAAATTGACGCTTATCGCAACGATATTTTTATGTCGTGAGATGGATTATTCCCCTTCATTCATAAAAAAATCTTAATAATTAATTGACACTTTTTGTGTTTTTATGCCTATAATAAAAAAGTTAACATGACACAAAGGAGTTTTTTTTGAAACTAAGAGACGTTAAAGAAATATTGGACGCCCATGTCGTTGTCGGTGAAGAAAAACTGGACATGGATGTGCATACGGCTTTCGGCGCCGATTTAATGAGTGATGTTATGGCCTTTGCCAAAGCAGGCAGCCTTTTGCTGACCGGATTGACCAATCCCCAGGTCATCAAAACCGCTGCCAGTCGAAATATCGCCGCCATCATCGTTGTCCGGGGAAAAGAGCCCACAACCGAAGCCATCGCAATGGCCAAAGATCTGCAAATTCCGATTTTAACCACAAACTATATTTTATTTGAGACGGCCGGCATTCTGTACAGTAAAGGAATTGTGGGCTGTCTGAAAAAAGTTGAAAGCGGTTTTTCCAAATAAAACGGTTTCCCGGTTTTTCTCAGAACATTCAAAATATCGAAGATCCATTTTTTAAGTTATTTTTAAAAGAATCACTTGAAAACACGTCGGTGCGTGTCGAAATCTCTCTTTTGCTGTTTGTTTTTTTTGATTTTACCAAAATGATTTCATTGACAGTAAAGTCTCTTCTATGATAAAAGATTTTTAATTTAATTTTAGATATTTAAAACAAAAATAACCTTTTTCAGCAAGGAGAAAATATTGAAGCTTCGTGAAGTCAAGGACATACTCAATGCCGATGTGATTGTTGGAGAGGACAAGCTGGATATCGAGGTGCAAACAGCTTTTGGAGCGGATCTGATGAGTGACGTTCTCGCTTTCGCCAAAGCGGGAAGTATGCTGCTTACGGGACTGACCAATACACAGGTTGTCCGAATCGCCAATGTCCTGGATATTGCGGCAATCATTTTAGTACGCGGCAAGAAACTTTCCACCGAAGCGATTTCTCTGGCTACGGATCTTCATATTCCGATTTTAACGACAAAATATATTTTATTTGAAACGGCCGGTCGTCTTTACGCGAAAGGTATAGTCGGCTGCCTGGAGAAAGTTGAATCCGGCAGTGATCGAATCTGACAAAAACCAGCACGTATTCACGTTTGACGTTGAAGGAGGTAATTTCAATGCCGCGGGAACTGTTTCCACCCGCATTAAATCCCTTCTGAAGCAATTACAAATGCCTGATGATGTGGTCAGGCGGTCAGCCATTGTTTCCTATGAAGCGGAAATCAACATTGTCTCCTACGCAAAAAAAGGGGTAATCCGGATAACGGTCAGTCCCGATCAGGTAATGATCGAAGCCGACGATACGGGTCAGGGGATACCCGATATCAACCTCGCCATGCAACAGGGCTATTCCACGGCCAATCATCTGATCAGGGAAATGGGTTTCGGCGCCGGCATGGGATTGTTCAACATCAAGTCGTACTCGGACAAGTTTGACATCACATCGGAAGTGGACAAGGGAACATTTTTAAGAATTATCATTAAAGAACACGTTACATAAAGGATGGATTATGGACATCGGAATCATCGCAGAAAAATTAAACCTCAAATTCATGTCGGCGTCCGACAGAAAAGTGAATAACGTTACAGGAGGGTACACGGGGGATCTGTTAAGCGATGTTATGGCCAATTCACACGGAGGAGACGTCTGGATCACCAGACAGATTCATCAGAATATCGTTGCCGTGGCCACGCTGAAAGAGCATGCCGGCATCATTCTAGTCAACGCCTGCGAGCCGGCCAAGGACACGCTGGAAAAAGCCGTTCAGGAGAACGTGCCGATACTGGTATCAGACCTTTCAGCATTTGAATTAACCGGCAGAATCTATAACTTGCTGCATTCGGATAAGTAAGAGCGAATTTTTTATGTCTCCCCGGCACAAAGCTGCCTGATGTTGTACTGTCCCGTCCGGAAACCATGATGAAAGTTTTTAATTGCGACCTTCACATTCACACCTGCCTGTCGCCCTGCGCAGAACTGGACATGCATCCCGCCGCTTTAGTGGAAAAAACCATTGACGCCGGTCTGGATGTGATTGCCGTCTGCGATCACAACGCTTCAGAAAATGTTCCCTATGTGATCAAGGCGGCACAAGGCACGCACTTGAAAATTCTTCCGGGAATGGAAATAACGACCAGCGAGGAAGTGCACTTTCTTGCCCTGTTCGATTCCCTTTCCGATTTGATCGCCCTGCAGCATTTCGTCGATCTGCATCTCCCGGGAAAAAATGATGAGGACCGGTTTGGCGTTCAGGCCATCGTCAACGAACACGGCGAGGTTGAAGGACTCAGCGATAAATTATTGATCGGAGCTACGGATGTTGCGTTGAATGATTTGCTCACCGTCGTTCATCATCATCACGGACTGGCGATTGCCTCGCACATCGACAGGGAAAGTTTCAGCGTCCTGGGACAGCTCGGTTTTATCGACGACAGCATTCATTTTGACGCTCTGGAAATATCGTATGCAACCGGGATTCGGCAGGCGCGGGAAAGATACGCGGATTTGAAAAAATACGCTTTCATCACCTCATCCGACGCCCATTATTTGAAGGACATCGGCAGAGCCACAACGAAAATCATGATAAACGAACCGACGCTGTCCGAATTGAAAATGGCTTTTTCAAGGGAAAACGGCCGTTATGTTGTGGAATAGTCCATGCGACAGCATCCTCTGTATGCATCGTCGCATCGTTGACCGGACCCGACCTTTTTCCGCTGATGCGGCCGAGCTGTTCATGCCGCGCTTTTAGACTTCATGCCTTACGCAATCCTGAAGGCATTTTTACAGATCTCGTCGGGTTTTGCGATTTGCTTCGGAAACCCGGAGATCCATGAAACGGGAGATTTATAACTCATGCTGGAACTTGCCGCACACATTCTGGATATTGCCGAAAACTCTGTTCGGGCCGGCGCCAAACTGGTGAACATCACCATCATCGAAGACGACAAGAAAAATCTGCTTTCCATTGAAATCAATGATGACGGACACGGCATGACCGAAGAGGAAATTGTCAAGGCGCTTGACCCTTTTTACACCACAAAAAAAGTCAGACGCGTAGGACTGGGCCTTCCGCTTCTTGCGGAAGCCGCAAAAAGAGCGGGCGGCGACCTTCGTCTGAAATCGGTCAAAGGCAAAGGAACAAAACTCAAAGTCACCTTTCAGCTCGATCACCTGGACAGGCAACCGATGGGGAATATCACTACGACAATACGCAATCTTATTGCCGGAAATTCTTTTGTTGACTTTCTTTATAAACATAGGCATAATGACCGCCGGTTCTCACTGGATACGAGAACAATCCGCAAGGAAATCGATGATTTACCAATAAATCATCCGGAAATTTTAAAGTATATTAGGGATGTTATCGATGACGGTTTAGAGGATATTCAATCCCGCGCGTAACAGACCAATAAGATTGAGGAGGAAATTGATGAAGTCGGAAGATAATGAACTCTTGAAAGAATTCACTCCAGAACAGGTGGATCAGCTAAACAAAATTATTAAGAAGCACAAAGGGGAACCGGGGAGTTTAATTCCGGTTTTGGAAGAAGCGCAGGTATGTCTGGAATATCTGCCCGTTTCCGTGCAGAAGAAAATTGCCAAAGAACTCAACCTGCCTTTGAGCCGCGTTTACGGTGTCGTTACATTTTATTCATTCTTCACCATGACGCCAAGGGGTAAACATACCGTCCGAGTCTGTCTGGGAACGGCGTGCTATGTGCGCGGAGGAAAGGCACTGACCGAAACCCTGCAGAAGGAATTCGGAATTCACGAAGGCGAAACGACGGCAGACAGAATGTTTACGCTGGAGTCCGTTCGCTGCCTCGGCGCCTGCGGTCTCGGACCGGTTGTCGTTGTGGATGAAGATGTCCATGGACGCGTCAAGCCATCCAAGTTAAAAGAAATACTAGCCCAATACAAATAAAATAAAAAAAGCCGGGAGGAAACGTCAATGGCTAAATTGACCATAAATGACTTAAAAAAAATAAAGGAAAAAGTTCATAAGGAAATGTCTCTCCGAGACGGCGAACGTCGTGTAAAAGTTACCGTGCATATGGGAACCTGCGGCATCGCCTCGGGAGCCAAGGAAGTGATGGACACGCTGCTTCAGGAAATTGAAACAGCCGGAGCCAATGATGTCGTCGTCACCACATCCGGGTGCATGGGATTATGCAGCCGCGAACCGCTGGTAACGGTAGAAATCCTGAATCAGGAACCGATCAAATACGAATATATGAATTCGAACAAAATGAGACAGGTTTTCAAGAGACATATTCAGGGCGGAGAAATTCAGACACCTTTTGTGCTGGCCCGGGGAGCTGAAGTAATCAAATAATATTTTCCATCGATAATGCTTGTTGCCACAAAGCACGATGATTTCTTAAGGAGGATGTAGGCTAAATGAAAGTTTTACGCGCACATTTACTGATTTGCGGAGGCACCGGCTGTCAAGCTTCCGGGAGCCCTGCGGTAAAAAAAGCTTTATTGGAAGAGCTTGATAAAAAGAAATTAACGGAAGAGATTAAAGTTGTTGAAACGGGATGCAACGGCTTTTGCGCCCTCGGCCCCATTATGGTCGTTTATCCTGAAGGCGTCATTTATATATCCCTGAAACCCGAGGATATGGCGGAATTGGTGGAGGAACATCTGGTCAAAGGACGAATCGTCCAGAGACTTCTTTATCGTGAACCGACAACGGATCAGATTATTCCCACGATGCAGGACATCCCCTTCTTCGCCCATCAGGAACTCAGAGTCCTCAAGAACCGCGGTCTGATTGATCCGGAAAAAATCGAGGAATACATCGCCCGCGATGGATACGCCGGCATGGCCAAGGCGTTAACCGAAATGACCCCCGAACAGATCGTGCAGGAAATTCTGGATTCGGGATTGAGAGGACGCGGAGGCGCCGGGTTCCCGACAGGTCTGAAATGGAAATTTGCAGCACAATCCAAGGGCGACGTTAAATACGTTCTTTGCAATGCCGACGAGGGAGACCCCGGAGCATTCATGGACAGAAGCGTCCTGGAAGCCGATCCGCATGCGGTTCTGGAAGGCATGGTGATCGCCGCCAAAGCGATCGGATCAAAACACGGATACATCTACTGCCGCGCCGAGTATCCGCTGGCCATTCACCGTTTGAATGTGGCCATCGATCAGGCCAAGAAAGCCGGCCTTTTGGGCAAAGATATTCTGGGCACGGGATTTGATTTCGATCTGGAAATTTATCAGGGCGCCGGCGCATTTGTCTGCGGCGAAGAAACGGCTCTGATGACGTCTATCGAAGGCAAAAGAGGTATGCCGCGCCCCAGACCTCCCTTCCCTGCCGTTGCCGGTCTGTGGCAGAAACCAAGTATTTTGAACAACGTGGAAACGCTGGCCAATATCGGACAGATCGTCCTGCGCGGTGCCAAATGGTACGCCTCTATCGGAACGGAAAAGAGCAAGGGAACAAAAGTCTTTGCGCTGACCGGAGATGTGGCGAATGTCGGTCTGGTGGAAGTTCCCATGGGAACAAAATTGGGAACTATCGTTCACGATATCGGCGGCGGCATTCCCAAAGGCAAGAAGTTTAAAGCCGCTCAGTTGGGCGGACCGTCCGGCGGCTGTATTCCCATTCAGCATTTGAACGCACCGGTCGATTACGAGAAAGTTGCTGAACTAGGCGCCATCATGGGCTCCGGCGGTCTGATTGTCATGAATGAAGACAAGTGCGCTGTGGACATGGCCAGATTTTTCATGGATTTCTGTCAGGATGAATCCTGCGGCAAATGTACACCCTGCCGCGAGGGAACCAAACGCATGCTGGAAATCCTAACCAATATTACCCAGGGCAAGGGAAAGGAAGGCGACATCGAGCTTCTGGAAGAGATGGCCCAGGTTATCAAAAACGCCGCTTTGTGCGGTCTGGGGCAGACGGCACCCAATCCCGTATTGAGCACTATTCGTTATTTCCGCAATGAATACGAGGAGCATATCCGCGATCATCGCTGCCGCGCAGCCGTATGTTCGGCAATGTTCAAATCACCCTGTCAGCATACCTGTCCGATCGAAATGGATATCCCTGCTTACATCGCTCTGATCCGGGCTGAAAGATTTGACGATGCCTACAAAATTCTTCTTCAGACCAACCCCTTCCCCTCCGTTTGTGGAAGGGTCTGCGATCATAAATGCCAGACAAAATGCCGTCGCGGCAATCTGGATGAACCGGTCGCCATTAAATTCCTGAAGCGATTCATTACCGACAACGCCCCCAGACCCAAGGTCGACCCCGTTTTGGTCAGCAGGAAAGAAAAAATTGCCGTTATCGGTGCCGGTCCAGCCGGTTTAACGGCCGCGCGCGATCTGGCTTTACGCGGCTACAAGGTGACCGTTTTTGAAGAACTGCCCAAACCGGGTGGAATGCTTTACTGGGGCATTCCGTCCTATCGTCTGCCGCGCAACATTCTGGACGGTGAAATCGACGATATCCGTGCGCTCGGCGTGGACATCAAACTCAACACCCGGGTCGGCAAGGATATTACCTTCGCCAAACTCGAAAAAGAATTCGATTACGTCTATCTGGCCACCGGCGCTCACAAGAGCCAGAAGATGGGTGTGAAAGGCGAAGATCTGAAAAATGTCTACGGCGGCGTTGAGTTCCTGAGAGATTTTAATGCCAATGAAGAAAAATGGCTCAACGGCAAAAATACGCTGGGCAAGAAAGTCGCCGTCATCGGCGGCGGTAATTCCGCCATCGACGCAGCGCGTGTCGCACTTCGCCTTGGATCTGAAGTAACCATTCTTTATCGTCGCTTGAGACAGGATATGCCCGCTGCCGAGGAAGAAATTAAGGCGGCCGAAGAAGAAGGTATCAAGATTGATTTTCTGGTCGCTCCTTTGAACGTCGAAGGTGCAAAAGGTAAAGTGACAGGCATCACCTGTCAACGCATGAAACTGGGCGATTTTGATTCCAGCGGTCGCAAGAAACCCGTTCCGGTTGAAGGATCCGAATTCACCCTGAAGGTGGATGCGGTGATCTCGGCCATCGGCCAGGTCCCGGATATGAGTTTCATCGATGCCAAGCGAGGCGTGGAAATCAATAAATGGGATTGCTTTGCTGTCGGCAAGGTTTACAAATCCGGCACAACCAACCCCCGTTATTTCGCCGGCGGTGACGCTGTAACCGGTCCGGATACCGCGATCGGAGCCATTGCTGCGGGACATCAGGCTGCCGACGATATCGATGCCGCCATTCGCAAAGCGAACGGTGAACCGGCTTATGAAAAACCGGCACTTGAAAAAATCGATATCCCGCTCATTATCGATGAAGAAACCGTTGAAGCTCCGCAGATGGCAATGCCTGAACTGCATCACGAAACCCGTAAGACGAATTTCGTGGAAGTGGAGCTAGGCTTCAAACGCGAAGACGCTATTAAAGAGGCGTGCCGCTGCCTGCGCTGCGACGCGGCTGTTTAATTTACTCTAAAGGTAATGCAAAAAAAGAGGCTTGCCCTTGTCGGGTAGGCCTCTTTTCTTTGGTCGATTTCTAAAAACAAAGACTGTGGAAGAAGCATCCGAATTGTTGATTAAGACAATTTGAATTTTAAGAATTTGTTTGTGCTTTTCTGCGTTAAGAATCTGTTCAATTTATAGTTTGTTCCTTTCAAGCCTGAAAAATACCCCAGTGCATACAACGTTTCATTCTTCCTGATATCGACTCTGCCGGCACCCTGCAATTTCTTAATGGCCCCCACCTGACACAACGCCTTAAAATATTTCTGGAGGGTGATTTTTTTTATATCTAACGCCTGAAGAATGGCGTTGTAGAAATCCTGGTTTGTGATAAAACAGGCATAGGGATATCTGCCTTGATATTTCGGTTCCTCCAGTTGAAACAAATAGCGGAAAGGTTTTTTGGTTTTGGCGCTTCGGCTATCTTTCTTTTCAAGCTCATTAAGAATTTCACAAACCTTGTATTTTATAATCAACCGCTCCACCCTCGGATCGTCATTCATCCATTTCCGGGCATATCCGAGCTTCTTTCCCCGTAATTGCCGATGATAGACGTTCTCGATATGTTCTTTGTAATTGATTAATACACTGTAAAACGTCGCAATCGCCTGGGACTCCACGTAATCAAGCCATTCGCCCTTCCCTTCGTCCTCGTCATCCGTATTTCTTTCCTGCGTCGCCTGGTCGATCCATGCCCGGAATATGCCGTCAAATTCAGCCTCCAGAGAATCTATTTTTTTATGATCGTCCGCAACGCTTGATGACGTGTCTTGCACCGTTTGTTCATCATCCTTAATCAGGTAATCGATAAATGCGGAAAAATCGGCAAACTCCTTTTGATAGTGCATTTTATATTTATTGTGTGTCGAGGTGACAAATTTTTCATAATTTCCATTCCAGCTCTCGAATAATTCTTTTTGAGTTTCAAAATAATGCCGGAGATTTTGGTCCTGCCGGTTTCCCAGATTTTCTTTTTTTTTGCGGTTATTTTCCATGCCTGCTTATAAACCTCCAAACCAGTATCCGTATAAAATATCGACAACGTTTTTTTTCAATTGTGTTGACCGGTTTAAAAAAAATATTCCTCTTGCACAATCATCTATAAGGACCTTCCATCGGGATGTCAATTCTTTTGAGGTAACTATAAGTTCTTGAACTTATTCATGACTTACGGTTCTTCATATATATCACAAATTATTACCTTTTTTTTGACAAATTTAACAATTGAGCGTATAAGGAATCGTTAAATTTCTGGCAACAACTGCCCTGAGCTCTGCGTGTATAAGCAATGATTCATTCATGCATACATGACAAAGACCGGCAGTAAAATAACATTGTTTCAAAATATTCAGAAAGGAGATGAGATCATGCCACGATGGACGTACAAAACAAACATTATTGATCTGGATCAGGTGATCCCGCCCGACAAAGTCCAATGCGACCTGTCAGGAGACTGCATTGTCACGGATCTTCAGGGAGGAGGCCTTCCGCATTTCAAGGAAATGCTCGACAAGGAAGGCGAAGGCGAATGGGAGCTTGTGCAGTGCCAGTATCACGGAGGCAAACTGCTGTGCATCTGGAAAAAGGAAATTAAAGAAGCCTTTGCCAGTTAATCAATCCGGATTGGTCTGTCATCAGCCCTTCCGTTGAGCGCGCATAACGATAGAGGCTGATCAGGGATGAAGGTGAAAAAAATCCAGTCATGCGGCTTTGATGCGTCGTACGCTGGTTATTTTAATGAATGGAGGTAGTAGTGTCATGGCTTTTAATGCACCAGCCAAAATGGTAGGTCTTGTCGGCAATGCCGGCGTTTACAAATCAAAACTTTCAGTATTTCAATTTCTTATCCGGGGCTTCATGGCAGGAGCCTACATCGCGATCGGCGGTGCGCTGTGCACCGTGTGTTCGACCGGTGTAGCGCCCATCCTTGGCCCCGGCATCGGCAAATTAATCGGGGGTGCGGTGTTCCCCGTCGGATTGATTGCCATCGTTCTCACCGGGATGGAACTTTTTACCGGAGACTGTATGCTCGTCCCCATGGCCGCAATGATGAAACGGTGTACATGGGGTTCGGTTTTCAGAAACTGGTTCTGGGTCTATATCGGAAACGTTGTCGGTTCTTTTTTCTATGCCTATATGATGGCGGTTGGCCCGTTTGTGGACGGCACCGCGGACGGCACGCTGGTCGTCAACGCCTTCGGAATGACGGCGATCAATATTTCCGTGGCCAAGATTCTGACGTACAAGGCCGTCGGGACCGCCGGCCTCTGGTCCTGCTTCATGAAGGCCATCGGTTGTAATTTCCTGGTCAACATCGCAATTTTGCTGGCCATTACGGCGGATGACGTGATCAGCAAGTTTTTCGGAATCTGGTTCCCGATCATGGCCTTCGTTGCCACCGGATTTGAACACTGTGTCGCCAATATGTATTTCCTTCCCACAGGCAAGTTCCTGACGGACTGGTATCCGGCCACCATCGAAAAAGTCGGCGGCCTTTTGGCAGCCAACGGCGGTTTAAGCTGGGGGGACATCTGGTTCTGGAACATCATTCCGGTTACCATCGGCAATATTGTCGGCGGATTTCTTTTCATCGGTGTGGCCTATTTTCTGATGTTCAGAAATGAACTTCCGAAAGACTAGAGGAATCGCAATTGTCACTACCGGCATGGATAACTTTTTTTATCTGCGCGGCGGCCGTATTCATTCACTATATGCAGGTGAGGAATACCCGGTTTTTGCTCTTTGCCATTCCCGCTTTGCTCGCTCTTCTCATTATTCCGATGCTTTTGGCATGGATGAGTCGGAGAACGTTAAATAAAGCGGCTCAAGAAAACGTGTCCAAGGCAAAGTTGTACAAAATCGGCAAAGTGACTCCGGCCATGACGGGACAGGTTGTCAGCATCAAAGGCCATGTCAAAAAAATCAGCTTTCGATGGCTCAACAGGCCGCATTTTCATGTTGAAGACTCAACAGGCCGGATCCGGGTGATTATGTTTACCGCACCCGATGACAATATCCGAGAGGGAGACCCCGTAGACATACTGGGAATTGTAATCAAAAATATTTTCAAACGCGGCACCCCGGCCATATCGGCCGTCAGCGTTAAGAAGAACGAATAGATAACAGACACTTTCAGGAGGTCGTCATGAATTCAAGAGAAATCATCTTTCTAATAGGATTTTTAATTCTGGGCATAACGCCGGTTTTCGCGCAACAGCTTCCCGGCGGAGCAACGGAATTGATCATGCTCGCAGGCATGCTGATTTCCACATCCACAGCTTTTGTTAAATCGTAACATCCGGGCAGAGCGAAGCGGCGGCCGGTCGTCTTCGCTCTGCCCCTCCATGATCTTTCCATAAAACAGGAAATTGCTTACCGGATTTTGGCTAATTTATTTTTGTTAGTGTTTTCATCAATCGACACATCCGTACATGCGCCGATCTCATTGCATCTTTCCATCGGCCGGGTTTGAAGCCGGAATCGTGGCTTCTTATCTCTTCTAAAAAGAACGGCTTGCTTTTTTGCTCAAAAAGAAAGTTTCGAGCCTTATGAATCAATATAATTTTCTAATATTATTCATAACATAAAATCCTTTCCATCCCTCCGAGAAAACACGACTTTGTGTTTGACAAAATAATGTATTGCAGCTATAAGCGGCAGTCAAACTGCTGACTGATAAGTTTTCGAAGTCCAAAGAGAAATTTGTCCCATTGGAAGCCCGTTCAGTCGTATTACAGGCAGCTCAATATAAGAAGAAGTTATAATAAATTTACTAAAGTGAGGTAAGGAATTTATGGCAAATGAAAATTTAGAAAGTAAGAGGTGGTTGATTGCCGGCGCGGCTGTTATCATTCAGTTGTGTCTCGGCACCGTGTACGCATGGTCGGTTTTCAAGAATCCTTTGATGCAGATGCATGGATGGGAAGGCAAATCTGTTCAGTACACGTTTATGCTGTTGATGCTGATCATCGGATTAGCGGCTGCTTTCGGCGGTACCTTGGTTGATAAAAAGGGACCGCGTTTTGTCGCCACCATCGGCGGCATTTTATTCGGTATCGGCACCCTGGTGGCCGGGTACGCAGATCAGGTTGGGAACATTTATTTGCTTTACCTGGGTTTCGGCGTTATCGCCGCTCTGGGTAACGGTTTCGGTTACGTTACGCCGATTGCCACGCTCATTCGCTGGTTCCCGGACAAACGCGGTCTGGTAACCGGTCTTGCCGTGATGGGTTTCGGCGCCGGTGCTTTCTTCATGGGGAAAATTGCTCCCGTGATGATCAAATCCTTCCAGCAGATCGACCCCGCAGGAACCATGATCGCTTCCGGCGTTGCCAACACCTGGTATATCTGGGGTATCATATTCCTGATTCTTGTTACAGGTTCCGCTCAGTTATTTAAAAATCCTCCGGCCGGTTGGCTGCCCAAAGGATTCACACCTGCCGCCACAACCGTGTCCGCGGCGGATTCCTTTACCTTCGGAGAAGCTGTGAAAACCCGTCAGTGGTGGATGCTCTGGGCCATGCTGTGCCTCAACGTTTCCGCAGGGCTTGGCTTGATTTCCCAGCACTCTCCTCTGGCACAGGATATTTACAAAAAAACTTATGGGTTAACGGGAGACCTGACGCCTGAACAAGTTGCGATCGTTGCCGCCGCCGGTGGCGCTGTTGTCGCTTACGCCGCCATCTTCAACGGGCTGGGCCGCTTGTTCTGGGCAAAAATTTCCGATAATATCGGCCGCAAAATGGTATTTCTTATTATGTTTGCCACCCAGGCCGTTTTGTATGTGCTCGTTGCCAAAGGTTTTGTTGCAACATACTGGCTTTTTGTCATCGCTTCCTGTTATCTTTTGGCCTGTTACGGCGGCGGATTCGCCACCATGCCTGCTTTTGCCGCTGACGCTTTCGGTCCCGCTTACATCGGTAAAGTCTACGGGTTTATGTTGACGGCATGGAGCACTGCCGGTATCATCGGCCCTTATGTTTTTGAAGTATTCAAACCTCAGGCGCTCACGATTGCCGCCGGCTTATTGACCCTCGGTTTTGTCATCGCACTGATTTACACCCCTCCGAAGGGCAAAAAAGCCTGATACGTCTTATCTCAAAAGCCCCGTCCGTATTCAACGGACGGGGCTTTTTCACACCTTGCCGCACATTTGCGTCTATCATTATTTTAATTCTGTTGACATTTAACAGGGTATTGTTTATTCCATTACAAGCTTCGCTTGTCCGCTGTCTTCTTTCGCCTGGGCCTCAATGTATTTCCGAATTACGCTCTCATTTATCCCGACCGTTGAAACAAAGTAGCCTATCGACCAAATACCTTCCACTCCCCAATAGACTTTGTCGAGAAATTTAAATCTTTTCCTCATCTTCTGTCCGGTGTTGGCTTTGATTTTACCCACAACCTCACTCACTGAGTATTTCGGTGGTATTGACGCCAAAAAATGTACGTGATCCAAATCCGTGTTCACTTCCAATATTTCTATGTCTGGATGATATTTGCTCACTTCCAATATGAGCTTTTGCAAATATTCGCCAACACCTTCCTTGAATATTTTTCGGCGGTATTTGGTCGAAACCACTATATGATATCTCGTATAATATACCGCATGGGCTTGTTTTTGACATTCCATTCATATAGTATATACGAAGACAGCGGATACTTCCATCCACAGGCTCACGCCTGTGGTATTACGAATGTGGAATAAAATTTTAATTTTCGCATGATAAACTATTATATTAATTCTACGGAAGATTATCACAAAAATGAACTCAACTCGCTTGGGTGGGAATTAACTGTCTGCAATGCGCTTGATCCTATGGACAGTCCCTGCCGAAGGCTTATTGCCTCACAGACATCATTCGGGGAAAATTTATATCGTTTTCTGGAAGAAATCATACCCGTCGACACAATCCGTACGATTCTGGAAATAGGCGGCGGCATGGGTTATCTCATGCGTGATTTCTTGAAATTCAATCCGCGCCTGAAGGCAACAATGATTGATATCTCTCCCTACCTGCTGGGTTGTCAGAAAGACCTGTTACACTCTTTTGAAGTCGATTTTCTTCTGGCCGATATCCTCACGGTGCCACCGACGACATTATCCTCTTTCGACATGGCCGTGATGAATGAAAATCTGGGCGATCTTCCGACACTGGTGACCGGATCAAAAGACGACATCTACCATGGCCCTGCCGCCGGAGTTATCGAAAAAATAGAAGCCTTCAATATAAAATATAACCTGCAGCTGGGAGCCAATCAAAACGAACCCGTCAACATCGGCGCCCTGGAAATGGTGGAAAAACTCTGTCTGGCCGGGATCAAATATATCTATCTGAGCGAGCACAGCTGTGAAGCCGCCGTTCCGGAGAAAATGAAAAATTATCTCTTTTTTCAAACACCCGGCATTCCGGAAATGATTTCCCTGAAAGGACACCGCGAATTCACCATCAAATTTTCCTATTTGCAGAAAATTGCGGAAATGCTAAATTACACCTCGCGGCGCGGACCGTTCGCCGATTTTCTCCCTCTGGATTTCAATGACAGGGTAAAAACGGCATTGCGAATGTTGACGCCGCAAAGCGACAACCAGGAAATTATCAGGCAGTTTGTTTATGATCTTTTTAAATATGAGTATTTAATTCTTATTCGAGGAGACCACAAATGAAGAAGACCGTCATGATTATTTTTCCGGCATTATTTTTCTTGCTGTCTGTTTCCGTCAGTCCCTGCCACGCTTTTCGGTGCGGAAACGGACTCGTCACGACCGGAGACACCAAAAACAAGGTTCAGATGACCTGCGGAAAGCCCTCCGCCAAGGAAAAACGATGTCTGAATAGCTGGACCGGCAAAAAGGCCAAATGCGATAAAAAAGTCGAGGTATGGTACTACAACTGCGGCGACAACGACTTCGTTTACGCTCTGATTTTCGAAGGCAATACATTAACCGGAGAAAACTCTGAAGGCCGGGGCCATGGACCTTCAGAATGCCGGGGACAGTGAACATAGCACTGGTGGCTCCGATCCTGATAGCCGGAATTTAAAAGAGCTGAGCGTTGTTTCGCTTCAAGATGTTTTTCGAATGTACGCCGCTGTTAAGAGAAATCCGCCGGGAAAGCGCCATGATCGTAACGCTTTTATAATGAATAATCATTGACTTGCCTTCATGATTTCTTCTATACTGTCTTTGTGGAAGCAAGTCCTTCTCCCTGATCTCCGAAGGATAACGCATGTACAAATGCAGCCGGCGTGGCGTCAGGTCCCGCATACTTTTGATCCTTAAGGATATCTCAAAAGGATAAACCTATGACAATGGACATGTTGATCGTATTCGGGATCATCCTGCTGGCCGCCCTGCTGTTTGCCTCGGAAAAACTTCGCGTGGATCTTACGGCAATCGTCATCATGGTTCTTCTCATTCTAACCGGCATCATTTCACCCTCCGAAGGCATATCCGGCTTCAGCAATGTGGCCACCATCACGGTTGCCTCCATGTTCATTCTCAGTGCGGCCCTTCAGAAAACCGGTTCGGTCAATTTTCTCGGAACGATTTCTTCCAAAATATTCAGATTTAATTTCTGGGTGGGACTGATCGGCACGATGATCTTTGTAGGCGCCGCATCGGCGTTCATCAATAATACGCCGGTTGTAGCGGTTTTTATTCCCATTATGCTGGGAGTTGCGGCAGACAATCAAATGAGCCCTTCACGGCTTCTGATGCCGATTTCTTTCGCGTCCATGTTCGGCGGCGTGTGCACCCTGATCGGCACATCGACAAATATCATTGTGAGTTCCGTCGCCGTTCAGCATGGATTACCAGCCCTGGGCATGTTTGAATTCACCAAGATGGGACTGGTTTTTTTTGCCGCCGGTCTGGTCTATATGGCGGTTGTGGGGGTCCGGCTGATCCCGTTGAAGAAAACGGAAACGGACCTGACGAAAAAATATCAGATGAATGATTATCTGACGGATATCGTGCTTCTCGGCAACGCCAAATCCATCGGCAAACGCGTCGCCGATTCACCGCTGATCAAAGAGCTGGACATCGACATCCTTGAAGTCATTCGAAACGGACGGCGTCTTCACGTCCCCGTGTCCGATATCGTTCTGATGGAAAACGATCTTTTGCGTGTGCGTTGCGATATCAAGCAGTTGCAAAAGCTCAAAGAGCGGATGGGCATTAAAATGAAATCGGACTGTGAACTCAACGACGAAAATTTCCGCTGCGAAGCCCTCAGCCTGACTGAAGTTGTGGTGGCTCCGAATTCACGTCTCGAGGGGAAGACCATCAAATCCTCGTATTTCCGTAATGTCTTTCACGCAACGGCACTGGCGCTGAGGCACAGGGGACAACTGTTCAACACCGGATTTACCGATACGATTCTCAGAGCGGGCGATGCCATTCTGGTGGAAACGCGCAAAGAAAATTATGAGGCGCTGAAAAACAGCAACGATTTCGTCATCGTCTCGGATATTGAGACGCAGCAATACCGTAAAAGCAAAATCATTCCAGCACTGCTCGTCATTGCCGGCGTGATTGTAACGGCCAGCCTGGGCATTATTCCCATTGTGGTCGGGGCGATGATTGGCGCTATCCTGCTGGTTCTGTCCGGCTGCATCACCCTTGAGGAAGCTTACGATGCAATCGACTGGCAGGTTATTTTTCTGCTCGGCGGAGTTCTATCGCTGGGTATCGCGCTGGAGAAAACAGGAGCGGCCATGTATCTTTCCAATAATTTGATTTATGTTTTGGGAGATCTGGGACCTGTCGCCATTGTAGCAGCGCTTTATCTGCTCACCTCGATTTTGACGGAATTAATGTCGAACAATGCCACAGCCATATTGCTTGCGCCCATTGCCATTGCTGCGGCCAACGGGATCGGGGTTAGCCCCACGCCCTTTCTGATGGCGATCGCCTTCGCGGCCTCGGCAAGTTTCATGACGCCGGTAGGATATCAGACCAACACGATGATCTACGGCGTCGGGCAGTATCGTTTTTCCGACTTCATAAAGGTGGGAACGCCGCTTAACATCATGTTCTGGATTCTGGCGACGCTCTTCATCCCTGTATTTTTTCCTTTTTAGGAGGTGACATGGACGGCATCACGGCTTTGATAAATCAGATTTTGAATGTATTCCGTATTCCTTTATTTCATATGGGTGAGGCTCCGTTTACGTTATGGACGTTTATTTATCTCGTTGCGGCTACGATGATATTAACGCTGGCGGCGTCTGTGTTAAATAAAGTCATTGTTACCCGTCTCCTGACAAAAAGCAACATCGAACGGGGCGTTCGTATCGCCATCGGATCGATCGTTAAATATATTGTACTGGTTGTCGGATTTATCATCATTCTGCAGACCGCCGGGATCAATCTCAGCAGCCTCACCATTCTGATGGGAGCTTTAGGCGTCGGTATCGGTTTCGGTTTACAGAACATCACCAACAATTTCGTCAGCGGCATGATTATTCTGCTGGAACGTCCGATCAAGGTCGGCGATCGCATTGAAGTGGCCAATGTTTCCGGAGATGTGGTGGATATTTCCATGAGGGCGACGACGATCGTCACCAATGATAATATTTCCATCATCGTTCCTAATTCCCAGTTTATTTCCGAAACCGTGATCAACTGGAGTCATACGGATCGGAGTGTCCGCTTTAATTTTCCGATCCATGTTTCATACCGGGAAGACCCTCAGGCGGTCAGAAAACTCCTTCTGGACATCGCATTGAATAACCCCGGCGTGCTCAAAGATCCCCCGCCGGATGTTCTTTTTTCCGAATTCGCCGACAGCGCCATGAGTTTCAATCTGCGCGTCTGGACAAGAGAGTATATCAACCGCCCCGGCGTGCTCAAAAGCCAGCTCTACTATCAAATCGCCGACCGCTTCCGGGAAAAAGGCATCGAGATTCCCTTCCCGCAGCAGGATATCCACATAAAAGAAACAGCGCGGCAATCCTGAAGGCGGCACAATCACCCAAAAATGATACCTGCCTGTCAAGTCCTGATTGTCACCGGATGCACCGGATCGTTATTTTATAATTGAACATCCCCCCGATTTTGAACGCATCCCTGTCTTGATGAACGGGGCAAACATATGCTTTACTGTTTTTCCATTTTGCTTTTTTGTGTTACATGATAAACAGGAATTGACGATATGAGACCTGTCCGGATAATTTTATTATTGATGGTAACGTTATGGCTGATAACAACCGGCTGTTCTGAAAAATTGCCCATTTTATACTCTCCGTTGAAAGATGATTATCAGCTTTCCCCCGGATTTACGGATCGTGAACAGGGGGAAAAACAACTGGATGAATTTTTTGAGGAGGATCAAAGACTTTACAGAAATCTTTCCCGGTTGACGACCGTAATAGACGATGCAGAGGACGATCCGGGCGATGAAGCAGAAATTCACTCCTATCCGGAAGCGCATAACGGAATCCTCGAAGGGTTGACCGCCACAGAATGGTTTACTGCAGGCCGTCAGGCTGCTTCGGACAGGAGATGGGACGACGCCTTAAACGCTTTCAACAAAGCCATTGCCTTAAATCCGGAAAATGAGGAAATCTACTTCCATCGCGGTAATGTGTATGATGCCCTCGGCAATAACAAAAAAGCCGTCTCCAATTTTAATAAAGCCATTAAACTGAACCCGCTGTATGTCGATGCCTATCTAAGCCGCGCCTTTTCCTATAATAATCTTGCTCAGGCCAATCAGGCGCTTGCCGACATAAAAAAAGCCGCCAGACTGGGCAGTCTGCATGCGCAGAAATTTTTAAAAAAAAGCAACCTGGCATGGTAAGATTTGTCCATGCGGACATGTGATTTTACGAGTTGTCCGGATTTTGCAAACGGCGTTTGAATAACAACGGCACGGCTCATTCATCCCCGCACGTTATTATTGAATTTACTTGACACACATTTTGAATATAATTATACTTTCGACCGAAAAAGCTAAACGCCTGTGAAAAATTAAACGAAGGGAAATGCTTCCGATAATTTTTTGTGAAATTGGAACAGGTGATTTGTTTTTCAAGCAATATATTTTTATAAATAAATTCGAATCAAAGGAGAACATTATGAGAAAAACCATTATCGCAACGGTGATGATGATGCTATCGGCTTTTTTTATAACCACAGCACAGGCCGATATCCGTCCCGGTTCTTATACCGTTACACCCTTCATCGGGGGATTCATCTTCGAAGGAAATGAATACTACCGGGGATTTGACAATCAGAAAAACGGGAGAAATACTTTAGACGACACCTATGCCGTCGGGGTGCGTGCAGGCTACAATTTCACGGAGAATTTGGGTTTGGAAGGGTTCTTCAGCTACATTCCCACCTCGCGAGATAATTTTATATGCTGTGACCGGAAAAAAGACAATGATCTCGATCTTTATTATTACGGGATCGAGGGGCTTTATCACTTCATGCCTTACGGCCGGTTGGTGCCTTTTGTGGCCGTCGGACTCGGGGGAATTCGCTACGATGCTCCGTCCGGTGAGGATAACGGCAATAAATTTGCCGTTGATTACGGGGCCGGAGTAAAATATTCTGTAACGGATAAAATAGACCTGCGCGCCGATGTCCGGCATGTTCTTCCGCTGAATGAAAGATACAACGATCTTCTCTACAGTTTTGGCGTTACCTTCTCGTTCGGCGGAGCCGAAAAAGGCAAAAAGCTGCTTGATATCAAATTCGATTTCGACAAAACAGATATAAAGGCGGCTTATCATAAAGACATTAATGCCGTGACAAAATTGATGCAGAAATATCCCGACCTCAATATCGTGACCGAGGGACATACGGATAACATCGGCACGCCTGAATACAACAAAAACCTTTCCAATAAACGTGCCGATGCCGTTAAAAAATACATGGTCGAAAAAGGCGGTGTTGCTGCCGGACGGATTGATCCCAAGGGGCTGGGAGAAGGATCCCCCGCCGTATCCAATGATACAGAGGCAGGACGCGCTGAAAATCGTCGCGTGGAAGCGGCCGTGGACTACACCGGCAAAAAGTAGATCAATGGCTTGAACCATTATCAAAAAGCCCCTTCAAATCTTTGGAGGGGCTTTTATTTTAGGCTGGAGGGGGAAGGCAGCTCCGGAGGACATCCTGCGAAAAAGGGAGCGCTGTCATCCTTTTTTCCGGTCTGTCAGTCTTTTTTTACTGACTCTCTTTGATCAGCATTGTTGCGGGATCGAGCAGTAAATCGTTTTGGGCTGAATTTTTCGGTTGGCCTTTGACAGACGTGATATACACCTCATCCCCTTTTGTCGCAAGCTGAACAATGACTTCAAAGAGATCCGCGATATGCAGAAAGGAAAGCGGCAGGCCGTTTTCCTGCGGCGGTTCATGACGATGGGTATGCACGGTAAACCATAAGCCCATGGAGTATTTACCGGCCAGTTCCTTCAACTGCACCAGCTGACCGCGCCCCGCCTCGTCGAATCTGAATCCGTCGATAATGACGGTGTGCGGCTTGAAAATATTCTGTTCCATCAGGTCGGTCAGACGCTCTTCCAGTTTCGGCGCGCTGAATCCTTCCACCTTGAACGTCATGATGAAACGGTAGGGCTGAATTTTATCCCAGTATTCATTCACCTCGGCAATGCCGAATTTCTCGGCAATGTCATGAAAAATTTCCTGATACCACAGGTCGACCTTGCTGACGGCATCATTCAGGCTGACGTGCAGAACCGAATGTTCCCGCAGCATCATATTCAAGGCCAATTGCACGAGCAATGCCGTTTTGCCGACGCCGGCATATGCCAGCACGGCCCCAAAACCGCCCGTGGACAGAATATCCTCATTGTCATAACCGAGTTTGACAAGAGGATTCCGGTAAATCATTTCTTTTTTGATCATCACAATGTCCTTATACGTTAAATGAATAATATTTTTTTCCCTTTTCAGGGCAACGCTGATTGTCTGCATGTTCGGCCGATTACTATGCGGCTGTTTTTTTGTTCTGAGCCGCTTCCAGGGCAATTTTTTCCGCAATCGACTGCGGAACCTGCCGGTAAAGAGTAAATTCCATCGTAAATTGGGCTTTCCCTTGTGTTGCCGACCGCAAAACCGTCGAAAATCCAAACATTTCCGCCAAAGGCACCTGTGCTTCAATCACGCACATCACATCTTCATCCTGAGAACCGATGATCATGCCGCGGCGCTGATTCAAAAGCCCCATGACCGATCCCTGAAATTCCGCCGGCGTTTCCACAACGACTTTCATGATCGGCTCATGAATAACCGGTTTCGCCCGGAGATATGCTTCCTTGAAAGCACCGCGCGCCGCCGCCTGGAACGCCATATCCGAAGAATCCACCGCGTGGGAAGCGCCGTCATTGATGACCACCTTCACGCCGGTCACCGGAAATTCCAGTTTCGGCCCCTTGGCCATGCTCTGTTTAAACCCTTTTTCACAGGCAGCAATATATTGGGAAGGAATCGCGCCGCCGAAGATTTTATTTTCAAAAACAAAATCCGTATCGGCAATCGGTTCCAGATAGCCGGCTACCCGTCCGAACTGGCCGGCGCCGCCGGTCTGTTTTTTATGCGTATAATTGAAATCGGCGCGCTGCGTGATGGTTTCACGGTACGCCACACGGGGATTGCCCGTGGAAACATCAGCGCCGTATTCGCGCCGCATTCTTTCCACGTAAATATCCAGGTGCAGTTCGCCCATGCCCTCAATAATCGTGTCGCCGGTTTCATGATCGACATACGTTTTGAATGTCGGATCTTCCTTGGCAAATCGGTTCAGGGCCTTGGCCATCGCCACCTGCGATTTGTTGTCTTTGGGAACAATCGCCAGAGAAATGACCGGTTTGGGAACATACATCGAAATCATGGTTAAATTGACATCCGGCGATGTAAAGGTATCGCCGGAAGAACATTCGATGCCGAATAGTGCGCCGATATAACCCGCTCTTAAAGATTCGACATCTTCCATCTGATCAGCATGCATGCGCACCAGACGTCCTACCTTCACCTTTTTGCCGGTGCGGACATTCACGATGGTCGACCCTTTTGCCAACGTTCCCTGATAAACCCGGATATACGTCAACTGGCCGTATTGACCGTCTTCCAGTTTGAAGACCAGAGCGACAATCGGTTTTTCCGTATCATTGTTCAGGACGACCGTTTCTTCGTTTTTATCCATATCTATCGCTACGTTTTCTATGTCCGACGGACAGGGCAGAAGATAGGTAACGCCATCGAGCATCGGCTGCACGCCTTTGTTCTTGTAGGCCGATCCCAGGTAAACCGGTGTGATCTCTCTTTGCAGCGTCCCCTTGCGTAAAGCGGAATAGATCAAGTCGGCGCTGACTTCTTTTTCTTCAAGAATCGCTTCCGTCAATTCGTCGGAAAACATCGAAGCCGCATCAATGAGTTCTTCTCGTTTCGCTTTGGCCTCTTCCAGAAGATGAGACGGAATTTCCGCCTCGCGAACCGTTTCCCCGTTATCGCCGTCGAAATAAAGCGCTTTCATACTGACCAGATCAACGACGCCCTGGACATCATTTTCCAGGCCGATGGGAATCTGCATCGCCACGGCATTGTGTCCCAGCTTCGATTTCAACTGGCTCATGACACGGAAGGGATTGGCGCCGCTGCGGTCGCATTTATTAATGAACGCAATACAGGGAACCCTGTACCGTTTCATCTGACGATCAACAGTAATGGACTGCGACTGAACGCCTCCCACAGCGCACAAAACCAGAATAGCGCCGTCCAGAACGCGCAGAGACCGCTCCACCTCGATGGTGAAATCGACGTGACCCGGCGTATCGATGATATTGACTTCGTGGCCTTTCCATTCACAATACGTTGCTGCCGAAGCAATGGTAATGCCGCGCTCCTTTTCAAGGTCCATGGAATCCATTGTGGCGCCGACGCCGTCTTTGCCTTTGACATCGTGAATGGCATGGATTCTTTTCGTGTAATAAAGGATTCTCTCGGTCAGCGTCGTCTTGCCCGAATCGATATGGGCGCTGATGCCGATATTACGAATTTTCTGATCGTCAATTTTCATTAGTTTTTTCCTTCTTTATCACTGTTATAATTCCATTCGCTTCGCTCAGGGATTGTTCGACTTACACGTTTCAGTGCATTTCATTTCTGAAACGTGAGTCTCACAAAAAAACCCCACACTTGTAAGTATCTCTGCAAGATGGGGCATCCACCATAAACAAGCATTTGTGAACTTGGCTTCATACATATTGCAACGCAATATGTCAAGCAGTTATTTAACATATTTAGAACAATAAGAATGCTTGTGTATTATTGTTGAACATGATAATTATCTTTCATGTTTAATTAATTGAATTATAAAGGAGTTTTTGATGTACGAGCAGATATTGCCAAACCTTTATCGGATTATCATACCCCTGCCCAATAGCCCGCTTAAAGATCTGAATTCTTACGTCATTAAAGCCGATAATCGGAATCTGATTATCGATACCGGATTCAACCGCGGTGTCTGTTATGAGGCCATGGAAAATGGCCTGCACGCCTTGGAGATTGATTTATCCAGAACGGATTTCATGCTCACCCATATGCACTCCGACCACACGGGACTGGTGTCCCGGCTGTTTACGGAGACCAGCAAAGTCTATTTCAGCAGGATCGATTCCGAAGTATTCAACGAAAATATCGACTGGCAGGCCATGCTGGATTACGCATTGCATAACGGTTTCGAACTGGAGGAACTCATCCGGGCCGCAGAGAGTCATCCGGGATTTAAATACAGACCGAGGAAAATTCCCGACTTCACCATGCTGGACGACGGCAGC